>JACKZZ010001257.1_pt1 | contig 198499 bp, 178 predicted proteins | sample 8027871 | NCBI WGS metagenome assembly JACKZZ01 (sample SAMN15724774, study PRJNA655200) | protist metagenome | isolation source: fluorescence activated cell sorting (FACS) single amplified genomes of... | place: USA: West Boothbay Harbor, Gulf of Maine | collected 2000-07-19
AGTCAGCTTTATGAAAATTTGAAATCTCAATTATCATTTTTCCTCCATGAATATAATATAGGAGATAAAAGTTTCGATATCTTGGAAGCTATAAGGTTTTTACATGATGCAATAGACGAAACTAAAAAAATTGATATAAGCTTTGTGTTTCCGAAAGAAAAAGAGTTGGAGTTGTCTTTTTTTGATAACTTTAACTCTCAAGATTTTTTAATGTATTTACATTTTTTATTATTTTTTGGGAGTAAAACAGATAATATTGATAATGCCTTACATAGGATGACAGAAAGTTTTTATCCTATTGTTAAGCATAAGCTAGAAAACTATCTGTTTGATGATGAGCCTTGTTTGAAAGTTATTTCTGTTCTGAAGTCTATATCTATGAATATGAGTTCTGATGAGCCTAATATTGATGTTATATACCAGCTAACCAATTTAAATACAGGTAATGAAACCTATTACAAAGAATTAGCACTTGATGTTTTTTCTGCCTCTTACATTCGTGCTTTGCCACAAGGTTTAGTGATGCGAAACACCATTAATTTTATTTCTATCTTATTCAAGATATGTAAGTTTGATTCTGAATATATGAGTTTAATTGTTCCAGAACTTTTGAACAAGGTTGCTGTTGATGGTAGCGAGGATAACTTTATAGTTGCGATATCATGTGTTTTAGTTGCTATTTCAAATTTAACAAAGAAAAAAACATTAACTGAAAATGATAAAACATTTATTTATAGTGTCTTAGAAAAGGTTGAAGCTGGGAAAGAAAACTTTATTTTAGGGTTTAAAGTTCCGGAGCCCGATAGAAACTGGATGGTATACCACTTTAAATATATTGATGCATCTTTAGATAGCTTGTCAAACCTATCTCTTGCTCTTTCAGAAACGCATAAATATAACAGAACCCGTAAAGAATTTATGCAACAGAAATTGGTAATTCTTTTTAACCAGATGCATACATTATTGCAGAAAAGATATGAGGTTTTGCTTGAATGTCTAGAAAGTTGTGCAGATGAAACTATTGCTACTACTGCAGCTCGTACTATACTAGAATGCAAATTGTTGCCAAAAAAAATTCATTATGCAGTTAGTGTCCACTATAACCTATATGAAGAATTTTTGCTGCAGCAGGTTTTCAAATATCCTGCTTTCGGTGATTCTGATTTTATAAAGGCACAAACATGTGATTACTTTAGATTGGATTATATCAACAATGAAGTTAGAATTTGTGTCTCACTTGATGGTGTCACTTGGTATTCTTGTGGGTTTTCACATCTAACTAGTCATCGCTCTTTTCATGATAAAGTTCTGCCATTTAAGTTATTACTGGAGCTCCCTAAGGTAAAAGATAAAGATCCAAAGATTGTTTTTCTTAACAAAGACGAGAACCAGGAATTTGGTATTTCAGCTTGTAAGTTTGATACGGTTTCTGAGAATGCTTCTGCTAACTTATTTTTTGGACATGACTCAACAAATGTTAGTGTAAAGTTGCAAGACTTGATAACTAGTAATGCAGACAAAGAAATTATTAAAAACTGTTGGACAAATATTTTAAATGGAAATGAATTTTTACAAGATTCAGATAAAGAGCTATTTTCTCGAGTTTTTGAGAGTGAAAGCATTTTATCTAGTGCTGTAGACGATAGCGTTTCATATTCGCCAGATTTGCAATGCCATATTATATCATTATTTAGTGGGAAGGATTTATTACTTGAGGATATTCTAAAGTATGTTCGTGTAGTTAATATTTTGGAAAAGCATCAGCAAGAAGGTGTGGCATTTGACTTGATACGGCGTGCTGAAGCTTCAGGTGATTTTTGGTTGCATCTGGCATGTAATGTTTTTATTAAGCAATCTTCTTACGAAGCAGCAAAATTAGCTTTAGATAAGCTCCAAGATAGAAATGGCACTACTTCTGAAAATAAAATATTAAAAGAAATGTTGGCACTTAAGTGTGATGATTCAGAGTTAAGTAAGATATTCAAGTTTGCTTTAAGAGAGTTTAGTGGTGTTAAAATTTCTGGTGGTTTTCAGGGAAATATTAGATTCAAAAAAGTAGCAGATTTGATTTCATGGGCTTCTAAAGATAATAATCGTATCGCTGCAGTTCTTGATATTATAAACAGACATGATTTTTGCTATGCTTCTTTAGAAGCCCATTGTTCTTATGTAAACTGGTGTGATTTATCTACAAAATCAATTGCGAGTGAAGATTATATTGCACTATATTTGTATGGTTTCATGCATAATGATTATTTAGCAAGTTTTGCTGCAGAGCATTTTTCTTCTTACTTTGGTGTGGAAGTTAGATTTAGATTGGAGCAGAAGCAATTAGAAATAACTACTACTGATAATTGTAATGTGACTGTTATATGTCAGATTGAGAATAAAAAGCTGAAAAGTAATCTTAGGTCATCTCAGCAATCTTTGCAGAAAAAAATAACAGATTTTAATGTAGAGTATAAAAAAGCTGAAAATCTCCTAGATAGATTTAAAATTAAGTTTGAGTTAGAGCCAAAAGGCATAGCCTTAATTGCCAAAATGTTAGATGGTGGCGTTGATAATATTCTGAGAGTTATTAAAGATCCTCAAGAAGATAATTTATTTGAGAGTATCTATCATTCTTGGATATTTTTAAAAACTAATGCTAGTGTTCTATCTCACTCAAGTTTATTTGATTCTACTGTGTCCAATATTAATGATATAAAAAGTTCTTGCCTTGATAACTTGAAGTCTGGCAAAGAAATATTTGATTTTCTTGATGCAAGTAGATTCTCATCTTTAAACAGAAATTTAATATTACAAGTTTATCAGCAAATTAATGATGATTTTTTTGATGGTTGGAATTTTAACTTATCAAGAATAGATATATTAGCTATAGCTATTAAAGCATTTAGCATGAATAAGTTTGCAACTGGAATTGATGCTGATCAATTTAGAAGTGTTTTTAAAGATATTTATTCTTACGATGATATTAGTTTGTTATTTGATGGTAATGAATTTTCTGTTTTACTCCAGGGTTGTGAAATTCTAAGAGCTGGCTCATATGACTATGAGAATTTAATTAGCTTAATAGAAAAAATGTATCTGAATATAATTGAATATCATATTAAGAAGGCTTTGGTTCCAAGTTTAGTAGACGTAAGATTTAGTAGAGAGCAAATAGTATTTGCTCCAAAAGAGTTTTTATCGTGTTTTGGTATTTGTACTCAAGCAAGAGTTCTAGATGTCTCAGATTTGGCTAACCTTGAAGATATAACAGCTATTGTTAAAGATTATAATAAGGAGTTAGATGGCCATATTTTAACTCGACTTAGAGAAATTTTGCCAGACATGAATTTAGAATTACTTAGTAAGTTAGCTGCTTTTAGTCCTAGCATTAGTAATGGCTTGGCATATTTAATATCTCAGATTGAATCAGGTCAAGATGCCCAAGGTTTAACACAACAGTTTGGATCTCTTAAAAATATTAGTATATTTTTACCCTCCATTTCAGATCAGAGTAACATTATAAATATTCTTACTAGATATAATTTTAATCGAGTTCCATCAGGTCAAGCACCATGTGTGTTTTTATTAAACAGAGATCGTGGCTTAGGTTTTAGAATTAAGCGTGAAATGGGTGAGGATTATCTATCTCAGGCAGGTTATGCTTTCAAGTTGATTTTTAGAGAAGGTGTTTTAAGGCTACAAAAAGTTGTCGACAAGGTCGATGGGATATTAAATATCCCCAAGTTTAGGGTTATGAATATACGTGAAATAGATCTGGTCCATGCCTTACTTCGTATTAGTAAATGGATTAGGCGAACTGAGTCTAAATCATATGAAAAAGTTATGCGGGACTCCTTTGTCTTGATAGGTTTATTTGAACCAGCAAGGGCATCTGATTTAGAGTATGTTTGTAATGCCAGGCTTCATGATAGTGAGCAGCAACAAGAGCTAGATAATCTGAAAAAGCTACTAAGGCTTTAGTTTTGTTATGGTATAGCTAGTAAAGCTATGGGTGTTTTGGTCATCTTTTGGGTATTCCTGTTCAAGTTTAAAGTCCCACTCCCTTGTATCTAGTTCAGGAAAATAAGTGTCCCCATCTATATTACACTCTATAATACTTAGATATACTTTGTTTGCTAATGGTAGAAAGTGTTTATATATTTCACCACCACCAATAATAATTATTTCTTCTTGGTTTTTTTGCAATATATCGTCAATAGAGTGTGATATTTCGCAGTTTGGCGCATAAAATGTTTTATCATGTGTTAATATAATATTGTTTCTGTTGGGAAGTGGTTTCCCTATTGATTCAAAAGTTTTTCGACCCATTACAATATTTTTTCCAGTGGTTATTTTTTTAAATAATTGTAAATCTTTCGGTAAGTGCCATGGTAGTTGGCCATTTTTCCCTATTACTCTATTTTTTGCCATAGCGGCAATCATACTGATTTGCATATAGTTTATTCTTCGGTTGCGATAATTAAATAAACATAACATACTTGCATATTGATTTGCTACTTTTATGGATTGATGTAATTTATGGGTTTTATTGTTTCTTTTAAAAGCTTCTTAATTTTTTTATCTGTATTTGTCTGTTTTTTTGCTAGTATTTTTATTTTATTTGATACTGTTAGGATTTGGAAACAAAGAGAAAGCATATTAGGTATGCTATATGATGTGATTTGGCTAAGCTTATCATTGTCCATTTTTATGTCTCTTTTTGTCTTTATTATTCTTGATTTTCACCTAAAAACACTGTAGCATTTGGTAAAAATAATACTTGAGATAAAATTATGATAGAAAGTTTAAACCACCAAAACTTAATAGCCCTTGCTAAGCTTGTTGCTCATTTTCCCGATGTAGAAGGTAATAATTCATTTAATTTAAATATTTTTGATGTTAATAGAAGGCTTGGTGCCATCCATGATTCAGAAAAGCCTTTTTCAAGCTATTTTTCTTTAGAAGACGGGAACTATATTTTTTCTGTTCCTGAAGAAGCTTTGGAAGGTGTTGATGTGAAATTAAAACAAGACATTGATTATATTAAGGCAGAGGGTAATGATACTTTAAATGGGATTAGAATAAATTTAAGATATCTTCTTCTTGATGATGCAGGTCTTAAGGATAATGATAATGATTTGGCTTCTAGTTTATTATACAGACTAAGTCCTGAAAATGTGCCTGAAATATGTTCTTACTTAGAAAGTGTGCTAGATGAAGATGAGTTATTCTTTGTTTATTCAAATTTGCTTTCAGAAATTAAGAAAAAAAATAACATTGATGAGTCGAAACTAAAATCATCTTTACAATTGTTGGCTTTTTATTTGCGTAGTGATTCTGGTAATCCATGTGTTTCTTGTGCAGCTCTTCTTGAAGCGTTACGAAAATTAAATCTCCCTAGCGATAAAAATCAAATTGCCTTTGATGTATTAAACCGCGCATGTGTCTTTAAGTATAACACTAATTTTATTGAGGGGAATAAAGGTTTATTTCTGGATTTTCTGGATAAAGTTACTGAAGAGCAAAAGTCTAGGTTAAAAAATCAGGAGATAAAGGATTGTCTTTTGTCTTTGAAAAGAGATGTTGACTATAGTGATGCTTCTCTGCCTGAAGCTGTTCAAGTAGAGGCATATGATAATGATATCAATAATTTCAGTGAGAATGAGCCGCTTTTACCTGGTGAGCCAAAAAATAATGCTTTGACTACCAAACATACTGCGTTTAGTAATTTTATTTTTGCTGCTCAAGCTTTTTATGCTGTAGTTGCTCCAGTAGTTTTTTGCTTAAGTTTGTATTTTGTTGCATTTGATTTTGCATTAATTCTAAATTATCTTTCTGCTTCGGCTATTTTTCTAGCGACAGCTAGCTCATTTGCAACAAAAGATGCGAGTGAGGATTTTAAATCTTCATCAATGTTGGTTTACTCAGCTTTGGTTTTTGAAGCAGTTAAGTATAGCTCTTTTCTTGTCTTTTTGCTTGGTGGTGGCCCTTTGGTTTCAGCTGGGGTTTATACGGGCATTTCTTTATTGATGCTTGTCTCTTTTAGTATCTTTTTTGGGTCTAAAGACGGCCCTAAGTATAATATTACAGGGGATTATGTTCCTAATCCTGTTTTGGGTGCTTCTGGTGGCATGGCAATTGATCCTAAATTACGAGGGTTGGGGCCAAATACTAATTTTGATAATCAGCCTACTTTTTAAAAATGTAGAATATCTTTTCTATATTTTCTATTCCTTCCCAAGGCCGTGCTTATTGGAATACAATTTTACTCACTGTTGGGACTTTAATTTCTTTTAATTTAAATTCCCACAGGGTTGTCTTAGGTGCTCCTAATTTTCTTTCTGTTGCGGTTTTTATGGTAGTTTTGCTTGGTATTAATAGATTACTATTGTAATTTTCTAAAAACCAACTATACCCAGTGCCGGCATTTGTGGTTAGTTCTATATTAAAGCTTGTGGAGTCTTTGTTAAGTATGATGTTGCTTTGTGCTGCATAGCAAATGCCTGTTGCAAGAATGGCAAAGTACTTTGATTTCATGTTATATTCCTTAAGTTGCATCATTATTATGACAATTTTACTGTTACTAGGTCAAATAATGTATTACCTTTATAAAAACTTATTTTTGAGTGTGAAATGGCATCTTTAAATTTTTATTTGTTCTCTGAAAAAATAAATTGTAGTGGTTGTGCTAAAAGTATTGAGTCAGCAGTGAAAAAGGTTGATGGTCAGGCTGATGTAAATTTAAGAAATATATCTACCCATGAATCAAGGATAAATATCGAAACTCGTTATCTTGACTTTAAGAAGCGGTTTAACGCTTTGCATGGTGAAGCATGGGTTCTTTGTGACACATTGGATGAATATTCAATACAGAAGAAATCGACTAGATACAATGTTTTATTTGTCTTTATGATTCTTGCCCTTGGAGTTTTTGTTGCTTTTTTTCAGCCATTTTCCCCTGTATATAATATTTTAATTTGTTCTAGTGTATTTATTTATTCTGCTGTAGCTTTGCGTGTTTTTAGTGGCCAATTTGATCATGGTTTATTGCTTGCTATTTTATCTTTAGTATTGTTTGCTATGGCTCTTATTGCAAATGTTCATGGTTATTTATTAGGTGGCATGCTTTGTATCGAGCATTTTGTTTGTCCTATTTTTATTCTTGCCAGTTTAACATTGCGAAGTTTTTTTGTTGTTGTTATAGATAGCAAGATAGCTAATCCTGCCGAATTAGATTTTCTAGGTTATGAAAAAGAAGGAGAGATAGTTGATATAAGTGAAATAGGAGAGGGAGATGTTATTAGTATAAAGCCGGGGCAGTTAGTTCCGTGTGATGGGATTATCAGATCTAATGGTGATTATATTTTTAATACTGTTTCTACTAACGGGGATACTGCATCCACTGTTTCTTCAGGTAAAAATGTTGCTTGTGGTTGGGTTTATAGTTCTGATGCTGCGGATGTTAAGATAGAGGCTGTCAGAGTTAAAGGTAAGGTTGATAGTAAAGATTATAAGGGCCGCGTTGCCGCAGTTAGGAAAAAAGTGTCTTATGAGAAAGATAAGCGTTCCTTGTTATTTTTGATGGTAAATTTAACTCTTTGTTTCGTTCCTCCAATTTCTTGCTTGTTTCTGGTTTATGGATTTGGCTTTACTGGTTTTTTGCATATGGCTATGAATCTACTCATGGTGTTTTGCCCCTGCTCCATGTTTTTGGCAAGATTTTATGTTGGAGGCGAAGTTGCTAGTAACTTGCATAGGCATCATAAAGAATTTGGTTTGAGAGTTCAGAACTTATCTGGTGTTGGGCCTTTAGCGAGTAAAAATTTGGTTTTTTGTTGGGATAGAACTAATACACTAACTGATCCTTTGTCTCAGGATGCCTCGTTCATAAGAGAAAATGCTAAACTGGTTATAGATGAGTTGATTGCTATGGGTTGTACTAAGCATTATGTCTTATCAGGAAATAGCGGTGATAAGAGCATAGAATCTTTGCTAAAAGGTTCTGGTTCTACGGGGGAGGTTATTTTTAACTGTAGCTCTGAGGATAAATACAAAAAAATACTTGAGTTGCAGGCAAAGGGTTATGCTGTTGCTATGATTGGTGATGGTGAAAATGATTTATTGGCTCTGGCACAGGCTGATATTAGTTTTGGTGTTTGGCATAGTGCAATAGGTTATGGTTCGAGTCTGCCAGTTGTGACATCTGATGTGGTTCTTAGTAACAATATTTCTGGTTTGCCGTACCTTATTTCTGCTGCAAAAAGCTCGGAATGGTTTTTAAATTGTCTGGCTTTATTCAATGTGGTTAGTGCTGGGGTAATTTCTGCCTGTATTATTTCAGGTGTTATAACAAATCCTATTACTACTAGTTTATATATGCTTGGTATGATGCTGTTGAATATATTTCTGTCTTATTGTTATAACAAAGTTAGTGGTGGTGAAGTAATATCGACTAAATGGAATTGTTATAAAGTATTAAGCGCTGCTTCTCTTTCTAATCGTGCCTCATTACGGCCTTGTAAAAACTTAGGTTTGGGTTTAGAGTCGCAAAATAAAAATATTATATAGTCATTAAGGTTTTCTTAAGGATTCTAAATGTATAATTAACAATAAAACATTTCCTCTTAAGTCATTGTTTTTTATGGGTTAAGGTCGGGGTTGTCAATTGCGCGCAAATATTTTTCATTTTTTTTGCATTATTGTGTTGACTTATATTCCAAGTTCTATATAATCTCAATTCTTCACTTAAGAAAATTAAATGAAGACGCTCTTTAATAATTTGCTAAGTCTACATAAACAAATATATTTATATATGTAATTTGTGTGGGCGCTATCGTTAATTTTGAGTATAACAAGATAAAGCATTAAGCTTTAAAAAAATTGTAATTCGTAAGAATTACTTACAGTTTCAAATGAAGAGTTTGATCCTGGCTCAGATTGAACGCTGGCGGCATGCTTAACACATGCAAGTCGAACGGCAGCATGTACTATTTTCGGATAGTATGATGGCGAGTGGCGGACGGGTGAGTAACGCGTAGGAATCTACCTAAAAGTGGGGGACAACCTGAGGAAACTTAGGCTAATACCGCATACACTCTAAGGAGAAAAGCTGGGGACCATTTATGGCCTGGCGCTTTTAGATGAGCCTGCGTAAGATTAGCTAGTTGGTAGGGTAAAAGCCTACCAAGGCTACGATCTTTAGCTGGTTTGAGAGGATGATCAGCCACACTGGGACTGAGACACGGCCCAGACTCCTACGGGAGGCAGCAGTGGGGAATATTGGACAATGGGCGAAAGCCTGATCCAGCAATGCCGCGTGTGCGAAGAAGGCTTTCGGGTCGTAAAGCACTTTCAATGGGGAGGAAAGCTATAGAATTAATACCTTTATAGTCTGACGTTATCCATACAAGAAGCACCGGCTAACTCTGTGCCAGCAGCCGCGGTAATACAGAGGGTGCAAGCGTTAATCGGAGTTACTGGGCGTAAAGCGCACGTAGGCGGACGTAACAGTCAGATGTGAAATCCCTGGGCTTAACCTAGGAACTGCATTTGATACTATACGTCTAGAGTATGGTAGAGGGAAGTGGAATTTCCGGTGTAGCGGTGAAATGCATAGATATCGGAAGGAACATCAGTGGCGAAGGCGACTTCCTGGACCAATACTGACGCTGAGGTGCGAAAGCATGGGGAGCAAACAGGATTAGATACCCTGGTAGTCCATGCCGTAAACGATGAGAACTAGTTGTTGGGTAGTTTACTACTTAGTGACGCAGCTAACGCATTAAGTTCTCCGCCTGGGGAGTACGGCCGCAAGGCTAAAACTTAAAGGAATTGACGGGGGCCCGCACAAGCGGTGGAGCATGTGGTTTAATTCGATGCAACGCGAAAAACCTTACCTACCCTTGACATCCTTGGAATCTCCTAGAGATAGGAGAGTGTCTTCGGAAACCAAGTGACAGGTGCTGCATGGCTGTCGTCAGCTCGTGTCGTGAGATGTTAGGTTAAGTCCTGCAACGAGCGCAACCCCCATCCTTAGTTACCAGCGCGTTATGGCGGGTACTCTAAGGAAACTGCCGGTGACAAACCGGAGGAAGGTGGGGACGAGGTCAAGTCATCATGGCCCTTACGGGTAGGGCTACACACGTGCTACAATGGACAGTACAATGGGAAGCAAGACCGCGAGGTGGAGCAAATCCCACAAAGCTGTTCTCAGTCCGGATTGGAGTCTGCAACTCGACTCCATGAAGTAGGAATCGCTAGTAATCGCGAATCAGAATGTCGCGGTGAATACGTTCTCGGGCCTTGTACACACCGCCCGTCAAACCATGGGAGTAGGTTGTACCAGAAGCGGGTAGACCAACCTTCGGGAGGTCGCTCACCACGGTATGATTTATGACTGGGGTTAAGTCGTAACAAGGTAGCCGTAGGGGAACCTGTGGCTGGATCACCTCCTTAAAAATACGATTAATTACGGTATCGTCCACTCAAATTACATATTAAAGTTTATAGTGTGTCCTTGCATGGGTTTGTAGCTCAGCTGGTTAGAGCGCACCCCTGATAAGGGTGAGGTCGGTGGTTCGAGTCCACCCAGACCCACCATTACCATGACGGGGCCATAGCTCAGCTGGGAGAGCGTCTGCCTTGCACGCAGAAGGTCGGCGGTTCGATCCCGCCTGGCTCCACCATTCTTTAATATTTAGACTTAGCAGCTCTTTAACAATTTGGTAAAAGTAAAAATCAAATCACAAAGAAATTTGTGGCAAGTATAATACTAACTATGTTAGTAGTTATATTTGGGTATATTGTATCTATAAAATTTTTTTGTAGTTCTAAAATATATCGTTACTAAAACTAACTTGAAACCACAAGTAACTTTTATGGGTTATTTGAGGTTATATGATCAAGTAATTAAGTGCATACGGTGGATGCCTAGGCAATAAGAGGCGATGAAGGACGTGGTAGCCTGCGAAAATCTTCGGGGAGTTGGCAAATAAACTTTGATCCGAAGGTGTCCGAATGGGAGAACCCAATTTACTATCTGTAAATTATCATTATCTGAATACATAGGGTAATGAAGCGAACCTGGAGAACTGAAACATCTAAGTACCCAGAGGAAAAGAAATCAACCGAGATTCTGTGAGTAGCGGCGAGCGAAAGCGGATTAGCCCAGTTATCACAAGCTTAATTTATCTAGCAGAAAAGTCTGGAAAGGCTTACCAAAGAGGGTGAAAGTCCTGTAAGCGAAAGATTAATTAAGTGGGATAACGATGAGTAGGTCGGGACACGTGAAATCCTGATTGAACATGGGGGGACCATCCTCCAAGGCTAAATACTACTTATTGACCGATAGCGAACCAGTACCGTGAGGGAAAGGTGAAAAGAACCCCTGTTAGGGGAGTGAAATAGACCCTGAAACCGTATGCATACAAGCAGTAGGAGCACATTTATTGTGTGACTGCGTACCTTTTGTATAATGGGTCAGCGACTTACTTGCAGTGGCAAGGTTAACCGAATAGGGGAGCCGTAGGGAAACCGAGTCTTAATAGGGCGCCAAGTCTTTGTGAGTAGACCCGAAACCGGGCGATCTATCCATGGCCAGGGTGAAGGCTAGGTAACACTAGCTGGAGGCCCGAACCCACTAATGTTGAAAAATTAGGGGATGAGTTGTGGATAGGAGTGAAAGGCTAATCAAGCCCGGAGATAGCTGGTTCTCCTCGAAATCTATTTAGGTAGAGCCTCGTGTATAACTCTCAGGGGTAGAGCACTGTTTAGGCTAGGGGGCCGTCAAGGCTTACCAAACCTATGCAAACTCCGAATACTGAGAAGTTCAGCACGGGAGACACACGGCGGGTGATAACGTCCGTCGTGGAAAGGGAAACAACCCAGACCGCCAGCTAAGGTCCCAAAATCACAGTTAAGTGGGAAACGTTGTAAGAAGTCATAAACAGCCAGGAGGTTGGCTTAGAAGCAGCCATCCTTTAAAGATAGCGTAATAGCTCACTGGTCGAGTCGTCTTGCGCGGAAGATTTAACGGGGCTAAAACTGTGTACCGAAGCTGCGGAGTCAAAGTTTTCTTTGACTGGTAGAGGAGCGTTCTGTAGGCCGTTGAAGGTGAATCGAGAGGTTTGCTGGAGGTATCAGAAGTGCGAATGCTGACATGAGTAACGATAATGCGAGTGAAAAACTCGCACGCCGATAGTCCAAGGTTTCCTTGCGCAACGTTAATCGACGCAGGGTGAGTCGGCCCCTAAGGCGAGGCAGAAATGCGTAGTCGATGGGAAACAGGTTAATATTCCTGTACTTGGTAGTACTGCGACGGGAGGACGGAGAAGGCTAGACCAGCCAGTTAATGGTTATACTGGTTTAAACGTGTAGGAAGAGTTCTTTGGCAAATCCGGGAACTCATTAATTCCAAGGCGTGATGACGACTTCGAAGAGCTTGCTCTAAGAAGGAAGTGGTTAATGCCATGCTTCCAGGAAAAGTCCCTAAGCTTCAGGTACTACTGAACCGTACCCCAAACCAACACAGGTGGACAGGTAGAGAATACCAAGGCGCTTGAGAGAACTCAGGTGAAGGAACTAGGCAAAATAGCACCGTAACTTCGGGAGAAGGTGCGCCCTTTTTGGTGATGAGACTTGCTCTCTAAGCTGAGAGGGGCCGCAGTGAAATGATGGCTGCGACTGTTTATTAAAAACACAGCACTCTGCAAACTCGCAAGAGGAGGTATAGGGTGTGACGCCTGCCCGGTGCCGGAAGGTTAATTGATGTGGTTAATTGTCCTCGGATGATGAAGCTATTGATAGAAGCCCCGGTGAACGGCGGCCGTAACTATAACGGTCCTAAGGTAGCGAAATTCCTTGTCGGGTAAGTTCCGACCTGCACGAATGGCGTAACGATGGCCATACTGTCTCCACCTGAGACTCAGTGAAATTGAAATCGCTGTTAAGATGCAGTGTACCCGCGGCTAGACGGAAAGACCCCGTGCACCTTTACTATAGCTTTACATTGAATTCTGTACTTATTTGTGTAGGATAGGTGGGAGGCGCTGATATATTCTCGCTAGGGAATATGGAGCCAACCTTGAAATACCACCCTGATAAGTTTGGAATTCTAACCTAGATCCGTGATCCGGATCAGGGACAATGTATGGTGGGTAGTTTGACTGGGGCGGTCTCCTCCTAAAGAGTAACGGAGGAGCACAAAGGTACCCTCAGCGCGGTCAGAAATCGCGCATTGAGTGCAAAGGCATAAGGGTGCTTGACTGCGAGAGTGACGGCTCAAGCAGGTACGAAAGTAGGTCTTAGTGATCCGGTGGTTCTGTATGGAAGGGCCATCGCTCAACGGATAAAAGGTACGCCGGGGATAACAGGCTGATACCGCCCAAGAGTTCATATCGACGGCGGTGTTTGGCACCTCGATGTCGGCTCATCACATCCTGGGGCTGTAGCAGGTCCCAAGGGTACGGCTGTTCGCCGTTTAAAGTGGTACGCGAGCTGGGTTTAGAACGTCGTGAGACAGTTCGGTCCCTATCTGCCGCGGGCGTTTGAGATTTGAGAGGAGCTGCTCCTAGTACGAGAGGACCGGAGTGGACATACCTCTGGTGTTCCGGTTGTCATACCATTGGCATTGCCGGGTAGCTAAGTATGGACGGGATAACCGCTGAAAGCATCTAAGCGGGAAGCCTCCCTCAAGATTAGATCTCACTTTACACCTTCGGGTGTAAACTAAAGAGCCGTTGAAGATGACAACGTTGATAGGCTGGGTGTAGAAGTACAGCAATGTATGGAGCTAACCAGTACTAATTGCTCGTGAGGCTTGATCATGTAACCTCAAATAATCTTAGTGATTTGAATACTTTTTACCATTATTCTGGCTAACGCCAGAGACGAGCTGCTCGTCTAGTGGGCATAGTGCATAGGCCCCACCTGATCCATTTCGAATTCAGTAGTGAAACTATGTAACGCCGATGATAGTGTGGAGTTTATACCATGTGAAAGTAGGTCACCACTAGACTTTTTTTACTATAACGCCGGATAATATCCGGCGTTTTTTTTTGCCTAAAATTTATTACTAGTAATCATATTATAGCTAATAAACCATCTTGCTTAATTATGAAAAGTCATTGTCTGCACCAAATATGCTGAGATATATTATGTACGTCATTTAGTTAATAATATATGTTAGGTAATTATGGCTTCTATAATAATGATTCAAATGCCGCATCAGATGGTTCAACTCATAATCCAGTTACGCTTGGTGCATATGTTGGCCTTAGTTATGAACCTAATCCTAACGTAGAAATGTTTGCAAGGGTTATGCCTTTGTCATATGAGAAAAATTATGTCAATTCAAAGGAGATAGAAATGTTCCAAGAGGGACATGTCGGTGTTAGATACTTCTTCTAAGATAAAAATTACCTTACAAAAAAAAGCCAGATTATATCTGGCTTTTTTTTATCCTCTAATTTATTAAAGATAGGTTATATACTATATGTAACAATTGTTTCAGTTATAGTTTTCTTCGTTATTTTTTTGTTTTATGTTATAATAACCTAAATAAATATTCTTCTGAGGTTAAAAAAATGTCCCAACACAAGCCTTTATTGGGGGCTGGCTATATGATATTGGCTGCAATATGTTTTGCAGTTATAAATAGCTTAGTACAGTATTTAAATATTAATGAGCATATTTCCTCAACAACAGTTGCACTTATACAATATGGTTTAGCATTAGTCTTTACATTGCCATGGCTATATACCATTGGTATTAAACAAGCCCTTACTACAAATAAAATATATCTACACTTACTCCGTGTCACTTTTGCTGTTGTGGGCCTCCAACTTTGGTTATGGGCCCTTGCAGCACCTGTGCCAATCTGGCAGGGAATATCACTTTTAATGTTGTCACCTATTTTTTCTACAATTGGTTCTAAGATAATTTTACATGAAACAGTAGGTTTGCCCCGCTGGATCGCAACTGTAACTGGTTTTATCGGCGCTAGCTTAATATTAGAGCCATGGACAGAACATTTTAGTTTGACGACGTGCTTGCCTATTGCAGCTGCTTTTTGCTGGTCTTGCTGTTCCATGACCGTTAAAAAGCTATCTAAAACTGATAGCACATCTTCTTTAATTGTTTATCTATTATTATTTACAACCCCTTTTAATATATTTATAGCAGCAAGCAATTGGTTGATGCCAACTGGACTATTTATATGGGTCTTATTATCTATTATAGGTTTGTTAACCGCACTTGCTCAGTATGCTCTAATAAGAGCATATACAGTAGCAGAAGCATCATATATTCAGCCATTTGACCATCTAAAATTACCTATAAATGTTGTAATTAGCTTTCTAGTATTTGGTACCGTTCCTCCTGGCAAGTTATGGCTTGGAGCAGCAGTTATAATCTCATCTACTATCTTTATTACTCATTTTGAGAATAAAAAGATACTGTTTAGTAATAAAGCTCTTGCTACTTAAAATTAGGGCTGAATATACTGCTGCTATTACTAGAGTAAGAACTATCTATGCTAATACCAATAGCTTCATATTTAATCTCATCTGGTGTTAATGGAGACAGGTGCTCCCATAAGTAAGGGTAATGATCTGACTGTGAATCTAAAATTTTTTTAATTGAATATAATGTTTTTTTAATACTAATTTTACTAAAGTCTATTAAGTTAAGATTATGCTGCTTAACTAATGCCATTGATAATATCGGCTTGATAAGGTTTAATGTGATATCTGATACTTTTTTAAACTTTAAAGATTTAACAAACTGATAAATTAAATCAGCATAGGTAGCTTGACCCAGTAAATATAATATCGCATCTGTAAATACTACTTTATCTAAACCTTTAATTGTAGTGTGTACTTTTTGAGCTTCGTATGGCACTGTACCTTGTATTAAAGCTAAAGTACTAAAGTAAGCAATCGCTATTATACGAGAAGAATTTAATGTGTTTTTATCCGACATAATATAATCACTAACACCGTCGAGATAATATACTGTTTGTTCTTCTTGATCTAACTGATGAACAAGACCAATACACATAAAATGATCATCTAGTGTTAGGGTATGGCTGAGTGACATCGACAAGGTATGAGCAATAGTACTTGCTGAGCCAGATATAAAGCAAGGTTGCTTAATGTTATAAGGGGTATAGAACGGCGCACATAAAGCTAACTTTAAGTTAGTTTCATATATTTGTTTTGTAATTTTACCAGGTGGCATTACAAAGCGTAAATTATCTAATAATTTTGGATACTTAATTTTGTAGTGGTCAAAACTAAAAGTAAGCTGTAGATAATCTAGATTAAACTTGCCATATCTAGCAAGCGCAAATTTAATAGTGTTTATTGTTAATAACTCAAGATCCGTTAGTTGGTAAAACTTTCTTTTAAAGGCTAAATTCACTATCGCTGCAAACTTTTTAATCGATAATATTTGTTGTAGCAATATTTGATAGTTATAAATTTTATTATCAATATCATGTGCTGATAAGTCTATGTCACTTTTTAATGCCTCTGATAAGCAAGAATCTATACATGTATTAGGAACCGATAATTGTACAATACCTAAGGCGGCATAAAAGACCAAGTATATTGTAGCTCTGTGTGTTTTAGTTGGAATTTTTAGTTTTTGTAAGTTCGCATCTTCTGTTAGATATTTGTTTTGTGTTATATCTATAATTTTCGCTTCAACATAACTAGATAGATAGTGGGGCTGCTCATTATCACTTCGTGACAAATAACCATTTATATCAAGATAGAGTTTCAAGCTAAATATTTTAGGATTAATAGAGTTGCGAGTTAGTTTCCAAGAAATATTAAAATTACTTTTTAACAATATGTCTAGGTGGCTCTTTGGTATAATTAACAAGTTACCATAATTATCAATTCTGCCAGATATATGCATATGCAAGGTTTACAATATATTATATTTATTAGTTATCTTAATTTAAGTGGTGCCGGCAGCAAGAGTCGAACTCGCGACCTGATGATTACAAATCAACTGCTCTACCAACTGAGCTATGCCGGCACTGAAATAGAAATTTAAAGCAAATTGTCCTTTATGTCTAGTATTTATTACAACTAATTTATATTTTTTCTGCTCTATAATAAAAAGCCCAGCATGGCTGGGCTTTTATGAAAATAACTAAGCTTTTTTAGCTACTTGTTTTTAGCTCTGGGTTTATTATAGCAGCTGCTGCTTGCTCAGAACTATCTTCAGCTTTATTCTCAGCTTGCTCTTTATAAGTTATTTTGGTGTCAGTTCTTGTATTAAACTCTTTATTAAGTTTAACGATAGCAAATAACCATATTGCAACGAATAAAGCAACTAGTATACCAATGTATGGTGTCATGACAGTTAAAGGAGCAATCATAAATAAGCCTTGCTGAATAACAGAGCTTCCAGCTTTCCCAAGTCTAGCGCCTACTATATCAATAGCTGCTTTACCTTTTATTTTTGACTCATCATCCAATGGAATATATGTCATCTCTTTAGTAGGGTCAAAGAGGGAGTACTTGGCCGCTTTACTAATTACATTCTGACATGTACCAAAGAATACTGCTGCCATTACAGGAGTAGTTCCCATCAAGGCAAAAAGTGCTCCTAGTTTGTCTTTCGCTATTAATATTCCAAAGAAACCTGCTCCAGTTACTAGCATGGTGATTGGCGTAACTGCAGCAGCAACTCCCCAACCAAATGTTCTAATAATGTTATTTGTAAAAAATAACATCATTAACATAGTTGTCCAAGCTAAGAAAGTACTGTATGTACCCATAAATGATAAGTATTCATTTGTGTTAGGATATAGTGTTCTTACCTGGTCTTTCCAAGTTACTTCAAGAAGGTTTATAGATACGCCATACACAACAACTAGAGTTGCTATATACATAAGATATTTTGAATGGAATAATAGTTTAAAGCTATCTGATAACTTCATTTTAGTTTTCTTTTTCTTCTTCTTTATTTTAGAAGGATCATAAAAACGACTATCAGTTAGAACGTATTGATTAATCCACCAGTAGATGGCAACTACGCATGCTATAACTACTAATGCTATGCTCATGATGCTTTGAAGCATAACTTGCTCAGAAAACCCTGAGAAATAATGTGATGCTTTACCTGAGAATATTAGAGCTACGTTAGCACCTAAACCAAAAAGAGGGTAAAATCTTTTTGATTCGTCTATTTTTGTTGTGTCATTTGCAAATCCCCAGAAAAGTAATGATAGTGCTACTGATCCCCAAAGCTCTGCAAATATATAGAACAAAGAGAAGGTCCAGATTCTGATAGTTGCTTGGAGCCCTTCTGGAACATACGTTAAGTTTAGGTGTAAAGGATGAAGTGCGCCTTTCATTGGGTATAGAACATATCCAAATAATGCAAAGAAAATTGCAAAAGGTACGAGAGAAAAATAGAATAAGTTCTTTTTACTAACAATATTGCTTAGTTTTGAAAACATCAACATAAATAATATAGCGCAAGGTATTACACCCCAAAATTTTAGGTAGGGAATGATTTGTGCACCGGGTGAGCCTGCTGCATTAATTACTAAAGCATCTTTTAGGTTTCTTAGTAAGCTATAGTTAAACGATATGAAAAAGAACATCAGTAGCATAGGAATGATCTTCTTAAGTTCATAGTTGTGGACTGGCCAAAAGAATGCTCTTAACTTGCTAAACTCTTGTTGCGGTGCATTTTGTGGTGCGCTCATAAATTCTTCCCAATTATATCTCTATTTGACAAAAACATAACTAACACCGAGTTCCTTTAGGTGTTTGATTATTAATACCAAATTCGAATAGTTAATAAAAAGTTTTGGGGTCTTTGTTTTATCCTAAACATAACCCTAACATCTTTTGACTGGAGTATACAGTAAAAAGCAAAATGATTCAACATAAATATAGTGGAAAGTGTTGTTTTTAAATGATGTTATGGTTTTTTATAAGCTTTTTTAGTGCTATAGCTCTATGACTGCAAAGCTTTTTCTCTTCGAATAGCTCTGCAGCTGATTTTCCAGTGGCGTTATCTATAAATATAGGATCATAACCAAATCCATTGGTGCCTGCTGGTTTTGTTATTACAGTTCCTTCCCAGGTTCCATTAAATATATGGGGCATTGGGTCATTTGGACCGTTTAGTATTAATGCAAGAACGCAATGAAAACGAGCTGGAGATGATTCAATACCAAGTTGCTTCATTTTATTTATGACTTTATTAATATTGTCTTTGGTATTGCAGTTTGGTCCGGCATACCTTGCTGAAATAACTCCTGGCTCTCCACCCAGAGCGTCAATAATAAGTCCCGAGTCATCTGAAAGAACGGGTAAGTCAGTATATCTTGCTGCATGCCTAGCTTTAATCAAAGCGTTCTCAATAAAGCCAATACCATCTTCTATAGCGTCTGGTACTTGAAGTGAACTTTGTGTTGTCACTTCAATGCCAATTTCGTCAAAGTAGCTTTGAAATTCAGCTACCTTGCCTTTATTGCTTGTGGCTAGAAGGATTTTTGCCATTATTTTCTCTAATTACGAGTTCTTCTTGAGCTTTTAGATCTTTTAGATCTGTACACTGAGCACGAATCTCATTCATTTTTGTTTTGAATTCATCCGATGTAGTGCTTACAGTAACCATACTGTCACCAGATAAAGAATTTGGTAGTGTGGTTGCAACATTATATGCTGAGTAACACCATGTTGCGATAACAAGTCCTAGTACTATTGGTATGTAAACAGTTATGTTTGTTAATGTGCCACCATAGAAAAGTAAGCCAAGTATGATTAGCGAGCCAAGTCCTTTGCCCCATTTGCCAGAGATTTGGTTAACAATATCTTGATATGAGTCTTTTACAAATTTTGGTTTAGCAGACCATGAAGTGCTGTTTACTGGCTCAAATACAGAGTATTTTGAAGCCTTCACTATAACGTTTTGAATTGTTCCTATGAGAGCTATTTGCCAGTACAAGTTAGATACAGAGGAGCTAAACAAGAACGGACAAATAGTTGCCATTGTTGTTGGCGCAAGTACTAAGCCAAAGAATATAGTGGATAGGGCGCCAAGTAGTAATGGAGTGATTAAGCTTCTTACTTCTGGGGGTAGTTTGTCAATTACTGGCCCTAATAAGGCTAGTGTTATTGAGATAATACCTGTCCAGAAATTGAAGTTACCCATAAACTGGACGTAACTTACGGTTGATGTTCCACTTGAAGTGTAAATCTTAACCTGGTTCTTCCAAACTATCTCAAACAGAACTAAGCAAATGTTGTAAGCTAGAATCACCACTGCAAGATCACGCAAATCCCAGTGAGAAGCAATGCCCCCAATCTTGGATACGAAGCCTCCAGCTGCATTAAAGGCTTTCTTGACATAGTTTTTTTCGGTTTTAGTGTATTCTTTTATTTCCTTATCTTCTTCAATTAGCGTATCTAATTCTTTTGTTGAAATAAGGCCCGTATCCTTGCTCCAGCCATCGTTTAGCGTAAGAGCTGCGGTTTTTTGAATATTTGCAAGTGTTTTTGATGTTTCAGCTATGGCTGCATCTAATGTTGCATCTATAGTTATATCTTTTTTAGTTTCTTTTTTCTTTGATAAAATATTTTTGGTATCGTCGCCAAATTTGAAGTTGCTACTTTTAACGCCGTACAGGTGTAATGATATTGCGATCAGTCCACTCAAGGCGAATAAAGAAACTATCATCATCATTTGCGTGTATAGTGTAAATGACGCCACACTGAATATCCCGCTTAAAGCGGCTCCAGCAGCAATTAATCCAAGATTAGACCAAATGCCAAAGCTGGGAGTTAGTTTTTTTACTCTGTCTTTAGTAAATAGTGCTGTCTGTAAGCCTTTGAATAAGCCGTCAATAGTTATAACTGCCCACATTTCAGTAAAAACGTAAAATAATGAATAGGCCCAGAAACTTATCATGCTGTTTACACCAGATGGTAAGAAATTAAATGGTAATGCGAATCCTTGCAGTGCTCCTAAATATGGGAATAGCAACATAAATCCAACGAAGAAAATGGAAAAGAATGCAATAGCAACATAGAACGGTTTGTTGTTTGTGTCGGTTGGCATTCCATTTGCATCTTTTTCACTGTTGCATAATTCTTTGACTTTATTCCATACCATTGATGATATGACGGTTGCTGGCAATATACCAAGAATCTTAAGGTAAGGGATAAGTTCTGCTCCACCTACGCTTATTATTAAAAGGTCTTTTGGTACGCGTAAAATGCTGTATGAAAATACCAACAAAAAACCAATTCCACTAAGAAGTAAAACTTTACCCCATTCGTCTTTTTTTGCTGGAATAATGTAGCTTGCTATGTCGCTAAAGCTAAACTTGCTTGCTCCGCTTGTGTTTGTCTGTATTTTATGGTCTTCTTTGTCTTTTTCTTCTTTTAGTTCTCGTGCAGCGGCTTCTTTGATATTTGCACTATGATATTCTTTTATTTGGTTTTGCAGTAGTGATCCTAGGGCCTTTTTGACGGTTTCATTGTCACTGGCTGTTTGAGAGGCTAATGCCTCTAATAATTCTTCTCTACTTGTTGTGGCATTGCTCATCAAGACTTGCAACTCGCCCGGGTTTTGATGTTTTTCTAGTATATTTCCGATTAGTTTTTTAGCGTCGTCTTGTCTTTTGTTTTTAAACAGTTCGTTTATTTCTTGTTGGGTAAAGTAGCCATTACTATTAAACCAGCTATCGTTTATTGTGAGGCTGATTATTTTGTCTATATCAGCGTCAGTGCCTTCTTTTATAGTTTTTATTATAGCTGTGCGGAGGTTTTCTGTATTTAAACCTAGTTCTAATATTGTTTCTTTGGTTGGTGCAGCCTCAGATAGAAGAGCATTCTTTATTTGCTCGCTAGTTGATTGGTTGTTGAGGTCTGTTGTTGAGTTATCAGTTTCTGAGCCTTGTGTTGGCGCAAATGTAGACGCAGTGCTAGCCATATCTTTCTCCTGATTTTGTAAAAATAGTTTATTAAAAAATAAATTGTGCCCTTTATTAGTGTGGGCATTCGTTAACTTACTCTGAATTATAGTGGTATAGTTGCCTGTTGTCAAGGTTGTTACAGGGTTGCAATACCCAAATATTTACTGAAGTGAAAAACCTGACTTTGGCAAATACAATAAGCCGCTATACTTAAAAATGGTCCAAAAGGTATCAATGTTTCGCTGGTTACCTTGTTTGCCAGCCTCATAACGGTAAAATATATTAAGAAAATTACAGATGATAGTATTGTCGCATTTAAGACGCCCATGGGGCCAAGCCATGCCCCAAGCATAGCCAGCATCTTGAAGTCGCCATACCCCATTCCGTCAGGCCTGTTAGCACGATAGCAAACCACCTTGCTAATCAGCCATGGTCCACTATATCCGAAGAATGCGCCTATTATGGCATTTTCAGTCGAAACACCATTGATCTCAACAATTGCCAGTAGCAGCCCAAGCCACAAGACTGGTATTGAAATAGTGTCCGGAATAAGCTTGGTGTCAGCATCTATGAAGGCAATAAGAATTAGACTTTCGAAAAATAGAAAGCGGCTTATGCCAACTATTCCAAGTCCGTAATGCATGAAGGTTGTAATCCCAATAATTATAACGGTTAATTCTAGTAGTAAGATATTTTCAAACTTAAAATCTTTCTCTTTAAATTTTGTTTTTGCGAAAATATAACTTACGAATGGTAGGAAAAAAAATACTGAGAGCGGTGTTGTGGATTTACTGTATCTGCTTTCTTTGAATGAAAATAGACTGTTTGCTTTTTCTTTTTCGGATTTTAATTCCAGAAACTCACTGCATTCATTCTTGTATTCAGCTAGCATTTTTTTGGGGAGTTGCTTTACTATTGAAACCAAAAAAGGAGTAATGCAGAACAGCCCAACTAGTGCTGCAATAATCTGTATGTTTGATAAAATGTTCACAAATTTTCTCCATGGCTTACTACCCATTTATATTCTAATGGTAAAAAGCTTCTGCATCAAATTATGTTTGCCTTGCTTGTAAAAAAAAATTATCTAGTTTAAAATAGATACATCTCATGGAGAGCGGATATATATGTTTGGGAAACAATCTACAAAGAAAGTCATTTTAAGGCCTCATAATCTCGAAGGCGAGGGTTTTGATCTCCTAGTAGTCGATGGTGTGGGCGAAAAAAAGTTAGACTTAATTAGCTTTTGGTCAGACTCAAGTTCAAGCTTAGAAAGCTCATTGCGTTCAGTAGTCAAAGAGTATGACTTGAAAAACAATCATGCAACAATCGTTCTGCCGCATTCAGCATATTCACACTTTACCATTAATAAGCCAAACGTCCCGCAAGAAGAAATTAGAGATTCTTTATTTTGGGCATCCCAAGAAAAGCTTGATTCTTTGCCTTATTTCTCCCCAGTACTCGATTCTTGCTTTGCTCCATCTTCCCTGAAGGGAAGGGAGAGTAATAAAATGCATGTGTTCGTTGCTGAAGAAAGCTATATCAGAAACTGTGTTAATTCTGTTAAAAAAAATGGCCTGAAAGTCGATTCCGTAACTGTACATGAAGTTGCTGCTAGCGCTCTATTAGCAAATTGGTCTGCTGGAGTTTTGCTGGCATACTTAGATATTCCAAATGATTCTGCCCCATCACTTATACTAGTGCTAGATGGGTGCTTTGTTGCCTATAAAAAATTACCTTCGATAAATACTAACAGCGCTTTAGATGTGCAGCGGGATCAGTTCAGTCTGTTCTGTGCAGAGGTGGCGCGCCAACTGACTTATTTCTCTAATTGTATTGATGAAAATTATGTGGCAAAGATATATGGCTCTGGTGAAAATTGGCATAACCTAAGTGAAAACAATCTGTTCAAGACAGTATTTTCTGAAAGGTTTCCGAGTCAGCAGCTTGGTACTCTGGACCTAGCCCAGGTGGTAAATACAGAAGGTGTTGATAGTAATATGCTTCGAGATATGCAGCACGATTTGCTAGGAGGGGCTCTCTCATATGAACAACAGTAGTAAGCAAAATATTAATTTCTTAGAGGCTTTGCCCGTAAGATACGATCGTATTCCGAGCATATTCCAGATATTCCTAGCTTGGGTAGTGTTTAGTGCCTTCATGTACATTCTTCATTTGCTCAGTGCTAGCAATCATAGTGGGCTTATGGCTGTTGAAAATGAAATAAAAAAGGATCTTGAATATACCATAGGATTCTTAGGGGAATCACATAAGTACGAAGGAGATCAGGTTCAAGTCGGGAAGATAGTAGCTATCAGTGATGAAGAGCTAAAATTAGATAATGATGGATTTGTGGATAATCTAACAGCTCTAGCTCAATATGGTATCCCTGAAGTTTGGTTTACTTCTCTGGTTTTTAGCCATGAGAAAAACGAAATTAAGCTAACAGGACTTACGGCATCCACTAAAGCTTTAAACAACTTTTTCAGGAACATTAAAAATCATGAGTCTTTTAAAGATAAAAATCTGGTTTTAAAGGATGTTCGTAGAAGTATTAATCTCGATAAAGTCGACGGCTATACTCACGGTTTTGTTATAACAGGAAGTTTTTCATGACCCTTCATATTATAAAAAACTTTACAGAAAAAGGTAATAGATTGCCTCAGCCATTAAGAATACTTATACTTTGTCTGGGTGTTATAGCTATTTCTTTTTCATGGTATTTTATAAGCTATTCCGCTTATGGAGCTAAGAATAAAGAGATGTCCGAAAAGCATGAAGTCATGCTGGAGAAAATAAGTAATATAAAAAGTATTAGTAACGATAAGGACAAGTTTGTTTACGAAAGTAACCTTATTGCCTCTGAAGATTTATCAAGCCTGTTAGAAACACTGCTCGAAAATAGCTCAGATCTAGAGCTTATATCTTTGCAAAAACAAAACAAAAAACCATTAAGCAAAGGTAAAGATGATGACATAAAGGGTCTTCATGAAGTTCTAGGGCAAAATATTTCTGCGCATGATATAGAAGTTACTCTGTCTGGCAGTTATTTTGCACTGTTGAAATATCTGCAAGGACTAAAAATGCAAGATTCAAATGGTATTTTCTGGAAAGACTTTAATTATCAGGTAAAAAAATATCCAAAAGCTGAGATTAAAATGGTTCTAAGGACTTTGAGTAAGGGGTAAATATGAAGAGTATTACTAAGGGCGTCCTGATACTATCAAGTTTTGTCATAGTGTCTGCTCAAGAGGTTATTGATTACTCGGCACTACACGACCCAACTATGCCTTACAAGTATACGGGTACACAGGTAGAGAGTAAAAATAGCTTAGAATTGGCTATGACATTTGTTTCGGGTAAGAATAAAACTGCTGTTATTAATGGCGATGTTTATTCAATAGGTGATAAGATTGGAGGCTATATCGTCAGAGATATTAAGCAAAATAAAGTTGTGCTTGATTCTGTTGCAGGAGGAAAGCAAAAAGTATTATTAACTAGAAGAAACCTTGTGATTGAGAAAAAAACAGGTAAGAATATAACCTCTAGCGATAAGGAATAGGGAAATGATTTATAATAAAGTAGTACGATTATTAGCAGTAACGCTTCTAACTATTATTGCATCTAAGTGCACCAGTCACTTAAACAGTGAATATGACAAAAGCCGCTCTGAAATCACAAGTACTTTAGAAAAAGCTGCACAAACTAATGAGAAGTTAAAGCCATATAATATGAATATACCGGGAACAATTTTTTCTGTTCTTACCCCCAAGATAGAACTTGAGAAAGCAAAAGAAAAGCCAAGGTTTGATATAGCTGCACAACAGCAAGATGCCGCCCAATTCTTTTCTGGTTTAGCCAAAGGCGCTGGCGTAAGTATGATGGTATCCCCTGACATAACAGGAAGTATTACTCTTGATATGTTTGATGTAACGTTTGGTGAAATTTTAGAATCTATACGCTCAGTTTACGGTTATGAGTTTGTAAAAACATCATATGGTTACGATGTTCTACCTGCTAAGCTTGAAACAAGGATCTTTACAATAGACAAGGTAAATGTAACGAGAAGTGGCTCTTCTAGTATTAATGTTGAAATAGAAGGTGTGGGTAATAGTGGTGGTGATTCGTCCACTACACTAAACACCACTGCTGAAGATACTTTCTGGAATAATCTTGAAGATACAGTAACTCTAATTATTAAAGACTCAGATGATAATGGTAGTGTTGTTGTCAATCGTGATTCTGGTATTGTGGTTGTGCGAGCAATGCCAAATAAATTAAGGAAGGTTGCTGCTTTTCTTGATGCGACACAAGGAATTACTAAGAGACAAGTTATTATTGAAGCAAGAATTTTAGAAGTAACCTTAGATGACAAGTTTGCAAGTGGTATCAATTGGAATCTTGATGGTTTAAGCATTGTGCAAACTGGAACAGCTGGTGGAGGCCTTCCTTCTGCGGCTACAAGTTCATTCTTTGCTGATCAAATTACCGGTACATTTACGAGAAATAATAGCATAGAAGCTGTGGTTTCGCTTCTTGCAAGTCAAGGAAAAGTAAGTGTTATCTCTAGTCCTAGAATTGCCACAATGAATAACCAAAAAGCAGTTATAAAAGTCGGTTCTGATGAGTATTATGCAACTAATCTTTCATCTGCAACTACTACTTCAACCGCTACTACGAGTACTGAAAGTGTAAATATGGAATCATTCTTCTCAGGCATAGCTCTTGATGTAACCCCACAAATTGATAGTCAAGGCAATGTAATGCTTCATATGCACCCTATGATTAGTTTAGTAGAGCAAGATGATAAAAGTTTTACGATGCCTAGTGGTTTAGTATCATTGCCAATGGCAAAAAGCACCATAAGAGAATCAGATAGTATTGTTTCTGCTAGAAGTGGTCAAGTTGTAGTTATTGGAGGCCTTATGCAGCGTTCAGTATCTAGCTCGAGATCTAATTTGCCAGTTTCTGATGATGTCAAGCCATTGACCGATGCTTTATCTGCTAAAAGTGATATAATGACTCGTAGTGAAGTGGTAATATTATTGCGACCAATTTTGGTAAACGATGTTAACACATCTAATTACATCCGTGAAAGCATTGACCATATTAATGCTATTAATTAGGAGTTATAAAAGATGAGCTCATATATCGACTACTATAGTTTGATAAAACAGCCCTTTAGTTCTGCTCCAAATGTTGATTTTTATTGTAATATACCAACCCAGAATGGTGTAGCTGAAAGTATACTTGATTCATTAAATGAAGGTGAAAGCTGTATAAAAGTTACTGGCCCTGCTGGAGTTGGTAAAACATTACTTATGAAAAAAATAGTGGCAAGTCTCGATGATAGTTTTCATGTCTGCCGAATAATGAGCCCTGATATTGATGCAGCAGGTTTAAGATCGGCCTTAGCTGATGAGTTAGGAGTTAATTCATATAATATATCACAGCTGAGACTTCTGCATAAAGTCAATGATAGATTAATTCAACTATTGTCGTCAGGGAAAAAAACTGTTCTGGTAATTGATGAAGCGCAGCTATTACAGAATGATGCTATTGAAGCCTTGAGAATAATTACTAATCTAGAGCATGATAGCCAAAAACTACTACAGCTTGTGGTGTTTGCTCAGCCAAGTTTAGATGAGAGGCTATATTCCAAAGAATTTAGTCAAGTTTTACAGAGGTTTAATAAAAGCATCAATTTATCTACTTTAAATTTTCAGGATCTCGATCTATACTTAACCCATAGATTAGTTTCTGCAGGTCACCCCAGTGGGCAACTGTTTACTGTGTCTGCGAAGAAGAGGCTTTTTAAACTAACAAATGGAGTTCCACTCTTGGTAAATGTATTATCTTCAAAATCACTACTGATAGCGTACCAAAGAGGGTTGCCATATGTTGATGTCAACGAGGTTCAAAGCTCTATTGCGGACTGCCATGAAATGTTATTTTCAGCTGACAGCAGTAATAATAGCGAAATATCTCGAAGTATAATCTGGTCAATATTTATGTGCTCATTACTTGTTCTTGGGGCAATTGCATATAAAATGATTATGCTAGGATATAATTAATATAAGGGGCTAAATATGCAATACAATTATAATAAAAATAATTCAATGCATTCGGCTACTGCTCCAGTAGCTCCACGCAACAGCATTGGCGGAGTAAAGCAAGTCTATGTAATAGCAATTGCAGCTGTTATATTAGTAGTTTTGACTATAATATTTTTTACTCTGACTTCATCAGGATCATCAAGCTCCAGAACTATGGAAATAAAGCAAAGCAATGTTGATGTGACTCCAGCTGTGAATAACGTAAGAAGGGTTGCAGAACCTAAAAAATCTCCAAATACAGCAGTTGATATATCTAGTATGAAACTTACTGGAGAAAAAGATTCCTTTGACTTAGATATAGCTCTTAGTACATGGACTGCATATAGGTTTCAGTTTAGTAATGAACATAAGACCTTAGATATTATACTTTTTAATACAAATATAGCTAAAGACAAGAGAGACTTGAGCAAAGACGAGAAAGATCATAATTTTGCTTTATCTGTTGATGGGATTAGGCTAATTGGTGACTTTGCTGCAAGAGGAATAGAGGTAAGTACTTATATGCACAATAACGACTTAAATCTAGTCATGAAGTTTCCTGAAAGTATGCATATAAAAGAAGCTCACATAACTAAGAGTCACCCGTCATCACTTACCATGTCTTTTGCAAATACTAAAGAAGCTGACATAGTTGTTTTACCAGATGTTAATAATGGCACCAAGAAAGTAAATTCATTAGCCGTAGATTATCACGATAATGCAAACGCAATAATATCAGCCACACAAAATTTGATAAACTTCGGGCGATATGATGAAGCTATTGCACAGATAAAAGAAAACCCGGTCGCTATATACGAAAATGAAAACCTATGTGAAATGCTTGTTAAAGTATACTTAAAGAAACAAATGTATGTGCAGGCTGAAACAATCTCTAGTCAGGGCGTAACTATATTCCCTCACTCAACAGTTATGAGAAAACTTTGGGCACAATCTAACTTTGCTTTACAAAACTATAGTAAATCATTTGCAATTCTAAAAGATCATGCTCCAGAAATATCTAATAATATAGAATACTATTCGTTATTAGCTAGTGTAGCGCTTAAGCTACAAAAATATGAGTTTGCATCAGGTATATACCGTAGCTTATTATCCTTCAAGCCATCAAACGCAGATTGGTGGGCTGGGTTAGCAATTACCTTGCAGGGATTAGGAAAAAATAATTTAGCTTTAGAAGCTTATCATAGAGCTTTATCAGTTGGAACACTTAGTTCAGACCTAATTGGCTATGTTCGAGGACAAATCCAAAGTCTGCAGTAGATCAGGGGGATTGCATGGAGCACAACTCAGTTATAACGGAAAAAAAACTTTCTTTTCTCCAGTTTCTAGTCCAATCAGGATTAGTAGCAACTAAAGACATATCTTCTTTTAACGTTCAGTATGAGTATGATATTAATAAGACATGTAAGAGAGCTCTTGATCTTGGTTATTTAAATGAGCATGAGGTAAAGCTTGCTGCAGAAGAATACGCAAGAATAAAGTATGTTAATCTTGCATCATACGACCCCTATGCTATAAACAAGGATTATCATCTACCAGAAGATGTGGCAAGAAGGTATAATTGTTGTGTTATTGCAACTGATTCAGATTGTTATGTTGTTGCTATGACGAACCCATGTAATAGCGAGGTAAATGAGTCAATATCTGAGATGCTAGATGCTTTTGTGCAGCCAGTTTTAGTTGATTCCCAACAGTTTGATAGGCATATAAATAGTGTTTATCAACATGATACATACGCAAAAAGCTTGCTTAACAAATTCAAACAAGAATTAAGTTTAAGTGAAACTAAAACTGAAGAACATGATTTCCACGGCTCAAGTGACCAAGCATCAGCAGTAGTTCTATTAGAAGAAGTACTAACTGAAGCCTACCATCTGAAAGCTTCTGACGTTCATATTGAGTACGAAAAAAATAAATCACAGGTAAGGTATCGCGTGGATGGGGCCTTAAGAACACAATTTGACACCTCAGCGAATATAGCAACTGTTCTAATTAGAAGACTACAAATATTGGCTAACCTAGATGTATCACATCACTTGAAAAACGAAGATGGTAGATTTTCTATTAAGATAGATAATAAAATAGTTAGTATGCGTCTTTCAATTATGCCACTTGATACTGGACAGTCAGCAGTTATAAGGTTCCTTGGCGATGTAAGTTACTATGAAGATTTACGCTCTATCGTAGATGATAAAAATGTTTGCGATATGATACTAGATTATCTCCAGCGAAGTTATGGTATGTTGCTAGTAGTAGGTCCGACAGGTAGTGGTAAAACAACAACACAATACTCATCATTGATGAGTATTGATAGAGAGAAAAAGAAAGTTATATCAATCGAAGATCCAGTTGAAGCACATTTGCCAGGTGTAAACCAGATTCAGGTTAATCCTGATGTTGGCATGGACTTTGCCGATATTCTACGTGGCGTACTAAGACAAGACCCTGACGTTATTATGCTTGGGGAGGTGCGTGATACTACGACTGCAACAATGTCAGTGCGAGCTGCTATTACAGGCCACATGGTATTAGCTACAATACATACATATGATGTCAGTAGTGCAATATCAAGATTATTTAACCTTGGCGTTAATCCTCATATTATGGCCGCTGCCCTTCGTCTTGTAGCTTCTCAGCGTTTACTTCGCCGTCTTTGTGATTATTGTAAGGTTTCTTATGAAATATCAGAGCATGATTTAGCTCTGCTTTCAGATTATCCAGAGTTAAGAAAAAGTTTAATTGGTCAAATTGCTTACAAAGCCCCAGGCTGTAACCAATGTGAAAATACTGGTTATATAGGAAGGACTGCTGTTTTTGAAATAGCTAAATTAGATTCTAAGTTAACTAGAATGCTAGATAAAAGTGATATTTCTGGATTTAATACTGAAATAAGAAGGCGAATGCTAGGCAAAGACTTATTCTCAAATGCTCTAGTAAAAGTTAAGGCAGGAGAGACATCATTAGCAGATGCATTGAACATAATAAACGAGTAATTTCTAAATGAAAATTTATGATTACAAAGGGCGAGATACAGAGGGGAACCTCGTTAAGGGTAAAATATTTTCCATGAGCGAGCACTCTGCAGCAAAAAGATTATTGTCGGAAGATGTAGTTCCTGTAGATATAAAAAAGTTATCATTTTTTAATAATCTTATTTATAATCTAAGACCTTTTATTTTAAGATTTGCTTTTGTAGAAAAGCAGGATTTAATTCGTTTTTGTAGTGAGATTAGCTTACTAGTAAAATCAGGGGTTTCCGTTCGGAATGCCGTTGCTAACTTAGCGAAATCTCTTAAAGGTAAAGTTTTAGCTCAAGTATTAAATGTTGTTGTTATGAGGCTTGATGCAGGGCACACCTTAGCTGAATCTTTTGCTGGGTTTCCAAATGTATTCCCAAATTTATTTTTGGCTTTTCTAAAACAAGCTGATTATGCAAGTTATACGAGCACCATCTTTGCTCAGTTAGGTGAAACACTGCAAGCAAGAAAGGAAATAAAAAAAGAACTATTTGAAGCATTAGTACCATTTACATCAAGTATTGTTATGATCATATTAGCAGGTTATATACTTTCCCAAGTCGTAATGCCAGAAATATTGCATATATACGAAGAAAAAGGGCGTGCTATACCTTATTTTACCCAACTTTTAGCTGATTTTTTCTATTTTGTTGAATATTCACTCGTGTACATTCTTATTTATTCTGTAATAGCAATTATAATATTAAAGATTTTATCAAGGCAGTCTATTGTGACTAGATATTGGTGGGATAAAGTTATGCTGCAACTCCCAGTATACAAGAGAGTAAGAGTATTATTTGCAAAAATGGATTTTTCTCGCGCGATATCAATGGCTATTCAGAATGGCTATCCAATCCAAAAAGTATTAGATATATCAAGCTCTGTAGTCCAAGATTATTATTTTAGAAAACAAATAAATGATTCAGTTCATAAAATAGTAGAAGGTGAAGACCTGGTTTCATCAATCAGGAAGATGAATCTATTTACATACTCTGAACTTGAGATACTCGAAGTTGGATGTGAAGCTGAAAACTTAGAAGATTCTTTTAAAAACATGGTGGAATTTAACCGCAAAGAGCTATCACACCGTGCTTTCCTTTTAAAAGAGGGCTTGAACCTAACTATGCTAATCGTAATGGTATTTATGATTTGTTTTTACATGGTGGGATTCTATATAGGTTATCTATACTTGTCTTTCTAACCTTCCCCAGAAATACACACAAAACTATTTTCTTCTAGACTGTATAAGTCTTTGTGTGTCATATCATAGAACCATACATGCACAGCAATATCCTTTGCTGCTATAGTTTCAGCAAATTTAGGATATTTCATGAGGTTATCTTTTGATTTTTTGAGCGTTTTTAGACAATGTTGGTCATTTTTAGCAGAAATTTTTGTCGGGAATTTATCTAACTGAATATTATTTGCATCACACATAGGCTCAAGCCATTCCTCTACAATGTTCGTTGCATTATCTTGTATATTGTATAAGCAATTTATACCTGCGCAGTTACTATGCCCAAGAATCACGACATTACTTATTGAAAGATTTTGCAGTACAAACTCAATCGTTGCAGCTACAGTACATCCTTTAATATTTCTATAGGGAGGAATAATATTAGCTATAGTGCGTAGTTCAAAAATATCACCAAAATCATTGTTGAATAATGAAACAGGAGATATTCTAGAATCACAGCAAGATATCATAAATGTATGTGGTTTTTGGCCATGATTTACTATTTCATCAAAGCTTGTATTATTTTTAAGTTCCTTTGCTGACTTAATGAAACCTCGAACCATATTCTCTATATTCTTGTCCATTTACACTCCTTTAAAAATATACTAGAATCCAATAATATATTCATGACTTTTGTAGTTCAATTGTTTTTTTACTATTCCTAGCATAGAATAAAATAATTTAATGGATATTAAAGATTATGGATAAAATTGTATCACAACTATTACTTATAATTTGCATGCCAGTATTGCTGCTGCTATATACTTTAGCAATTGGTTTTGCACTGCCTGTTAATTTGTTACTATATTGTTGCGCAATTGCTTTCTTAGTTCATTGGGTAATAGCTATCCCATCACTGATTACAAAGACTGAATTTTATTTCGATTTAACAGGGTCTTTAGCTACTCTTTCTATGCTTGCTTTCCTTTTATTGAACTCTAACCTAAGTCCCCGTGCTATTTTGTTATTAGTATTATGTGCTGTATGGACAATAAGACTTGGTGGTTTTTTGTTCTATAGAATACATAAATATAAAATAGATAAACGCTTTAATGCTTTAAAACAATCGTATTTGAGTTTTGCAATAACCTGGCAGTTGTCTGCTGTATGGACCTTTTTAACTATCTTAGCTGCAATTACAGCCATAGTTTCCCCTTTACAAAAGCCATTAGCTCTTCTTGATTATGTTTTTGTTATATTTTGGTTTGTATCTTTTTGTATAGAAACTTTTGCTGATATGCAAAAATTAAAATTTAAAAAACATAGTGGTGATTTGCCATTTATAACAACTGGATTATGGCGTTATTCAAGGCACCCAAATTATTTTGGTGAAATTTCTCTATGGTTTTTTGTTTCTTTTCTAGCTTTACCAAATTTATTTTCTTGGTTATATTTGAGTCTTATTTCACCAATTTTTGTTTGGCTATTATTAACTAAGATTAGCGGTGTTAATCTGCTAGAAGCCGCAAATGATAAAAAGTATGGGCACTTATATGAATATAAAGAGTATAAAAATAACACCCCAATATTGTGTCCCAAAATTTGGTTTTGATTAGTAAAATAGCAAAAAGCCCGAGAAGGGCCTTTTGCTTTTGTTATGATTGGTATTTATTATTCTATGAAGTGAATAAATCGCCAATTTCATCATTCCAGTTAATAGGAGCTTGATGTATAGCAGCGTTAGTACATGCAGTGCTATCACCGTTCAGGTCTCCCAGAGGATCAAGGCAGTCAGCTTGAGCTTCCGAAATTACCACACAGCCAGGAGCATAAAAGTACTGCTCGTTTATTACCCCATCATTATTACTATTGCCAGCAGTAAATGTTTCTGCATTATAAGGAGCTAAAACAGAGCCTGTTGGTGGGTTCGCATCAATAGTGGTTAAACATGACCAGCGTAGGGATGTGTTTTCAGATGGATCACCGGATGCTGTATTACCAATTAACCATGGCACTAGGATTATATATTCACCTTGAACTGAAGTTTGAACGTTACTTACTTTACCAACATATTGATCCTCAAAAGTAGCGTCGTTATGCTGGTCGTTCATTTTTGCTGAAACAACTCCATTCGAGTACGATTTTACTTCTTGTACATATCTTCCAGCAAAGTCATATGGGTCATTAGTAAGGGCACCAGTGTTATCATATACTGTTTTGCCATCAAGGTTCCCATTAGGAAGAGCGGCACCACCAGCATCATTACCTTGAATACCTATTACACCATGATTAGAATAGAACTTATTAACACCTTCAACAAGAGGCTGCATTAGAACAAAAGCCTCACTTACTTGTGCTCTACCAGCCATGCTATCCATATAGCTAGTGCTAATTAATGTTAGAATTGAAATACTAGCAATTACTGCTCCTATTTCTGCAAAGAATGATCCTTGCTGTTTTTTTGATTTTAGATTAATATTCATTTTATTCACCATTTTTTATTTTAAAAATCTTAAGCTTATTATAGTTGATTATTATGAATAAAATGCTCATTGCAGGTAAAGGTTAAAAAAAGCTCCAAAAAGACGCTAAATGTCTTGGTTTATTGCTGGATACGTATTTTTTTATATTACGGTTGTGTTAAACTATCAATAATTACTATTGTATAAATTATATAAAAAAGCAAAAAGCCCAATAAGGGCCTTTTGCTTTTGTTATGATTGGTATTTATTATTCTATGAAGTGAATAAATCGCCAATTTCATCATTCCAGTTAATAGGAGCTTGATGTATAGCAGCGTTAGCACATGCAGTGCTATCACCGTTCAGGTCTCCATCAGGATCAAGGCAGTCAGCTTGGGCTATCGAAATTACCACACAGCCAGGAGCATAAAAGTATTGCTCGTTTATTACTCCATCATTATTAGTAGCGCCGCCTGCAGCAAATGTTTCTGCATTATAAACACCTAATGTAGACCCTGTTGGTGGGTTCGCATCAATAGTGGTTAAACATGACCAGCGTAGGGATGTGTTTTCAGAAGCATCACCAGATGCTGTATTACCAATTAACCATGGTACTAGGATTATATATTCACCTTGAACTGCAGTTTGAACGTTACTTACTTTACCAACATGCTGATCATCAAAAGTAGCGTCGTTGTGTTGAGGGTTCATTTGTGCTGAAACAACTCCATTTGAGTAAGAGACTACTTCTTTTACATATCTTCCAGCAAAGTCATATGGGTCATTAGTAAGGCTTTCACTGTTATCAAATACTGTTTTGCCATCAAAGTTGCCATTAGCGTTACCTGTGCCTTGATTACCTATTACACCATGCTGAGAATAGAACTTATTAACACCTTCAACAAGAGGCTGCATTAGAACAAAAGCTTCAGTTACTTGTGCTCTACCAGCCATACTATCCATATAGCTAGTGCTGATTAATGTTAGAATTGAAATACTAGCAATTACTGCCCCTACTTCTGCAAAGAATGATCCTTGCTGTTTTTTTACATTTACGGTCATGTTTGAATCTCCAAGAGTTTTAAAATGTTACGGAGGCAGTATAGCTAAGATATTTTATTACATGACGCATATTACGCAAAAAGTATTTTATTACTTTAAATTTGGCAATGGTGGCTGTTTTGGCCCTACTAAGAGTAAGGCCAAAGCCAATTAGACTAGGTTCCACTTACTATTTCGAATAAAGAGGTATTATAATTTCTTGGAGTTGTATAAGTAGTACCAGTGCATGCTGTTGTTGAATCAAAAGTATCAACGTCTCCAGTAGGGTCAAGGCATGCAGCTTGATCGTTGGTTATAACAACACATCCTGGGGCATAAAAATATTGCTCATTCATTGTTGTTGATGTTACAGCAGGTATTATTGTGCCTGTAGGTGGGTTGGAATTTATTGTTGTAACACAAGCCCACCTCAGTGTTGTATGTTCACTAGGATCATCAAGAGTGTTTCCAGCGCCATCATCAATTGGGTTGCCAATTAAAAATGGAATCATGATGATATACTCGCCCTGAATTGCACTTTGAACATTACTTACCTTTCCAACCGTTTGTTCGGTAAAAGCTGAATCAGTGTGCTGTATGTTCATTTGCGCAAATACAACGCCATTGGTTAATGATTGTACATCCTGGACAAAACGACCAGCATAAGGCTGAGGTGTATTTGTAGTCGTTTGGTTTGAATCTTCATCCGTGCCATCTGAATTATTATAAACATCTATTGCAGAGTAGTTTGCTGTTGGACCGCCAATTATTCCGTGTTGTGAATAAAATGAATTAACGCTATTAATAATTGGTTGCATAGTGATATATGCTTCTGAAACTTGGGCCCTCCCAGCCATGCTTTCCATGTAAGAAGTTCCAACTAGTGTTAAAATGGAAATACTCGCGATTACAGCACCTAGCTCTGCAAAGAATGACCCAGATTGTTGTTTAACATTATTATTCATGGTAACCTCCACTTATAATAAACTTTGCTTTCGCAATGTTTTTAGTATTTATAAAGTAATTATAGCACTTTTGCGTACAAAATGCTGTTTTATTGTTTACTTTTTAGGATGTTATTGTGAATAAAATAGATCTTATTAATAATTTAATGCGTGGAGTAGATGAAGTTCTTCCAGAGGATACTTTTAGGGATATTCTAGAACAAGAACAACAGTTAACTATCAAGCTTGGTTTTGATCCTACAGCACCTGATTTGCACCTTGGACATAGTGTAGTACTTAATAAACTTAAAATACTTCAAGATCTTGGTCATAAAATAGTATTTATTGTTGGTGATTTTACAGCGAGTATTGGTGATCCTTCTGGCAGAAGCAAAATGAGGCCAACACTTACTGATGAAGAGATAAGTGCCAATGCAGCAACATATGCAAGCCAAATATATAAAATACTTGATAAAGATAAAACTCAGCTGGTTTTTAACTCTAATTGGCTTGGTAAAATGACAGCAAAAGATCTGATTAGACTTACTAGCGGACAGTCAGTCGCTAGAATGCTCGAGCGTGATGATTTTGCAAAACGTTTTAAAGATAACGCTCCTATAAGTATTCATGAGTTTATGTATCCATTACTACAGGGGTTAGATAGTGTAGAAATAGAAGCAGATATTGAACTTGGTGGTCGAGATCAAAAGTTTAATCTGTTAATGGGTCGCGAACTACAAAAGAGATTTGGCAAAAAACAACAAGCAGTTCTCATGATGCCTTTACTTGAAGGTACAGATGGCGTAAAGAAAATGTCAAAATCATTAGCAAATACCATTGACCTAGCCATGACTCCTACGGAAATGTTTGGCAAGATAATGTCGATATCAGACGAACTTATGTGGCGTTACTATGATCTACTCTCATTTAGAGATAGTAATGAAATTATATCTCTAAAAGAACAAGTTGCAGCTGGAGCTAACCCTAGAGATATTAAATATAAACTTGGAATTGAAATTGTTGCAAGATTTCACAGCGAGAAAGAAGCTCATACAGCAAAAGATGAGTTCCAGATGAGATTTGCAAAAGGGCAATTACCAACAGAAATTCCAAATGTTACCATTTTGTCTCATGAAAGTGAGTTGCCATTAGCAAAGGTTCTAAAAGAAGCAAATCTTGCTCCAAGCTCATCCCAAGCTCTAAGACTTATAAAGCAAGGAGCAGTTAGAGTTAATCAAGACAAGACTTTGGAAAACATATTAATTAGTGCGCGAAAAGAACCCTATTTGGTGCAGGTGGGTAAGCGTAATATAGCAAATATTCTATTTAATATTTAAAAAAACAACAAAAATAATAATAATATGCTATATTTTATTCATACAAAATTTTGTAAAGTGGGATTTTATGCGATATCGGAAATGTAAAGGTTATGTTCTAAGTGAGGTAGTTGCTGCAATTACTTGTATAGCAATTTTAACTCAAATTACCACTTGGTACACCAGCGCAAAGGCGATTCAAACACAAGCAAAGGAAGGATACGATTTTGCAACAACCGTTACCGATAGAGTTATTGAGTATTATGAAGACAACTCTAGTTACCCTACTTCAGGAACATATGATTATGGTACTAATCCAGGAGAATATATTGCGAGTGTAAATTACTATGCTCCAACATCAACTACTGCAGGATATATTATTGCAACTTTTCGTTCTGATTCCGATGGACCTCAAATAGTGCTAAGAGATAAATGGGTAATAAAAAAATTATCACAGTCTGGTAGTAGTCACATAGTCTCTAATTGCTATACTAATGTTAATGCTTCTTTTATGACAGGAACTGTTTTGCCTGATGGTAATGATTCAGAAATGGTTGCCCATAGTTGTGAAGTTGATACTAGGCCAATAAGCGATGTTATCGCCATAAATTAATTGTTATTAATTATTGAAATTTTCCTGGAAAACAGTATCATGTATTTTTATCTAAATTATTCATATGGATACTAAGGTTAAAAACCACAGCCACGCTTTGCTACCTTTAGTCGTAATATTATTTTCTATAATTACACTAACTGTATCTCTATTTTTAATTGTTGATTCTCAATCAGGGATACTTGATGATAGTCTTGATGACGATGATACTGCAAGGGTAGAATTTTATAATATAAGTATAAAAGCAGGAGATAATCTTACAAAAATATTTAAAGCAGTTGGTCTTGAGGAAAAAGATGTGTTCTTACTGCAAGAGTTAGGTAAAGATGGAAGAGCATTACAAAATCTAAAGCCTATGCAGGGCATATCGATATCTGTTGATACTGAAGCAAAAAAATGCCTTAATTTGAGTTTGTGGCTAAGCAATGAAAAGAAGTTAGAATTTATTTGGAAAGATGATCACTATGAAACAGTAGTTACTAAACAGCCATTAAAGACATCTTTAAACTACGCCTCAGTTAAAGTCAAAAACTCATTACTTGAAGATGCTATTACATCAGGTATTAGCAAGAACCTGGTTTATCAAGTAACAGAGGCGCTTGGTTGGGAAATTGATTTTATAAAAGATCTTCGTGCTGGTGATGAGTTTGAACTTCTGTTTAAGCAATCTTACTTGCCAGGAAAAGGATTTGTAAACGATGAACTAGAAGAGCTGTTATACACAAATAAAAAAGGAACATTAAAAGCTACTAAATTTGAAAATAGCATGGGATTAAGTGCTTTTTACTTGCCTGATGGACAAAGGTTATCGCGTGATTTTTTGAGCTCACCATTAAAGTATAATCGTATTAGTTCACCATATTCTATAAGTAGAAAACATCCTTTGCTAGGGATTACTAGGCCCCACCATGGTGTTGATTTAACAGCAAAATATGGGTCGCCTATTTGGTCAACTGGTCAAGGTAGGGTTGTATTTGTAGGTACAAAATCAGGGTATGGTAAAACGGTAGTCATTCAACATAACTATAAATACAAGACTATTTATGCTCACATGTCTAGGTTTGCCAAAGATATTCATAAAGGTTCTAAAGTTAAACAAGGACAGGTTATAGGTTATGTTGGCACAACAGGCATAACCACGGGTCCTCACCTTCACTATGAATTCAGAATAAATAATAAGCCTGTTAACCCAATGACTGTTAAAATTCCTCGCTCTCCATCTCTTGCAAAGAAAGAAATACCCTCTTTTGAGTCTCTCCTTGAAAAAAATGAAGGAATTAGGATTCAAATAAAACATGCTCGTGAGGAAGATTAGTGGAGCAGTTCTATATCGGGATAATGTCAGGTAATAGTCTTGATGCCGTAGATTTAGTGCTTACTACTTTTCCCGAGGGAAACATTAAAGTGCATGCAGCTAAAAGTTATGATATTCCAGTAAATTTAAAGGAAAAAGTATTATCATTAACCCCATCTAGTCCTTTATCAGATATGTTAGAGTTAGATTATAGCTTTGCTAAGCTATTTGCTAATTCTGTAAATTATTTCATAGCTGAAGTTGGCATTTCAAGAGAACAAATAATAGCTATTGGTAGCCATGGCCAAACTATATTACATGGCCCAAGCTATAAATATCCGCATAGTTGCCAGATTGGTGACCCGAATATAATAGCTATAGATACATGTATAAGAACAGTTGCAGATTTTAGGCGTAAAGACATTGCCTTAGGCGGGCAGGGCGCTCCTTTGGCCCCACTTTTTCATAAATATGCATTTAAGCAACTGGGCAAAGACACTGTTGTTATTAATATAGGTGGTATCGCAAATATTACCTATTTGGATAAAAATGGTGATATTAATGCAGGATTTGATACAGGGCCAGGTAATATTCTTTTAGATATGTGTGCAGAAAGATATTTTAACCAAGATTTTGATATAAATGGTGCAATAGCACGTGAGGCAAAATGTATTGATCAGTTGCTTGAAAAAATGCTACAAGATGAGTACTTTTTGGCGCCATACCCTAAGAGTACTGGAAGAGACTATTTCAACAGTTCCTGGCTTGAGAGGCATAAATTAGCTTTATATGAACCAGATAATGTTATTTGCACTTTGACACATTTAACTGCTAGAAGTATTGCTGAAGCTGTTAAAAAAGTTATTTCTAAAGGTGATATTGTGCTTTGTGGTGGGGGTAGTCTAAATTTATTCTTATTTGAATTAGTGCAGTTTTACTGCGATGATTTCCAAGTTGTTAGCTCTAAAATGCTAGGTTTAAACCCAAGCTTTGTTGAAGCATCTTTATTTGCCTACTTGGCAAAGCTCCATGTGGACAATGAATGTGTCGATATGAGCATGATTACAGGAGCAGATAAACCTTATCAAATTGGAGTTAGTTTTTCTCCAGCCACTAATGCAAATTAATTTTTTGAATATTTATGCCAACAAGAGATTTGCTGTAATGTTTCTTTAAGTAGCTTATAAAATCTGCGTCTATTGTTATTTTCTTTTCTTGAGATGCATGTCTTAATATTATCTTATTATCTTTCTTTATTAAAAATCCAATATGTGAGACGTCCAAATCAGTGCCTAGAATTTTTGTATCCCAGTTATTCCTTACAAATTCAACTATGCTAACTTTAGGAAGCTTTTCTAATATTTTGCCATCCGTATTGATTATTTCGGAAATGGGAATATAGCTTATAATAGATTTTATACTTTGGGTTTCTTGTGAAAGTGATTTAAGTTTTTTGGTGCTATCTGGATTTAGTTTTCTTCCTGAATATTTCTGCCATAGCTCTGAATTTGTTGCTAATGCTTGATACCATCTTGGTTTATTTATAGTAGTGTACTGTGTTTTTACTTTATTGCTGGCTAAGCTTTTAGTTATATCACTTATGTAAAGTTTTTTTTGATTATTATAGTTCCAATCAATGTTAGTAAAATGATTTCGGTTAAGAAAAACATAAGGTCTATTCTTGTATCTTATGTTGCCTATATTTGTTTCAAACTCACTTTCACTCTTGGAGAAACTTAGTGCTAAAACTGTATCTACATATGTTAAGCAATCAAATTTATTTAGAGTCCATATAGGCTTTGTAACTAAATCTCCATGTTCTCCTTCTCCGCTGATAAATTCTTCATAAGGATGATTGAGTAGTAACTTGCTAATATAATCTATGCGATCAAGTGTTGCTTGTTCGGGTGTAAATATGCTATCCAAATATTTGCCAGCCCCATGTGATGAGGCAGATATTGCTATGAGGGCCAGTAATAAGTAGTTTTTTTTCATAATAAAGTAAATTAGGTAATATTATAACGATATATTTTTTTTTACCTTAATACAAGTATTTGATCTTGAGAGCTCTTCTTTGCAATATACTTAAAAATAGTTATAATCACAATGAGCAAACCGGAGTCGACAAATGAAATTCAAAAGCTTAAGCTTGTTAATACTTGCCTGCTTTTCTGTATTAGCAAGTGCTATGATAGAAGCAGGATCACCTGCATTAAATTTTACTCTTCAAGATGAATCTGGCAAAGATGTTTCTCTTGGGGACTATTTTGGTAAGATTATTGTGCTCGAGTGGCGTGACCCAAATTGTTCATACGTGCAAAAGCACTACGGCACTGAAAACATGCAAAACTTGCAGAAAAAATACACTCTCAACGGTGATATAGTTTGGTTCACTATTCAAGTTGGTAAAAACAAAAATGAGTTTAAAGCATATGCAACAGATGTATTACTTGATCCAGCACGTGAAGTAACCAAGATGTATGGCATTACGAAAATACCTGAAATAGTTATTATTAATAAATCTGGCTACATAGTATATAGAGGTGCTGTGGATAGTATTCGCTCTAATTTAAGTGAAGATGTTGGACGTGTAAGAGCGAATTATATAGCAAACACTCTTGATGCTATTTTATCCTCATACCCAGTTTCTGTTTCGCATACCCGGCCTTATGGTTGTGATGTGTCTAGCTTGGCTCCATCCCCATTTGAGAGAGTTGCTTAGTGTTAAATATAATATGGATTGCTTTGGTTCTTACCTCAGTAGTATTTGGTATAATCAACGGAAGAGTGCATGAGGTTGTCTTGGCGATAACAGACAGCGCAAACACTGCTTTTAGCGTGGCGCTTGGAATGGTTGGTATGATGTCGCTATGGCTTGGTATAATGAGAGTTGCAGAAGATTCAGGCTTGGTAAAGAGTATTACAACGTTACTCCATCCTGTATTAAAGAGGTTATTCCCAGAGATTCCTGTCAATCATCCTGCTATTGCTGCTATTTCTCTAAATATAACAGCGAATATGTTGGGTTTGGTAAATGCAGCTACACCTTTTGGTATTAAGGCAATGGAAGAGTTAGAGAAAATTAATCCGTTCCCAGGAACTGCCTCAAACTCCATGTGCATGTTCTTGGCTATCAATACTTCAAGTGTTCAGTTGGTTCCTGCCACAGCTATATCCTTTCTGGCAAGTGCCGGTTCACATAGCCCTACAGATATTGTGTTGTCATCTTTGCTAGCAACATCTTTTTCAACTATAGTTGCTATAGGTGCAGTATTTTTTCTGGGAAAACATAGATATTATAAAAAACAAATTATGAGTGAGCATGGTTGAATTAAGTAAGTACCTTTCTGATTTTATATTTTTATCACTAGTTGCCGGAATCCCATTGTTTGGTTTTGCACGTGGTGTTGCGGTGTTTGATTCTTTTGTAGATGGTGCTAAAGAGGGTGTGCCATTAATTGTCAAGATATTACCTTACTTGGTTGCAATGATTGTTGCTGTTGGAATGCTAAGGGCGTCAGGAGCGATTGACTTTATATCATATTCGTTAGGAGGGGTGTTAGATTTTCTTGGCGTGCCAAAGGAAATGTTGCCACTTGCTATTGCCAGGCCTTTTTCTGGAGCTGCATCTAATGCTATTTTAGTAGACATGATTAACACATATGGTCCTGATTCTCTTTTTGCAAAAATGGCTGCAACTGTTATGGGTAGTACTGAGACAACTTTCTATGTTATTGCTGTATATTTTGGTGCTGTTGGTATTAGAAAAACTCGTTACGCAGTGCCAGCCGGACTAATCGCTGATTTTGCTGGCTTAATGGCAGCAGTTTGGATTAGTCGTTGGCTGTTTTTAGTTTAGCGGTTAATAGCTAATTTTATTAAAATTAGCTGACACATAGTCCCAGCATATTACTTGAAAAAAGTTTTCAACATACTTGCCCCTATCATTTCTAGTGTCAAGATAGTAAGCGTGCTCCCAAACATCAATTCCTAAAATTGTGTTGTCATTACTATTTAGCGGGTTGTGAGCATCGTCAGTGTTAACAATTTTGAGTCCTTCTTGTTTGTTTGCTACTAGCCAAGTCCATCCAGAGCCAAAGTTTGCTAGTGCATGAGCTTTCATTTCTATTTGTAGTTGCTCAAGTGAGCCAAATTTTTCTTTGATAGCGTCTAGGAGCGCTTCTGATGGTGCTTGATTTTTTGCTGGTGTCATGCAGTGCCAGTACATATTGTGATTCCACATTTGAGCAGCATTGTTGAATATGGGGCCTTTACTTGAGGATATTATTTCTTCTAGAGTTTTCCCTTTGTAGTTGGACCCCTCTATTAATTCATTAAGTTTGTTTACATAGGCTGCATGGTGCTTGCTATAGTGGTAGTTGAGGGTTTCTTCAGAAACAAAAGGCTGAAGATCGTCTTTCTTATATGGTAGCTCTGGTAGTACAAATGTCATAATTTCTCCGTAATTCTAGATAATCAGATCTTTAGATTAATAGTGAAAGCTTAGGTATGCAAGTATATCCACTTCTTGTTTTGCTTATTAATATCGGTTATAATTGTAAGCTTTTGAATATGCGGAGAGTTTTATGTCAGTACTAGTTTCTAGAAAGGCGCCGAACTTTAACACAGCAGCTGTGTTACCAAGCGGTGAAATAGAAAATAATTTTCAATTTTATGATAAAACAAAGGGTAAGTATACGGTTTTATTTTTCTACCCATTAGATTTTACTTTTGTATGCCCAACAGAGTTAATAGCTTTGCACAAAAGTATAGACGAATTTAAAAGTCGTGGTGTAGATGTTATGACGGTTTCCATTGACTCACAGTTCACCCACTCAGCGTGGCGTAATACTGCTATTAAAGATGGCGGCATTGGTAATGTGGATTTCACAATGTTGGCAGATACTAGTCATGAAATATGTCGTATTTATGGTGTTGAACATTTTGATGAGAATGTGGCATTTAGAGCTACATTTATAATCGATCAGAATAAAGTAGTGCGTTCACAGCAAGTTAATGATTTGCCTATAGGTAGAAACGTAAATGAGATATTACGTACCATAGATAGCCTGCAGCATTTTGAACAGCACGGTGAGGTTTGTCCAATGGGTTGGGAAAAAGGCGATTCAGGTATGCAGCCAAATGCTCATGGTGTTGCAAGCTGGTTGAGTGGAAAATACGAGGCAGAAGAAGTTTAGTTCGTAACCAAATGAAAAGAAAGGATTTTATTTTTGGGGTGGTTTTTTATTGTTTTTAGTGTTGTTTTAGTGCTTGACAAAGGCCAAACCAAAAAGTTAATCTAGCCGTAACTTAATGAGATATTAGGTTGTAAATGGCGCATAGGTTTTGATATTGCCTTTCAAGCAATAGTCAAGGCAGATTAATTAAATATAGGAGAGCTCTTAGATGAGACCTTTAGTAAAACCATTAGTAGCAGTAGTTGCTCTTAGCTTAGCAACATCATCTGCTTTCGCTGCTATGGGTGCAGGTAAAACTGCAGGAAAAACAGCAAGTTGTGGACCAGTCGTGAATAAAGACTTGGATAGAGTAATTAACCCAAATTCAGTTACCCGTGAATTAGAAAGTTGCTGGGCTGATCGCTTCGCATTCGGCGGTAGTGCTAAGTTCGTAGCACAGCGTGCAGAAGGTATGGCAGCAGCCGATACAACTGATACATTCTTCAACGTAAGAAGCTTACAGTTGTTAACAGATGTAGCAGTGTCTAAAGATATTAACTTACACGTTACTGCTTCTGCACATAGCGACCTAGAGAATAACATGCCTGTTAGCCAAAGTGAGCTAACTGACTTCGATATTCAAGAAGCATACATGACTATTGAAAACCTTGCTAAATCACCTGTTTTCTTGAAAGCTGGTCAAAGCTACACCTCATTTGGTCGTTACGAAGAATCATTTCCAGCTGTTTACAGCTTAAACCAAACATTAGTACAATCTAACAACACACATGTTGCTTTAGGATTTGCTTCAAAAGCAGGTTTTGACCTGTCAGCATTCGTTTATGAAGACGAAACTAACGATGACTGGGATCAATATGGTTTCAGTGCAAACTTTGCTCGTTCAATGAAAGGTGCTGATTTAGCTTTTAGTGTATCATATATAGACAACTATAGTACTTTAAATGGTGATCATGGTCAGGATTCTACGAATACGAATGCTGATGAAGATGTGTCTGCATACGATATAGCCTTATCTGCTAAAATGCGTGATTTAAAAATTGGTGTTGAATATTTCGCCGCTGATGATGTTCTAGTAAATGGTGAAACTGCTTCAACAGCAAAGCCAAAAGTAGTATCTTTTGGTGCTCAGTATGACTTCCTTGCTGGTGGCAAGAAAGGTGATGTACACTTCGGTTACGAGAAAGCTTCTGATGCGTCTGCTATGACTTCAGATCTCCATGCTGACTGGACTGCTTTCCCAGAAAAGCACACAACTATTGGTGTAGGTGTTGACCTAGGCAAAGGTGCTGAATTCAGCTTAGATTATCATAAATTTGAGCCATTCGCAGCTAACAATGCTACTCAACCAAATGACCAAACTCAGTTGGTTGCAGAAGTATCTTTAGGTTTCTAATCTATAAGTTATTGCATGAAAAAGCCGGCATTGCCGGCTTTTTTGTTTCCTTAATATAACATTTTATAAGAATTTATTATTTTGCAAAATAATTCTGCTGTTTTTTCTGTATCATATAATGCAGAATGGGCTTCATCAGGATTGAATTTTATTTTTGCTTTATACATCGCTTTTGCTAATACAGTTTCACCATAAGCAAGTGCTGCAAGTGTTGCTGTGTCAAAGCTGCTAAAAGAATGAAATACACTTGATATGTTGTTTCTTTTATACGCTGCATTTAAAAAATATAAATCAAAATGAGAATTGTGGCCAATTAATATAGCTTTGCTACAATTTTGCGCTTTAAGTAAAGTGCTTATTTTCTTGTTTATTTCGCGTAAAACTTTGGATTCCTCTTCTGCGAACCTGAATGGATGATCAGGCTTAATCTGATTAAACTCTAAAGCTTTCTCATCTAATATAGCGCCAGAGAAAGGTTTTACATGAAAGTGAATAGCATCGTCCTTGATAAATTTGTTGGTCTCTTTATCTATCAAAATTGGTGCAAGAGCTATTTCTAACATTGCATTTGTATTAGGGTCAAAACCAGATGTTTCAACATCTACAACAACAGGCAAATAACCTCTAAATCTTTTATATAATGGTAGTGCCATTTTATTCCTTATTAATTAATTGCCAATTTGTTTTTAATCCAGCCCTAAATGGTACAACGACGCTATCACCAAATTCAAGTTTTAACGGGATTTTATTCGGAGATTTAACTAAGCTAATTCTTTCATGAGTCACGCTCATATTATAGAATTTAGGCCCATTTATACTCGCAAATGATTCTAACTTATCTAGTGCGTTATAGTTGTCAAAAATCTCAGTGTATAACTCAATGGCATGGCTTGCTGTATATATCCCAGCGCAACCACAGCTACTTTCTTTATTTTCAATGGTGTGAGGTGCGCTGTCTGTACCTAAAAAAAACTTACTATTACTAGATATTGCTGCTGCTATCAATGCTTCTTGGTGATGCCTTCTTTTGGCCACGGGTAAACAAAAATTGTGTGGGTGTATCTTTGTGTTAATTACATCATTACGATTAAGCCATAGATGATGGCATGTTATGGTTGCTGCTATATTAGGAGGAGTGGATAAAACAAAATCAACAGCTTCTTTTGTTGTGATATGTTCTAGTGTAATTTTAAGCTTAGGAAATTTAGTATGAATATCACTTAACGTAGAATCAATAAATGATTTTTCCTTGTCAAAAATATCAATGCCATGTTTATTATCCTCGCCATGAATCATAAGTGGAACTTGATACTCTTCAAGCCATGATAAAACTTCGCTCATTGATTTTATATTTCTAATCCCTTGCTCAGAATTTGTAGTAACCCCTTCAGGGTATAGTTTAAATCCAATTATGTCTTTTGATTTTGCTGCTAACTTTATGGTCTCTAAATCAGTTTGTTGAGAAAGATATAAAGCCATATATACATTACAACTTTTATTAGTCATATGTTGAGAAATACGCTTTTTATAGTTATTAGCATCTTCTACGGTGCCTACAGGTGGCTGCAAATTTGGCATTACTATAATATTGTTAAATTGACTTTCTGCATCGCTTACTGTTCTTGCAAGAAAATTATCATCTCTAAGATGAATGTGGCAGTCACTTGGTTTTATTAAAGAAATTTTCTGCATTTTTTTGTCTCCATCATTCCATTAGTGCATGGTTTGGATATAGTATAGCAAGAGTTTACAAATAAGAAATTTAAAAATATAATAACCATTGTTTATTGTACTTAATACATTAATTTAAAATTTAGGAGAAAATAAATGAGTAAAGCAATTAAAGCAATAGCTGGTGCTAGTGTAATGCTAGGCTTATGCTTGCCAACTAGCGCTTTTGCTAAAGATGATTTGCAAGCTCAAGTTGATAAACTTGGTAAACAACTCGTAGAGTTACAAAAAGAATTAGATAGTGTTAATGGTGGGAAGAAAATTGCTTCAAAATCTTCTAAGAAAAGATTAGCATCTAGAAAAAAACATTTTGCAGAAAATTTTGTTGATGCAGTTGGTGAAAAGAACTACCAAGCATCTGCAGTTACAACATCTCCTACACTTGGTTTAAGATCTGCTCATCATGGTCAGGACCTTGTGGTTAATTTCTCTAGCATGAACGAAGATCTACGTTTAATAGAGCAAAGAGCAAAATATCAAAAACAACGTGGTGTTGCAGAACTTTCAAGGCCCCTTATAGAGCTTAGTGGGGTGCTGCGTGGTGATGTACTATACAGTAAGAACTTTAATGGCTCTACAGATACTGATTTAGATTTAGAACAAGCCGAGTTAGATATTTTTGTAGAAGCTAGTCGTTGGGTTTCTGGTTTTATGTCATTAGCATATGACAATGGCTCACCATCTTATGATGTTTCTGCTATGAATGTAGGAAGTGGCTATAACGATGTGGCATGGTCAAATGTATACTTAAACAGAGGATTTATTACAGTTGGTGATTTAACACAATCACCTTTTTATGGCTCAATTGGTCAAATGTATATGCCATTTGGTAAGTATAGTAGCTGGTTAGTAAGTTCTTCGTTAACTAAGAAATTAGGTAAGACTAGTGGTCGTGCTATTGATGTCGGCTATGCTAAAGATGGTTTTGTGAGTACAGCATATATTATGCATGGCGATTCAAAAGAGGTTAATCAGACATCAGGTACTTCCAATACTGACAATATAAATGCTTGGGGTGTTAACTTTGAAAAGAGTTTAGACCTTGCAAAAAATACTAAGGCTACTGTTGGTGCTGGCTATATAAGTAACCTTGCTGATTCTGAAGGGGTACTGTCAACTCTTGAATATGCTACAGTAGCTTTTGCAGGAGGCTTGTCCTATAACGTAACTCAGTATGTACCTGCATATGACATTTATGCAAAATTAGAATTGCCATCTGATTGGACTCTAAGTGCTGAATATATAACTGCACAAAAAGATATAATCGCAGATATTGGTGCTGGTTATGATATGGGTGAGCCAAAAGCCTTGCATGTTGAGCTTGATAAGCTTGCATACTTAGGCCCTCTACCATTAGCTATAGGACTTGGTTATGGCAAAACTAAAGATTTCATTTACTTCCCAGAAGAAAGTTATCAGTTAGCTGTAAGTACCTATATTTGGAAAGATACTGTACAGTCGCTTGAATACCGCCATCTAAAAGCATATTCAGGTCAGGAAAGTAATGCCCAGTTCGCTGAAAATTATGTAACTGCTATGTTTAGCATGTATTTCTAATTATTAAGCTAAAAAGCAAAAAAGCACTGACTGCAATATGTAGCCAGTGCTTTTTTTTATAAAATATTTTGGCAAAAAAAAACACAATCGTGGTGACTGTGTTTTCTTATAAAAAAAAGATTAAGTTATTTAATCTTTTCTTCTTTAAACTCTACAACTTTACGTACTTTTGGATCGTACTTACGAAGCATTATTTTGCTCGCTGTATTCTTTGGGTTTTTTGTTGTTGTGTAGAAATAACCGGTACCAGCTGAGGATACCATTCTAATTAAGATACTTGATTTTTTTGTTGCCATAACAAACTTCCAGGTTAGTGTTGAATTCTTTCTAGTACAGTTTCAATACCTAATTTATCAATAAGTCTGATTGCTTTGCGAGAAAGCTTTAACTTAATTCTTTTTAATGCACCAGTCTCTTCGTTAAGAACTTTGTAAGTCTTTGTGTGTAAGTTAGCTTTAAAAGTTCTTTTTACTTTTCTATTTGAGTGAGAAACATTATTGCCTGCGGCAGTTTTTTTCTCAGGATATATATCGCAACGCCTTGCCATAACTTTATTACCATATGTTAGATTTAACGAACCTGTTTTATAACAAAAAATAGCATCTAATGCAAGTGAATTGCTTAATAAATATCTTGTTTTTTTATATTTGACTGCAAAGCGTTTTTTTCATACCATTTTTTATAGCAACTTTAATCCGGATAATTACTTATGACGCACAGGAAAAAAAACTTATTTAGTGGAATACAACCAACTGGTGATATTAGTATTGGGCATTACTTTGGGGTAGTGCGTCACTGGATCAAACTACAAGAAGAACATAATTGTTTTTTTTCTATTGCTGATCTTCATGCGCTGACTACAAAACATGATGCTAAAACTTTAACACAAAATAGTTATAATCTTCTGGCTTGGTATTTGGCAGTGGGGCTTGACCATAACAAAAATACTTTATTCTGTCAGTCACACGTACCTATGCACTCCCAGTTAAGTTGGATATTAAGCTGCCATACCTATATGGGTGAATTGAACCGTATGACTCAGTTCAAAGATAAATCACAACAGTTTGAAAAAAATATCAATGTTGGTTTGTTTTCTTACCCTGTATTAATGGCAGCGGATATTTTGCTGTATGATACTGATTTAGTGCCCGTGGGTGATGACCAAAAACAACACCTAGAACTGTCCCGTGATATAGCAATACGTTTTAACAGCCAAGTTAATTCAGTATTCAAAGTGCCTGACCCTGTAATTGCAAAACAGTGTGCTCGTATTATGAGTTTACAAGACCCAGTCAAAAAAATGTCAAAGTCTGATCCTAACCAAAACAGTGCTATATTATTATCTGACCCCCCAGAAGTGATAACAAAAAAAATTAAACGTGCAGTTACCGACTCAGAAGCTATAGTAGAGTATGATGAAAGTCGTCCAGGAATAAGTAACTTAATTTCACTATACAGTGAAATATCTGGGAAAGATTGTAGTGCTATCGCCACAGAGTATAATGGCCAGGGTTATGGAGCTTTCAAATCAGACTTAGCTGATTTGCTAGTGGCAACTATAGATCCTATCAGACAAAAATATATTGAATACCAGAAAGATCAGGCATATTTACAACAAGTTTTGCAAGATGGGGCTGAAAAAGCAGAGCAAACAGCAAGAGTTACTTTAAGTAAAGTTACAGAGTCTTTAGGTCTTATAGGATAGTGCATGACTACGAATACATTTTTATTTTATGATTTAGAAACGTCTGGCTTAAGTAAAACTTTTGCTCAAGTCGTAGAGTTTGCTGCAATTAGAACTACTCTTGATTTTGTCGAAGTAGAAAGAGAGCACTTTTACGTCAAGTTAACTAGAGATACTACTCCAGAACCAGATGCTTTTATAACCCACCAAATAGGTCTTGATAAACTAGCTACAGGGTTGCCTGAAAATGAGGCAATTACGAAAATTCATGCTATGTTAAATAAGCCGGGAACAATAAGCCTTGGTTACAATACTTTAGGTTTTGATGATGAGTTCTTGCGTTTTTCATTTGCACGCTGCCTTCTCCCACCTTATACCCATCAGTATTTAAATGGTTGTGGTAGAATGGATTTATATCCTATTACGGTTCTCTATTATCTCTATAAAGATGATGTTATGTTGTGGCCAGAAATCGATGGTAAGCCGAGTATGAAGCTTGAAAATATAGCAGGGGTAAATAGCTGGTTAACAGGGCAGGCTCATCACGCTATGACTGATGTTGAGGCAACTCTATCACTCGCTAAAGCTCTAGCCAAGGCAGAAGAAATGTGGCAGTTCTCTTTAGGATACTTCAATAAACAACAAGATTTAGATAGGATGCAAACTTATTGCCAAAAAGTTTTACCAGACTCTGGAAAACACTTTTATCATGGTATAGTGGTTTGGGGGAAGCTTGGTTTATCTGCTAATTATGCAGCCCCTGCAATTTGTTTTGGTGTGCATAAGTATTATAAAAACCAAACTATATGGCTCCGACTTGATAAAGAATTATTTGCTAATGATTATGATAAAATAACAACTTGTGTTATACGTAAAAAGCTAGGAGAGGCGCCAATAATATTGCCTTATAAAAGTAAATATAGTTCTGTTGTTAGTGAAGAAGCTAAAAATATTATGGCTCTAAATTTAGAGTTTTTAGAGAATAATCCTAAGTTATGCCGTGATATTTGTGAAATAGCGTTATCTCAACAGTATCCTGTTGTGTCAGGGGTAGATCTTGATGCTAATTTATATCAAATGCCATTTCCCTCAAGAGAAATGCAGCATCTATTATCTGATTTTTTAACTAGTGTTACAAAAGAAGCAGATAGTTCATTATTGGAAGCTTTTATTGATAAAGATTTACAAGCTAAAGCAGTACGTTATTTATGGCGTTATACTCCTGATTTGTTACCAGATGCTTATACAGAAGGAATGACTAATTATTGGCAAAAAATACTTAATGTAGATAGTAGCCCAATAGATTTTAAATCAACTACACGCTTTTCTCCCACTGAAGCTATGCAACGAGTAAAGGTTTTAGTTCAAGAAGATCTAGCGCCACAACAGCAAGAAGTTCTTAAACAGTTACTAAATTATTTGCAACAACATTTTTTACTAGATGTAGATGATATTCTGGCGCTTATGGAATCTTAAAGTAGGAGACAGATATGTTAGTCAACTCAGAAATGTTAATGCCAATTGGCTCTATGGCCCCAGATTTTTCATTACCGAATTATCAAAACACTATGGCTAATGGAGTAGTTGTAAGTTTAAAAGAATTAAAGCCAGCAGCAGCCACTGTTGTTATGTTTATTTGTAACCATTGTCCCTATGTTGTTCATATTAGAGAAAAGCTATGTGAGGTGGTTGCATCTTATCAAGAGAAGGGTGTTAGGTTTATTGCTATAAACTCTAATGATGTTAATACCCATCCTCAAGATGGCCCTGAGTTTATGATGCAGCAGGGGTTTGACTTCCCATACCTTTATGACGCAGATCAAGATGTTGCAAAATTATATAATGCAGCATGTACACCTGATTTTTATCTGTTTGATAGCCAGCTAGCATGTTTTTATAGAGGTCGCTTTGATGACGCAACACCTGGTAATAATAATATTGTTACTGGTATAGATCTTACTGCAGCTATCGATGCTTTATTGCAGGATGAAAAGGTATGTAAAGCAAAACAACATCCTAGTATGGGGTGTAATATTAAATGGTCACAGAGTTAAGTTTTAACTCTGTTCGAGTAATGCGGCCAAATTCAGTCCATTTTTTAAAATAAGGTTCTCTTGAAGCTGATAATTTACCGTGAGTTAAATTATCTAGTACTTTTATGCTTTCTGTTGATGATATGTTGCACATTATGGCTATATCAACTAGCTCAAGACTATTGTTGGTTTTCTCTAGCATGCTATTTGTTCCAGCTCCAGCCATAGATAAGCAGTCACTAACTATGATTCCTTTATAGCCATACTTATTTCTTAATATATCATTTAGCCATATATCTGAAAATCCTACTGTATTTTTTGGATCAACATTAGGGTAGAGAATATGTGCCGGCATTATTGCATCTGCTAAATTTAGATTCTTGGTAAATGGAATTAAGTCGGCATTGGTAATGCTTTTTAAGTCTCTTTGATCGATTGGAAGACAAAAATGTGAATCATCTTGGCCGCCAGGATAGAGCTGCCCATGTCCTGGGAAGTGTTTTAGTGTGGCGCTATGACCATGCTGGTTTAGGGCTGTAATATATTCTCTAGTTATCCTAGATACCTCTTCAGGGTCTTTGCTAAAAGATCTATCTTTTCCTGAAATTACACTATTGCCAAGATCTAGATCAACAACAGGTGTAAGGCTAATTATCCCAAACTCTCTTAGGTCTTTTGTTAGTGCTTTTACTTGTTGTTGAATTAGGCTAGGATTTGCTCCTATCTCTTTGAAAGATTCTAAGTTAGTAAAACCATGTCCTTGGAATCTTTGTATTTGTCCACCTTCTTGATCAACGAATATAGGGAGGTCATCTTTATTTGCAAACTTTTGGATATCGGTAACTAGATTTTTAAGTTGATCTTTGTTTTCAAAGTTGCGCGTAAACAAAATAATCGCAGCTGTATGTGGGTGTGAGACTAGATCTTTTTCTTTGTCCGACAGTCCTTTACCTTCAAGGCTTACAATAACTCTGCCTGTCATAATTTATCCGCTGTAGCTAACAGCTATAATTTCGTACTCATCAATGCCATTTGGAGTGTTTACTTCAGCCACATCTCCTTCCATCTTGCCAACAAGGGCTCTTGCTATTGGCGATGTTACTGATATTTTTTTCTCTTCAAGATTTGATTCATCTTCACCTACTATCTGGTAACGTATTTCTTTCCCAGAATCTAAATTTTCTATAGTCACAAATGAGCCAAAGACAACTCTTCCAGAGTTTGGAATTTTACTTAGGTCTATTACTTGGCTGCGGCTTAATTTGTCTTCTAGGTCTCTTATTAAGGCTTCAGTCATTCCTTGTTTTTCTCTGGCTGCATGGTATTCGGCATTTTCTTTAAGATCACCTAGTTCTCGTGCTGCGGCAATAGCTTCAGTGATCTGAGGCCGTTCTATTCTTTTTAGTCTGTCTAGTTGTGCTTCCAGCTTATCTTTTCCTTCTTTGGTCATTGGGATCATTTGCATATTATTACCTTTTTGTTTTCTGTTTAGCTTGAATATATCTAGTTAACATCTTAAAAAGATGTCAGCTTATTCTATCTTTTTTTGATATAGATGTAAACGAAGTTGTCTTTGGCTTTAAAACTGTATTAAAGTTAGAAAAAGTATAGCTTGCATGACTGTTTTTAATTTTTTTTCTAGCTGAAACAAACTAGGTGTTTTTTTTATCTCCATGAAAAAAAATACAATTTTTTTGTATTGGTTTTTTGTTACCGATATTAGTTGTCATTCTATTTTCTCTATGCTAATTTGACATCACAAGTGGCATATTATTAGGTTAATATGTCATGTATTTAATAGGAGAAAAATATGTCAAATAACGGTATAGATTTTACAGGCGAGTTTCCAGAATCACTTACAAGACAAGATGGTAGTGAAACTGGCTCAGTGGTTAGTAGCGAGCATAACGAAGTTCTAGAAGGTGGAGCTGGAGTTTCAACCGAAAACGTTAGCGATAGCGGTGATGATTTACCAGTTAAATCTAGCTCAGATGTTGGTGAAGATGGTACAAAAAATCTACTAAACAAGATTTTTGCTGGTAGCGATGCTGATTCTTCCGATGAAGATGAGAATAAGGGCACACAACAAGATGACGTTTCTTCCGATATTGATGAAGCGAAAGAAAGCTGGTTGCAAGCAACTAACAGACTAGCATTACAGTTTGGCAACTTTCTCCTTAATAACAGAGAGTATGCTGCTTTAGGATTTATCATATTTGCAACATTACCATTATTCAACTTTGCAAGCATGGGTGTATTAGCTTTTGTAGCAATGCCTGTTTTAGCATTAGCTGCTATGCAAGTACTTTACTTCGAAAAAACAAGTTCAGTTCTGCGTGATGGTGTAAAACTTAATACATCATACGTTAATGGTTTACTTGATCTTGAACAAATCAAGTACAATCCAGCAGAAGTAGTTGAAGAAATAAATTCAGTTGAAGATGAAGTTGTCTCTTTCTTAGAAGACGGTGATGAAGCAGCTGATAGTGAGAACCTTCTTCCTGGTGACACAAAAGAAGAAAACACTTACTGGGAAGCATTTAAATCATTCAACCTTGTTAAGCTTTTCTCAAATCTTCATCCTTCTGTTATCGCAGACAAATGGGAAGAAGCTGGTGAAAAAGATAGCTGGGCTGACTTAGGTGTTAATTTTGCAAAGATCGCTGTACTATACACTGGTATATACTTCGCAGCTTCTGCAGTAACTCCATTCTTAGTATCTCCAATGCATTCACTACTAGCTCTTGGTGGTTCATATGCTCTAGTAGGTTCTTACTTTGTTGCTTTAGGTTTAGGTTATGGCCTATCTTATGCTACTGATACAAAAATAAGTGAAGAAAATACTTATTGGTTACAAGGATCAGGTATCGCTGCTTTAACAGCTGTAGCTGCTCTAGCAACAGTTGCAATACTATTTGCTCCTGCAACATGGTGGACAACATTATTAGCTGCTCCAGGTGCTCTAGCTGCTGTCGCTCCATCTATAATAGCTGTAGCTGCATTAGGTGCTTATACTTCAAATGCTATTAATGCTAAAGGCTCTGAGCTTCCAGTAGGAACTGATGGTTCTGGCAACAAGCCAGAGCATTCTGGATCTTTTGAATCTTTAGTAACAGGTGATATAGAAGAAGCTTCTTTAGTAAAATCTGACATACCAGAAGCTGGAGAGCAGAATGTTGAAAGCAAGGGAGTGGAAGTTACCGTAAAAACTCCACTTATAACCGAAGTTGATCTTGGTTTGAATGCTGGTAAAACTGTTCCTACATCAAATTAATATCTAATTTAGTTAATACTTTTGATAATAAAAACCCAGCTTCGGCTGGGTTTTTTATTATCTAACCTAAAGTTTTATGCCAACTCTGTAATGATCTTACTTTAGGTTGTTGGTGGGCTAATGATATACTTAAAGCTAAACCACCAGCTATCGTAGTACTATAACAAACTCTTTTCTGAATGGCACTTTGTCTAATTATATAAGAATCATGTATCGTACTTTTACTATTTGTAGTATTTACTATAAAGTTAATGGCATTATTCTTTATCATGTCAACCAGATGAGGCCTGCCTTCACTAACTTTATTTACAACCATACACGGAATATCTGCACTTAAAATAGCTGCAGCAGTACCTGATGTTGCAACAAGACGAAAACCTAAATCATAAAAGTTCTTTGCAACCTCTTTTATCGCCTCTTTATCACTATCTTTAACACTAAACAACACACATCCTTGCTGTGGTACAACTTGTCCTGTGGCAATTTGAGCCTTTGCCATAGCTTGAGCAAAACTATCACCTATACCAATTACTTCACCAGTGGAACGCATTTCAGGGCCTAAAATAGGATCTGCTCCTGGAAACTTCTCAAAGGGAAATACAGCTTTTTTCACAACATTATATTCAGGTATTATCATATCCTTGAGACCTAAGTCTTTTAATTTAACGCCTATTTTACATTTTGCTGCAACTTTAGCTAGTTCAACCCCAATCGCCTTAGATACAAATGGTACAGTTCTAGATGCCCTAGGATTTACCTCTAAAATATACGGCTCACTATCAACTATAGCAAATTGGACATTCATTAACCCTACAACACCTAGTTCCAGTGCTATAGCAGTAACGTCAGCTTGTATCTTAGCCAAAATAGTATCACTTATACTATGAGCTGGTAAACAACATGATGAATCACCAGAATGAACTCCAGCAAGCTCAATATGCTCAAGAATTGCTCCGATAAAAACACTTTCACCATCACATACCACATCAACATCAAGTTCAATCGCACTACTTAAGAAGCGATCAATTAGTAATGGCAATGAAACAGGGTCATGTACCATGTTTGCAAGATAGTTATCTAAATCATCCTGTTGGTAAATAACCTCCATAGAACTACCACCTAGCACATATGATGGCCTTACCATTAAGGGATAACCAAGTTTTGCCGCAATATCATGAGCCTCAGTAGCATTATGTGCTATGCCACTTTCTGGCTGTTTTAAGTTTAATTTATCTACTAACTGCTTAAATCTATTTCTATCTTCAGCTCGATCAATTGCATCGGGAGATGTCCCGATAATCTTTGCATCACAAATAGTCTCAAGATCTTTGGCGAGGCGAAGAGGGGTTTGGCCACCATAATGTATAACAATACCATCAGGCTTTTCTTGAGCTATGATAGTATCAAGGTCCTCTATCGTTAAAGGCTCAAAGTATAACTTATCTGTAATATGGAAATCTGTCGAGACTGTTTCAGGATTACAGTTAACCATAATAGTTTCATAACCTTCCTCTTTCAATGCAAGAGCAGCATGAACACAACAATAGTCAAATTCTATACCTTGACCAATCCTATTCGGACCACCACCTAAAATCATTATTTTAGGTTTATTACTATAACTATTTTCACAATGTTCAGCATAACTTGCATAAAGGTATGAGGTTGGCGTTGGAAACTCAGCTGCACAACTATCTATGTGCTTAAAAACAGGCACAATATTATATTCTTTACGTTTTTTTCTTATTGATGACTCATCAACTCCAATTAAAGTCGCAATTCTTTTATCAGAAAAACCTAATTTCTTATAAGATAGTAACTTATCATAATCTAAATTCATTAAGCCTAAACTAGTAATAGTAGACTCAGTAGCAACTAAAATTTCAAACTGTTCTAAAAACCATGGGTCTATACGAGTTAATTTATGAATTGTTGCTAAACTCATACCAGACCGAATAGCATCAGCTATCACCCATAGTCTATCCCAAGTAGGATTTGCTAATCTAGTTGCTATCGCGTCATGGTTACTATAATCATTAATAATAGGGTCCAGGCCACACTTGCCAATCTCTAAACTACGTATAGCTTTCTGCAAAGATTCTGCAAAATTACGCCCAAAGGCCATTACCTCACCTACAGACTTCATCTGTGTGGTTAGTAGATTATTGGTATTTAGAAACTTTTCAAAGTTAAACCTTGGAATCTTTGTCACTATGTAATCAATAGTAGGCTCAAATGAAGCCGGAGTTGCATTACCTGTTATATCATTTGTTAATTCATCTAGAGTATAACCAATAGCAAGTTTGGCAGCTATTTTAGCAATAGGAAACCCAGTAGCTTTTGATGCTAGTGCAGAAGAACGAGATACTCTCGGGTTCATCTCAACTACAACAACTTCTCCATTAGTAGGGTTGACTGCAAATTGAACATTTGCACCACCAGTATCAACTCCTATCTTGCGTAAAATAGTAAAGGCTGCTTGGCGTAATCTTTGATATTCTTTATCAGTTAAAGTAAGAGCTGGTGCAACTGTTATTGAATCCCCTGTATGAATACCCATAGGATCTATATTCTCAATACTACAAACTATAATGCAGTTATCTTTCCTATCTCTTACAACCTCAAGCTCGTACTCTTTCCAACCAATTATAGATTGGTCTAGCATTAGCTCATGCGTTGGAGACATAGAAAGACCTTGTGTACAGATTTCAATCAAATCTTCACTGTTATAGGCAATGCCACCACCAGCCCCACCTAAAGTGAAACATGGTCGAATGATAGCAGGGAAGCCAATCTCTTTAACTATTTCATGTGCCTGTTCTATACTTTTGGCTAAGCCACAAGATGGGACACTAAGGCCAATCTCATGCATGGCTTGCTGAAATAATTGACGATCTTCTGCCATATCAATAGCTTCTTTTTTGGCCCCAATCATTTCAACATTATATAAATTTAAAATCCCATTTTTTTCTAAATCAAGGGCGCAGTTTAAAGCTGTTTGTCCTCCCATAGTCGGCAAAATAGCACAAGGCTTTTCTTTTGCTATGATATTGGCAACGATTTCCCATGTAATAGGTTCTATGTAAGTTGCATCAGCAAATTCAGGGTCAGTCATTATAGTTGCTGGGTTTGAGTTAACCAAAACAATCCGATAGCCTTCTTCCTTTAATGCAATACAAGCTTGAGTGCCAGAGTAATCAAATTCACACGCTTGACCAATCTTTATTGGACCTGCACCAAGGACTAAAATAGTTTTTAAATCTGAACGTCTTGGCATTAGATCTCTCCTTGCTTAGCAATTGTTTGAATAAAATCTTGGAATATTGAGTTATTTTCAGTGGGGCCAGGAGAAGCTTCTGGATGTCCCTGGAAGCTACTATGATTTGTTCCTTGGTATCTGACTCCAGCTATTGTTTGATCAAATAATGATATGTGAGTAATGACTATATTTTTAGGTAAATTATCATCAGCTACGACGAAATTATGGTTTTGACTGCTAATTGAAACGGATCCATCTTCTAAGTTTTTTAGGGGGTGATTAGCACCATGATGACCAAACTTCATATGACTTATAGTAGCTTTTTGTGCTAAAGCCATAAGCTGATGACCAAAGCATATACCATAAACCGGAATACTGCCTTGCATTAATTCAGTTGCTAATTTAATTCCATGTTCTGATACCCGAGGATCTCCAGGGCCATTTGATAATAAAATTCCATCTGGCGCTAATGCAATAATTTCCTCTACATTAATATTGCTTGCAACCACAGTAATATAAGCTTCTAAATTTACAAGTTGGCGTAGAATTTCATGTTTAACTCCAAAATCAACCACAACAATATGATACTTACTTTTATCTTTTGTCATAAAGTCATTTTTAGGCCAGCTATTTGTACTCCATGTATAATTTTTTTTGGTGGAAATTTTTCCGCTAAGATCGCTTGAGCTTATATCTGGATTTTGTTTTGCCTTTTTTACAGCTTTCTCTGCAGATATGTTCGTAGTTATTACTGCCTTCATAGCTCCATTTTCTCTTATGTGTTTAGTTAGAGCTCTGGTGTCAACTCCTGCTATCCCAGGAATATTATGCGCAATTAAATACTCCTGGAGAGATTTTTGTGAACGCCAGTTTGAAGGATTAGGACTTAGTTCCTCTACAACGCAACCATTAACATAAGAAGAGTCTCCTTCTTGATCAAAGTCGTTAGTGCCAACTATTCCAATTAGAGGGAAAGTAAATACTACTATTTGGCCAAGATATGACTTATCACTTAATATTTCTTGATAGCCAGTCATGGCAGTATTAAACACAACTTCACCTAAAGCATCATCCGTAACCCCAATACTGTAGCCGCGAAAAATCGTACCATCTTGTAAAGCTAAGATGGCAGGTTCTTTATTCATAATAACTTCCTTATTTAATTAGGATCCAAGACTATTAAAAAACTTCTTGATCCCAGATAACCAAGAGTTCGTCTTGGGAAGATGAGCTTGATTACTCTCTGAGAGTAGATTATCAAAATCTCGTAAAACTTTTTTCTGCTTCGCATTTAGTTTAATAGGAGTCTCTACCATTACTTTGCAGAGTAAATCACCACTCTTGCCTTGCCTTGCTGGCTTAACTCCTTGGCCTCTAAGTCTAAATGTGCTATTACTCTGTGTTTCAGCAGGTATTTTTAGCTTCACTTTTTTATCAATTGTGGGAACCTCTATTTCACCGCCTAATGAAGCAGTTACAAAACTAATAGGTATTTCACATATTAAGTTATTTTCTTCTCTTTTGAAGATATGATGTTCTTTAACCCTAATTTGGACGTAAAGATCTCCATGTGGACCACCATGTGATCCAGCTTCTCCTTTGCCAGTTAATCTAATTCTATCGCCGTTATCAACTCCTGCTGGAATTTTTATTGATAGTGTTGTGTTCTTTTTGCTCTTGCCATGACCATGACACTTTAAACAACGTTCTTTTATTATTTTACCAGCGCCACTACAAGTAGGGCAGGCCTGTGTCATTGAAATAAAGCCTTGTTGTATATGTACTTGTCCTGCGCCTCCACATGTATTACAAGTGGTAAATTCAGTGCCATTTTTTGCCCCAGTACCTTTACAAGGGCTACAAGGCTCAACAGTTGGGAAAGATAATTTCTTTTCAATTCCAAAAACTGCTTCTTCTAATGTTAGTTCTAAGTTGTATGCAAGATCACGGCCTTTTTGTGCTCTGCTTCTGCCTCCACGGCCCCCACTGAATATATCACCGAAGATGTCACCAAAGATATCACCCATATCACCCATATCGGCAAATCCACCTGACCCGTGTCCACCTTGACCCATGTTTGTAAAGGCAGAATGCCCCATCTGGTCATAATTTGCTTTCTTTTCAGGATCTGAAAGTACTTCGTATGCAGCACTAATATTCCTAAACTCTTCTTCTGAATTTTTATCACCGTTATTTCTGTCAGGATGATGCTTCATAGCAAGCCGTCTGTAAGCTTTTTTTATTTCAGCTTCACTTGAGCTTCTGCTTACTCCTAGGGTGTCATAGAAATCTTGGTTTGTACTCATGTTATTTTGCCTTGGTTAACACGCACTAACGCAAGATATAATCTTGCGTTAGTGTTGTCAAAGTTTATTTGTATTTAAGTTAAGAAAAATTACTTCTTTTCATCTTCCACTTCTTCAAACTCAGCATCAACTGTATTGTCTGCCTCACTTTTATTTGCTTCAGCCGTAGGTTCTTCTGTTGAGTCATTTTGTGCTTCAGCATAAGCTTTTTGTGCTATAGATTCAGCTGCTTTTGATAAAGCTTCTACTTTTTGCTTGATATCATCAACGTCATCACCTTTTATAGCTTCTTTTAGCTCTGCAATAGAGCTTTCAGTGCTTTCTTTTTCAGTAGCGTCAACCTTGTCACCTAAGTCACTAATTGCTTTTTCAGTAGCATGGATTAAGTTATGCGCTTCGTTCCTTGCAGTAACTAGTTCTTGAAACTTTTTATCAGCTTCAGCATTTTCTTCTGCATCTTGTACCATTTTATTAATTTCTTCTTCAGATAAACCACCTGAGGATTTAATAACAATAGACTGAGCTTTGTTTGTAGCTTTATCTTTTGCTGATACGTTTAAAATGCCATTAGCATCAATATCAAATGTAACTTCTACTTGTGGCATTCCACGTGGTGCTGGAGGTATGTCTGCGAGATCAAATCTACCTAGTGATTTATTCCCTGACGCCATTTCTCTTTCACCTTGTAGTACGTGAATAGTTACTGCAGTCTGATTATTTTCTGCAGTTGAAAATACCTGAGATTTTTTCGTTGGAATTGTAGTATTTTTTTCTATGAGTTTAGTCATTACACCACCCATAGTCTCTAATCCTAAAGATAGTGGAGTTACGTCTAGTAATAAAACATCTTTCACATCGCCACTTAGTACTGCAGCTTGTATTGCGGCACCCATAGCAACAGCTTCATCTGGGTTTACATCACGTTTTGGTGTTTTACCAAAGAATTTTTCAACTGTTTCTTGTACAAGAGGCATTCTAGTTTGGCCACCAACAAGAATTACATCGTCAATGCCGCTAGCACTTAGCTTAGCGTCTTTCAAGGCAACTTCACATGGTTTGATACTACGTGTAACTAGGTCTTTTACTAGGCCTTCAAACTCAGCACGAGTTAGTTTCATGTTCATGTGTTTTGGGCCATCTTGACCCGCTGTTATGTAAGGCAAGTTTATGTCAGCTTGCTGTGATGATGATAGTTCTATTTTTGTTTTTTCTGCAGCTTCTTTTAGACGTTGCATTGCAAGAGGGTCTTGGCTTAGGTCTATACTTTGTTCTTTTTTGAAAGATTTAATCAAGTGCTGTATTAAAGCTTCATCGAAGTCTTCACCACCTAAGAATGTATCACCGTTAGTGGCTAGTACTTCAAATTGGTGGTCTCCATCAACATCGGCTATTTCAATAATAGATATGTCAAAGGTTCCGCCACCTAAGTCATAAACGGCTATTGTTCTATCACCTTGTTTTTTGTCCATGCCGTAGGCAAGAGCTGCAGCTGTAGGTTCGTTAATAATACGCATTACTTCAAGGCCAGCAATTTTACCAGCATCTTTAGTAGCTTGACGCTGTGCATCGTTAAAGTATGCAGGAACGGTAATCACTGCTTTTGTGACTTTTTCACCAAGATAATCTTCAGCAGTTTGTTTTAATTTCTGTAGAATAATTGATGCACATTCTTCTGGAGATACTTGTTTTTCTTTGCCATCTTGTGTTACTGCAAAGCGAACGTCTCCGTTGGCTGCCTTTGTAATTTTATAAGATACATTGCAGTTCTTAACAACGGTGTCAGTGGCTTTATGCCCCATGAATCTTTTTGTTGCGTACAAAGTATTTGTTGGGTCAGTTACAGATTGGCGTTTTGCAGAATTACCAACAATATGTTTTTCTTCACCATCTTTGAAACTAACGTAAGAAGGAGTTACACGAGCACCTTCAGTATTTTCTATAATTTTTGTACTACCACTTTGTGGGATTGCCACGCATGAGTTTGTGGTTCCTAGGTCGATACCTATAATCATTGACATAATCTAATCTCCAGTTATGTTTTTAATTTTGTAAGCTTATATAATATCCCAACTTAGAATGCTAATTTGGTTTATAGTTAATATATATGGATGAAAAAAAATATTTCAAGTCTTACAATAAAATTTAAGTTAATTCTTTTGCAACTATAACTCTTGCAGGTCTGATTAACCTGCTTTTTAGAACATATCCTTTTTGTAATACATCCATAATACTATTTGGTTTTACTTCTTTTGTAGGTTGTAATGTCATTGCTTCGTGATATTCAGGATTAAACTCTTCCCCAACAGGGTTTATTTGTTCAATGCCATGTTTTTGTATTGTTTTCATGAGGATCTCAAGTGTCATGTTCATGCCATCTGTATGGGATTTTTCAGATTCAGCACCTTGAGAGTTAGCTATCCCTAGTTCCAAGCTATCTATAACAGGAATCAAGTCTTCGAGTAGTTTTTGACTACCATAGGCGCGAGCTTTTTCAACATCAATTTGTGTGCGTTTTAAAGTGTTGTCAACTTCAGCTCTACTGCGTAGTGCTTGATCACGGAAGGCTTCTTTCTCATTTTCCAAAGAGCTAATTTTTTCTTGTAGTTCACTGTTTTGTTGCTCTAGATCTTGTATTTTTTCAGCAGCAGCTGAATCTTGATCCTTGTCTTTGAATTCATTTGAGCTAAGAGGGACGTCATTATTTTTAGTCATAAGTATAACTCCTATTTATTTCCTATAATTTTATCAGTAGAATACTAGTTGTTAAGCGGGCATTATAAATGCAAGTTAAGAACTAGATATTGATAGTATTCTAACTGTTTTTAGTTTTAGGTGCAATTACTTGTTGTTAATTGCATGTTTTTAATAGATTAAATAAGGGTTTTTGTGGTGAGAAAATACGTGATGGCAATATATCAACTAGTGTTTTGTGTCCTCATGTTGATGGCTAGTCTATTTTTTGAGTTTGTTGTTAAGTTAACCCCATGTGCTTTATGTCTAGCTCAAAGGTTCTTAGTTGTATCTTTAATAGTAATGGCATTTGTTACTTTAACAAGACTAATTCAGAAAAAAACAGCCTTTGTTTATCGCATAATATCTATTCTGATTGCCGTAATGGGAGTGCTTTTTTCTTGGCGCCATATTTGGTTGCAACAAAATGCAAGTCTAGCTTTGGATGCAACTTGCTTACCAGATATAAGTTATATGTTAAGGGTTATGTCTTTGCCTCAAGTTGCTTTTAAGATTTTCAGTCAAGCAGGCGCAGAATGCAGCAAGATTAAGTGGTCTTTCCTTGGTTATAGTATGCCATTTTGGGTGGGTTTTATGTATGTTATTTACATAACTAGCCAGCTCTTTAGTATACGTTTAGAACGTAAAGATTAGTCTAGAGTTGATAGTTTTGCATAGCTAGTTACTAGCCATTTAACTCCGTAGCCTTTAAATTTAATTTGTACCCTGCCATTTTCCTTGTCTCCTTCATAATTTAGAATTACCCCGCTACCAAATTTGGCATGTTGGACTTTTTGTCCAAGACGATAGCTGTTACTGTCTTGGTTGTTGTCTGCTACTCTTTTTGGTTTGCTATAATCTCTGTCATTTTGATTATAGCTTGGTTTTTCATTATAGGATGGTTTTTGTTGGTAACCGGAGCTTACACCTTTTGCTTTTATTTCTTGTAGAAGTTCAGAAGGTATTTCATACAGGAATCTTGATGGGGTTTGGTAGGTTTCACTCCCATGGAGTCTTCTTGTTGCTGCATGGGTTATACACAGCTTTTCTTTGGCTCTTGTTATACCAACATAGCAGAGTCTTCTTTCTTCTTCTAGTCTATCTCCTTCTATAATAGACATCTTATGCGGAAATAAGCCTTCTTCTAATCCTGTTAAAAATACTAAGTTATACTCAAGGCCTTTTGCTGAATGAAGCGTCATTAAGCTTACAGCATTAGGGTTATCTTTGTTGCTTTCTCTCTTGTCTGTTGCTAATGTGCTATGAGCTAAGAATTCAGACAATGAGGGGTTGTGGTTGTCTTCGTCTGCACTTATATAGACCTGAGCAGCATTTATAAGTTCTTCTAAGTTTTCTACTTTAGTTTGGCCTTGCTCTTTATTGTCATGCAAATAAAATTCCTTTAGTTTGCTTTTTGCAAGGATTATAGTGGCTGCTTCACCTAATGTTTTATCGTTTATTTCATTTTTCATACTGGTTATTAAATCTATAAATCCAGCTAATGCTGTGCATGCTCTAGCTGAAAGTAGGTTTTTTACTACTGTGTCATGGGCGGCTTCATAAAGTGAAGTGCCTTGAGTATTAGCATGTTCGCGCACAGATTCTAAGGTTTGTTTCCCTATGCCTCTAGTAGGTTGATTGATTACTCTATCAAATGCTGCATTATCGTTTTGATTTGCAACTAATCTCATGTAACAAAGAGCATCTTTGATTTCTGCTCGGTCGAAGAAGCGAAGACCGCCGTAAATTCGGTAGGGTATTTGGTTGCGATTAAGTATTTCTTCTATCATGCGTGACTGTGCGTTAGAGCGATACAGAATTGCAACATCATCAATGTTTTTACCGTTTTGGCGCCATGCCATTATCTGATTACTAACAAAGCTTGCTTCATCTACCTCGTTGCTACTGTGATAAAGATAAATTGGTGATCCTTTGTCGCCATCTGTCCAGAGAGATTTTCCTAGTCTTCCACCATTTTTTGCTATTACCGCATTAGCTGCTTCAAGAATATTTCCAGTAGAGCGATAGTTTTGCTCTAGTCTAATTGTCTTAACTCCTGGGTATTCTTTAGAAAAGCTTAATATGTGTGCTATTTCTGCACCGCGCCAGCTATATATGGATTGGTCGTCATCCCCAACAACCATAACTGTATTGGTGTCCTTGGGATTGTCTAGCATCCCAGAGAGTGCTTTGAGCCACATGTATTGTATGTTGTTAATATCCTGGAACTCATCTACTAATATGAATTTGAATCTATCTTTGTAGCTTTGTCTGATATGATCATTTTGTTGAAGTAGTTTATATGTTTTCAATAACAAGTCGGCAAAATCTATTAGGCCACTTATTTTGCATTGATTTTCGTAATTGTTGTACACATGTAATAACACTGACTCTGTTGGGTTGTTTTGTGCTGTTATATCTTTGCTTTCTAATCCGCTTTCTTTTTTATTGTTAATATAAGATACAGATTTTTTTGGTGGCCACTTGGTTTCATCTAGCCCCATTGCAGCATGTATTTTTTTTACTATTTTTGTTTGATCATCTTGATCTATTATCTGAAATGATTCAGGTAGGCCTGCCTCGGCATAATGCTGTCGTAGCATCCTATGGCATAAGCCATGGAATGTTCCTATCCACATGCCACCTATCGATGAGTGCATCATTTGTTCAATTCTTCCGCGCATTTCATTTGCGGCTTTATTAGTAAAGGTAACCGCAAGGATGTTAAAGGTTGATACGGCAAAGTTTTCTAAGATGTACGCTATACGGTGTATAAGTACTTTTGTTTTGCCACTGCCGGCGCCAGCAATAACCAGGCTGTTTTCTGTGCTTGTTGTAACCGCTTCTAGCTGTCGGTCGTTAAGAGAAGAAGTTAGATTGCTCATATTATTTCCTCGATTTGAGTTTGATTCTAAGATCACGAAGAAAACATTATAGCCAAGCTTGGTTGCTAATGGAATAATTTTACTGTTACTATAGTCATGATTCTTGAATATATGTTTTAACATAAAGATAGTTATGGGGTTTTTTCTGCATGTTGTTTAGATGGGCACTTAGGTTTGTCGGTTCTTGTTGTTTTTTATTTTTGCTCTACTTTTCTCTGTCCCAGGCTCAGTGGGAAATAGGAGGCGTAGAAATAAAAAAAGATGGTTCGCATTTAAGTGAGTCTTCTGTGAGCGATATTCTAGTGCCATACCTTGAGAGTAGCTGGCTTACAATAAATATATCTCAATTGCAATTTGATTTGTTACAAGAGCCTTGGGTCTCAAGTGTTGAGGTAAGTCGTGTTTTCCCTGATAAAATAAGGTTAAATATAGTTGAAAAGAAGGCTGTTGCTACTTTTGGTAGTCTTGGTCTCGTTAGCTCTAAAGGCGAATTGTTTACACCAGATGTTCCAGTTGTTGATGATCTTCCTCAGATTATTTCTACAAAGCAAGATTTGCCAGAGGTCTTTTCGGCATTTGTATCGCTAAGAGAGCAAGAGGCTCTTACTGATCAAATCCCGGGTGATGTTAAATTTTTCAAATACGATGCTGTTAATGGCTGGCAGGCAGAATTTGGTGATGGATTGGTTGTTTATTTTGGTAGGGGAGATTTTAAAATAATACTTGCAAGGTTTGTTTCTACATATCCTAGGGTTCTATCTTCTGCAAAAAGAGATTCATTTAAAAAGTTTGACATGCGTTATGCAAAAGGGGTGGCGGTAGCGTAATTTACGTGCTATTATTTTCTTTTTAGTCTTTGTGTATGGTTTTGTGCCGCTTATATTTGTGGTTTCATGTGAGATTGCTGGCGTGTAGTAGAGTTTATTTCTGTTGCATTATAGGTGCCATGAGCATAAAATATATGCTATTGAGCTGGTTTAACTAAAAGTTGTTTGTATCCCATATGGTAAAGAAAAACCGAAAAAATGTTATTGCTGCTATAGACATTGGTACTACTAAAGTTGTGACTCTTATCGCATCACTTCCTGTTGAAGGAAGTAATATAGAGATAATAGGCTATGGGGTTTGTCCTTCGCGAGGCTTAAAAAGAGGTATAGTGGTTAATATTGATACTACTATGCAGGCTGTCATAGATTCAGTTCAAGCTGCAGAAGAGATGGCTGACTGCCAAATACATGAGGTCTATACAGGCGTGTCAGGCAGTCATATCAGAAGTTTTAATTCTCATGGTATTGTTGCAATAAGACAGCAAGAAATAGCTAAGCCTGATATAGATAGAGTATTAGATGCTGCTAAAGCTGTTGCTATTCCAGCAGACCAAAGAATGTTACATGTTATCCCACAAGAGTTTTTCATTGATAACCAAGCCGGGATAAAAGATCCTATAGGTATGTCAGGGGTTCGTTTAGAGGCAAAAGTTCATATTGTTACCGGCGCTGTAAGCGCAGTACAAAATGTAGTAAAATGTGTTCAGCGCTCTGGTTTTGAAGTTTCAGATGTTATTTTAGAACAACTTGCATCAAGCTATGCGGTACTTGATGAAGATGAAAAAGATTTGGGTGTGTGCTTGATTGATATTGGTGGTGGCACAACTGACATAGCTGTTTTTATTGATGGTGCTATTAGGCACTCGGCAGTTATTCCTATTGCTGGTGATCAGGTAACAAACGACGTTGCAGTTGTATTACGCACACCAACACAGTTTGCTGAAAAAATAAAATTATCAGGATCGTGTAATACAAAAAGTCTTGTAACAAAAGATGAGTTTATAGCTGTGCCTAGTTCCTCCGGTAATACTGCGCGTGAAGTGCCGGCGCAAGTCTTAAATGAGATTGTCCAGGCTCGTTATTCAGAGTTATTTTCGCTTGTAGCATCCGATCTCAAAAGAAGTGGATATTTTCATCTTGTAAGATCTGGCATAGTAATGACAGGTGGTGCATCTATGGTCGATGGTGGGCAAAAGCTTGCTGAGAAAATATTTGAAATGCCAGTTAGGGTTGCTAATCCGTTGCGCATAACCGGCAAAACAGAAGTTGTTGATAACCCTGTGTTTGCAACGGCTGTTGGTCTTCTTCGTAGCGGCATAAGCTATGAATCAGATGACAAAGATATGTTTTATGGTAAAAAAGATGGAATTAAAAGCATTTGGGTAAAAATGAAGGATTGGTTTCAGGTAAATTTTTGACAAGTAATACTTGTTTTATGTATTAGGGGTTCTATTTTATGTTTGAATTTTCAGAGCAAAATTTCTCTTCGCGAGCAGTAATTAAAGTTGTTGGTGTAGGTGGTGCTGGTGGTAATGTTGTCGATGATGTTGCAAAAGAAGTCGATGAAGTAGAATATATTCGCGCGAATACCGATGCTCAGGCTCTTAATAATTCTAGCGTTGGAACTTCATTGCAATTAGGTGAACAGCTCACCAGAGGTCTTGGTGCAGGTGCCAACCCTGAAGTTGGAAAAGGATCTGCTGAAGAAGATAGAGAAAAAATAGCAGAGCTGCTTAAAGGAGCTGATATGCTTTTTATAACTGCTGGCATGGGTGGTGGTACTGGTACAGGTGCAGCCCCTGTATTTGCTGAAATAGCACGAGAAATGAATGTCCTTACGGTTGCAGTAGTTACAAAACCCTTTGCTTTTGAAGGTCCACAAAGAATGAGAATTGCACAGCATGGCATGTCTGAATTATCAAAACATGTCGATTCTCTAATCACTATCCCAAATGACAAACTCTTGACCGTTCTTGGGAAAAATGCATCATTACTTAGTGCTTTTAAAGAAGCAAATAGTGTTCTAAAAGGAGCAGTCAAGGGTATTGCTGACTTAATAACTAAACCTGGATTAATTAACGTAGACTTTGCCGATGTTAGAACTGTTATGTCTGAAAAAGGTATGGCTATGATGGGATCTGGCGAGTCTAGCGGAGAAAATAGAGCAAAAGAAGCAGCAGAAGCTGCAATATCAAGTCCTCTGCTAGAAGATGTTAATCTTAATGGAGCAAAAGGTGTGCTTGTCAATGTTACTGGTGGCATTGATATGGCAATTGGTGAATTTGAAGTGGTTGGTGATATAGTAAGAGCATTTACCTCAGACGAAGCTACCGTTGTTGTGGGTACTGTGATTGATACCGAAATGGGTGATTCTATTCGAGTAACAGTAGTGGTTACAGGCTTAGATAGTGCTAAAAAATCTGAGCAGCCAGTACAAAAACAGGCCCCATTTACCAGCCAGAAACCTGTTTCTCAGCAAAACAGTATGACACAAGGTAATGCGCCTCAAGTAAAACAAGAGTCAAATGGTATTGATTATGAACAGTACCAGACTTCCCCTTTAGTAAGAAAAACTCAAGATGATCCGGTTGCCCAAGCTAAACCAGAGCAAAATGATAATTTACTTAATGTGCCTGCTTTTCTTAGAAGACAAGATAGTGCCTTAACCGAAGATATAGATTAGTAAAGTCCTATGAATCAGAAAACAATAAGTACTCAAATTAGTTGCAGAGGTGTCGGTTTACATACCGGTAATCCAATATTTATGACGCTCAAGCCAGCCCCTGAAAATCATGGCATTGTTTTTCGTCGCGTAGATCTTGATCCAGTTGTTACTATAGCCGCGAATGTCTTTAATGTTGGAGAGACCTTACTATCTACATGTCTAATTAAAAATGGAGTTAGAGTATCTACAATTGAACATTTAATGTCAGCATTGTCTGCATTAGAGGTCGATAATATGGTTGTAGATATTGATGGCCCTGAAGTTCCTATTATGGATGGGAGCTCAGCCCCATTTGTTTTTCTTGTGCAGTCCGCTGGTGTAGCGAAGCAGCGTGCCCCAAAAAGAATCATAGTTGTTAAAGAAGAAGTTAAAGTAGAGGGTGATAATGGGCAATATTGCCAATTTAAACCAAGTAGCGAAGTAAGTTTTAATATTACAACAGACTTTAAACATCCTCATCAGTGTTTTGACGATAAGAACCAGAAAGTAGCGTTTTCATTTTCTTTTCCGAGATACTACAAGGAGATTAGTAGGGCGAGAACATTTGGCTTCATGAGTCAGTATGAAGAGCTTAGGCAGCGTAATTTGGCTCGTGGTGGCGGCACTCATAATGCAGTTGTTTTTGATGAATTCCAAGTTTTAAATCAAGGTGGACTTCGTTTTGGAAATGAGCCAATAAAGCATAAATTACTAGATGTTATTGGTGATATTTATTTGGCAGGAGCACCAATTATGGCAGAGTTTAACGGTCATAAACCAGGGCACTTTATGAATAATAAACTGCTTAGGACTCTCATGAGTACTGAAAGTGCTTGGGATGTTGTAGAGGCAGGCGAGAAATTATCTGAAACGTATAAAGAAAATTTTGCTTTTGCTACTTAGACCTTGTTGCGAGCTTTAATAGAGCATTTTTTAACTTTGTATTCTTAATAGTCTTTGCTACATCGGCAACAATTTTAGCACTTCTTGGTGATATATTAACTTCATTTTTTGGTTTAACTTCCTCTATACAGGGGTTAGGATTGTTACGCCATTTTATTTTTTCAACACCATATTTGTTGTTTAATATTTTAAGTAATTTTTGCTCCTGGCCTTTTATCCAGGTCAACCAAACAGAGTTTACTTCTAGAATTAAGACATTATTTTCGAAGTTTAAGATCTTGAAGCATTTGCTGAATTGTTTAGGAATGTTTGCTACTATAGTGCCTTCAATTGCTGTAAACTGTGATAGTTTTTGTTTTGCTTGTAAGCTTATTCCTCTAAAAAGAGGATTTTTAAGTAGTGATGAGGTTTGTTTCATAGCTATAATCTAACATTATTTTATTAAATTATGTAGTATATATTGCGCTGATTAACGTTACTTTTTATAATAGGTGTATAGTTATGTTAAATAAATGCTTGTTTTGGCTCTTTAACCGGTAGGATGTGTCGTGAATTTTGTTCTAGAAAAAATATTTGGCTCTGCTAATAGCCGTTATATAAAAAAAATTAGTAAAACAGTAATCGCAGTAAATTCATTTGATGAAGAAGTAAGTGCTTTAAACGATGCAGATTTTCCTGAAAAGACTTTAGAACTAAAAGAACAAGTTGCTAATGGTAAGTCTCTAGATGATGTTATGCCATATGCGTATGCTTTAGTAAGAGAAGCAAGCAAAAGAAGTATTAACCTCCGCCATTATGATGTGCAGATTATGGGTGCAATAGCACTCTACGCTGGATATATTTCTCAAATGGGTACAGGTGAAGGAAAAACTCTTGTTGCAACAATGCCCGCTTATTTGAATGCTCTTAGTGGTAAAAGCGTGCATATAGTCACAGTAAATGATTATTTGGCAAAGCGTGATGCTGAATGGATGGCTCCAATTTATGAATTTTTAGGGATGAAGGTTGCATACGTTGATGGAAATATGCCGGGTAAAGAAAGGCAAGAATCATACCAAGCTGATGTTGTTTATGTAACTAATACCGAAGTTGTTTTTGATTATCTACGTGATAATATGATATCAAGTCTTAAAGATAAAGTTCAACGTGACTTAAACTTTGTTATTGTTGATGAGGTTGATTCTGTCCTTGTTGACAATGCCAGAACCCCTGTTGTTATTTCAGGTCCTGTGAATCACGATAGTGATACCTATCAATCAATGCAACAAGTTGTAATGTCTCTAAAGCCAATGGATGAATCTAGTGATGATGCTGATTTTAAAATAGATGAAAAACATAAGCAGGCTTTCTTAACTGAAACAGGGCATGTTAGAGCTGAAAAGCAACTTGTAAAGTTTGGTTTGATTACAGAAAATACTAGTCTGTATGATGCAGAAAATCTAGCTATAATTCACTATCTAATGTCAGCTTTGAAAGCTAATTATTTATTACATAAAGATATAAATTACGTAATAAAAGATAAAGAGGTTGTAATAGTTGATGAACATTCTGGTAGAGCTGTCCCGGGACGTCGTTGGGGTGATGGCTTGCATCAAGCGCTAGAAGCAAAAGAAAATCTAGACATCAAAAAAGAGAGCCAAACCTTAGCCTCTATAACCTTTCAAAATTATTTTAGGCAATACGATAAAATTAGTGGTATGACTGGAACTGCAGAAACTGAAGCGCATGAGTTCTTCGATGTATATGGACTTAGTGTCGTAGCAATTCCTGCAAATAAAAAAGTGGTCCGCCAAGATTTATCAGATGTTATTTATTTGAGGCAAGAAAAAAAATACGAAGCAATAGTAAAAGATGTAATTAAATCATATAAATTAGGGCAGCCAGTTCTAGTTGGAACTGTATCAATTGAAAACTCTGAATTAGTTGGTTCTATGCTGGAAAAACATAATATTCCACACACAGTCCTTAATGCGAAACACCATGAGCAAGAAGCTAGTATTATAGCTAATGCTGGTCGTAAGCAAGCCGTAACTATAGCTACAAATATGGCAGGTAGAGGAACTGATATTGTTCTTGGTGGTTGTTTTGAGTCTATGCTTAATGAAGCTATGAGTGAAAAAGAAATAAAAGATATTAAGGCACAATGGAAAGAGCAAAATAAAGAAGTAATTGCATTGGGTGGTCTTAAAATTATTGGTACTGAAAGGCATGAATCTAGAAGAATAGATAATCAGCTTAGAGGAAGATCTGGTCGTCAAGGTGATCCCGGTACAACACAATTTTACTTGTCACTAGAAGATAACTTAATGCGAATTTTTGCATCAGAAAAAGTACAAGAATTAATGAAAAAGCTTGGAATGCAAGATGATGATACAATATCCGCACCAATGCTAACTAGAGCTATCGAAAATGCTCAGAAAAAAGTAGAAGGACATAATTACGATATCAGAAAACAACTTCTTGAATTTGATGATATTGCAAATGATCAACGTAAAGTTATCTTTTCTCAAAGAAACGAGCTTTTAACTCTAGATGATGTTTCTGATGTTATAGATAGTATGCGAGAAACAGTAGTAGAGAGAACTTTAGATATATATGCTCCTCAAGATGCAATGGTAGAAGATTGGGACTTAGAGGAATTGCAGTTAGTATTGTTAAATGATTTTCATACTAAAATAGACTTAATTTCATGGTCGAAGGGTGATGATGTTTATCGTGGTTCTTTACAAAAACTAGTATTGGATAATTTTATATCCGAGTTTAAAACTAAAGAAAAAGAGGCTGGGGTTGAGGTTTTACGTGAGTTAGAACATAAAATAATGCTTCAAACAATAGATGTTCAGTGGAAAGATCATCTGGCAACGATTGATCATCTTCGTCATGGTATTCATCTTAGAGGTTATGCTCAGCGTAATCCATTACAAGAATATAAGAGTGAATCATATGATATCTTTACCAAGATGCTCGATAGTATAAAGTTTGAAACTATAAAGAAACTTCAATCTGTGCGTCTAGTCGAAAATAATCATGAGGATAATGTACGCCGGAATGATATGTGCCCATGTGGGTCAGGGGATAAATATAAGCACTGTCATGGTAAAATTATTGCCTAATAGTGCTTAATAAATTCAAATTTGAATTTATTTGTTATATGGATATATTGTTTTTATGAAAGGAATTATTTTAGCTTTTTTTCTTGTTACTAACTTTGTTTATGCATCTAATGTTATAGATAAAGCTGATAGCATCCACGAGATAACACCTCAAATAAAGACTATAAATATTGGTTTTATGGATGATGATTATCCTGCAAGCTACGATCTAGATGGGAAAAGATATGGTATTACCTATGATCTTTTTCAAAATATAGCAGACAAATTAAAGCTTGATGCTAATTATATTAATTACCATAGCCAAGAAGATGCAATATCTGACCTTAGTAGCGGGAAGTTATCAGTATTGCTAGGTGGTTTTGTCCATGATAGATCCTATGAAGAAAAGAGTATTGTTCATAGCCCAGTTTTCTTTTTTGATGAAGATATTGTAATAAGCCCAAAAGAAACACTGTCATTTACAAATATTATTGAAATGATATGGACTGATTTGCTGAAGAATACAATCATTTTCAGTATTGCTATTAGTATCTTAGTTTGGTTGTTATTATTGATTTTTGAAGGCAGAAAACATAATGATTTAAAGAAAATGAAATTTTTTGAAAAGCTAAGCTATATGTTCTTTCAAGTATGGGCATGCTTCTTACGTGATTTAATATACAACCCAGCAACAAACGTAGGCAGAATAATAATGAGTTTCTGGATGTTCTTTTCAATATTAATGATAACAGTAGTTACTTCTATATTAACATCTACAATAATAATTTTGAATACAGATAGCGTAAGCCCTATAAAGGGCTCAAGAGAGCTACATTTTAAAGATGTAGGCTATATAAAAGGCCACCACAGTAGTGAACTTGCAATATCATTAGTTGGCGGTCACGCACATTCTTATGAATATATAGGAGGGGCGTTAACGGATATAATTAAAAACGATATTGATTATGCAGTCTTAAGTAAAACTACACTTAATGATTATTTGTTTTATAAGTCAGATTATAAAGATAAAATAGTGCTTTCTAATGTCACAGTTGGTTACGAAGGATGGGTTATATTATATAACAAAAATGACAAGATCTACTACGATATAAATAGAGAGATAATTCACTTTGTTGAAGAGGGTAATTTATACCCAATTTGCAGTAAATATATTACTCATCCAGAGCATTGCCTAGTTATGTAGGCCATTCTGAAAATGGAAATGGCACTTCTTCTGTGTTAAATGTCAGAAATGATGTTATTTCATATGAATATTGAGCAATACTATGTCCTAATGCCAAGATTGTTTGTTGTTTTTCACTCTTGATAATTACATAAAGATATTGAATGACCATTAATACTATTACAACTGGCCTTATTAGAGATGAAATAAAAACAAAAATTATAGAGTAAACAAACCTTGAAAGTAGTCCATTATTTAACATGTTATTCTCCGTTAGAATTCTGAGTCATAATCTATATCAGACTCGACAGTATATACAATTTCATCTTGAGTGTGAAGCTTATGACTTTCTGGAATAGCGTATTTTTCTTGTGCCCATGATCCAAGGTCATAATTTTGACACTTTTCACTACAAAAAGGTCTAAATTTATTTTCATCACTTAGTAATGCTTTTTGTTCACATTTAGGGCATATATGATTATTCATAATCCTCACTTAATAACAGCAAGCTAATTCAAAGTTTATGTTATGACCTTTGAAAACATCTTGGACATTATCAGCATTTTTAAAGTATATAGCTAGTCTATGCCTACCAACACTTATCTCTGGCCATATATTTATTCCGGTATTAACCTTTACTCTTATTAGCTGCGTAATAGGTTGTGGCTCTAAATTTACTTGAAAAAACCCTTGTTCAGCAGATTGTTGCTCCAGTATTTGACTATTTCTAGTAAGGCGCAAAACTATAGTAATAGCATCCCTAATTAGGTTGAACTCAGCTAGATAAGATCTCATTTCTTGTTTTTTTATTTGATTATTTTGGTTTAGCCACAAAAGATAATTTGGAATATTGAAGTTTGCCGCCCCACCTGGAGAAGAGGAGTATTGCGATATAGCTTTTATAATTTTATTGTTTTTTAAGTTTTCACCAAATTTATTTCTATCTTCATGTAAATTGTCATAAATAGTATCAATTTCATTTAAAATACTTGATAGTTTTTCTTGGTTAACTTGTGGGTTGTTTTCAAGTTGAGAGAGTGTTGTAGCTTGCATAGATAAGGCTTTTGCAAGTTTTCCTCTAAGGTCTGGCCTTTCTGTGACAGTCATAATTCTTATGATGGTATTCATAGCATGTCTTACATGCGAATTTGTAGCAGCATTACTTATATCTTCTTCTGCCATCTTAAATAATTGTTCTAAGATTAAACAAACACGAATAGTTTCATTTAGTGGGTGCTCAAATATAATAGCTTCCTTTAAGCTGTTAACTGTTTCTACTGCTTTGTTAAGAGTGATTACGTTTGACATATTGCTACCGATTAAATGTAAAAAACATACCAATATCAATATTAACATGTATTTATATGATATAATAGAGGTTTTTAACTAAAAATATTAATTTTTATTATTTTTTATAGTAATTAACAACTTTTCATGGAATAACTGTGTTTGATTTTCAAGATCTATTATACTTTTAGTGTTTTCAATAGTATAAGATATATTTAGTTTTGTTTCTTGGTCTTGTGTTTGATGCTTAATAATAGATTCAGCCATAGTAACATTGATACTATCTCGTAACATAATTCGTTTTATTTGAATATATTTACTAGTTTTTACTAAACATATACTATCGAAATGATAGTGATGTTGGTTTTTCTCATTAAGTAAGGGGATTACTAATATACAATAAGCACCAACTGCATCTTGCTGAATTGCCTTTATTTTTAGGCGAATAATGGGGTGTAATAAGTTCTCTATCCATGTTTTTGCATCTTTATCATTAAAAATTATTGTTCTCAGTTTCTTTCTGTTAATTTGGCCATCAGTTTGTGCTATTTTACTACCAAAATGTCCGATTATAGTTTGAATTATTTTACGATTGGATGTTAATAGCTCCCTAACAATAATATCTGCATCGATAATTGTTATGCCATATTGATTTAAATAATTTGCTACTTGGGTTTTGCCAGAAGCTATATTTCCTGTTAATGCTACGGTATATATCATCAGCTAATCTTGAGTTATAACGATAAAGGTGTTGTTAAAATAGGAGTATAAAGAACAAACAGCATAAATCCTATAACAATACCTACGATAATTATAGTTAGAGGCTGTAGTAATTGACAGTAATATTCAAATATATACTCTATATCTTGCTCAAGTTTAGTTGCAGTTCGCTCTAGTGCTACTACTAAATTCCCTGTTTCCTCAGCAATTGCTAGTTGCATTATTATTTTATCATCAAATATTTTTGCTTTTTCACAGGCTGTTGTGAATTTGCTGCCATTTTTAATGTAATTAACAACTACAATAATTTGTTTCTTATTTTCTATATTACTCTCATTTTTACTTAAGTTTATTAAACACTCTTTCAATACTATATTCTGTTTTAACATTAAACTCAGAGATAAAGCAAAGTTTTGTTGAAACTCCATACGTTTGTGTTTCCAGTGTTGTATTTTTACTAATTGTTTTTGATTTTTACCCTTTATTTTGTAAGGGTAGCAATAGTAATAAAATATAGTAGTCATTATTATTATAAGACATAATAATTTATGTTTATTAGTAGTTTCCGCTATAAATAACAAATTTTCAGTTGCTGGATTTAGAGTTGCTCCAAGCTCGGTAAATATGCTAGCAAAAGATGGTATTACTTCAAATAGAAAAAATATAATAATCATCAATGATATTATTAAAATTATCAGCGGGTAGCGCATTGTTTTTTTTATGTTCCTACTATACTTATATTTTTTATTATAGTTGTTATGCACAGTAGTTAATGTTTCTTCAAGAGTTCCTGACAACTCCCCAACTTTGATAAGGCCAAGTGTTATTGGGTTAAAATGATACTTAAATTCAGATAAAGCTTCGTTAAATGATTTCCCTGCCGCAACTTTTGCTGCTACGCTTAGTAGAATATATCTAATATGTGGGTTTTTATTTCCCTTGGCACATATTTTAAGAGCATCAACTATAGGATATTTAGCTGCTAATAATTCTTCAAGTTGAGCAAAAAAAATAATATCTTCATCTATCTTTAATATTCTTCGCCAGATTATATTCTCAGGAATAATCTTTACTTTAATTATTCCACCATTAATAAAACTTTTGAACACCCCAGAGTAACTACTACCCCTAATAAAGCCGCAAACAAGTTCCTTGTCTTTATAACCATACCATAGAGCCTGCCAATTAAGTTTTTGGCATAAAAGAAAAATTACCTCATTATAATAATGATCCGAAAACACGTGCTGCTTCCTTCTGATTAGTTATACCTTTCTCGATTAAGCTATTTGCAATATCCGTAAGAGTAGGGTGTATAAAGTTAGTATCTTGTTTTAGATCTAGGAGCTCATAAATTGCTATTTGACCCCTATAACCAGTAATGCATTTATTACAACTACTACTACATACTGAACAAAGTTTTCTTACTAAGCGCTGTGCTATGATTAAGGATACATTTTCTTGAATAGAAGACTTATCTATGCCAAGCTTCTCCAATCTCTCTAAGGCAGATAACGCATTTTTGGTATGAATACTAGATAGAACTAGATGTCCTGTAGTTGCTGCTTGAATTGCTATTTTAAGAGTTTTTTCATCTCTTACTTCACCAATCATTATAACATCGGGATCTTGGCGTAAAAATGCTTTTAATATAGTAGGGTAATCCAAATTTAGTTTATGCTCTAGTGATGTTTGGCTTAAGTTATTTAATTTCACTTCTACAGGGTCACAAACAGTCAAAATATTTAGATCATGCTGCATAAGGTGAGAAAGTAAATTGTATAGTGTTACTGTTTTTCCAGATCCTGTCGGGCCAGCAACTAGTATTAAGCCACTTTTTTTATCTAGATTATTTATTACTGTTTTTGTTTGATAATCTGTGAACCCCATTTCTTTAATACTAATTTTTTTTAATTCACTAATAATTCTGATAACAGCCCGTGGGCCAAGTATAGTCGGACATATATTAATACGACAGGAGGTGTTTTTAATGCTAAACATCCCATCTTGCGGTAATTTATGTTGTGTTATATCTAAGTTGGCAAGTACTTTTATATGAGTGAGTAATTGGTTATAAACATCAAGTTTTAATTGAGTTATAGAATGTAAAATACTGTCTATACGAAATTTCACAATAACCTTATTATCATGTGTAAGATTAAAATGAATATCCGATACATTGAGATCAATTGCAGTATGAATGATATTTGCTGCTATATCACTCATTTTGTCTGATTTTATACTTTTTAACTCTAACATTAACGCGCATAGCCAGCAGCTACGGCTCCGCCACTACTTTGCCATATTATTGCTGTATCATTTGTAGAAGGGGTTAAGTAATAATCATCCATACTGTTAAGGCCATATTTGTTCTTTGGAATAATATGAATGATCCCGTGACTCATAACTTCGCTACTACTAATAAGAGAGCTTGTATTATATTGCTTCTTTGGGATTAGGTTGTTACCAGATTTGCAATCATAGAGGCTGCCAGTTATCTCAAAGCACTCAGCAATAGCAAGTTTTAGTGGTGCAGCAGCCTGTATTATCTCCATATAATGAGCTCTTTTGGTATATTTTTGGTATGATGGCAAAGCAGAGGCAACTAAAATTGCAATAATTGCGATAACTATCATAACTTCTATTAAGCTAAATCCTCTCTGCTTTTTAAGCATTTTAATATCCCATATAAAATATTAGGTAGCATGACAGGATCATTATTATTAACAATACGGGGTAATATTAAGTATATTATTGTCTCATTGATCTAGTGCTAGATGTTAAACCAGCAGCATTTACTTGAAATAACCTATTGTGATTATCACTTGCAATATCAAAAGGTGTTTTGCCAACTATATTGACTTGATTAATATCTTGGCTCTCAGCAATTTTTTCTAAGGCTTCTTTGCTAATCTCTAAGCTTGGGTCTCTAGCAATCATATGAAATATATTATTGCCATTTTTTTCATAACTTAAGTCGACTCCATTTCTTGCTAACAAAAATTCTATTTTTTTTGATTTTTCTTGGCAATTACTGCCTAGGATGTAAAATAGAGTTGATAAGCCATCATTGTTTTTATGATTAATATCTTGGGTATTATCTAAAATTTCTTTAAAAAAATTGAAGTCATAATATATTCCAGCAAGGTGAAGTGGTAGCTCTCCATTTATTTCGGATGGGCCATCAAAACAATTTCCTTTAGCTATTATTTGTTCTAGTAAAGATCCTAACTTTTCATCTAGCGCAAAATATAAAATTTGAGATTTTTCATTTGTTGTCAAAGTACATTTTTCACATAACTCACTTATTATTCTTTCATTTCCATGATGTATTGCAAAATATATTAATGGGGCATTATAAGGGCCCTCACTATCTGGATTAGCACCATTTTTTAGTATTGCTTCAACAACATCGGCATTACTATTTTCTATAGCTAGATAGAGAATAAGGTCTTTTTCATCTTGATTTGAAATAAAGCTAATCAACTCTTTTTCATCGATAGGGCAGTTTTCTTGATATAATGTCCATATTGTTAATGCGCACGCATGTTCTGTTAGGTCTATTTGTTCTAAGTTAGGCTTTTTGCTGAAGAGCATATTTAGATTGGTTAAAGTATAATTCTTATGCTCTATGTTTAATGATGCTGTCAATGCTATATCTAATACACTTTTGCCATTCTTGTTTTTTTTGTATATGTCTACATCTTTGATCATTATTTTATATGTATCTGACTCAAGATCTTGGCCATTTAAAAGTAGTTTATGTAGGTATGAATTTCCATCTTCATCAATTCTCTTAGGGTCTATTCCTGCAGTAATGAGTTGTGGTATTATTTTTGTGTTGCAATTACTTATTGCAATATCTACAGCAGTTTGACCATGAATATTTACGTTGTTTATATTAGTACTTGATTGCAGTAGTGTCGCTATAATTTCATCCGTATTATATGAAAAAATACTACTATGTTTTGGTTGATAGCCTATGGATACCATTAAAGGAGTATTCCCATAACTATCAGTTATATCGAAGCTAATATTTCTTTTTTGGAATAAATCTAATATATCATGTCTTTGCCTTTTTATTGCGGTAAATATAGCATGCTCATCGTTTCCTGGGTCCATCCTCGCTCCTTTTTCTAGCATTTTTGTTATTATATCTAGGCTTATATTCGGATTTCTAATTGCTAAATTAAGAATATTATTGGGCTTTAAATTTGGTATAGAATCTATTAAATCAAATATAAATTCTTTTTCTTGCGGAAAGTATTTTAAGGCAAGATCCAGGTGGTTTCCTGCTTTTAATTCATCTTTTACATCCGCTGTTTTTTGTAATTTATCAAGACCTTTAAATTTAATGCTTTTGCCCTTAAATTTTGCTTTTTTTTCAGCAATAAAAGATTTTTTATCCCCTAAATCAAGTTTTTGTGGGTTATACGAGTTAATCAAATCTATTAAGTGACTTATCTCACATGATATACTACCGCCATAGCCAAAGTATGGGCCAGTTTTTGGGCAGAAAAAGAACTCATCAAAGTGATCGGCTGATTCTATAGTACGGTATTCAATTTTGAATCTTTCCTTGATTTTAGCAATATCTTCAGTGTTAAAGCGTAGGTTAAATAGGGAGCCAAAAATATTAAAAGGACCTGAATACTCAATGTTGTGGATAAATTTTATTATTGCATCTTCTACACTTTCATTTCTTTCTAATGCTAATTTAACAATATTAGCGAGTTCTTCTCTTTTTTCAGGGCTTTGTTCTAATTTTTTACCGTAATTACCTTTGTATCCATATTCTTCATGTGCATATATGTTAGCTATTGCTAAGAAAAATTGAGTCATAAATGATATTTTGTCGACTTTTGTCTCTGGGTTTATATCTCTATTATTTGACATGCTAGAAAATAAATTGTTATCTGGAAATATAAATTTCCAGTTATCTTTTAGTCGTAGTAAGAGAATTTCATCGGTGTAGCTATCTAATACGCCATCTCTTATATATTGTTCGATTTCATCACATATATTATCTATGGTTGGAGTTATTTTGCTAAATGAATCTTCACTAAAGCCACATCGTTGCCAAGCTTCATGTACTTTTTCTTTAAATAATATGACATCGGTTTGATCTACTTTTAACTGACTTTGATCAAACTTGCTTTGTAGATTATCGATATGCAAGTTATACCTTAGGAAACGTAGTACCTCTTCATTATCAATTTTGGCGCTACCTTGAAATTTTGCCTCAAAGGAAGATTGTACATAAGGATCAAGTCTTAATTCGGCTGAAATATTTTCTTTTTTTTTAGAGTCTGTGTCGCTACTTTCTACTATAGCTTGTATATTTTTAAAGTTATATTTAGGTGTAATTGGTCTTATTTCCCTAAAATTGCTCCGTAAGGTGGCTCCAAGTGGGCTAGTTTTCACCGGAATGATTCCGTTGTGATCAGCATCATTTTTATATGTTTCGTGTGTTACTGAAAAAGTAGGATTTACTGCTTGTAAATATGGATCCCTATTTGTTTGACTATCAATAACTATAGAATATAAATCTTCCATAATCTTGTTTGTAACAGGAGTGTCTAATATCGCGTCTAGTAGCATATTGCTATTAATTCCTGTTTGTAACCTCTTCATCACATGACTATAAGATGCCAATTGGCTATTAATATGCTCATATTCTCTAGTATCTTCCTTGTTTTTGACTGCAAGATCTATTTTTAAGTTATAGTACTCAACTAGTTCTCTTAGTTGATCTTGTGTATTCATTAGAAATGATGCTAGCTCGTTGAATGTTTTACATGTGTTATCTCTTGCAACAGCGGATACCATATTGCCATGGTCATCCGTGGCCGTGCCGCCTATAACATTTGCAATTAAAAATACTTCACCATCTTCTATATAAATACTCATACAGTTTCTCTACATTATCTTTTAAGTATAGTAAATTATATTGATTTTTGTGGTAATTTTGTTTCTATAATGTTCTTTCTTGTAAAAGACATGCAGTTATTTCTTGGTTTTACTACTGTAGAGTTATGTTCTCTTTTTATAATTATCTTCTTATTGAGTGCTATTTCTTTTTCAAAAGCTACTAAAGTAAGTATAAAAATAAGGCTACTTATTATGTGGGTGATTTTTACTGGGTATACAAAACAACAAATAGCTAATAGACTCGTTATAGCGATTAATTTCCACATACTATGATTGTTTGTGTATGAAAACCAGTTACGTTCGGCAATATCTCGTAATTTAGTAATTAAAATGTCTTGAATAAAGGCTAGTTTGTCTTTTTCTTTGCCTTTTGTGTGTTTTATAACTGTGCCTACATATACAAGAGGGTCTTTTGCTGCTGGAATTTGAATTTTAGCTCTATTTTTTAAAAGTATCTCAACAGTTTTACTATCCCTATTTGCAACAGCTTTATACAAAGCTGTTTCGTTATCTAACCCAATATGGTCAACGTCAGATATATGATCTAAGAGGATGTCAGAAATTTCATGTTGCATTGTTTTAACTAGATACTGTAATAAGCTTAATGAGCCAAATTTTATATTGTTTATATTTTTTGTTACCAATGCTACAGCTTTTATAGTAACTATTAATTCCTCACATAATCCTAATTGGCTCAAATTACTTGCAGTAATATGATTCTCTATCAAAATTTGTAATACATTCATCCCTTCCTCATTTAGTGCTGTAAGAGGAACATTTCTTTGTAATAAAGCATGTATTACTTCAAAGTTATTATAACTTGCGGCGCTTATTAATTCCCTAGATGTTGTGTTTAGATCTATAAATTTTGTGAATAATAAGTTGTAGTTTGGATTGTTTTTTCCTGATTCAATGGCAGAGAGAAAATTTGCATCCTTTTTTGAATATATTTTAGCACCATATTCTATTAATAATTCAGCTACTGATATATGACCTTGTTTTATAGCTTTGCTAAGTGCAAGATCACCATCTAAAGTCATTATATTTGGGTTGGCACCTTTTGTAAGTAGTAAAGTTATTATGCTGTGATAGTTATCTAGTAATGATACTAATTTAAAAATAGCTGTTTCACCTAAGTTGCATGTAGCGTTAAGATCAACACCTTTATCACATAAAAATGTTATCAAGCCATGATCTCTACTCATTACAACTTTGTGTAGGAATGATTCTCCATCATGAAATCTTAAGTTGATATTTGCGTCATGATCAAGAAGCATATTCAATAAAATATTTCTTTCTTTTTTTGGTAGCCTTGCTGTAATTTCTAATGGCGCTCCGAAGGTTAAACTACTTATATTAGGGTCGGCACCATATTCAAGTAATAACTTAATATGATTAAGATCAAAATTTAATATGGCAACAAGTAATGGTGTTAAGTCAGGCTCTGCAAATATATTAATTTCAATATTATGTTCTAAGAGCGCCTTATATACTTTTTCGCTATTACCTGAATATAAGGCTAGTCTAGGGTCATTTTTAATTTGAGCTTTGCTTGTTGCCGCAATTAATTTTAAGATTGATTCTGTATCGTGTGTTAAATATTGTAAGGCAAAATGTAAAATATAATTGTCATTTAAATGTTTGTTATAATCTATGTTAAGTGAGTCTAGTTTATAGGTTTGGTATATATCTTGATAATCTAGATAATTACCGTCTTTTCTTGTTATAAGTTTAAATCTATCGTTTGTCTCTTGGAGAAACGAGGTTAGTTTTTCATTTCTAATGTCTTCTAATATTTGCGGTATTTCAGTAGTAATAATTCTTATAAATTCTGACAGCTCCAAGCAGATTGATCCGCCATAGCTAAACCAATTGCTCTTCTTGTCAGTAGGGCAAAGGAAAAACTCATCAAAGTGATCTGAGTGTTTGATTGATGTGTATTCTAATTTTGCTTTTTTTGCAATATTTTCTATATCAGTTTCAGTTAAGTTATTTATAATATTTTTCTGAACAAAGCCGATAATGCCTGTTTCAAGGTCTGAATTATTTGTGATCATCTCTTTAACAAGTTTTGCAAGTTCATCGCATAATTCTGATTGAGATTCTAGTATATTGCCGATATTGATTTCTATCTTGTAATTATCTTTTAAATATACACAAGTAATTCCCAAGATAAACTGAACATAAACAGATATTTTGTCGCAAAAAACAGTATTGTCCTGTTCTGCTAAATCATATATCTCCTCATAAATATTAGGTTGTTCCAGTGTTTGCCAAAATATTGGTGATAATGATGATAATATTTGTTCTTTGTCTATCTCATCTTCGGTATCAGGTAGACTTTTTATATCTTCTATTCTTCTTTCAAATTCTTCAGATACCATATCCCACTGTTCGGTGGGAAGATTTGCTTGTTCCCAAATCTCATATATGTAGCCAAGTAAATCTTCATTGTTTAAGCTTGATTCAAGTGGATCGTAAGAAAACATCTTTTCTCTAAAAAGAGTTTGCTTTGATTTAGCCGTAAAATCAAAGTCTATAAGTTCAGTGCGTAAAGTTTGGCCAAGCACACTTTCTTTCACTTCATCAAAACCATCAGTATATGAAACTTCATGTGGTACTGAGTGAATAGGGCTTGGAGATTTAAGATAACGATCGCGATTAGTTTGGCTATCTATTACTATAGCATGTATTCCTGAGCTAAGTAGGGCTCTTATTTCAGGAGAAGAATAAGTAGGGTTGTTTATTTGATCAGATGCAATATTATTCAATAATATATTTATTATTGTTTCATAATTTGTGAGATGGGATAGTATCTCTATTTGAAGAAGTTGGTCATGATCATTAAGGTTTTTCTCTTCTACTAGGTTTAATTCTGCAATTGTGTGGCTAATATGTTTTACTATTTCATTTTTTATTTTTATAAAAAAGCGCTTTAGTTCTATTAGAGAGTTACATGTATTGTCTGTGGCTATAGATGAAATATTATCAATATTATTTAATGTGCCGCCGATTACTTTGACAATTATATAAGCGTTGTTTTTTTCATCTGTATATATGTACATTTTAGTCTTTGGTTTAACTAATACTGATAATAACTTGTTTTTATTATGATTGGAAATATATTCTTATTTTGCTAGCTTAAGATCTGAAAAAGACTACCTGCTTTTAGGTAGTATTGTTCCATTTTCAATGTTATATATAATTTTTAATCAAGGAGGTAATACTATGCGTAAATTTTTATTTTCACTTTGTTTGGTAAGTACAGGTTATTGTTATGCTGCATGTGATTATAGTCCCGCAGGAGCAACATGTAATGATACAAGCGTTGATAACTTAAATGCCTCAGGCATTGTGGTATTAAAAAAAACTACAGTTGCTAGGCAGACTAGTATATCTGGGACGGTGGACTCGTATTCAACAAACTTAAATACTGTTGATATAAGAGGCAAGGCCAAACTAGTAGATACTAAGGTTGCTAGTGAATTCAAGATAAAAGGCTATCTTGAAGCTATAGACAGTGACTTTACAGGGCCAATTATGATTAATGCAAACAAAGCATTGTTTAACAATAGTCATATTGGGAGTTCAATTGCCATGTCTGCTGATGCACCAAAATCTAAGTTAGTTCTGTCTGGAACTACTAGCATTCAAGGGGATATCAATTTTAGTAATGGCAATGGTGAGGTGTTTTTAGGACCAAATGCGAAAGTAACTGGTAAAGTTATAGGTGGTCGTATCGTAAAAGAAGGAGAAGAGTAATATGGTTGATGATTTAGGTTTGGATGTTTTGCTTAATATCTTTAATGGTGGTTTCGATTCTAAAGGAGACTGCAAAGATGGCAAAGATGGTAAAGAAGGTAAAGATGATGGTTCTTTTGCAAATTCTGTTTTTGATTTTAAATTAACTATCTAGTTTATGAACAAAATAGGAGATTATATTCTACTGTTGGGGCGCTCATGTGATAGAGTGCTCCAACATTTGGCTAAATATCTACATGGCCACAAATATAAAGGATTATTTGTTGATCATGATAGAATTGGTGTTGATATTCACTTAGATAATAAAAATTGGTATTTACCTAATAATAATATTATGGCACATAGTAATATTCGGAGTGTTTTCAACCGTACGGCATCACTTGTCCCAAATGGCAATTATAAGCACGAGCAAGTTATAGCCAATAGTTTTCTAACGGGAATGCTTGATTACGGTTATAATGCCGTTTTCAACCGTCCATGCCATATTATGAGTAATTGCTCTAAACCATATCAGAGTAGCCTTGCAAAAGATTTCCCTCTGTACTTTCCTACAAGTAATATTTATGCCAATATAAAATTAAACAATTTATCTGAAAATATTATCTTTAAATCTATAAGCTCAGTTCGTTCAATAGTAACAAATCTGAGCAACAGTAATACCCATATAGTTACAGAACCAGTGTTGTTCCAAGAAAAAATTATTGGAGATAATATCAGAGTTCATGTGATTGGCGATAGTATTGTAGCAGTCAAAATAAAAGCCACAAATATTGATTATAGATACTGCCAAGATGCAAAATTCTCTGAATTTACCTTGCCAAAAAAAATAGCTGCAACTTGTGTCGAGTTGGCAAAATTTTTTAAGCTGTCTTTTTGTGGTATTGATCTGATAAAGAAAGGTAGTACCTACTATTTTCTCGAAGCTAACCCGGCTCCTGGATATAGTTATTATGAAAATAGGCTCAAAAATATGCCTATTAGTAATGCTTTAGTTAAATTATTGGTTGCAGGCAAATGATGCTTCTTGTGAATGCCGATGATTGGCTCGGAAAATTAATAATGCATGAGAAGAAAGAAGAAGATTTCATACACATAAAAACTCCAGAAGTTTTACATAGCCTTGCGTTTGCTTCAGATAACCATGGTGAATATATTGTTTATATGAAGCAAAAAGTTTACTTTGATGATATCGATTCAGTATACGTGGGGTGCCAAGTAAATTGCTCAGAAAATAATGCCAATAATGTCCTAGAGGATGACCTTCACTACATACAAGCCTCTTGGAACTCTGCGCTCAGCTATTTATTCTTAAATATACCTATAAAGATTGGTGTAATGGATCATACAGCGTGGACAGGATCTATATGGCAGTTGCCAAACCTTTATCCTTTACTCAAGAAATATGAAATCATATGCCCAGAATATAGTTTTAATACCAATCCAAAACATCTTAAAGTTTTGGGAAAAGATTGTTACTCCGTAAATAAACTTTATGTAAATTATATAGACGACTTTTACTGCTTGCCCCAAATAATGAGTATTGCAAATATCGGTCAATTTTGGGTTTATACGATGATTTTAGATCAGGATATATATAGTCTACAATACAGAGATAACTCTTGGAATAAGTGTGATATTAACACCGATCTTAAAGTTAAATTACTAAAGTTTTTTCAAGATGTGAAAATAAACTGCTGTCAATTGATAATGCGCTATGATGAATCAACAAATAACTACTTTTGTTATGCAATAACACGACATATATCAATTCATTTCCAAGAAAACTATAAAATACCCTTGCAACAATCACTACAGAAACTAATATGAATATAAAGCATGAAGTTTATTTTCAAGATGAAAAAACTTTTCCCGCCTTCATTCCCCTTAATTTAAGGCCAAAACTAAAGGCAGGATGGTTGCAAGAAGAGGTTATGGTCTCTGAATATTTAGATTCTGAAAAACATCCTGAGTAGATGCAGGTGTCTCGTCTTTTACTTTTGGCGTAAGAGGGCAGTCAGAGGCTTTGTTTGATACGCAATTCATAAACCCGCCTTCACCAATAGACCAGTTTTTTTGAGTTGGTTGCTCAAACAAATGGTTGTTTTGTAGTGTTATTGGGAATACTCCTTCAGCTTGGGATTTGTAAATGCAAGTCATTGGGCCTACTTTTACCCCTTGCCATTGTGCTCCTACAAAAGTTGCTATATCGTCAGCAAAAGATGTATCGTAACTTTTCCAAACAACATTATTGTTCGTGGCTTCCCATTTTGCTCCAGTTTTTACAAGTTGACTAACATCTGGACAATAAATGATTGCGTTATTCTCAATTTCTGTGCCTGAATTGCTAGTATTGTTTGTTGAACTCGCAAAACTTAGTTGGTTTAGTGTCAAGCCTAGGACTATTAGTCTTAAGATCATTAATATATCTCCATATAAATATTTCACTACTATTTTAATTTTTTTTCTCTGGGTTGTCGATATTATATTAACAGTATTGTTGCTTCTTAATTATACTTATAAGATAATATGCTAACATGGAGGTCGTAAATGAATAAGTTTCAATTCTGTTTTTATGTTCCAAGCAGCCATGTTGAAAGCGTGAAAAATGCAGTTTTTATGGCAGGAGCTGGTAAAATAGGGAGCTATACTAATTGCTCGTGGCAAACCCTTGGTGTTGGTCAATTTATACCAGAGAAAGGTAGTAAGCCGACTATAGGCATAGAAAATAATCTTGCTACAGTTAGTGAAGTTCTTGTTCAAATTATCTGTGAAAAAGATCTAATGCCAGAAATTTTACAAGCATTTACAACAGCGCACCCCTACGAAGAGCCTGCATATTACATCTTGCCGATATTAACAAAAGAGGACTTTTAGCATGAGATGGAATATAGTTCTAACCGTTCTTGGTATGATATTATGTCTTTTTAGTTTTACCTTGATTCCACCAGTTATAGTAGGCCTAATCTATAAAGAAAATATTATTCTAAATTTTGTTTATACATTTATAGTTTGCTTCCTTATGGGGTATATGTTCTGGTCAAGCGGGGATAAAAAACAATTTGAGCTCCGTAATGTCGAAGGTATAATGGTGGTTGTTCTCTCATGGTTATCTTTATGCTTGATTGCAGCACTACCATTCATATTAGGAGCAGCAAATGTATCTTTGGTTGATGCAATTTTTGAGGCAGTATCCGGTCTTACTACAACAGGAAATGAAGTGTTTCTAGGTTTAGACTACCTGCCAAAATCAGTACAATATTATCACCAACAACTTGAGTTTGTAGGTGGTCTTGGCATAATTGTTTTTGCTACTTCAGTATTACCATTACTTGGTGTGGGAGGAATGGAACTATATCAAGCAGAGATAGGCGGGCCAGTAAAAGATAGTAAATTAATGCCACGTATAAAAGAAACATCTTTAATGCTTTGGAAAATATATGTTGGTATGATTTTGCTTTGTATATTATGTTACCAAGTTGCCGGTCTAGATCTTTTCGAAGCTATTTGTGCTGCATTTGCTACAGTTTCAACTGGTGGCTTTTCTATCCATGATGGTAGTTTCTCATATTATAATAATAGAGCTGTAGATATTGTTGCAATAATTTTTATGCTGGCAGGTGGGATCAATTTTGCCTTGCATTTTTCCTTAATTTTTCGCCGTAATTTACTCGCCTATTTTAAAAATTTTGAGAGCCAAATTTTCTTTTACATAATTGGTTTTGCAGTTTTAATTACATTATTTGAAATAGGTTTTTCACAAGAAAATTTCCTTGATGCTTCTTTTACTGTTGTTTCTATGATGACTACTACCGGATTTACTACAATTAATTTTTCCTCTTGGTCTGGTTGCTTGCCACCTATGATGTTATTTTTGGCTTTGATTGGAGGTATGACTGGCTCAACTTCTGGAGGTATAAAAGTAATGCGTGCAATATTTATTTATCGTGAAGGTTTGGCAGAACTAAAAAAGTTATCTCATCCAAAGTCAATCTACAGTATTAGCCATGATGGAGAAAATTTATCTAGCTCTATTGTAGATTCAATTAGAGGTTTTCTCTCAGTTTTTCTCATGTTATATGTATTTCTTATACTGCTCCTTATGCAGTGTAATTTAAGTTTTCATGATTCATTTGCCGCTGTTACATCATGTCTTTCTAATGCCGGAGCTAGTATAGCTGGATTATCAGAAAACTTTGCGCATCTATCTGATACTGTGAAATTAATCCTAACATTTGCTATGATAGCAGGGCGCTTAGAAATTATGACGTTAATGATTTTGTTTACTCCCACCTTCTGGCGCGCTTAGATATAACTGTGAGATTTTTGCATGACTGAAAAATTATGTATTTTAGTAGATGGATCTTCCTACCTTTACCGGGCATATCATGCTATGCCTTATCTTGCAAATGATAAAGGAGAGCCGACTGGAGCAATTTATGGTGTCATAAATATGCTGAAAAGCTTAACCAAAAGTTATCCTGAAGATGCATTAATAGCTGTGGTTTTTGATCCAAAAGGTAAAACGTCACGCCATGCAATATATCCTGAATATAAAGCAAATAGAAGCGCAATGCCTGATGATTTAGTGCCTCAAATTAAACCTGTTCATGCTATTATAAATGCTCTAGGTTTACCATTAATTGTTATTCCAGGTGAAGAAGCAGATGATGTCATAGGAACATTGACTAAGTTGGCAACAAAAAATGGTTTTGATGTAGTTATATCGACAGGTGATAAAGATATGGCTCAACTTGTTGCACCATCTGTTGAGCTTGTAAATACTATGACCAATACAAAAAGTGATAGGGATGGAGTTTATGAAAAGTTTGGTGTTTTCCCTGAACAGATAATAGATTACTTAGCTTTGATTGGCGATAGTTCAGATAATATTCCTGGTGTGCCAAAAGTAGGCCCTAAAACTGCAGCAAAGTGGCTAGGTAAATACGAAAATATCCCAAACTTGCTAGAAAATATTAATGATTTAACTGGAAAGGTAGCTAAGAATTTAGAAGAAAGTATTGAAAACTTAGCCTTAGCTCAGCGCCTTGTAACTATAGATACTAACCTGGACTTGGGTGGCTTTGATCTTGCTTCTATGGAGAGAAAAGAGCCAGAGATTAAGGAATTAGCTACTCTTTATAGTCAGTATGGTTTTAAAAAATATCTTCAGGAATTGCCAGACGTCGAAGATATAATGCAAGATGAACCTAAGGATGATATAAATTATTTAGCTATATTAAACGAAGCCGATTTTACTGCTTTAGTACAAGAAATAATTAAATCAGATAAAGTAGCTATTGATACTGAGACAGATAGTATACATGCCGTAACAGCTAATCTAGTTGGCATTAGTATTTCAGTCAAAGCAAAAGAAGCTTACTATATACCCCTTCGTCATAGTTACCCAGATGCTCCACAACAGTTGGATATGCAGTATGTTATTTCTACACTACAAAAGCATTTGAATAACCCTAATAAAATAATAATAGGACAAAATATTAAATATGATTATCAAGTTCTAGTAAGACATGGTCTAGTTTTAGGTGGCCGATGGTTTGATACAATGCTTCTTTCTTACGTTTATGATAGTGGAGGAGGTAGGCATAATCTAACTGCTTTGGCTGCAAGATTTATGAATCTTAAATTACTAGAGTTTGAGGATGTTGCAGGTCGTGGTAAAGATAAAGTAACTTTTGATAAGGTCAATATAGTAGAGGCTACTAAGTATGCTGCTGAAGATGCGGATATTACTTTAAGATTATATGAGCATATATGGCCTATAATCCCTGAAAGTATAGCCAAAATATATTTACAGTTTGAGCAGCCATTAATAAAAATATTAGCTAATATGGAAATGAATGGGGTTTTACTTGATATAGGTATCTTGCGTGAACAAGGGCGGCGTTTATCGTTAGCTATTTTTGAATTAGAACAACAAGTTCATATTCTAGCTGGCGAAGAATTTAATCTAGCCTCAACAAAGCAGTTGCGTCATATATTATTTGAGAAGCTAGCTTTGCCAGTATTGAAAAAAACTCCAAATAAGCAGCCAGCAACTTCAGAAGAAGTTTTATCTGCTTTGTCTGCTGAGCATGAAATAGCGGTTAAACTTTTAGAATATAGAAGCCTCACAAAGCTCCAATCAACTTATGTTGAAAAACTTCCCCTCGAAGTTAATCCCAAAACAGGAAGAGTTCACTGTTCCTATAATCAAGCAGTAACAGTTACCGGGCGCTTATCATCGACAGATCCAAATCTACAAAATATACCTATTAAGAATGCTGAAGGTCGAAAGGTCAGAAAGGCTTTTATAGCTCCAGATGATTCAGTATTGCTGGCTGCAGATTATTCTCAGATAGAATTACGTATCATGGCGCATTTATCAGAAGATAGAACTTTACTGTCAGCATTTGCTAATGGCCAAGATGTTCATGCTACAACTGCTGCTGAAGTATTTGATTTGGATGTTGCTGATGTAACAGATAGCCATCGCCGTAAAGCTAAAGCTATTAACTTTGGTTTAATTTATGGGATGTCAGCTTTTGGTCTAGCAAAGCAAATTGATGTAAGTAGAGGTGCAGCACAAGAATATATCGACAAGTATTTTGCACGTTACCCTGGGGTAAAGTTATATATGGATAATGCTACAGCTATGGTAAAAGAGCATGGTTATGTGGAAACTGTCTTTGGGCGTAGATTATATTTGCCTGGTATTAAGGATAAAAATCCTATGGTGAGAAAAGCTGCAGAAAGAGCTGCAATTAATGCGCCAATGCAAGGTACTGCTGCTGATATTATTAAGTTAGCCATGCAGAATATTTCCGCAACTATAACAAATAAAAATATACCTGCAAAAATGTTACTCCAGGTACATGATGAATTAGTATTTGAAGTAAATAATGATTGTGTAGATAATTTTAAGGAAGATGTTGTAAATGCAATGACACAGGCTACTACTCTGCTAGTGCCATTAGAAGTTAGTATTGCATACGGTGACAATTGGGATAAGGCGCATTAGAGGGTATGAAACTTTATGAATTCACATTTTTTCCCACTCCATATTATTTTTCCTCGCCCGGATAAGGAGCATTTAGTTGAGGTTTTTTTGCAAAATTAATTGATGTTGTGTGTGAGTCTGGGGTTGAAGTTGTTGATAATTACACAAAGAAGAACTTCATTATTAATAATATGCATTCGACAGATTGTAGTTGTCTTATTGAGTTTAGTTTAAATAAAGTTGAGGGCATATATAATGCCGCCGTTAATTATTCTGGGGTGAGACTGGTAGTCGAATATGATTTTTTGAAGGTTAGTTATTCTGACATCAAATCTATAATTATTGGTTTAGGCTATAATATAGGTCATATTCATTATAGCCTTTGTTTTATTCAGACAAATAGGGAATTAATATTTAGTTTTTTATCAGGTAAAGGCATTTTCTCATGTTTCAGATCAGGTGGCTACTATATTTAAAGATTTATAGAAGGGTGGCGCTAGTACCATGTTGCTTTCCATAGATGATGTGTTTAAGGGGGTGATTTCTGTTAGTGATGCAGTTAGGCCTGATGTTCGCACAATTCTTGAAGATTTAGGAAAAAAATAGCATTAAGAATACTATTGTGTTGACGGGCGATAATTATAATGCCGCATCTAAGGTTGCTCATGAGGTTGGGTTTGAAGAATTTGCAGCGGATTTGATGCCGGAAGAAAAAGTTAGCAAAATAACTGAGTTAGAGAGAAGCCATTCTGGTCATGTTGCTATGTTAAGTGATGGGGGGTAAATGATGCTCCTGCTATGGTAAAGGCTTTATTGGGTATAGCTATGGGTGGTGCAGGTTCTGATGTTGCGTTAGAGACTGCGGATATTGTACTGATGAAAAATGATATAAGCGGTTTGCCACGTGCTTATATTTTGAGTAAGGTTGCGAGTAGGGTGATTAAGCAAAATTTTATATTGGCATTGATGTCTATTGTTGTTTTAGTATTTTTTGCTCTGACTAATCAGATAAATCTATCTGCTACGGTATTTTTTCATGAGAGTGTTTCTGTTTTGGTAGTGTCTAATGGCTTAAGACTACTTAGGTTTGAGGCTTGAGTATTTTAAAAAAATGCACTTATTTCAAGGTGTTTGCTAGTATATATGGCTATTTGCCTATTTTTGTAGTATAATATATCTCCAAGAAGAGAGAGAATTTAAGTATGACCGATACTAGTAATGTGTCCTTTTTACATAATATAGTAGCAAAGAAGATTTTAGAAAAAACATCTGTAATTAAAGCTGAGCCAAGCGCTATTTTAGATTTAGGTTTAGGTTCAAGCGTTTTGGCAGATATGTTATATAAACAGTATCCAAATGCCAAGATAACTAGTCTTAATACAGCAAAAATACCCCAAACAAGTAATAACTTTAAGGTTATAGATGCTGATGTTGCTAAAATGCCATTTTCTGATTGGTCTTATAGCGTAATTTATTCTAGTTTAATGCTACAAGAAATTTCAAAATTTCAAAGTGTATTTTCTGAAGTTAAGCGTGTATTAGCTCCAGGTGGGTATTTCATATTTAGTACTTTAGGGCCTGAGACTCTAAAAGAAGTTCGTGAATCTTGGGCGATGGTTGATGATTTTAGACATGTTAATGATTTTCCTCCAATGCAGGTTCTAGCTGATAGTTTGGCGCAACAAGGTTTTATAGATGTTGTGGTGTCTACAGAGAAGATAGTTGTACGCTATGACAATGTTCGTACTATTTTAAAAGATTTACAAGAGATAGGAGCGTCTAATATAACTACTTTGGATAAATACCAGGGTTTAATGACTAGTTCCAAGCTTATGAAGTTTTGTAAAAAATATGAAGAATTTAAACTAGAAGATGGCAGTTACCCTGTTACTTATGAGCTAGTATATGCCATTTGTTGGGCTAGAGATAAGGCTGGTTCCGATGCAAAAGAGCATTTAGTCTCAGTAGATCATTTAAGGAATATCATGCGCCGTTTTCAAGAGGGTGTAACTGACTAGTTTGTTCTTTTTGCCATTAGATTAACTATTTCAAGCATAGTGTCTGGTTTTGGTAAATTTTGCGTGATAATTCTAGTTACTTTTTCATAATAACTATCAAGTAGTTCTAACGATGGCTCTAGGCCTAATATTTTATGATGTGTAGGTTTATCATTTTTTATATCTGAGTCTAGGGGTTTATCTAGTTTTGTTGTTGTCGCTTCTAAGAGATCATCTTGTAGTTGAAAAGCTAGACCTAGGGTTTCTCCAAGTTGTTCTGGTTCTTCTCTGTTGCCTGCTAGAGTTGCAAGTTTTACTGCTGCTATGAATAAGCTAGCAGTTTTTTCTTTATGGATCCTTTCTATTTCTAATTGTGATGTTTCTGAAGAGCTTGCTTCAATATCTCTTAATTGTCCGCCAACTATGCCGCAGCATCCAGCTGCCTTTGCGAGGCACTGTATCATTTTGAGTTGAGGGGATGCATTTAAGTTTGTATTTGGTGATGCTATTATTTCAAAAGCTAGTGTTTGTATTGCATCACCGACTAGTATAGCAGTGGCTTCACCAAATTTTTTATGGCAGCTAAGCTTTCCTCTTCTGAAGTCGTCGTCATCCATAGCTGGTAAGTCATCATGGACAAGGGAGTAGCAATGAATTAGTTCAAGTGCACAAGCGGCGCTGTCTAAATTTTGTTTTGGTATACGGTAGCTTGAGCCAATTGTGTATACAATGGTTGGCCTGATTCTTTTTCCACCGCCAAGCACTACATAGCATATAGCATCATATAATGGGGAGTTGCTGGCATACTGCTTAAGATAGCTTTCCAGTTTTGTTTCTATGTATGCTTGTTGATCGTGTAGATACTTGTTTATTTGCACTAGTTGTTAATTTTCCTCTTTATCATTGCTAAAGATTGATAACCATTCCTTATTACTTTCTTGCATCAGTACTTTAACTTTTTGCTCGGCTGTGCTAAGTAGGTCTTGACAGTGTTGGGTAAGTTGCACCCCTTTTTCATAACAAGTTAAAGCTGCTTTCAGGCTTAAATCATCCTTTTCCATGTCTTTTACCACATTTTTGAGCTCTGTTATCGCTTGTTCGAAATCGAGTTCTTTAGTTTTGGTATTTTCTATTGCCATATTTGACCTCCTGAAAATTGCTAGTCACTTCTAAAATATAACATTTTTAGCTATAATTTGCAAGGTGGGTAAGTTATAGCTTGCAACTAATACTTGCTGATAAAGTATCTGCATAATATAATGAAGCATGGAATTTTTAAGGGAGAGAACCAGTGGCAGGTAAGCACGACACATTGACTGGTCATTTTTATGCAGTAAATCACGAATCAAAATCTTTTGCTAAGCCAGAGAGTCATGATATTAATTATATTATAGAAAGAAATAGGCCTTATTTACAGGTTGTTGGATTTATTGAACCAAAGCCAGAAGAAAATGTCCCGGACTTAACAGAGCAAGATAAAAAAGATCTTGATGCTATAGATTCTGGGAAAGAAGTAGAACCTGAAGCAGAGCCAGAGCAGAAAGAATTATCTGATGAAGAAAAGGCAGCTGTGGATAAAGAAGTAGATAATGCATTACAAGATGTTTTTTCCGATTTTATTGATTCGGGCTATTATGGTGAGCCAGCTTTGATAGAGTTAGATTCTGGTTGGGTAGTTCATTACTGGCCTCATACTGAAGAATATCCTCCTGCTATGTGTATTTCTGCGGGTAATAGGATTATTGAGTCTTCCCAGGCTTCACCAGAGCATGAGAAGTATGGGACTATAGTAGGGCAGGCATTTGATGCCGCAGCACAAGTTGTTTTAATTGCTCTTGCGAAGAAGTGGCAATCACTTCATATAGTAACGGGAACTGACATGATGCAATGGGCCGCATGGGCGGTAGCAGAAAAAAATGGCCTAGAGGTTGTAGGTTATGATGCTTCGAAAAGAGATGAAGATAAAGCTGAAAGAATAGCTCCTATTATTGAGAAGAGTTACAGTCATAATCCTGCAATAGCCAATGTTCCAGGTATATCACCATCTGGAACTAAAGGATCTTCCGATAAAGATGATAAAGATAAGTAGCGACAAGTAATTGTTAAATACTAAACCTACGCTCCATTCATAGCAGGTGTAATAGTATTGCCAGTGCCCTGTGTTACATCAAGGTCTCTTTGTCGGCTATTATCTACGCCTAAGGCTTCCTTAACGTTACTAGTGGCTTTATTTATTGCTGCTTGTGATGTTTTTTCATCTTTTATTTCAGTTCTTGCCATTTCTACCAAAGAATCTTGAGTAATTGGCTTGTCAGAGCTCATACTTTTGATAGTTTCTTTGACATCCTTAATGTCTTTTTCTTTCAGTGTATTACTTATTTCGCCTATGCTTTTCTCAACTTCACCTAATACCTTATTTTCTGTTGTATCTAATGCTGTTTCTAGGGTTTTTGCTGCTTTACCCATGTCTATATTACCTTTGTCATCTGTAACAGAGACATTTTCCATGATGTCATTTACTAGATCATTTTCAGCATTAAGGGGTACTGTTAATATTGTTCCGGTGCTAGTATTAGTTACTTCTTTTACAAGACGTGGGCCATTTTCATCGTTTTTAACTTCTAATTGAACCCCCGTGCCGTCCTCAACATTTGTCATATCAGCTGTAAACTTTTCTAATAGACTTCTCTTTATATTGTTTTTAACTTGTTCTTCAGTAGGTTTAGTTCCATCATCATTAACTTGATCACAACCTTGAACTGATTTATTTGCAAATTCGGCTCTACTTTCTTTTAGGTTACTTTTTTCTGGGTAAGAGCTTTTTAAATAATCCATTGCCAGAACTCTAGAACCCATACTTACTATCACAGCTTGTCGAAGGTTTGTTTTGTAAGTATCATCATCATCATTAATATTCTTCATTATCTCTTCTAGATCAGAATCATCATATTTTGACAATACATTATATACTCCTCTATTTTTATTTAAATCTTCAATTGCCTGGTCTGGTATTCCTCTCCCTACAAGGCGTCTAACATTCATGTTTTCAAGGTTAAACGAATTACCTTTTATTTTATCAATTATATCTCTAGCTGTGATGTTTTGTTTTAAAACTTCTCCTGGGCTAAATTTACTATTATTAGGATCATCATAAAATATTTCATTCATCTCATGTTTTATAGATCTACCCATAACAGCAGGTAGGCTGTTATATATAACACTTAGTGGATTAGATGTCATTCCTGAGGCAATATACATAAATCCTTTTGTTATACTCAGCTCTTTTTGGCCAGTAAATGATTTTACATACTGTTTTAAAGATCCTGGAAGTGATCTTATATATTGAGATGCTGATTTAAATCCTATGCGGCTAATCCAGTCAAATCCTTGAGTCATGCCTTTATATCCTCCTCCATAGGATCCTAAGGCTTTATCAACAAATGTCTCACCTTCTGCCATCTTGCCTCTCATTTTCTGACTCAGATAACCCATGGCCATAATTGTTGCATATGTGCCTGCAAATGCACCTTTTGTTAATACCTTGCAAGACTGCCATGTATGGTTTATTAGCGCACAAGTTGCCCAGTAAGGAGATGTTATTACATCATCTGCCCCAGATTGCAATGTGCTTGGTATAGAAAACCTAGTGCCAAGAGCGCTTTTTTCCGTGTATCTTTGTTCCGCCTTGATTTCTTTTTCACTAAATACCTTTTTTCCATTAGGATCATTAGAGTTAGAGAATGAAATTTTTGTGTGTTCAATTTTATCAGGTGAGTCTTTCGTAGAATCTCCTTTTAGCGGTGCTCCATATTCAAATTCGACCTCAAATGGCTTTGTGCTAGTTGCATTATCAGGAGTTGTATTTGCATTAGTAGTAGTTTTATTTGCACTATCAAAGCCTTTATTAAGTTGATTGATCTCTACCATACCCATGTTTAGTTTCATGGATTTTTCTGCAGCTTCTATAACTTTTTTTACACTAGAGCGATCTAAGAATGTGGCGTTTTCTTTCGCCATTGCTTTTTCTACTTTGCCAACTACTGTGTCCTGTGAAAACATGTTGTCTTTTTGGTCTCCCAAAGTGCCTCCTAGTTCTTCCATCGCTTCGTTTAATTTTAGATAAGTTGCTACGTTTAGTGCCGCTAAATTGCTGGTGTCTAATCTTGGATTATCTTTTAATGCTAGTTCTCGTGCTTCGTTTATTAATAGTTCTCCAGCTACATCAATAGTATCTAGAACTCGGCTACCACCACTCTTCCAGTTTTGTGTAGGATTGGCAAATCTCGAAATATCCACAGTCATAACTTTATGCTGTAAATTCACAGCATTTTCTTCTTGATTCGTTGCCCATGACGCTAAAGTCATAGCATCTCCTTTTCCAAGTGAGAAGCCAGCTGTGGCTCCATACTTTCTGTGCTCACGCATGTAGCCAACTGCTGCTTTTAGCTCATACCAGGTTGCTTTTGTTTGTTTCTCGCTGCCTTCTTTTTTAAACTTGCCTAAGGATATGTGGTATTTTTTGTTAGGATTGTAGCCGTTCATTTTTGCTACTTTTCGAGCCATGAGACGGCCGTCATTTTCGCTTCTTGCAACACCTGTTACTGTTTTTTTCTGATCGTCCTGTGTGAATCCCACTGAATTCTCTGCTTTTTCCCATCCGGATATTTTAGTTTCTTGTATTGGGTTTTTTTCAATATGATTTTTATATTCGGCTATAACTTGAGCTCTATTTTCAGTTGATATAAAAAGAGTAGAATTTTCGTCAGATTTGGCTTCATCAAATTTTTTGATTATTTCACCAGGATTTGGGCCAGTATCTGATGCCATACTCATAGCTCCATTAGTCGCAGCTTCATTTGATTTTTTTTTGTTATTTGCTTTTATTGTGTTGCATAATGTCTCGATTTGATCTTTTATTTCACCATCTACTGATGGTTCTATTTTTCCTTCTGATGCACTATCTTGGAATTTAATTATCGATTCCCCAAGTTTTGTATATGCTTCTTTAACATCTTTATATTCATCTTGATCTATTTTATCTTTAAGATCATTAACACCATCCAAATTTGTACCTATAACATTCATAGCAAGTCTATGATGCATATCCTTTTCGGTTGTGGCTACTGTTGGTTCTGCTCCAGTTGTTTCTTTATTCTCTTCAGCAGGACCTGCGCCGTCAGCAGAATTAGTTGCTCCATTTTCGTTAGGATCTTTATATTCTTGCATTTGTTATCTCCTTGATTATTGCATTTAGATTATAGTGTAAAGCTGGTTGCTTAGGCTTATAAGAATGCTAAAAGGTTTTTTTAGCTTGTTTTTGATGTTATTTATTCAGTGCTGTGTGTAAAATAAATTTTAAAAAATTTAAATATATACTTGTATAATTGAGGATTCTGCTATAGAATACCAATTCATTTTTATAGTGGGAATTTATAAGTTATGAGTACTTACACGCCTAAATTAGCAGAAATAAAACAAAGCTGGTATCTTGTCGATGCCAAAGAACAAGTACTAGGGCGCCTCGCATCTGAGATAGCTGTATATCTACAAGGTAAGCATAAACCAAGTTATACAAAGTTTTTAGATACAGGAGACTATATAGTAGTAGTTAACTGTAAAGATATAATCGTAACTGGTAAAAAAACTAGCGATAAAATATATCATCACCATACAGGATTCCCAGGTGGTATTAAAAGCGCTAATTTCTCAGATATGATGACTAAAGATCCACGAAAAGTACTGCAGTTAGCTGTTAAAGGCATGTTGCCTCGTGGCCCACTTGGAAGAAAAATGTTGGCTAAACTGAAATTGTTCACCGATGAACAACATGAACATGCAGCACAAATGCCAGAACCGCTTCAATTCAAAAATATCGCAGGAGAAGGTAAGTGAGTAAGAAACAATTAGAACAATACCACGCTATTGGACGCCGTAAGACTTCAGTTGCTAGAGTATTCTTGCGACCAGGTAAAGGCGACGTAACTATACGTACCAAAGCAAATAAAACATACAAGGCTAAAGAATTTTTCTGCGGCGATACCCGTTGGACCCAAGTAGCTATGAAGCCTCTTGAAGTACTAGAGGTTGCCGATAAGTACGATGTTTATGCAACTGTTGCAGGCGGAGGCATAACTGGCCAAGCTGAAGCTCTTTCACTTGGTATAGCAAGAGCCTTAGATTTACTTGAGCAGCAAAAGCTAACAGTGCAGGGCGTTGATCTTGAGGAAAATCATGAAAAACGTGAGTGGCATATAGCTCTAAGAAGCGCAGGCCTTCTAACACGTGATGCACGTGCTGTACTACGTAAACTTTACGGCTTGGTTAAAGCACGTAAAAGAAAGCAGTTTTCAAAACGTTAATCTATTTTTTTTAGCAAGCAAGGTTCAACATTATGCTTAAACGATCATCCATAACAGTATTTTGTCATGAGTCTTGTATATACAGCCATAGAGTAAAGATAGTCCTGGCTGAAAAAGGTGTTAACTTTGATATAGTATACATAGATCCAGAAAATCCAAGCGAAGATTTTCTTGATCTAAATCCTTATGGTAACCTACCTACTTTAGTAGATAGAGATCTTATGATCAACCAATCAAATATCATAATGGAATACTTAGACGAACGATTCCCACACCCACCATTATTACCTGTATATCCAGTGGCTAAGGCAAAATCTAGATTAATGATACATAGAATTGAAAAAGACTGGTTTAGCCTTCTAAAAATTATTGAAAATAATGGTAAAGATGCTGATGAAGCCAGAGAACAATTTTTAAGCCAACTTATAAGCTTGATACCTGTGTTCTCAGAGATGCCTTTCTTTCTAAGCCAAGAATTCTCATTGGTTGATTGCACTATAGCTCCAGTGCTATGGCGTTTACCACAATATGGTATTGAACTACCCGAAAAAGCAGCTGCTATCAAAGATTATGCAAATAGAATGTTTAGCAGAAATAGCTTCCAAGCTAGCTTGTCAGAATTAGAAATGGAAATTCGTGAGTTCGTTGATGAAATCTAAAAAACCTTATCTACTCCGTGCGATCCATTCATGGATCGTAGATAATGGCTTAACCCCTTATGTACTAGTTGATGCAACTAAACCTGGTGTTTGTGTTGTGGAAGATTTTGTGCGTGATGGTAAAATAGTCCTAAATATAGATGAAGATGCAATAGATAATCTTTGTCTTGATGATGACAGTATATCATTCACGGCATACTTTGGGGCCGGAAATGAAGCAAAGCAATTATATGTGCCTATGGAAGCAGTGCAGGCTATCTTTGCAAATGAAATATCAGATGGTATTACCTTCGAAGAAGAAAAAACATCTAGCCTAACTTCTCGCATTAGTACCGCCGCTAAAGAAAAAGTCCTCAAGAAAATTGCCGTAAGACGCGGAAAAAAAGAAGGGGATAAAAAGAAAAAAGAAACTACTAAGCCTAGCCTTAAAATAGTTAAATAATTAAGTTAATAAACTAATAACACATGACCCTATGTCTTTGGTGTTACTGCTGTCTAATTCCTCTTTCATTTTCTTTAATTGAATAATTGTATCTTTGTGAGAACTATTTAAGTAATCTTTAAGAGTATTTACATTAGCTTTATGTTGAAGTAATTCCGGAATAATCTCTTTCCCAGCTATAATGTTTGGCAAACTAATATATGGTAATTTTAATACTAATTTAGCAAACATATATGAAAGCCAGCTTAATTTATAAATAACGCACATGGGTTTGCAGATTAGAGCAACCTCAAGTGCAGCTGTTCCAGAAGCAACTATAACCTCGTCACTGGCACTTATTATATTATACTGATCTTTTGCTATTATTTTTACTCGATCTTGATGTTGGTCATCTAAATAATGCTGTAATTCAGGTTTTGTTATAGTATCTGCAAGGGGAATAACAAATTGGTAATTGTCCCCCATAGTATTTATTAGTTGCTGAAATAATGGCATATGGAGTTTTATTTCTGCTTTCCTGCTACCAGGCATTAAACATACTATAGTTTTGTCAGAGTCTAATTTATATAAGCTACAAGTTTGAGCTCTAGATCTTGAAGATTGTGCTTGTAATAGACTAGGGTGGGTTACATGCGTTACCGGTAGGCCTATGTCTTCATATATTTTAACCTCAAAAGGAAATATAACAGCCATGTGATCTACATTTTTCTTTAAAATGTGGATACGTTTTTTATTCCAAGCCCAAACCTTAGGGCTGATAAAATACAAGACTTTAATGCCTCTATTTTTTGCAATCTTAGCTAAACGTAAATTAAAGCCGGGATAATCTACTAGTATTAGTAAATCTGGATTTCTTATATCTAGATTGTTAGTACAAATATCAAGAGCTTGCTTTATGGTTTTATAGTTTTTAACTACTGCAGTAATTCCCATAACTCCTAAGTTTTCATATGGGAAAATGCTTTCAAGTCCAGCTTTTTCTGATAAATCACCGCCAATGCCAAAAAAATTAACATCTTGATTAATTGCTTTAGTTGCATTAATTAATTGTGCTGCAGCAATGTCGCCAGATGCTTCACCTGCTACAAGCATTACATTCTTACAACTAGTCATTTCCTTAACGTGAAATATGCGACTTGGTGCCAATTAATATTGGAAGTACATCAGTGATGTTGCCTACGGTGTAGTTTGGTCCTAAAGCTTGACAATCTTCTTCGTGCCCTATGCCATACCTTACCCAACATGAATCTATGCCTATATTTTGTGCAAATTGAATGTCAGTTGATGTATCACCAATCATGATAAATTCTTTTAAGGGTACGTTAGCATATTTTGGTAGAATATGATGGTTAAAAATATCTGGGTTTGGTTTTAACGGATATTCATCACTTATCCCAAGGATTAATTCGATACTAGAATCAATATCAGCGTCTTGGAGAGTTCTTTTTATATTCGCTTCGGTATTGTTGCTTGCAATAATTGTCTTTATACCTTCTTTTTTTAGTTCCTTAATAACTTCTTCTGCTTGGTTATACAGTGGTCTTGGAGTTTTTTTTGAAATTTTGCGATAAGTATCAAGCCATTGATTAATTTCTGATTCACCAATTGCCATAAGACTTGGGTTTAGCATCTTCAGTGTATCTATCATACCAACACCATTTTCCATCACCGTTCTGATATGAGTGTCAGATGGGACTTCTTTATTGTAATATTGGAAGGTCTTTTTTATGTCATTTGTTATTGCTAGTTCTGAGTCGCAGATGGTTCCATCAAAATCAAAAATTGCAACTTGATAATTATTCATTTTTATCTCCCTATGTGAAGTATAAATTATTCAAGGTGTTAATATACGTAACTTAACATTTATCATTTTATCAAAGATGATTAATGTTGCAAGTTTTACCTCAAAAAATTATGATGGCAACGTTAATTTAAATATGGCATTCTATATAAAACTAAGACTTGGAAAATAATTATGGGATTAATAGCAGGTGTTGATGAGGCAGGGCGAGGACCATGGGCTGGTCCTGTAGTAGTAGCTGCAGTTATTCTTGATGCCAATAAACCGATAGAAGGTTTAAATGATTCAAAAAAATTGAGCCCCAAAAAACGTGATGATCTCTATGATAAAATTGTACAAAATGCTCATAGTTATAGCTTTAAGTTTATCGGCGTACCGTTAATAGATAGAACTAACATCCTTGCAGCTACTCTTATCGGTATGGAGCGAGTAGTTACGACACTTCCATTACTACCAGATGAAGTTCTAATAGACGGTAGGGATTTGCCAAAGTTGCCAACAAAAGCAAGAGCTATAATAGGTGGTGATGCAAAAGAGATCTCAATTGGAGCAGCTTCAATAGTAGCTAAAGTCCTAAGAGATAGATATATGAAACGATTGGATGTAAAATACCCAGAATATGGTTTTGCTAATCATAAAGGCTATGGCACAAAAGCACATCAAGCAGCCCTTGAACAATACGGAGTTTTAATTCATCACCGTAAAAGTTATGCTCCAATTAGAAAAATTATTACTTCCTCAGAGGAAAAGTATGAGTAATAATTTCACCCACCTTAATATACATAGTGAATACTCTATTGTAGATGGCATAGTAAGATTAAAACCGTTGTTTGAAAAAGCTAATAGCTTTGGCTACAAATCTTTGGCTTTAACCGATAAAAATAATGTTTATGCTCATGTTAAGTTTTATAAATTAGCACTTCAGTACGATATAAAACCAATTTTTGGTGCTGATGTTACAGTGAAATCCCCTTTTGATAGTGAATTATGCACTGACTTAACTCTACTTTGCCGGAATGAAAAAGGACGGCTAAATTTGCTGAAACTTGTTTCATTAGCATATCAGTATCGGGGTAATGCAGGCCCAATTGTGGTCAAGCCTGAATGGCTAACAGTTGAGTCTACTTCTGGTCTAATTGCACTATCAGGTGGAATACAAGGAGAATTGGGACAATATTTTCTAAACAATAAATCTGATTTGGCACAAAAATATTTAAGTTGGGCTCAGACTACGTTTTCTAATCACTTTTATATTTCGATCTCACGGATAGGTAAGATTGACGAAGAAAAATATATTCAGGCTGCATACGAATTTTCACAGACACACAAAGTGCCATTAGTGGCTGTTGGCGATGTGCAATTTATACATCAAGGTGATATTGCTGCGCATAAAGCCAGGGTTTGTATTGAGCGCGGGATGCAATTAGAAGTTATAAAAGATAATTATAACTACACCAAAGAGCAATATTTTAAAGATGAAGATACAATAGATAATTTGTTTTCTGATATACCAGAAGCAATTACAAACGCTGCCAGAATTGCAACTATGTGTAACGTTAAACTTGATCTTGGTAACGTATACTTGCCTGATTATCCAGTGGAAAGTGGTGAAACAGTTGCAGAGCACCTTACGCAGTTGGCAAAAGATAGTCTCAAAGAAAAGCTTGGTGATAAAGTTGATGATGTTTACAGATCAAGGTTAGAAGATGAGCTTGATGTAATTATTTCTATGGGTTTCCCTGGTTACTTCTTGATAGTTGCAGATTTTATTAACTGGTCAAAACAGCAGGATATACCAGTAGGGCCTGGTAGGGGATCTGGTGCTGGGTCTTTAGTAGCCTATGTGCTAGGAATTACAGATGTCGATCCTATACCTTATGGGTTGCTTTTTGAAAGATTCCTAAACCCGGAAAGGGTTTCAATGCCAGATTTTGATATTGACTTCTGCATGCTGGGGCGCGATGAGGTTATTCGCTATGTAACCAGAAAGTATGGTCGAGATAATGTATCACAAATTATAACTTATGGTACTATGGCTGCTAAAGCAGTAGTAAGAGATGTTGGGCGTGTTTTAGGTTATCCCTACGGTTTTGTTGATAATATTGCCAAACTAATACCATTTGATTTAGGTATGACCCTGACAAAGGCTTTAGAAGATGAGCCAAAGCTTGAGCAATTATGTCAAGAAGATGACCAAGTAGCTAATCTTTATGAGCTTGCTCTGAAGTTGGAAGGTATCATTCGTAATGTTGGTAAGCATGCCGGTGGTGTAGTTATAGCACCAAAGCCACTTACTGAATATACTGCGCTTTATCTTGAATCAGAAGGAGAAGGTATTGTCTCCCAATACGATAAAGATGATATAGAATCTATAGGTCTTGTTAAGTTTGACTTTCTTGGTTTAAGAACTCTAACAATAATACATTGGGCGCTAGAGAATATTAATGCTGAATTACCGGCAGCAGAGCATGTTGATATCGATAATATTCCGCTTGATGATGCTAAAACTTTTGAATTATTACAAAGTTGTGAAACTACTGGTGTGTTCCAGCTAGAATCAAGAGGCATGAAAGATCTAATAAAGCGTCTTGTCCCAGATTGCCTAGAAGACATAGTTGCGTTAGTTGCTTTATTCCGTCCTGGACCATTGCAATCTGGTATGGTGGATGATTTTATTGATTGTAAGCATGGCCGAGCTGAAATGGTTTTCCCTCATCATTCTTTAGCAGATATTCTACGCCCAACTTATGGTATTATTCTCTACCAAGAACAAGTAATGCAAATTGCTCAGGTATTATCTGGTTATTCTCTAGGTGGTGCGGATTTATTACGTCGAGCTATGGGTAAAAAGAAACCAGAGGAAATGGCAAAACAGCGTGATATATTCGTATCAGGCGCAGTTGAGAATGAAGTTGATGCAAAATTAGCTTCAGAAATATTTGACTTAATTGAAAAGTTTTCAGGTTATGGATTTAATAAATCACATTCAGTTGCCTATGCTATTATTTCATATCGTACAGCTTACTTGAAGGCACATTATCCCGGGCCATTTATGGCGGCAGTGTTATCTTCGGATATGGATAATACTGAGAAGTTATGTAATTTTTTAACCGCAGCAAAAGCACAAGATCTTGAGATTTTACCACCTGACTTACAACGTAGTTATTATAAATTTGTTGTTGAAGAGCCAGGTAAAATTCGTTATGGCTTTGGAGCAATCAAAGGAATTGGGGAAGGAGTTGCACAGGATATAGCTTCTGAGCGCGAAAAAAATGGTCCTTATAAGAATTTATTAGACTTATGTATGCGCATTAACTCTTTTAAGCTTAATAAAAGAGTTCTAGAAGCTTTGTATAAAAGTGGTGCATTAGATTGCTGGGGCTATGATAGGGCACATATTGCTGCATCTCTAGAGCACGCAGTACAGCATGCTGAAAAGATTCAACGAGATAAAGAAAGAGGCCAAACTGATTTGTTTGGCAATATAACTTCAAGTAGTGATACTAGTTTTGAATATATAATATCTGGACCTAATATGCCAAGCTCTATACTTTTTGCGGGTGAAAAAGAAACATTGGGCCACTATTTTAGTGGTCATCCTTTTACACGTTATGAGCAAGAGCTAACTAATATTGGGGTGTTAAAGTGCAATGCATTAGACGAACACTTTAATCAGGTAGTTAAAGTTGCAGGCTATGTTACACAAATAAGAGTATTACAGACTAAAAGGAAGAAAAAATTTGCTTTTATTACTTTAGACGATGGTACGTCGAGTATTGATGTTGGAGTTTTTCCTGATGTTTATATTGATGTGTCTGAGATGCTTAAAAATGATGCGGTATTAGTAGTTAGAGGCACTCTTGCGCAAGATGATTTTAGTGGGCGCAAGATAGTTGCTGATCATGTTGATTCCTTAGTCGATATAAGAACACGAAATAAACCATATTTAAGTTTAAGTGTTGAAGATAATGAGTTATTTGTTGAAAGGTTCTTAAAAGTAATTCATTCAGGTAAAGACGGGATACATAAGGTTGTATTAAATTACAAAAACACAAATGGTGATATTGCAAAAATGGAGTTTTCTGATAATTATCGCATTAAAATAGATGATGATTTACTAGATATGTTAGAGCAGATTCCAGGCTTAACTTCTTTTGATATTGTCTATTAGTCTAACTGCCAGGATATTTTCTCTTTACCCCATTTCTCTAATGCCTCATTTGTCTTTGAAAAATGCTGACAGCCAAAAAATCCCCGGTGTGCAGATAGTGGTGATGGGTGTGGTGCACTCAGAATTAAATGTTTACTAGTATCAATGTTCTTGCATTTATTTTTAGCATGAGATCCCCATAGTAGAAAAACTATATTATTATTATGGCTATTTATTGCATCTATCACAGCGTCTGTGAATGTTTCCCACCCAATATTAGCATGGGACGCTGGTTCATTTGCACGCACTGTGAGTACTGTATTAAGTAGTAGTACTCCTTGTTTTGCCCAAGCAGTTAAATCTCCTGAGTTAGACATTTTTATACCAAGATCAGTGCTTATTTCTTTATAAATATTTTTTAAAGATGGTGGTAAGGCAACACCTTTTTTTACTGAAAAACATAAGCCATGTGCTTGATTTGGTCCATGATAAGGGTCTTGGCCCACAATTACTACTTTGAGTGTGTTAAATCTAGTTAGTTTAAAAGCATTAAAAATATCTGTCTGTTCGGGATATATTATGCAACCATTAGCTCTTTCTTGTTTTATCATTGAAAGTGTATTATTGAAGTAGGGTTTTGCTTTTTCATGCCCAATTACTTCTTCCCATGTTAGCTTTGTAGTAATCACTGTCATATGTTTTTCCTGTGGCATTTATAGCATTAGCATAAAGTATCTCTTCTTGACCTACAATAGTGATGTTTTTATACTTGAAATCTATTTTATATTTTCAATTTTTTATATGCATGTTTTAGTAGCTGTGAAGCAGGTCATAGACCCAAATAGTAGGGTTGTAATTGGGTCTGGTGGTAAAGATCTAAATATTAATAAGTTAGATAAAATTATTAATCCTTATGATAGGGTTGCCCTTGAAGAGGCCCTAAATCTTAGAGATTTAGGGTTGGCCAACAAGATAACTGTCGTTTCTGTAAGTAAATCAAAGCAACATAATGTTTTGTTTGAATGCCTTGCTTTGGGTGCAGATAATGCAGTTAATATTATTGGGTGTGAGGAGTTATCTAGTCTTAATGTAGCAAAGTTATTAGCTGAGTTTAGTAATGAAATTAAACCTAATTTGATTTTATGTGGTGCTAGAGCTATTGATACAGATGCTGGAGTTACAGGATCAATACTTTCTAATATTTTAGGCTGGCCTGAAATGGTAAATGTATCAAAAATCACTGTGGCAGAGGAAAAGGTAATGGTTGAAAGTAATATTGGTAATTATTGTGAGCTCCTTAGCGCATCACTACCTGTGGTTGTTACTGTAGATTTAAAATGTAATAATCCTCGGCTGCTTAATATAAACAATATTGCGGCATTAGAATATGATAAAGTCTCAACCATTGTAATTAAAGATTCATTTAGAAATGACTTTATACCAAAAAGTTTTAGTTATAGTAATGATGAGCGTGAGTGTAAATTTATTAATATTGATGATTTAGTATCTATTATAGATGCAGAAGGCGTTACATGAAGCAGGTATACATTATAGCTGAACAATATAATGGTAAGATTTTATCTATAACTAATGCACTTATAAATGCAGCACTAAAGATATCATCTGATATTACATTAGTCTGTTATGGGGAAATTAATAACAATGATCTTACAAAGTTTAGTCATGTTGAGAGTTTAAGTAAAATTATAATTGTAAATGTTCCTTATACATTGCTAGCAGATAAAATAATATCTTGTCTCTCTTCTGATGCTGTAGTGGTTTCCGGTCTTAGTGTTTCTGGCAAGAGTGTTTTAGCTAATTTATCAAGTATGCTTAATGTAGATATATTGACTAATATAATAAGTTTAGATGATAAATATGTTACTTCTATTAAATATTATGGTCAAATACATGAAAGAGTAGACTTTCCCTCTGGTAGGGCTTTACTAACCGTTAAGTCAACTAATTTCTCTAGGTCAGTTATAACTTCTAAAACTAATTGTGACTTGGAAAATATATCTGGAAATAATTTAGGTCTTGTTCCTATTGAAAATCATGGTTATATTAGTGATAAGAATATATCTTTGCAGCAAGCAAAGACTGTGGTTGCAGGAGGAAGAGCATTCAGAAGCGTATCTGACTTTGATAAGCTACAATCTTTTGCTAGCAAGATAAATGCAGCAGTTGGTGGCAGTTATGCGGCAATTGTTTGTGGATACTTACAAAAGTCTTGTCAGATAGGTGTTACAGGCCAAATGCTCAGGCCAAATTTATACTTGGCTTTTGGTATTTCTGGAGCCGTTCAACATATGGCTGGTATAGCAAATGATACTGTAGTGGTCGCTATAAATAATAATCCACATGCAGAAATATTTAAAACGGCAGATTATGGCGTTTTATTAGATTGGGAGGAAGCTTTAGATAAGCTAGAGAGTAGTTATTCTAAAGGCTGTTGAAATTTAAGGAAAAGGAAAATATATGTTTATACCAAGTGACTCAAAGCATAATGCTGTTAGTATCAAAGTTTTGCTTGAAAATGAATTAGGTGGCTATCTTAGCTCTGCACCAGAAGAGACAAAAAAATGGCTTGAGATCCATGATTTTAAAGCAAGTGCAGGGAGTTTTATTATAGTTCCTAAATCTGATGGTTCAATTGATTATGTTCTTTGTGGGCGATCAGACGAAAGTGATAGTTTTTGGGAGATAGGTGCTTTGGCTGCAAAGTTACCTGCTGGTAATTATGAAATAACAAGTGGCGTAGAAGCTAAAGACCATTTTAATGTGGCATTATCTTGGGGTTTATCATGTTATAAGTTTACTGATTTTAAAAAAAGTAAACATGTATTTCCAAAGTTAAAGTTAAGTCCAAATATTGATCACTCATCACTTGAGTATCATATTGCTGCCATTAGTCAGCTTAGAGATTTAATTAATTTACCTGCAAATGCTCTAGGTCCAGAAGATATAGCAAAAGTGGTTGCTACAGTGGCTAATAATCATAATGCAAATTTTAACCAGATTGTCGGTAAAGATTTATTAAAGGAAAATTTTCCAGCGATACATACTGTAGGCAGAGCGAGTGTTAGGGAGCCTAGGCTGCTAGAATTAACATGGGGTGAGGAGCACCATTTCAAGCTGGCTATAGTTGGGAAGGGAGTTTGCTTTGATAGTGGAGGTCTAGATATAAAGCCAGCTGCTGGGATGAGAGATATGAAGAAAGACATGGGTGGGGCAGCTCATGCTTTAGCTTTAGCTCGCTTAATTATGGATCATAACCTACCAATTTCACTTAAGTTATATATTCCTACAGTTGATAATGTTATTTCTGGTAATGCTTATATGCCAGGTGATATTTTGGCAACACGTAATGGTATTACAGTTGAAAATGACAATACAGATGCAGAAGGTAGATTAATATTGTCAGATGCTATTACTTTAGCGCAGGAGTATAAGCCAGATTTAATGATAGACTTTGCGACTCTAACTGGAGCAGCTCGTGTAGCTTTAGGCCCTGATTTACCTGCTATGTTTGCAAATAATGATTCGGTTGCTAATGCGGTATTAGAAAGTTCTTTGGAGTCTGTGGATCCAATTTGGCGCATGCCTTTATTTTCTGCTTATAATAAATTTATAGATAGTAAACTTGCTGATGTTAGAAGTTGTGGTAGTAGTGGCGGTTATGGTGGTGCTATAACTGCAGCATTATTTTTACAAAAATTTGTTGATGATGGTCAAGATTGGCTTCATTTTGATATTATGGCCTCAAATACTAGAGATCTACCTGGTAGACCTGAAGGTGGCGATGCTATGGGTATTAGGTCATTATTTAATTATTTAAAGTCAAAAGTTGCCAGTTAGTTTAATATTGGTTAATCTTTCGGTATGCGCCTGTAGCTCAGTTGGATAGAGTATCTGGCTTCGAACCAGGTGGTCGGGAGTTCGAATCTCTCCAGGCGCGCAATTTTCTTTGTTTTTAGTCTATTTTGGGTTGTGAGTAAGTAGTTTAAGTGCTATAAGTTATAGCTTTTTTATTCCAGTGTTTGTATTTTTTGCTGTATTGACTTTTTTATTTTCTGTGTGATATAACGAATTTCTCTAGGAGAATTATTTATGCGCCAAAGTTTGGATTTTGATATAAGTTTTGCTAATTGGAAAAGTTTTAAAGCTAGGCCTGAAAAGAAAGAAGAAAGATATTCTGAAAGCTGGCTACAACATATTATTTACAGACCACAGAAGATAGAAAAGAATAGGTTGCTCTTGTTGAATTTATATTATTTGGCGAATGCTGCAACCCCTGCTTTAACAGGGAGTTCATCATGATTTTATTTGATTCTATTAAAGACGCTTCTCTCGAGGAGCAGCTCAAATTCTATAAAGAAAAAACGGAATTTTTGCAAAAACAATTAAACGGCATATTAGATCTTATGGACGCAGTCCCTGCATATATATACTGGAAGGATATTAATGGGATATGGTTGGGAGCTAATAAGGGTGAGCTTGATATTTTGTCCAAAACTGCTGGCGCAGGAAAGAAAAGGCTTGTTCTTAGTGATATAGTGGGAAAAACTAATAGTGATATATTTGAGAGCCAAGAAGTTTCTGATTATTTAACTGCAAATGATCAGTTGGTTATGGATTCTGGTGAGGTAAAAGTCCTTGAAGAGAGTTTTTTGCATGAAGATGGTCGATTGCAGTATTTCTTGTCTATAAAAGCACCACATAGAAATAAAGATGGTGTAATTATTGGTATGGTTGGGACTGCCTTTGATATTACTGATAGGAAATGGCTTGAGGGAATGCTACAAAGTGCTTTAGAGAATGCATCTATCGTTAACCAACAAACAAAACAGAACTTTATAGATAATCTAAGCCATGATATTAGAACTCCAATTACGGGAATGATTGGTCTTGTTGAGTCAATTATAAATAATAGCGCTGATAATCCTAAGGTTTATGCTTGTGGAAATGTTTTGCTTGAATCTGTTAATGGCTTTTTGAAGTTTTTTAATACTTTACTAGATGGTATTGTTGATCCTCGTTCTCCTTATGACGTGAATAATTTTTTTGATTTAGAAGATTTGATCGGTGATTGTTTTGGAGTGTTTCTACCGGCTATTGCAAATAAAGATTTTAAATTTACAGTTACTGGCTTAGATGACTTGCCAAACTCAGTTAAGATTAACAAGAAAATAGTTATGAATATTTTAATTAATCTTATAGGGAATGCTGTTAAGTATACTGAAAAAGGAGAAATAAAATTACATTTATATCGAGAGTCGGAAAGCCTTAATTATTTGAATATTAAAATATCTGATACTGGTATTGGTATGTCTAAAGATGTTCTGAATAATATTTTAGATAACTTTTCTAAGATTGAAAGTGGATGCCAAGTGCCTGATAGTGGACTTATTGCCGTTAAAAATTATGTCAATGCGTTATGCGGTTGTATTGAAATTAAAAGCTCTTTAAATAGCGGTAGTGTAGTTACCATTACAGTACCTGTAGAGTTTGCTGATGAGTCTAGCAAGTTAATTGTCAATAAAATGAGTAATAGTGAGCCAAATAACAAAGTTAATGACAAGCTAGATGTTTTAGTGGTTGAGGATAATGAATTGGCATTATTTGCGCTTGAGGGCATGCTTCTTGATTATGATGTAAACATAGATGTTGCAAAAGATGGGAAACGTGCTCTAAAAATGATCAAAGATAAAAGGTATAGGGCTGTTTTTATTGATAATAACTTGCCATATATTTCTGGTTCTGACGTAATAAAGTTGGCTATGATTGATGGCCTGTTGGATGATATCGTCGTTATTATGCTTAGTAGCGAAGATGTAAAAGAGAAAGAAGATATTTATTGTCATGAGTATGTTGTTAAGCCAATGCAAAAAGATATTTTGTCAGGTATTTTTGGTAAATACTTTGATTAACATGGTTTTATTTGTTTTTAATTTGTATTTTTGTTTTTAAACATTGATTCTTTTGAGCCTAGCTTAAGAATATAAAATAACCCTCCGTTTTAAGGTGTTGTTTTTACTTACTATTATTAACAGACTTTAGTTTGACAACCCGTCTTGTGTTGTGTTATAAATAGCAGTATAAGAAGCAGCTTTTTGGTGTTTAGTTTGTGAGAGAAAAGATATTTTAGGTGTGAGAGCTGCTTACCAGGGTGTTATATTAACAGTGGTGAAAACAGATGCATAATGATTTAAAAATTGACTTACTACATAGTGAAGATAATTCTGTTCTTGTGCCCGATTCTGGTGATACTCCTTCTACTACTCCTTCTACTTCGCTTGGTAGTTCTCCTGATGGTTCTACTTCTCTTTATGATTCCATCGAAAGTTCGTCTACGTATTCCTCCGCAAGTACGAATAGTTCGCTTACGGATCCCGCTGAAGGTGTTGGAGAAGAAGGGCAAAAGAATTTTGAGTACTTAGGTTGGGATGAATTAAGTGAAAAGTTCATAGGTGATAAATACCGTTCAGAAATTATTAGATCATACGAAGCAGGTAGTGTTAAGCCTAAAAAAGCAAAAGAATTAGGGCTAAATCTAGATGTATATAAAAATGATAAGGCAATGTATAATCTTCTACATAGAGCTGCAGATGATTTTATTGAAAGTAATCTTAGTGTACAGTTTAAGAAACTGATTGGTAACGACATTCTAACTGTTGAGCAGAAAAATTTTGTAAAGGATATAGTTCATTCCTTGGGTGTTTTATATCAAGTTGAAGTAGCATCTCTTACCTTAGAATGTTGTGCTACTGGACATTATGATACTTTGTTCTACCAGAAAGATATTGGACCTGTTATCGCTAAACTTGTAAACCTATATACCAACGGTGTTGACATAAGGCAGAGGCCAAAAGAGATTTTACGGAGTATCTCAGAAGAAACTACATCTCCTGAAATAGACAGTCCTGATAATGAAGAACCTAGTTACAGCGATTTCTTAAGAGCATTCGGAAGCTTAAGTACATTACACACATTTATTCAAGAAGATTTAGAATCATGCTTACATGACACTTCTGGACAATTTTCATCAAATTATAATGGTAAAAAAGTTTTAGCTACAATTAGTGTTGCATGCTCTGCAGCATCTGCCAAGGATTATAACACAGATGAAGGACTTAAATTGTTCATAGAGGCTCTTGATCCAAGGCTTCAGAATCTTACTCTACTCAGGGTTGATACTGCTCATATCTGGACAGAGTTACAGTGTAAAGTTTTAGATTTAGCTACAACTTGTGGAGATTATAATGAATTTGAAGGTCATATAGAAAGTTTATTCGTAACTAATGCAGATTCAATGCCTGATTTTAAAACTAAACTTCCAGAAGTTAATGAAGAATCAGAAATTTGGACAATATGTTATGCTTTAGTCAAGAAAGCAGGAGAAGACTGGGAAAATTTATATTTCCAAAAACTTCTCAACGTTCTGAAAAGTAATCATTTTGTCAGTCATCAAAGTTTTATTGATCCTAGATACTACTCAACAGGAGGTGCCACTGCATCTTGGCTTGATTATAAGTATGAAAGTAGGTATAGCAAAGAGTTGAAGATAATACAGAAGGCTAAGGATTGCAGTCCCATTATAGACAAAACACTCAAAAAATATATTGAAGAAATTTATCAAGACATGAGAAATTCGTCAAATAGGTCAATTAGTCGCCCACCACGTGGTGAAGTTGATGTTGCAGTTAGTGCCCTTGGTCTTGCAGAAAGCGGTTTATTTTCTAATGCTAATGCTAAACCTGAATTTTATAATGATCTTAATAGATTGGATACCCTTTGCTTCGTATTAACATTGCTTGAAAATGAAAAAATTCTTAGTTATCTAACAAGGAACACAATCTTTAAAAAAGGTGACATAGCAGCTGCTTCTAAAAAAGTCAAAAAAGACATAGAAGTTATATTAACATCCCAACGTGATGCGCCAGCGGTGCTAGTCGACCTACAGCAAACAGTAGAATCTCTAGTTGCAGGAAGTTTAGATGATGTAACTAAACTCAAAGATCATAGAAATTATTCTTCACTAATATACTTCTACATAAATAGATGTGTTAGTAGCACATCTACAGATCACGAATTAAGAGAACAAGAGGTTCAATCTGCTTTCAGAAAGTATCAGCATACTGTATCATTAGCTTCACCTCGTGGTCCAGATGATGCTACACCCGTTTTTACTACTCCTTAAACGTAAATAGAAAATTTGACTAAAGTGGATGAAAAAGATAAATATATCGAAGAGCTTGAAAAGAAGATTTTTGAGCTAAAAGCAGTTATTTCTCAAGCACCAGGTAATATATATTGGAAGGCTTTAGACGGTAAATATCTCGGGTGTAACGACAGTGTTATTAAATCTCTTAATACAATATCTTTAAAGTTAAAGTTAGAAAAGCCAGAAGATATTATAGATATTAGTAATTTTGATATATTTTCAGATGAACTAGTTGCAGAATCTCTTACTACAAATGATAACCTTGTGATGAGCTTGGATTTAGAACAAGTTTTTATCGAAATGAATCAAAAACAATTCTGGCTTTCAAAAAAAGCTCCTTTGCATGATTTTAACGGTAATGTTGTTGGTCTAATTGGTGCGGCTCTTGATATAACAAAACAAAAGAATTTAGAACAGGAGCTGGAAAATGCTTTGAATAGATCAATGTTAGATGTTAGAGCTAAAGAAGCATTTATAGATAGCCTAAGCCATGATATAAGGACGCCACTTACAGGAATTATAGGGTTAATTGATTCCATATCTAAGGGTACAAAGGATAATACAGAAGTTAATGAAAAAACTAAACTTCTGAAAAAGGCAGCATTATCTTTTTTGGGTTTCTTTAATGAAATTTTGGAAACTGTAGAAAATATTGACCTAGATACACCTGAAAATGAAGAGTCTCTTATTGATGTTGTTGATTTGATTGAAGATTTTGATGGTTTGTTTAGGCCGGCTATTATCGACAAAAAACTTGAATTTATAACTAAAGTTCATCCTGATGTTCCAAATTATATTATTGCAAGAAAACATATAATTGTAAGAATTTTAACTAATCTAATATCTAATGCGATAAAGTTTACTCCAAAAGGATATGTTGAGATTGCTATTAATTGCGCAAAGAAAAAGAATCATATAGAAATACTGGTAAAAGACACAGGTATAGGCATTGCTAAAAAGAATCAAGACAAAATATTTGATAGATTCTCAAAAGTTAATTCTAGAAAAACTAAATATAAGGGCAGTGGGCTTGGATTATTTATGGTAGAGAAGTATGTTAGTGCATTAGATGGTGATATAAAATTAGATAGTAAAGTTGGCAAAGGATCAACATTCCATATAATATTCCCAGCAAAATATAGTTTGTCTTCGCATAACTTAAAGGAGGTATCAAACTACATCAGTGTTACTGATGAAGAATATGCTGCTTGTATGTCTATTGAAAAAAAGAGAATCTTAATTGTTGAGGATAATAATCTTGCAGCATTTGCATTGTCTAATATTGTTGAGGAATTTAAGCATGATGTTGATGTTGTGGATAGTGGTGAAAAAACAATAAACGCATTGCAAAGTAAGCAGTATAATCTCATTTATCTAGACCAAGATTTGCCTGATGCAAATGGTATAGAGTTATTAGAATCTATAAGGTCTATGCCTTCATATGCTAATACACCTATATTTATAATTAGTGGCCATATAAATAAGTCTACCCAAAAAAAAGTATCTGCACAAAAGTGCCAAGGTCTATTTGTGAAGCCAATGCATAGAGAGCAAGTGATAAAAATATTTAATAAATATTTAGCAGATTAATACAGCAACTATTCTTCTAGTAATTCCTTCTTATTATCTTTCTTAGCCCACTCATCAGCATCATTTGGGGCATCCTTCTTTTCATTAATAATAGGCCATTTTTTTGATAATCTACGGTTTATTTCAAGAAATTCATGTTGCTCATCAGGCAAGTCATCTTCACTATAAATAGCTTCAACCGGACAATGATCAACACATAAGTTGCAATCTATACACTCTTCGGGGTTTATTACTAAAAAATTTGGTCCTTCATGAAAACAGTCAACAGGGCAAACTTCAACACAATCTGTATACTTGCATTTTATACATTTTTCTGTCACCACAAACGCCATTTTTGTCCCCAAATAATCATCCAATGCAGATTACAACATCAAGAATACCTTTGTCTAGCAAATTACTATTAAATTTATTGGTAAATAGGTTCAAATTTATCAATACTTTCTTGAAAAAAATGTAAAAATATTTTATATTTAAGGTACCTTGGAGAATATAAATGCAAAAACAACATATCATTAACGAAATAAAAACAGCATTCCCAAGCGCGAAAATAGAACTAAAAAGCGATGATGATGTGCATTTTTTCCTAACAATAGCTACCAAAGAATTTAAAGGTAGATCTAAAATAGAACAACATCGAATGGTCTATGCTGCTTTAGGAGAAAAGGTCGGTAGAGATATTCATGCACTTTCAATTAATACAGTTCAACTTGAGGATTAAACACAGGAGATATATATGTCAGTACTTTCACGCATAGAAGAATACGTTAATGATCATGAAATAGTCCTTTTCATGAAAGGGACACCAGATTTTCCACAATGTGGTTTTTCTGGAAAATTAGCCAGAGTGCTAAAACTTTTAGATGTTGACTTCTTCGTTGTTAATGTCTTAGAGGATGAGGAAGTTAGAGAAGGGGTAAAAGTATTCTCAAACTGGCCCACAATACCACAACTATACATTAATGGTGAGTTAGTTGGTGGGTGTGATATCGTATTGGAATTATACGAAAGTGGTGAGATACAAAAGATGTTAGAAAAACAAAAACAGTAACTGTTAATCCCAAATAGATTTTTTGTTCTTGTCGTCTTCTCGTTTTCCATCACGTAAACTGAAAATAGCATTTGCACGATCTAAATTATCTTGCTGAGGCTTGGTTAATGGTTTTTCTGCTTTTTTCTTAATGAAGAAATCTATTTTGCTTACGAAGTGCTTTTGTATTTTATGAAAAATAGCCACGTACAAACTCCATGTTTCTAATGAACTATGATTCTATGATAAGTCACAGTCATTGTATATGTTTTTATTGTGTTTGCCTTGATTGTAATAGTAACTTTATGAAAAATATGATACTATTCGCTTTATGATTCTCAGTTAAAATATTTGTAGTTATGGTGCAACAAGAAACATTCAAGCTAATAGATTTTTCTTTTCAAGATTTACAAGACCCGCAAGGACTAAAGCGACTCGATCAAGAATTTCTAACATTCGTTGCTGCTAAAAATAAAGATGATTATCTAGAAATACTTGATTACAGAAATAATATATGCAGTGATGAAAGTGATTTTCTTCTAAAAATAGCTACCTATATTGATGCTTTTCTTGCTAAACAATTTAACATATCACAATATACAAAAAATCTACAACAGCAGTGGCTACAATTAGACCCAATTATAAATTTTAAAAATATCATAGTTATAAAAGAAGCACGTCGAAGAACTAGAGATCTAAGTAAACTACCAGATTTTGCTCCTATACATTCCTGGTTATGGCAAAAAATAGATAAAACAGTAACAAATAATGACTATGAATTAGCAGTTGCAAATTATGCATTTACTTTACTTACAGATAAAGATAAATATGAAGAAGATTTAAACAATTTAATATATTGGTCTGCTCACTGTCTTGCTAATCCAGAAGCAAGTCATGTTGTTGAAAATTGGATAAGTTTTTCTCTCCCTAAAAAAACTATAAGCAATGATCTTATTGATTACTCTAAGCCATTATTACGTGATGGATTTTCACTTACAGATAATGGGAAGTCACGCCGTGAAATAAAATCAGATATAGATCAGTGTATTTTTTGTCACGATAAAAAAGGTGATTTCTGCTCTACAGGATTTCCAATATCAAAAAAAGAACCAGAGCTAGGTTTTAAAGTTAATGAACTAGATAATTTACTCCATGGTTGCCCACTCGAACAAAAGATATCAGAAATGAATGTGCTCAAGAAAGAAGGTTATATTATAGCACCATTGGCTGTTATCATGCGTGATAATCCAACTTGTGCTCTTACAGGACATAGGATATGTAATGACTGTCAAAAGTCATGTATATTCCAAAAGCAAGAACCAGTAGATGTTCCACAAATAGAAACACGTATTTTAAAAGATGTTTTAGATCTACCATGGGGCGTTGAAATATATGATTTGCTTACTAAGTGGAACCCATTAATTGCTAAAGATTATATTCTAAAGCCATTTAATGGCTATAAAGTACTTATAATGGGTATGGGTCCAGCTGGTATGACTCTTGCTCATTACTTGCTAATGCAAGGTTGTGCAGTTACTGGCATGGATGGTTTGAAAATTGAAGACCTCCCAGAGGATATAATCCAAAACCCTATTCGTGATTTTGCTAGTATATGTGAAGACCTTGCATCTAGGGATGTACTAGGTTTTGGTGGCGTTGCAGAATATGGTATAACAGCACGCTGGAATAAGAATTATCTTAAATTAGTCTATATTAGCCTTATGCGCCGCCAATATTTTAGCTTAATCGGCTCTGTAAGATTTGGTGGTACTTTGACTATAGATGATGCATGGCAGCTTGGCTTTGATCATTTGGCTATAGCTGTTGGCGCAGGCCTACCAAAAGAATTGAAGCTGCCTGGTAGTTTAGCTAAAGGGATGCGTGCAGCAAATGATTTTCTGATGGCCCTTCACCTGACAGGAGCCGTGCAAAAAAATAATATATCAAATCTCCAGGTGGAACTGCCAGCAGTAGTTGTTGGCGGAGGACTAACAGGAGTAGATACAGCAACAGAACTACAAGCATTCTATATTCAACAAGTTGAAAGAATACTAGAGCGCTATGAAGATATCGCATCAAGATATGGTGAGCAGTATATTAGTAAGTACTTTACAAATATTTCTGAGGCAAAGCTTGAATTATTTTTAGCACATGGCCATGCTGTTAGAAAGTGTCGCGTTGATGCCAAAAAGAACAAAGTAGAGCCTAACTTTATTCCTCTGTTACATTCATGGGGTGGAGTAACAATTGTTTACAGAAAAGAAATGATAGCTTCCCCTGCATACCGTAATAATCACTATGAATTACAACAAGCGTTACGTGAAGGTGTGCTATATGCTGAATGTTGTTTGCCTATTGCAGTATTATGTGACCAAAATAATTATGTTAATACCTTGCAAGTCAAAGATGGTAAAGATAATGAGACTGTAAAAGACTTTAAAGCGAGAAATATTTTTGTTGCAACTGGAGCTAAGCCTAATGTTGCATATGGATTTGAGCATGCATCCGATCTCCAGAGAACTGGTTTTGTATATAATCTATATGAAGAATCTGATAGTGGGTTATTGCCAAAAGAATCTGCTAAGCATTGTAAAGATGATAATATCAGTGTTTTTAGTAGTTATGATGATGACCGACATCGTGTATCTGTTATAGGTGATACTAATCCAGCCTTTCATGGCAGTGTTGTGAAGGCTATAGCTTCAGCTAAAGTAAGCTACAGTAAGATTATGGTAGCACTAGAAAAATTATCTAAGCCCAAATTGAAAGGTTATAATGAGCATGTTGCACACCTTAACTTATTAAAACAATCTAGTATAATAGCTCTTGAGAACTGTGGTAATTATCTTAAAATTGATATTTACGCCCCATTTGCATTACAAAACTTTCATCCAGGTAATTTTTTCCGTATTCAAAATTATAATACAACTGCAGAGTATAACTTCTATGAGCCAGTAACTGTGTTTCCATCCAATATAAGTCAGGATAAAAAATCATTTACTTGTTATTTAGAAAAAAAATCAATAAAAGCATTTGGCTTTAACTGGAAAGTAGGATCTAAAATAGCTGTTATGGGGCCAACTGGTGTTAGAACATTAGTAAAAGATTATCACAAAAATACTTTGATGTTTTTAGATGCTAGTCAAATAGGCTCTGGTTTAATTATGGCAAAAGATATTAAAAATAATGGATATAATGTTAGTATTATCCTTGTTTGTGAACAAGATGATATACATGCTAAAGAAGAATTATTAGAAATAGATGGTAATCTTGTCATTACAGATGACTTTGAATCTTTAAGCAAAGATTCAATAGCAATTGCAACATCAATAATGATCAAAGGTAAGCATCAACTTATATCTAAGGTAAAGAAATTTTATCAAGATAATAGCCATATATTTAATAATAAACCTAATCTTACTGGAACCGTACTTGGGCCAATGCAATGTATGTTAAAAGGTATTTGTGCTCAATGTTTGCAATGGCAAATAGATCCCGTTACTGGATTACGAACTAAAGCTGTTTATAGTTGTTCTTGGCAAGAGCAGCCGTTAGAGATAATAGCAATTGATCATCTAGAGCAAAGAAATGATAACCGTGGCAATGTTGTTGCTAAGCTAAACGATATCTGGCTTGATGAAAATTAATATTTAGTTTAGGATTAAATATAAAACTTGGTGTGTGAAACTATGAATAATCTTATAAATTGTAAAAATGTTACCGTATTAGGAGCAGGATCTTGGGGTACTGCTTTAGCTATTCATTTAGCAGGCTTAAATTATCATGTTTCCTTGTGGGGTAAATCTATTGATAACATTCAGGATTCTCGTATTAATGAAAAATATATTCCTAATATTAAGCTCCCAGATAATATTACTTTAACTAATAATTTAGAATATGCACTTAGTGATACTAGTGTTGTTTTCTATATGCTTCCCTCAACGGCTTTATATGAGATATTACATAAGATTAAAGCTATATATCCAGATGTCCCATTTGTATGGGGTTCAAAAGGTGTTATAAAATCTGATGAAGGTTTTTATTTTTTAGATGATGCAGTTAGTGATATTCTTGGCTCTAATACTAAAAAGGCTCTAATATCAGGTCCAACATTTGCAGATGAAGTTGCAGCTGGACTACCAACAGCTATTGTTGTTGCCTCGCAAGATAAGGTTCTTGCTACTCAATTGCAGTTATTACTCCATAGCGACAGTTTTCGTGTTTATACTAGCCAAGATACAAAAGGTATTCAGATTTGTGGTGTTATGAAAAATATATTAGCAATAGCATCTGGAGTGTCTGATGGTCTAAGCTTGGGGGTTAATACTAGAACTGCGCTTATAACTCGAGGTCTTGTTGAAATGGGTAGAGTTGCAAATAAACTAGGTTGTACTCCAGAAACTTTAATGGGATTAACTGGTATGGGTGATTTGGTTCTAACATGTACCAGTGATAAATCAAGAAATAGAAGATTGGGTTTGGCTTTAGGAAAGGGCTTAACTTTAGGTGAGGCTGTGCAAAGTATAGGTCAAGTTATGGAAGGTTACTATAATGCCAAGACTATTTTAAACTTTGCTAAAAATAGTGGTATAGAACTCCCAATCACTGAACAAGTGTGTTTATTGTTGGATGAAAAAGTTACATCAAAAGATGCTATGCAAAATCTACTTAATAGAGCGCCAAGAGCAGAATTTATTTTTTAATCTCTTCATAATTATGCTGTCTGAGAGCTTCATATACTCCTATAGCAACCGCATTTGATAAATTTATACTTCTAGCAGACTTTTTCATAGGTATTTTAGTTTTTTCTATATCTCTAAGGTTTAGTATTTCTTCAGGTAAGCCGCGTGTTTCAGGTCCAAATAATAAAAATGACTTCTTATTGAAATTTGTTTTGTCAAAAGTCTTTTTTGCTTTAGTGGTAAAAGCAACAATTTGGTGTATGCTATTTTTTTTATAAAATTCATTCCAGTTTTCGTATGTTTTCATACTTGTTAAGTCATGATAGTCTAATCCTGCACGTCTAAGATTCTTTGTGTCAAGATCAAACCCTAAGGGATATATTAGATGAAGTGTGCTACTTGTATTTGCGCATAGCCTTATTATATTGCCAGTATTAGGTGGGATTTCTGGCTGATAAAGAACTATATCAATCATGTTCGCCTATATTATCTTCGTTAAATTTTTCTCTATTTTGTAAGTATGCATTTCTGACAAAAATATATGGGTCAAAAGCATGATCAACTGCTTCACCATAAGCTAAAGCCTCAGATCTTCTATTAATTATGCTTAGTGCGCGTAACTCATGTACCGTTGATCTTGGTTCTAAATAAGGCCAGGCAGAAATAAGTAGGTTGTCTACAGGTAAAGAGATAGAGTCGTATATTGTGCTAGGACCGATGATTGGCAAAACTAAGTAGGGTGATTTATCAAATCCCCAGAATGCTAGAGTTTTGCCAAAGTATTGTTGGTTTTTTGGTAAATCAAGTTCTGATGCAACATCAAAAATACCAAGAACACCAAAAGTACTATTTATAGCAAAACGCCAAGTGTCTGATACAGCTTGGATAGCGTTAAGCTGTAATATATCATTTCCTACAGTTGTAACTTCTCCAAGATTACTAAAAACATTGCTTATTCTATACTCAATTGAATCTGGGACAATAAAGTCATAAGTTAGTGCAATAGGTTTAGTTATATAGTTATCAACTTCTTTGTTAAAAGAGAAAACTTCTCTATTAAATCCTTCATAAGGATCTATATCATTTTCATTATAGCTACAACTACTTAATAAACTTGCTATAAAAGCAATTAAGGTAATAATTGGTTTTTTTCCTTGCATAATAATCTTCCTTGGCTAATTTTCATGATTATGACATTCAATCAAGTGTATTTCTAGATAAAATCTATTTTTTATGTGAATTTGGATTGAATTCCCCTGATATAGAACTTAATAAGTCAAATACTTTACTTATTAAATCTATCTTGATTCCAATTGAATTAACAGTTCCTTGCTCGTTAATTAAAGTGGTTTCTGAGTTGTTAAAAGCATATTTTTTATCTAAGTTAATAATTAAATCATTTGTTTTTATTATTGTTTCTTTTTCATTAATATTTTCTTTTATTACTATGTTATCTTTTAAGCGAATAAGATTATTTTTAGTGTCTAGTTTTGCTTGTTTGGCAACTAATTCCTGGCTATTTTTATCTTCTATGGTAGCTAGATTTATATTATCTAAGATATAGTTGTTCTGTTCCTTAACCGCTTTTTTTGCATGTACGATTTTGCTATATTCGCCGTGCCCATTGTATTCATAATAATTTAGATTATATAGATCGGCGTAAACTATACTTTTGTTATGTTTTATATTTTTGCTGTATATCTGTATTGATATTACTGCTAGCGATAATAATACTGCTAGAATAGATATGTTTTTTAAATTGGTGGTTTTTCCTCTCATGATAACCTAGCCAATACCCGCACCAAGTATGTCATGAATATGTATTATTCCAGCTACTTCATGTTCTTTATTAAAAGTGAATAATGAAGAAATTTTATACCCCTGCATCATAGCTAGTGCTGCTGTAGCTAATTCTTGCTCTTGAATCATTTTGAATTCACAAGTCATGACCTTGGCTACCTTCTCATTATGAATGTTAATCTTATTCTCAAGAGTTCTTCTTAGGTCACCATCGGTATATATGCCTATTATTTTGTTGTTTTCATCAGTAATGCCAGTTGTTCCAAATCCTTTAGAAGACATCTCAACAATAGCGTCTGCTATTAAAGTGTTTTTACTTACTAGTGGAATTTCACTTCCGATGTGCATTAGATCTTTGGCTGTTGTCAAAAGATTTCTACCAAGACTTCCTGCAGGATGAGATATTGCAAAGTCATTACGTTTAAAGTCTTTTGATTTCAATAAGGCTACAGCAATTGCATCACCAAGAGCTAAAGTTTTAGTTGTGCTTGATGTTGGAGCAAGTCCAAGAGGACATGCCTCTTCGGTTACTTTAATACTCAGAAAATGATTACTGTTTTTAGCTAGTATTGAGTTTTTATTACCACTCAAACAAATAATCTTTATGTTATTTCTTTTTATTATTGGGAGCAGGGTTATGATCTCATTTGCTCCACCTGAATAGGAGATTATAACTAAAATATCATCACTTCGTATCATGCCAATATCACCATGACATGCTTCAGCAGGGTGCATAAATATAGATGGGGTTCCTGTGCTAGATAATGTTGCAGATATCTTTCTTGCAATATGACCAGATTTCCCTATTCCAGTTACAATGACTTTTCCTTCTATCTTTCTTATGCTTTCTACAGCAAGATCAAACTCCAAACCAAGTTCAGATTCAAGTTTAATCAGCTCTTTTATTTCTTTGTGAATTACTTGTTTTCCTATTTCACTATGGTTCTTTGTTTCAATCATATTTTCATTTGCTATAGAAATTAAAGCTTAATTATAGTGGTTAAAGACTAACTTTCCCAGTTGTTCTTGTATTTTTATTAAAATTTAGTCAGAATTAACTTTTAATATTAGGCAAGTTGAATGCTAAGGGAAAAAAATCAGGATCAGATTTTGTTAGAAGTTAAAGATATTACTTTTCGAAGAGGCCAGCAGTATATTCTGAAAAACTTTAGTCTTTCTGTACCAAAAGGAAGTATAGTTGCAGTTATGGGGCCTAGTGGCATCGGTAAAACTACTTTATTATCGATCATTAATGCTATTCAAGCTCCAGAATCTGGTAAAGTACTTTTTCAGGGAATAGACATGCATTCGCTAACCAAAAGACAATTGTATACAACAAGAAGTCAAATAGGTCATATGTTCCAGCACGGTGCATTGTTTAGCCATTTATCTGTATTTGATAATGTTGCTTTTGCTCTCCGTGAAAATACTAAATTACCAGAGCACATGATACACGATCTTGTTTTATTAAAACTTGAAGCAGTAGGTCTTAGAGGTGTTGTTTCTAAGATGCCTCATGAGCTATCAGGAGGTATGTCGCGTCGAGTAGCCTTAGCCCGCGCTACTGCATATGACCCTAAACTAATGCTGTATGATGAACCATTCACTGGGCAGGACCCTATTTCAACAGCTGTTTTAACAAAGTCAATTCTAAAAATGCGAGATATCTTAGGCTTAACATCTATAGTTGTATCACATGATATAGGAGCAGTTAGCTCAATAGCTGATACAATAGTTATAATCGGTAGAGGTGAGATCATTGCTAAAGGTACAGTTGCAGAGATAGAAAATAGTAAAAACCCTGAAGTATTGCAGTTCATGAAGGGACAAGCAGATGGACCAATACCATTTAATTATCCAACCAAAAAATCTTTAGCTGAGGACTTAATGTATGCTTGATAAAATCATTTCAATAGGTTCTAAAACTAGAAATTTTGTCCAGTCTTTAGGTTTGGGATTGCAACTAATGTTCCTGATTGTGACTAGTGTTCCAACAAAAGCTAGGCATTGGTATTTTGTGATTGAACAGATATTCTTTATTGGTGTTTTATCCCTGATTATAATTATTATATCTGGAGCCTTTATTGGTATGGTTGTAGCCCTACAAGGAAATTATACTTTGCAAGAGTTTGGTGCCCAGTCAGAACTAAGTAGATTAATTTCACTTAGTGTTTATCGCGAGCTTGGACCTGTTGTAAGCGCGCTTTTATTTGCGGGAAGAGCAGGGTCTGCATTGACTGCTGAAGTTGGCTTAATGCGAGTTACTGAGCAAATAGCTAGTATGGAAGTTATGGGGGTTGATCCTGTTAAATATATTTTATTCCCTCGTTTTTTAGCAGGGATTATCTCGTTACCATTACTTAACATATTGTTTTGTGCTACTGCCATATATTCTGGATTTCTAGTTAGTACTCTTTGGCTAGGTATTGATGGAGGAACATTCCTGTCAGTTATGAAGTCAGGTGTTGATTTTTATAACGATGTTATGCAGGGTGTAATCAAGAGCATTATTTTTTCCTTTGTTACTATTCTCATTTCTTTGTATCAGGGTTTTTATACTCAAGGTGGAGCAACAGGCTTAGGAGTAGCTACAACGAGAACTGTAGTTTACTCTTCCCTTGCAATTTTGGGTGGTGATTTTATAGTGACATCTTTTTTGTTGGGGAGTTGATAAGTGGAAAATAGATTATTAGATTTAATTGTTGGGCTTTTTGTTTTGATTGCAGGGATAGTATTATTTTATACCGCTTTTGAAGCAAGTAGTGTACATACAAATAATTCTCAGACTAGCTATGAATTAAGTGCTAGTTTTGATGATATAGGTAGTCTGTCAGTAAGGGCTCCTGTAAGGATTGCAGGAGTAAAAGTTGGTGAAGTGTCAGGACTGTCGTTAGACCGTGATAATTTTAAGGCAGTTGTAACAGCCAGTATATATAACAAAAACAATAATATTCCCAAAGATAGCTCTATAAGTATTATGACTGAAGGGTTACTGGGAGCTAAATATTTATCGATTATGCCTGGATTTGCAACTGAAGCTTTAAAGCATGGTGATTCTTTTGATAATACCCATTCGGCTTTTATACTGGAAAACCTGATAGGAAAATTTTTATTTAAAACTTAAAAAGGAGATTATATGAAAAAAAGGATATTTTTATTGTGTATTTTGATGTGCACTAATCTAGTTTTTGCAAATGTTAAGCCAAGTATCATGCTTGAGAAATTATCAGATTCATTATTGCAACAGATTTCATCAGAAAAAAACTTGAGTGAAAATCAGAGTAAGGTTGCTTCTATTATCAAACAAGTACTTATACCTAAAGTTGATAAAGAGTATATGTCAATGTCTGTTATTGGTCCAAAATATTGGAATCAAGCAAATAATGAAGAGCAGCAGGATTTTGTCCATGAGTTTGAAACTATGGTAACAAATAACTATGCGAGACTTTTTTCTAATTATACCGGTCAAAAGGTTGTTTTCATGCCTTATAGGGGCGATTATAATAAAAAAGAAAAAATAGAGATTAAAAGCCAGGTCATGACAGTGGGCAATAAAAATAATTTCAGAGTATATTATAAACTGCTAAAAGATAAAAACGGTGATTGGTTGATATATGACTTTTCTATTGATGGAATAAGCATGGTGGAAAGTTATCGTTCACAATTTTCTCCTATATTATCGCAAAAAGGATTGCCAGGACTAATTTCTAATATGAAAAAATTTAACTCTAAGAGCCAAAATTAATATGTATTCCATAGTCGAGAAAGAAGTTGGCCATATTGAACTAAGTGGGGTCGTTTGTATTACAAATGCAGACAAGGTGGAGAGCGAGCTTTTAGCTATATTGCAAAAATCTAAAAGTACTAAGTTATTTATATCTGATCTTAATGATTTTGATAGTTCACTTGTGGCTTTGTTGCTCTCGTTACAAAGAAATGCGGTAAAAAATAATATTAATCTCTATCTTATGTTGAAGCAGCACAATATTGAAATGCTGCTTAAGTCGTATAATACATATGAATTATTTACATATTTAAATTGAATTGTGTTTTCTTATAAGGTAATTTATTACCCTTGAACAAAGTGTTGTGGGGTAGCGTGGAAAAATTATTAGTGAAAGGTCCTTGTAAGATTGAGGGCAGTATAAGAGTCGCTGGTGCTAAAAATGCAGCACTACCAATTATTCTAGCAAGTATTCTTTCTTCAGGTAATGTTGTTCTTAGAAATATACCACAGTTAAGAGATACTACTACTGTCTTTGAAATATTAGGCCGGCTAGGATCCAAAATAATTATTACAGAAGACGGATCTATATCAATCAATACAAACGGTATCAGTAATTTCAGCGCTGATTACGATATAGTAAAGACAATGAGGGCTTCTATCCTAACTTTGGGGCCATTGCTTGCAAGGTATGGTAAGGCACATGTGTCTCTACCAGGGGGCTGCGCTATTGGTTCTCGTCCAGTCGATTTACATTTGTTTGGTATGGAAAAGCTGGGAGCCAAAATAACCCTGCATGATGGTTATATAGAAGCAGAAGCTCCAGGAAGATTGCAGGGGGCTACTATAAATTTAGAAAAAGTTAGTGTAGGGGCAACAGAAAATATTTTAATGGCTGCTGTTCTAGCTGAGGGCCAAACCATTATAAATGGGGCAGCAACTGAGCCTGAGGTATCTGATTTAGCTTATTTTTTGATTTCTATGGGGGCGAAGATTAGTGGGATTGGAACTTCTACTATCATCGTAGATGGCGTGGATGAGATGATGGGATCTGAGTATGAAATTATCCCTGATCGCATTGAAGCTGGTACCTATTTAATTGCAGCAGCTATGACCAGAGGATATATTGAGTTGAAAAATACTCCAACACGCTACTTAGAATTAGTCGTGGAGAAGTTACAAGAAGCAGGTGCCGATATCGTATGCACCCCAGATACAATCACTTTAGATATGCACGGGAATCAACCGGAGTGTGTTTCTGTAATAACTGAGGCATACCCAGAGTTTCCGACCGATCTTCAAGCACAATGGTTAGCTTTGTCAGCCGTATCAAGAGGAGAATGCACAGTCACAGAAACTATTTTTGAAAATAGGTTTATGCACTTGCATGAGTTAAATAGATTTGGTGCTAATATAACGTTATCTGGTAATTGTGCGCATGTGGTTGGAAATAAGCATCTAGCTAGTGCTCAGGTTATGGCAACTGATTTGAGGGCTTCAGCTAGCCTGGTATTGGCAGGGCTGGTTGCAAATGGAATTACTCTTATTGATAGAATATATCACATAGACAGAGGATATGCTTATATTGAGGAGAATTTTAACAAGCTTGGTGCAAATATAGAAAGAGTCTGATTAATTTCAAGTATAAAAGGAGGTTTTGAATGGTGCTAGCAAGTAAGTTATCTCATTACGCAAACTTATATCTTACAGTAGATGAATTTAAAGATTACTGCCCAAATGGCTTGCAGGTCCAAGGTAAATCTGAAATAAATAAGATTGTGAGTGGGGTTAGTTTAAATAACGAGCTAATTGATAGAGCTATTGAATCTAATGCAGATGCAATTCTAGTTCATCATGGTTTGCTTTGGTATAAAGATACACCTACGATAATAGGTGTAAAAAAAGAGCGCCTTACAAAATTAATTATGCACGAAATTAATCTGTATGCATATCACTTGCCATTAGATGTCCATCCTTTGTTTGGAAATAATGCTTTTTTTGTTAAGGAGCTAAATTTAAACAATATTATGAAAAAGAATTTGTTTGGTACTAGAGACTTACTTTGGTTTGGAGAGCTAGTTAATCCCATGGATCCAACTAAATTTACAATTAAGCTAGATGAATTATTCGGGCAAAAGTCTATATACGCGCCGGCAAAAAAATCAAGTGAAATAAAGAAAATTGCATGGTGTACTGGTGCTGCTCAAGATGGTATTGAAGAAGCAGCTAATGAAAATATAGATGCTTTTATTACAGGAGAAATTTCTGAGCGCACTTATCATCTAGCACGTGAACTTAATATTGATTTCTTTGCAGTTGGGCATCATGCTTCTGAATGTTTCGGAGTAAATTCTTTTGGTAGGCATTTGGCTGAGCACTTTGGTCTTGAGTATGAATTCATTAATGTTTATAATCCTGTATAGCCATGGAGTCAGGTATGCAAGCCAAACCAGTAATACTATTAACAAATGATGATGGTATTTCTTCGCCTTTTATTTCTAAAATGAAAACAGTATTACAAGATTTTGCTCGAGTTGTGGTAGTGGTGCCTGATTCTAATATGAGTGGATCTAGTCAAAGTATAACTATAAATAAAGACGTGTCTTTTTGTAAATTAGAAGACGATATCATTACTGTTTCTGGAACGCCAGCAGATTGTGTGAAGCTTGCTGTAACGCTTTATTCTTTTGATTACTGCATATCAGGTATTAATGTAGGGGCAAATATTGGATGCGATGTTCTTTACTCTGGGACCTTGGCCGCAGCATTTGAAGCTAGTAAAAATGGTGTTAGGGCACTAGCACTATCTTGTGATTCATTTAACGTAATAAATTTTGATACATGCCTGTACTACATGCAATATATCATTAATAAAATGCATGAGTCACATGTCTCACCTGATTTGGTTTTAAGTGTAAATATTCCAGATTTGCCCCTTTCTGATATTAAGGGGGTAAAGGTTGCTCATACTGGGAGACGCTTACCAACATCTGTAATAATTAAAGATAATGCGAGTAGCAAATCTTCTTTTCGATTGGGTGAAATAGGTGGCCCAAATTGTAATAACGAAGAGTCAGATTTTTTTGCCTTGAAAAGAAATTATGTCTCAGTCAGTCCATTGCAGATAGACATGACGGCTTACTCTCAGATTCAATATGTTACAAATTTAGTTAAGAGGTCTGTATGCGAATAAAATTAATTGCTGGTATATTCTTAAGTTCTTTGTTGCTTGCTTGTAATTATCATGATGATGAATCTACAGGCTATGCAACCATAGTAGATATTAACATCTCTGATAAATACGGTGAAAATTACACTGTTAAATCAGGTGATAGTTTGTATTTCATTGCATGGCATTTTGGTATTGATTATAAAAAGCTAGCCGCTATGAATAATATTAATCAGCCATATAGCATTAGTGTTGGACAAAATTTACGTTTAGTAGATACAGCTTCAAAACCAAATGTTTTGCGTTCTAATAAGATAGTTAAGACAGCTGTAGTAAATAAATCTGCTCCTAAGAAAATTGAGAAGATTTTATGGTCTTGGCCAATTTCCCCAAACACAATGAGAAAAGATTCTTTTACTGGTGGTGGTCAAAGAGGTTTAGATATTGACGCTAAGGCTAATACTAAAGTAAAAGCAGCTGCTAGTGGTAAAGTTATATACGTTGGTAACGGTATAAAAGGGATGCGTAATCTTGTCATTATCAAACATAATAATGACTTTATAACTGCTTACGGTAATAATAAAATTTTATATATTAAAGAAGGTCAGAATATTAGAGGTGGGCAATTAATATCCATGCTAGGTGATTTTAGTAAAAATAAAACTCATCTTCATTTTGAAATGAGAAAGCATGGTAAGCCTGTGAATCCAATAAAATATTTGCCAAAATTTAGTTAAGCAAGGAGGCGGTAAATGCCATTAGACCAAGATATAAGTTCATTAAAAACAGGTGGTAAAAATAATTGTTTGGGTGAAGAAGGTTCTAAGAAAGAGGCTCCATTGTTGGAAGACTCTATTTTATCAGAAGATATTAGTGACCCGACATCAAGATATTTACATGATATAGGTTTTCATGACTTATTAACCCGAGAAGAAGAATATGATCTGGCTGTAAAAGCTATTGCTGGTGATAAAGTAGCAACAACTAAATTGATAGAGTCTAATTTGCGATTAGTTGTGAAAATAGCTAGAAACTATACTAATAGAGGGCTAGCATTTTTAGATTTGGTAGAAGAGGGTAACTTTGGTTTAATGCATTCTATTGGAAAATATGAGCCTAATAGGGGCTTTCGTTTTTCAACTTATTCAACTTGGTGGATAAAACAATATATTGAAAGAGCAATAATGAATCAGAGTAGAACTGTTCGCCTACCTGTTCATGTTATTAAAGAGTTAAATTCTTATTTGCGAGCAGGTTATGCATTGGCTTCAGATATGGAGCATGAGGCTACAGCTGATGAAATTGCTAAGATGATAGATAAACCTATTGAAGAAATTAATAGTATTTTGCAGCATAGATCTGGTGCAGCATCATTGGATAAAAAAGTAAAGAGTGATTCAAATTTAGTCCTGCAGGATACATTATCAGATGGTGATGATAGTAACCCCTATAAGATTATAGAAGATAATAATATAAGAGAGCTGTTAGATAAATGGCTAGTAGCTCTTGATGAGGTTGAGCATATAGTGATAGTTAGGCGTTTTGGTTTACAAGGGCATGACCCTCATACTCTGGAAGAAACCTCTGCTTATCTAGGTATGACGCGTGAAAAGGTTAGGCAGATACAGATTAAGGCTTTACGTCGTCTGAGAAAGTCTATGAAGTTCTTTGGTGTTTCTGGTGATGATGTTGTTTAATGTTTTCTGATTATTATATATATGTTTCAATGTCTTGCTGGTATAATGTCTTTTTATTATAATTGGTAATAGGTGTTTGTAATGCAAGTTTATCAGAAAGAAACACGCAGTGAGAGGTCCCCTTTAGAAAATTATTTTTTTTGTTCTAATCATAGCGATGTTATAACACCTTGTGTAAATAATAGATTAATAAAAGCAGTAAATAGTAATAATTACACCTTAGTTAGGAATTTAATTGAAGATAAAGATTCTGATATTGAATCAACTGATGAGCATGGACGTACGGCTATTATGTCAGCTGTTGTTAGAGGGAATACAGAAATAATTAACTATTTGTTGTTACGTAATGCTAATTTAGCCAAAAGAGATGCATATGGCTATAGTCTAATGCATTTGGCGATATTTAATGGTTCTTTTTCTTGTGTGAAGTTGTTATCTGATGCTGGCGCTGATTTTACTACTCTTGATGCAAAAGGAAGATCTATTCTTTACCATGCATGTATGGTGCATAAAGAACAACATAATTATAAATTAAGGGAGTTTTTGTTAAAAAGATTTATAACTTCTTTTAGCAGTCATGAGCTAGAAAATATATTGGGTTTTGTTTTGGAAAAAGGAGATTTTAAGACAATCAAGCTGTTCTTAAAATATGGTGTATATTCTTCTAGATTTGCTAATAGTATTTGTAATCTATTTTCGTATTCCTTGGATTGGACTGATTTTCATAGTGCTATTGTTGTAAATAATATATCATTTGTAAGAGAATATGATTTGAGTAATTTGTTTCCCCTTGCTGAAGAAGATGAAATTTATAATCCTTTGTTTTTGGCAAATATAATGGGTAATTTGCCTGCTGTTAAAGTTTTATTAGAGTATGGTGTGGAAGCTAATTATAATCTTATGCTTAAATATGCCATTAGATCTAATAAATATGATTTAGTAGATTTCTGGAAAGATTTTATGAATATCGATGATTGTGGGTCTTTACCCTCATTTATGAACACATAATTAGGTAAAAATTTTTTTTGGTCTTGAAAAAAAATTATAAACCCACATATATTAAATAACTATGTTTAAAGGGGATATGAATGACCGTAGCAAATAAAAAAACAATGCAGTTTCAAACAGAGGTTGAACAGCTGCTAAGCTTATTAGCAAAATCAGTATATAGTAATAAAGATATTGTGCTAAGAGAAATTGTATCTAACGCATCAGATGCTATTGATAAGTTGCGTTATGAAGCAAAACAAGATAGTAGTCTTTTATCTTCAAGTGAAGATTTTAAAATTTGGATAGATTTTGACGAAAAAGAGAAAACATTATCTATTAGAGATAACGGTATTGGAATGAGTTATGATGATCTTGTCAGTAATCTTGGAACAATTGCGCGTTCTGGAACAGCTAACTATCTGAAAGCATTACAAGAGTCTGGTGGTAATATAGATTCTTTAATCGGGCAATTTGGAGTTGGTTTTTATTCAACTTTCGTAATTGCAGACAAAGTATCTGTTACAACTAAGAAAGCATCAAATACTGACGAAAAATCTTGTGTTTGGGAGTCAGAAGGAAAGGGTGATTACTCTATTAGTGATGCTCCTGAAGATACCCCAGTTGGTACTACTGTAACATTGCACCTTAAATCTGATATGGATAATTTTTTACAAGATTGGTATGTAAGAAAAATAGTAACTACTTATTCAGACCATATTGATGTGCCAATTGCTATGAAGGTTGCAAAAGATCAAACCGATGAAGAGCGTAAAGCTAATGCTCCTGTTGAATTTGAATACGAAATAGTAAATCAATCAAAAGCAATATGGGCCCAGTCTAAGTCTGAAATTTCTGATGAACAATACGAATCCTTTTTTAGTTCTTTATCACATACTGTGGGTAAGCCTCTTGCTTGGGTTCACAATAAAGTAGAAGGTAAAGTAGAATACACAATGTTACTATATGTTCCTGATACTGCTCCTTTCGATTTATGGAATAGGGAGAAAGTTAAAGGTGTAAGATTGTATTCACAACGAACTTTTATTATGGATGATGCGGAACAGTTTTTGCCGCTTTACCTTCGTTTTGTTAAAGGTATTATTGACTCCTCAGATTTACCATTAAATATTTCTAGGGAAATACTTCAAGACAGTGATGTGGTAAGCAAAATACGCTCAGGTTGTGCGAAAAAGATTCTTGGATTGTTAGAAGATATGGCACAAAATGATCCTGAGAAGTATCAGGTATTCTGGAAGCAATTTGGAGAGGTACTAAAAGAAGGTCCGGGTGAGGATTTTACTAACAAGGATCAAATTGCCAAGTTGCTCAGATTTAGTAGTGTAAAGACAGAAGGTGAAGAGCAAAGCTTGTCATTATCTGACTATGTTTCCAATATGGCTAAGGATCAAGATAAGATATATTATGTCACTGCAGAAAATTATACTTCAGCAATAAATAGCCCACATCTTGAGATATTTAAGAAGCATGATATTGATGTTATTCTATTACACAATAGAGTTGATGAATGGTTAATGACTCATGTTACTGAATTTGATGGTAAAAAACTTTCATGCGTTACTAAAGGTGAGCTTGATTTGCCAGAAGACGTTAAAGAGCAAATTAAACAAGAAGATGAAAAGGCTGCAAAAGACTACGACGACATTACAAAGCGTGTTAAAGATGCTCTTGGCGATAGAGTAAAGGATGTAAGAGTTACCTCTCGTTTAACAGGTTCACCTGCTTGTCTTGTTGCTGATGAACAGGAAATGAGTGCTAACCTTAAAAGAATGCTGCGCCAATCAGGGCATGACTTTATGGACTCTAAGCCAATATTAGAGCTAAACCCAAACCATCGTATAGTTACTAGTTTGAAAAATGAAACTCAAGATGATATGTTTCGCAAATGGAGCTTAATTCTGTTTAGTCAAGCAATGTTGTCTGAGGGTGGTCAGCTAGAAGATCCTGCATCTTTTGTTAGTGATCTAAATGCTATGATGATTAGGTTGATAGATTCCTAGGAATATGTAAGAAAGGGGCCTTGGCCCCTTTTTTATTTGCTTATACTTTTGCAGTAATTAAGTATTTTGTCAAAAAATATGGGATTTGATCGATAATTGGTTTTTATTGCAAATGTTAATTTTTCAATATGTATATTGTTGTCAAGATCTATAATTATTCGGCAACAGTTTTTTAACTTAATGTAATACTCATAATTTAAAGATATCTTTTTTAGAGTAATTATTTGTATTGCTCTTATTAAAGCTTCACATGAATATTTATTTTTATGTACTATAGATTCTTCATATTGTGTGTAATCGTCTAATATGTATTTAATTTGATCTATGAACTTTTCTAGTCCTTGGTGTTCATATAATTTACTAGTGTTATCACCTTGTTTTTCTTCAAGATGTTTTATTAGTTCGTATGTCTTGTGATAAAGAGAAATGTCACTATAGCTTTGTATAGACCTTCTTTTTATTTCAAGCTTTTCAAGCTCTAGATCTTCTTTTAGATGCCTGGGTAGCTCACGCCTATACGTGCTTTTGAACTCGTTGAGTTTTTCTTTTATTGTTAGACTAAATTCTGACATTATAGATGTTATAGTAAATAATTTAATTATACATGTAATATGTTGTTTTGTCTAGTATTTATATATTTATGTTGTGTTTTTCAAGTTTTGATCTAATTGTATTTCTACTAACGCCTGATAATGTAGATGCCTCTTTTTGATTGCCATTTGTAAATTCTAGTATTGTTTCAAAAATACTTTTCTCAACGCTCTCTATTATTTTATGGTAGACATTGGCATCTGAACAATGACCAATATCTTCAAGGTATTGCTTTGTTATTGCTTTTACTTGCTCTTGTAGTGTGTTTACGTTGTAGTTTTTTCTAGTCATTTTAGAGTTGGTTGGAGTTGTAGTAGCTAAGTTAATAATATATATCATTTTTAATTTATTAACAAGATGCATTTTGTTTTTATATTCAATTATTTGAGTTGATCTTTATTTGCGATATTTTGTTGCTATTTTATTGAATTTTATAATATAAATGTATAATATATTCAGACCAGGAGGATTAAAATGCCAATTTACAAATATCAATGCCAGTGCTGCGGTTATAGTGTAAAAAAATTACAAAAAATGTCAGATTCTGCTCCCAAAGTAGATTGTTGCGAGAGAGAGTCATTGAAAAAAATAATTGGTACTCCTAATTTTTCATTAGCTGGTGGTGGTTGGTTTAAAGATGGCTATGAGAAGTCACCTGAAAAAACTTAATTACAAAGTAACTAAACTGGTATTTTTCTTGCAAGGAGTGAAGTCTTGAAAAAATTCTTAATAACAGGTTTACTAGTTTGGGTTCCAATTCTAGTAACTATAATAGTAGTTCGTTTTATTTGGGATGTTGTTGATAAGACTGCTGTATTTTTGCCAGATAGTCTTCAACCTAAAGCGATATTCGGTTTTGATATTCCAGGTTTTGGCATAATTATAGCTTTTTTTATATTATTTGTTACAGGAGTATTAACTGCTAACTTTGTTGGGAAAAAGATAGTTAAAATATCAGATTACTTATTTCAACAAATACCTTTTGTTAGATCTATACACAAAGCGGTTAAACAGTCGCTAAGTGTTTTATTTTCACCAGCTGGTGATTCCTTTCGTTATGCTGTTATGGTACAGTACCCTCGTGTTGGAATTTGGAGCTTAGGGTTTATTACAAACTCTAGTGACAGTGATTATTATGATTTAGGTATTGATGGGGAACTAGTTTCAGTTTTTGTACCTACAACTCCTAATCCTACCTCTGGTTATCTACTATTTTTTCCACGTTCCGAGGTAAAGATACTTGATATTTCAGTTGAGGAGGCATTAAGGACTATTATTTCACTTGGCACTGTAGCTAAAGAAGATAAAAATATAGATTAAAATTAACTTTATTGAGGAACTATTATGAGAACATATTGTGGTAATATAGATGCAGCATTAACCGGTAAAGAAATTAATATAAATGCCTGGGTTCATAGAATTCGTGATCATGGTGGAGTTTTATTTGTTGATTGTCGTGATGTTACCGGTTTAGTTCAAGTTGTCTGTAATCCTGAAAATGCAGATAGTTTTGCAGTTGCACAAATCCTGAGAGATGAATACGTTATCAGTGTGAAAGGAACCCTAAGAGAGCGTCCTGATGGTACTGGTAATTCAAATATTGATACTGGTAATTATGAAATTCTAGCTGCAGAGTTAACTATATTGAATAAGTCTGAACAATTACCATTTTGTTTGAATGACTTTACCCCAGTTGGTGAAAGTATAAGATTTAAATATAGGTACCTTGATTTAAGGCGTAGTGATGTTGCAAATAAAATGATCACTCGTGCAAAAGGTGTTTCAATTTTACGAAAATATCTTGAAGACCATAGTTTTTTTGATATCGAAACTCCTATACTTACAAAAACTACTCCTGAGGGTGCAAGAGATTATCTAGTGCCAAGTAGGGTGCATAAAGGACAGTTTTATGCTCTTCCCCAATCACCACAAATTTTTAAACAAATATTGATGGTGGCAGGATTAGAGCGCTACTATCAAGTTGCTCGTTGTTTCCGTGATGAAGACTTGCGTTCAGATCGTCAGCCTGAATTCTCACAGCTTGATATAGAAATGAGTTTTGTGAGTCAACAAGATGTTATGGATCTTGCAGAAGGTGCGATTAAACATTTATTCAAAGAGCTTCTTAATACCGAGCTTCCAAAGTTCAAAGTTATGTCATACAGTGATGCAATGCTAAAATATGGTTGTGACAAGCCTGATCTTAGAAATCCATTGCAGTTAGAATCTTGTGATGATTTATTACTAAATTCTGATTTTAAAGTATTTGCAGATCCTGCAAACTCTAAATATTCAAGAGTTGCAGCGCTACTGTTACCAAATGGTGTAGAATTATTATCACGCAAAGATTTAGATTCTTATACAGATGTAGTAATGAAGCTTGGTGCAAAGGGATTAGCATATATAAAAGTAAATGATATATCTGCAAAAATGGAAGGAATGCAGTCACCTATTACAAAATTTTTAACTTGGAATACTGTTGAAAGTATCTTAAACAGGGTTGGTGCTTCTAACGGTGATATAATTTTCTTTGGAGCCGGTGATAATGCTTTAGTAAACCAAACTATGGATGTATTACGTCAACAACTTGGGATAAACTTAGGCTTACTAAGCTCAAATTGGGAGATTCTTTGGGTTGTTGATTTTCCAATGTTTGAAGAAGAACGTGACGACAATGGTTTCTTAAGCTCATTACATCATCAGTTTACATCCCCATATGTAAAATCAAAAGAAGATTTTTTAGCTAACCCAGCTGAATGTTTGTCACAAGCATACGATCTTGTTATTAACGGTTATGAAGTCGGAGGTGGATCTATCAGGATCCATAATTATGATCTCCAAATAGAAGTTCTTAAGCAAATAGGAATAGATTTTGAAGAAGCTAATACTAAATTCGGTCATCTACTAGAAGCTTTAAAGTTTGGTTGCCCACCTCATGGTGGTTTAGCATTTGGTTTAGACAGGTTGTTTATGTTAATTACTGGTGCTGAATCAATTAAGGATGTTATTGCATTTCCTAAAACTCAATCAGCTTCATGTCCTTTAACTGCAGCTCCTTCAGATCCAGAAAAAGATCAGCTTGTAGATTTAGGTTTAAGATTACGAGAAATATCAAAGGATAAAACAAAAGCATAGAGGTGAGGTATGGCAGGTCATAGTAAATGGGCTAATATTAAATTTCGTAAAGGCGCACAAGATGCAAAGAGAGGTAAAGTTTTTACCAAACTTATAAGAGCCATTACAGTAGCTGCGCGTGACGGGGGTCCTGATACATCTTCAAATCCAGGTTTACGCCTAGCTATTGATAAAGCACTACAAAATAATATGAAAAAAGATAGTGTTAAGCGTGCTGTTGAAAGTGGTGTTGGTGGACAGTCAGGTGATTTGCAATTTAGCCGATATGATGGTTACGGTCCTTCAGGTGTCGCAATTATGGTCGATTGTTTTACTAATAATAAGAATAGAACTGTTGCCGAAGTTAGGCATGCATTTTCAAAGTATGGTGGAAATTTAGGTACTGACGGCTCAGTATCATATTTATTTAAACATATCAGTATTATATTGTTAGCACCAGGCGCCAATGAAGATGAGGTTTTAGATATTTCAGCTCAAGTTGGTGCAGATGAAGTTAATACGTTAGATGATGGTAGTATTGAAGTTATAAGTGATGTTCTTCAGCATCATAATGTGCATAACGCACTTACGCAGCATGGCTGGCAGATAGAATCTAGTGACACTACATGGGACGCAACTACTAAGGTTAGTCTTGATGCTGAAGTAGCAGAAAAAGTTATGAAGATAGTAAATGTTCTTGAAGATTTAGACGATGTGCAAACAGTTTATACTAATGCTGATATTGATCCTGAAATACTTGAGAGTTTAGCTGAATAAAATGCTAGTATTAGGAGTTGATCCAGGATCAAATATTACAGGATATGGGCTGATACATTGGCAAAAAGGTAATCTTAAATATATAGCTAGTGGTTGTATTAAGTTATCAAATAGCCCAATGCCTGTAAAGTTGCTTGAGTTATATAAGGCTGTGAGCCAAATTATAGCAACTTATAATCCGACTGATTTTGCTTTAGAAAAGGTTTTTGTAAATAAAAATGTCGATAGTGCTCTTAAGCTTGGTCAAGCTCGTGGCGCTATTATGTGCGCAATGGCAGAAAATTATAATAATAATATTTCTGAGTATAGCCCCAGATTTGTCAAAAAAGCTGTTGTAGGCTATGGAGCCGCTGAAAAAAGTCAGGTACAGGTCATGATTAAATCAATATTAGGCCTGGATAAAGTTCCCCAAGTTGATGCTGCTGATGCTTTGGCTTTAGCAGTATGCCATATTAACAGTGTTGGATTCTTGTCCCTTGTATAAATTATAAGTTTATGGTTGTAGTTATTTGACTAAGTTGTCACAATATATGTGTTTATTTAAATTTAAAGTTTTATGATTGGATATATTGAAGGAAAACTATTACAAGTTAATGATGGTACTATTTTAGTTCTTGCAAATGGTATAGGTTTTGAAATAGAGGTGCATGATAGGCTATTACATCAGTTGCCTTTACCTAAGAATGACGTTCAAGTCTATACTTATCATCATGTTCGTGAAGATCAGCAAAGTTTATTTGGTTTTCAAGATATAGCAGAAAAAAATATTTTTAAAATGCTGTTAAAAGTTTCTGGTGTTGGGCCAAAATTAGCTTTAGCTATTCTTTCCTACCTTGATGCTAACAGCCTAATATATGCTATAGTTCAGGAAGATTTTACAACACTTAAAAATGTCAAAGGTCTTGGTGTTAAAGTTGCAAAAAGACTTATTATGGACCTAAAGACACCTTTTACAAGTATTGCTGGTACAATACCTCAGCAAACACCAACAAATTCTATAGCTTGGCAAGATGCAGTTCTAGTATTGACAAGGTTAGGTTATAAATCAAATATAGCTGAAAAAGTAGTGCTAAGTGTAAAAGACGAAGCTGATGACCTTGATCACTTAATTAGAATTTCCCTAAAACATATCGCCAAAGATAAGGCTGTTAGTGTATGATAGAACAAGATAGAATAATTGCCACCGATGTTATTGATGAGTCTGAAGTAAGGCATGATACTTCAATTAGACCCATATCATTTTCTGATTATTTAGGTCAATCTGATGTGGTGGCACAATTAAAAATATTTATAACTGCAGCTTTACAGCGAAAAGAGGCTCTTGACCATGTTTTAATATTTGGTCCTCCAGGACTTGGGAAAACAACTTTAGCAAATATTATTGCGTCTGAGATGGGTGGTAATATTCATCATACATCTGGCCCTGCGCTAGATAAACAAGGTGATGTAGCAGCAATTTTAACTAATTTAAAAGAAAACGATATTCTGTTTATAGATGAGATTCATAGACTGAACTCAGCTATAGAGGAAGTGCTTTATCCAGCCATGGAAGATCGTCAGCTTGATATAATAATAGGCGAGGGGCCAGCTGCAAGAAGTGTTAAAATTGATTTAGCACCGTTTACTTTAGTCGCAGCTACTACAAAAACAGGAGCACTAACATCACCACTTAGAGATAGGTTTGGTATCGTAACAAAGCTCCAATTTTATAGCCATGATGAATTAGCTGCTATTGTGAAAAGATCTAGTAATATTTTAAATATAGAAATTGAGGATAAAGGTGCTTATGAAATTGCATGTCGCTCTAGAGGAACTCCAAGAATAGCAAATAGACTCTTGCGAAGAGTCAGAGACTTTGCTGAAGTAAAAGCATCTGGGGTAATTAGTTTTACTGTTGCTAACAAAGCTCTTACTATGTTAGGTATAGACCAAAATGGTTTTGATAATACTGATAGAAAACTATTAAAGACAATTGCAGTTGATTTCAATGGTGGTCCTGTTGGTATAGAATCTTTAGCTGCTGCATTGTCAGATGAAAGGGCTACTTTAGAAGATGTTTTGGAGCCATATTTGATTCAGCAAGGATATATAGCTAGAACTTCTAGAGGAAGGATAGTTACAGCTAAAGCTCAGAAACTACTTGGATTAAATATTAAAGAGTGAATAGATGTCTAAAATAAGTTTTGATAAAGTAAATATTATTGTTGTAGGTGATATAATACTAGATGAATATGTATTGGGTAATGTTGAACGTATATCACCAGAAGCTCCAGTACCAGTTCTAAAAATTCAAGAAACAAAGTTTAAGTTAGGAGGGGCAGCAAATGTAGCTATGAATCTCAAGTCCTTAGGATGTAATGTTCTACTACTTGGGCTAGTTGGAGAAGATGATCCTGCTAATATTATTGAATCAATACTAATTAAACATGGAATATTCTATGATTTGGTAAATACAAATATGCCAACTATCCATAAGAAAAGGTTTGTTGCGCAAAATAGTCAGATGCTTAGAGTTGATAATGAAAAGAAATTTACAGAGCAATATTCCCAAGAATTACTCCAAAAATTTGAGCAATATATATCGGATTATGATGCATGTATTTTATCAGACTATAATAAAGGAACCTTATCTAATCCTGTAGATTTTATTGGAGCTGCAAAAAGTGTTAAGAAGTATGTTTTTGTTGATCCTAAAAAAGATTCGTTAGCTTCTTACTCAGGATGTGATTTAATTTGTCCAAACTCATCCGAACTATCTATTTTATGTGATATAGACGTAAAAAATGAATTATATATTCCAAAACTACAACTACTTATGCAACAGCACAATATTAAATATATTGCTCACACAAAGAGTGCTGATGGCATGAGTTTAATTCATCATACTAATGATACTTATAATTTATCTGCAGAAACTATTTCAGTGTTTGATGTGACTGGAGCTGGAGATACTGTTATCGCTGTAGCTGCAGCATGCAAGATAGCTGGGTATAGTTGGCAAATGGCAATGTTTTATGCAAACAAAGCTGCAGGTATTGTTGTAAAAAAACCTGGGACCGCGTCAGTTTCATACAACGATGTTTTTATAGATGATACAAATACTAGCTATGATCAAGAATCAGAAATAAAAGAAATCTTAGCTGCAAAAGATAATAAAGAGACAATTGTTATGACTAATGGATGTTTTGATATTCTCCATTCAGGTCATATCACATATCTTCGTGAAGCTAAAGAATTAGGCCATAAACTAGTAGTAGCTATTAATTCAGATTCATCAGTAAAAAAATTAAAGGGTGCTGGTCGACCCATAAACAATGAAAAAGAAAGAATGACTATACTAAAATCATTAATGTATGTTGATCATGTGTTAGTTTTTTCTGAATTAACCCCTGAAAATTCAATAAGAATAATCGAGCCAGATATTTTAGTTAAGGGCGGAGACTATACAGAGGAACAAGTAGTTGGCGCTGATATTGTAAAATATTATGGTGGTAAAGTTAAAGTTTTATCACATGTTCCAGGTAAATCTACTACAAATATTGTAGATAAAATTAATCAGCAAGATGCTGCTAGCACTTATTAAAATTTAGGGGATATAGTATGCAGGGATATAGTTTTGATATTGATTACGTCGCAAAGAGATCCCGCTTAAAAACACTTTTAGCGCCATTTATTATATTGCCATTGATACTTTTTTTATTCTTTTGGTCTATACCTAGTGCTAGTAGTGGTGCTATGAACTTTATAGATAATCATTTAAAATTTTCTGATGCTCATAGTAAGGATGATCTTACCTCACTGATGACTAAAAAGATAAATGATAAAGATGTTAAAATACAAGAAGAAAATCTTTCTTTCTCAGAGGAGGCCTCTTTTCTTATAAAAGACATCTTCAAGGATTTTTATTCACATCTAAATAATAATTATGATAGCAATTTAGTAACAATAGTTTTATGCATGATAATAGCTATTTCAATTTGGTCATCATTAATACTTCTTCTATTTAATATTACATATTATTTTGTTATTTTTGGCCCAGTAATGGTTTTTATGTTATTTACAAAAAAATATCCTAATTGGATTTATAACTGGAATAAAGAAATGTTGTCATATAATTTAAGGATACAATGTTATATGCTTGTACTTACTACAAGATTTCCTAGCGTCGAAAAATCAGATGAGCTTCACGTAACATTCCCACACCCCAATACAGAAAATTTGAGTAGGGTGCTGCCCATAATTAAATGGATTTTAGTGTTGCCACATAGCATTATTTTAGCACTTATAGCTATTTTCATTATTCCATTAAGTTTTGTGGCATACTTAATTACTATTATTACAGGTACTTATCCTAAAAATATATTTAACTTAATAGTTGGTTACATGCGCTGGAACTATAGGGTGTTTTCCTATTCTCATTTATTAGTTACAGATAAGTACCCTAAGTTTGGTTTTACAAAAGATATTAGTTCTTAACTACCTTCTATATATTTCATACGACTTTGTGTAATACTTTCAACAAGGTTGAATATCTTCTGCTTATTTTTTGCGTATGAAGTTAATGAATTAACTGCTTTAGTTGCCATTATTCTTTCTTTTAGCTGTTCATTTATATAATTTTGCTCTTTTATTTCTGCTAGTAAAAATACTTTTGCTCTTTCAACTTCTGTAGCACTAGAGAACTGTATTTTTTGCTGCCATGGACTTATAGTGTTATTAGGACCTGGTTTTATTCTCCATGTAGCTTGCATACTCTCGAGCTCAGCAGCTGAACATAACTGTCCTTCTGTCAGATTCCATGTTGTTGAAATATTTTCATATGGACTAGTGAAAACACAGTCGCTATTACTTTCAGTACTGTTTAAACCATTATGACAACGGTTAACATACTCATTTTTGTTAAAAACTTTTGGTACTGGAAAAGCATTCGATCTTTGCTTAACAAGGTAGCGTAAGTTCTGTAGTGGCATAGATTTTTGTGCACTTACTGTTCTCACTAAAGAGTTATAAATTTTTGAAGCTTCTAGCACTGCTAGCTTGTATTTTGTCCTACTGTTATTAATTGTTGATATTGTTTTTGAATAATTATTAAAGTTATTCTGGTTATTAACATTACCAAATGATCCACCTTGTGTAACTGTATCATCACTAAATGGTATTTCAGGAGAGAGTAAGTCTGGTGTTTTAACAGAATCAGATATTTTTTGAATAAAGTCTTCTGATATTGCTGATAAGGTTTGAGTTTGATACTGGTTTTTAGTGCTACATTGCATTGATGAATTAGTATTAAGTGTGCCAAAGCTATTCATGTCTATGATTTCACTAAACGTAATACCTGGGTTCATAAAGTATTTTTCGTCACTTGTATCTGTATTTTGTTTTGTTTGCTCACATTGGTCTAACATGGCATTTACTTTTAAAGATACAAGTTTTTTCAGGCTTTTATTGAGGTTTTTAAGATATGACGACATTGTTTGTATACTAGATTGCACATCAGATGCGCCTGCACATGTACTTCCAGAACAGCTTGCTTCAATAGCATTTGATGGACAAACTGTGCCAGTGCTTGGTGCATAGGAGCTTAAATCAACTGAATTAATATTATTTATACTATCTTGGATACTGTTATAAGTATTGGCAAATTCCGGATTTTGCGTTAGTTGGTTTTGTAAATAGTTACTTATTTTTGGTATAAGAGTATTTTGTACATATAAAAGTTCACAAGAACCAATTGGAGCGGAACATGACTGTAAGCTTTTTTTAATTAAGTTGCTATTTGATGATCCTGTTGATGGCATTGAGCTCATTGCTTGACTGGTTGTGCTATCTGAAGATGAAGAAGATGAAGAAGAGCTACTACTAGGCATAGTATCATTGCAGCCATTTAATTCTAACTCTATCGCTGTAGAATCGATTATAATTTGCGTAATATCTACAGTATTTCCAGTTGAGGAAATAGGGTAGGCTGGGTTTTTACCGCACAAGTAGTTGTTTACTACATCATTATAACTTAGCTGGCCAATAAGATTAGTAGTGTTTTGGGTATTAGAGCTTTCTTGAATAGCATTAGAGTTGTTGTTAGTACTTGTAGCAGCAATAGATCCTGAGAAAATTAATGTGCCATTGGTAGGTATATCCCCAACTACAGGTATTGTTAGGTTATTTACTATATTAGCTAAGATATCACTTCTATTATAAACTATTTGATCAGGTTTCATAGCAACGCCGATAACAGTTGAAGTATTCATTATGCTATCATTTTTTTTAGCTAAATTTCTAGCAAGATTTGTAACTACTTGAGATGTTAATGTGAATATTTCATTTGGGCTATTGTTATACTCTTTTGTTACTGTATCAGCACTATTACCTTTTATAATCGCAGATTCAAAACTGTCGGTTATCTCTGTTAGTGTTTGATCTGAAAAGTCTACTGGCGAAGGATTGTATTTATTTAATTCTGTTGGGTCACAGTATTGTTTGGTGTTTGTACTGCTACTAGCTAGAGCAGGGTTTATATTGCATAATGCTATTATGCTCGCTAAAATTTTGAATTGTCTCATAGTTATACTAGTCTCCATTTTAGTTGCCAGATAGGCCACTACTACCACCACTACTACCGCCACCACCAGTTATGAATGATTTTATTGCTTTGTCGATATCACTATTTATAGTTGCTAATTCTTTACCAACTTCGGTCAGACTATTTAAGTTATTTAGTGATTCTAGTACTAATTCATGTTCAAGTTGTTTTTGAGTTCTAAACAATTGTAGTCTTATTTCAGCAAGTAATAACACTTCTTCTTTATTTAGATATCCTACATTGGTTTGTGCTGCGACAGATTGCTGCCAAGCATTAGTAGTCACGGACTGGGAACTGTTTACGATGCCTTTTACTCTGTAGCTTGCATCAAAATTATCTATTTCTTTAGATGTACAAATTTCTCCTGCTGAAATATATCCAGGGGTAGTGGATGAGTTAGCAGGGTTCATGATATTACCGCTACTATCCATGAATGTTGGTATTGGTATGGAGTTTTGTCTACTATTTTGGATATCATTTAAAATTCCAAGTGCTGGTGAAGTCATAGCTACATACGAAGAAAATGAAGTGTTAAATTGGTTAAGATTGCTGTTGTAAGACTGTAAGGAATTAGTTCTGTTTGTATCTATAGTAGTTGCATCTGAGCTAGACATATTACTAGTGTTATCAATAGATCCAAATCCTCCCCCCATTGCTGCAATTGATGAACCGAATGGCATACCATCAATGATAGGGTTTATAATATTATTAAGACCGGCGATATCGTTAACCAGGGCAGATGCTTCTATAGCAAGTCTTTTTTGGGTTATGGTGCTATCTGAAGGTGATTCTGGTTTTAAGGTACAAACATAGTTCTTGTTAGGTGTTCCAATTAAAGAATTATGACCTAGAAGTGTGTCTATATCTGCTGTTGATGTGATAGTATACATTTGTGGAATGTCATTACTTTGGTTATTGTTGTTATTACCTTGGTTATCTTTCATTGTTTGTAATATTGATTTAGCAATTTGTTTTTTTACTATCTTTACGATTTCTTTATCAGCTTGTTTTAAACTGTTAACAACCGTTTGAATATCGCTTTGTAAGTTTGCTGATGAGGGAGCATTACTATAGCTAGAAGAGTTTGCTCCTAGACAACTTGTATTATTTGTTGACATATTATAGCTAGCTTGTAGGGTAGAAATTGACTTGGAGGAGTAGTCTTTTGTTAAATTATTATAGGATACTGGGTTAAGTTCTTTCAGTGTTTTTTGTGTTCCAGGAATATAATTATCAAGTGCTGTCATTTGTGATGGAAGAATATTATTAACAATATTTGTTATCATGCAAGCAGCTTGTGGTATAGAACATAAGACTAAGGTGTTACCAGCAACGTTACCATATGTTGATGCATTGGTATTGGTGACGTTACCTCCTCCCGAAGAACTGCTGCTCCCAGATTGTATCTTTAAGCTAAGTCTGCAGCTTTCAAGCTGTGCTATTTGTAATTCATTAGTTATTAGAGCTGACGTCCAGCCTGTTGATGTGGTTAAGTTAGATCCTTCCTGGGCTGAAAGTATATTGTTTATGTTAAGGCTAGCTGTTTGAATGTTTGAACTACTATTGTAGCTATTATTTTGGTCTGTTGTTTTACAGTTATTATAATTTATTGAAGCTACATTTGTGGAGTATTGTACTTGGTTCGCAAAAACGGACTGAACACTGCCGCTTTGTAATGCTTGATCTACTGATGATGTGATAGGGTAAACAACGCAGTTAAAAACATGGCTTACCATGTCAGTTAGGTTGAAGTTTACTACTGCATCTGAACTATATGGGCTTGCAAGGGGTGTTCCTGTTAGTACAGATACCGCTGTTTCTGAGTTTAATGGATTTGGTTGAGATTCTATGATGTCAGTTATCCCTCTGCTTAAAAGAGATGATAAAACTGGATATAACTCAGCAGTGGTTGCAGTAGAAGAGTAGGTGTAAGAGTTAAGAAAAGCAGTTGTAACAGAATCACCAAAGTCAGGAATATTCATGACGTCTACCGGTATTGGGTTCATAGAACTTTTTTCTACACCGTATTGCTGTCTAGAGTTGCCGGTGTTTCCTGTTGTAGAATTACCAAATGGTGATGGTATATTTATACGTTGGAAGGGGTTAGATGAGCTGGCTAATACTTTGTCAAGCATGGAGTTTGTTACTAACAGTAATAGGAAAATTTTTACCTTTCTATTCTTAGTAATATTCATTAATAAATCTCCATGCTAATCTTTAGTACCAACTACGCATAATGAAGTTGGATGGTGGTGGGGTTAAATCTTGTGATTTTTTTGGAACTTGGTTTTCCATTCCAGGTGCAGGTTTAGGAACGTCTGGTATAACTGTATTCAGATCTGAGCCAAGTGTGTTTCTGTTATTGTTTTGTTCAATTGGAAAAGGATTATTTTCTGGTATTGGCATGTTGTTGTATTGATTCTGTTCTTCCATACTTTTGGTGATGAAGTCTTTGCATTTTTCCTGATAGCTTGGAATTCTTGGGCAATTTGAAGCATGATATGAGTTACATGTCTTTTTCTGCTGACACATCGTGCATTCTTGCGTTAGTTTTATTGCTTGTTGACAATCATATTGACTTGCTAGAGTAGTGCTACTTATTAACACTATAAACGTTAAAGTTATTACCCTTAAGAATAGCATATTTTATCCGTCCTCAAGAGCCGTTTGAATTTTTTGTATTCTGTCTGCACTAAAAGCTCTGGTCATTAATCTTAGTCTTTCAAATACAACATTACGATGGAGAAAAACTTCAGCAGCCTTGGATTGTTTTGACAGTTCTTCTGCTTTTAATAATATTTTTGATGCAGCCCCAGGGTTGGCGCTGTCAACTGCCTGAAGAACTCTGAGAAGACGAGTTATCTTTAAATAAGCGATGATTTCGATTAGTGATAAAGGATCATTTATTTCAATTTTACCTGTTTTATCAAGAGTTTTCCCGAGATTTGCAATTGCTTTTTCAAGATCGTCGTTTGGCTCTGAATCTATCGTCCAATCTTCTGAGCATTCCATGAACGAGGTTACCTTGTACACATCTTGATCAGTATATTCTGCCCAGAACTTTTGGCATGCTTTATAACTTAAATCTGGCATAATGATAAGCTATCCTTGTCTAAAACACTAATTCTAGATTATAAACTCTTTTTTAAAATATTGCTATTTTTCGATGATAAAAACAGTAAAAAAAAATAATTATACTATAATCAAAGGAGTGGTTTTTTATTAGGCGGTATTTATGACTAGTATTCTTACTGATAATCCAAAATTTTTATGGTATAAGTCTTTGCTGGAGGCAAAAAAAATTACTAGAGTTCATACTAGCGATGAGCTAGATAATTATCTAATTTTACTACTTATATCTTCTGATCACAAAGTTTTATTAAGTGATCAACCTTTAGGTGTTTTGTATTTGGAGTCACAACAGAGATCCAAAAATTATGATGTATCGCTTAGAAATATTGCCGATAGTTGCCTCATATTATCTAGTTTCTATCCAGAAAATGCAATTTCACGCAATGTTTCACCTGATTACTTTGCCAATCTTGGTTTAACTTCTTATTTCCAGTTATCTGAGGCTTGCTTCAGAGCTAACGGGGATTTTTCTAGTTTGTATTGTTCTCTTGCGTGTAGTTATTATCAACTAGTCAAACTTCTATTCTGTATGCGATTACTATCTGATAAAGATAATTTAAACCAAGATGAATATTTATATGGTACGTGTAACGGTGTATATGACGAAGTTTATCTTATCGTTAAGAGCTCTCAGTAATGTCGAGCTTCTTACCGACTAGCGCACACAAAGATTCTAAAGACTTTTTGCCACTTGAACTTGGTATTGTTTCTAAACTTTCAGTAGCTTTCTGTAAAAATTCTTTAGCTGTATTCTTTGCCAGATTGAGGCTGTTTGTTCTCTTTATAATAGGTGCTACTAAATTTATATCAGGGTTTTTTTGTATAGCATGGGTGAGGGTTGATTTTTCTTCTTCTGTTGCGTTTTGATATGCAAGAATAAATGGTAGTGTTGGTTTTCCTTCTGCTAAGTCATCGCCATAATTCTTTCCTGTTATCTCTGTGTTATCAGTGTAGTCTAGAATGTCGTTAATAATCTGGTACGCAAGACCAAAGTTTTGGCCAAATTGAGCGAGACTAGATGCTTTATCTTCTTCTTGGTCTGAGGCGATAGCTCCCAAGTGTGCAGCTATTTTGAAAAGTCTTGCTGTCTTTCTGTCTATTACATGTATGTATTCCTGAATATCTAGTTTAGTATTCTGGTTTTGCGTAAGTTGGATTACTTCTCCTTCTACTATGTATGATGTTGCTCCAGCTAGTATATCAAGTATTCTCGTATTATCTAGTTTGGTCATTTTTTTGAACGCAAGGGAGTAAACAAAGTCCCCACCTAAAATTGCAAGTTTGTTATCCCATATAAAATTCGCAGTAGGTTTCTTTCTTCTTTTACTTGAATTGTCTATAACATCGTCATGAAGAAGGGTTGCGGCATGTATCAGCTCTACTATAGATGCAAGCTGTATGTGTGTATTGTTGGTTTCGCCAAAGCATGCTCCACATAACAATGTGATTAGGGGTCTTAGCCTTTTGCCTCCACTCGAGAGTATTTGTTTACTTATTTCGTTGATCAGTGGTACTGAAGAGTTTATATCCCCAAGATCTTTGTCGACAAGTTCTAGCTTTTCTGCGATCGGCTGTTTGATCTCTTCAAATGTTGATAGTAAAGTGGTCATGCTGCTTGTGAGTGTTCTAAAATAACTCCAATAAACTAACCTAGACTACCTTGCAAGGCAAGCATTTGTTGGACTTTGAATTATCCGGGATAAAATCCTTGCTAATACAAATATTTTTATGTAAAATACACAATCTATTAACTTGAGGTAATAATTATGTACGCTGTCGTATCAAATGGCGGTCGCCAATTCATGATGAAAGAAGGAAACTTCTACAAGGTTGATTTAATTGCAGCTGAAGTAGGTTCCGAATTAGCATTTGACGAAGTACTGTTGCTATCCAAAGATGACAAATCTTCTGTTGGCAAAGATGTTGCAAAGAAAAAGGTTACACTTGAAGTACTAGATCACGTTAAAGGCAAAAAAGTAAACATAATAAAGTTTAAAAGACGTAAGCACCATATGAAAAGAATGGGGCATCGCCAAGGCTATACTGTTGTGAAAGTAAAGAGTATTAAATAAGGGGAAGATAAATGGCACATAAGAAAGCAGGTGGTAGTTCACGTAACGGTCGTGATTCCAATCCAAATTTCCTTGGTTTAAAAGCATCTGGCGGTCAACAAGTAGACCCAGGTAATATAATAATACGTCAAATGGGTACGAAGTATCATGCCGGCTTTGGTGTTGGTATGGGAAGAGATAATACTTTATTTGCATTGATTCCTGGAACTGTATCATTTCGCCGTACAAAGTCTAATAGTGGCAAGCAAAGGAAGTTTGTTGATGTTGTCGTAAAAGATACATCTGCTGCGGCCTAATTTAAAATACTCACAAAATGAAATTTATAGATGAAGTCCATATAGAAGTAACTTCTGGTTCTGGAGGTCGCGGATGCATGAGCTTTCGTCGTGAAAAATACATACCGTTTGGTGGTCCTGATGGTGGTAATGGCGGTAAAGGTGGATCAGTATTCTTAGTTGGAGATGATTCGTTGAATCATTTACTTGAGCTCAGAAATAAAAGATTTTTCCGCGCTGAAAACGGTTCCTATGGTACATCAAAATTATGTCACGGTAGATATGGCTCTGACCTTGAAGTAAGGGTTCCACTCGGAACGAAGGTATATGATGCTGATACAGAAGAATTTATAGCAGATATTACAGAAAATGAGTCAAGGCTTTGTGTTGCTAAGGGCGCTGATGGTGGTTTTGGTAATGCACATTTCAAGTCGAGTACAAATAGAGCACCACGCCACACAACTATAGGTTTCGAGGGTGAGAGTCGGATATTAAGACTAGAGCTTAGTGTTTTAGCTGATGTGGGTTTACTTGGTTTGCCAAATGCGGGTAAATCTACCTTTTTACGCCATATTTCAAAAGCAACACCAAAAGTTGCTGACTACCCATTTACTACACTTAGGCCTCACTTAGGTGTTGTTCAAGCTGATTATGGTCAGATTTTCACTGTTGCTGATATACCAGGTCTTATAGCTGGTGCTGCTCACGGTGCAGGCCTTGGTTGTAGATTTTTAAAACATTTAACTCGCTGTAATGTTTTGTTGCATTTGGTTGATGTGGTGTCTGAAGATTTGGCAAGTGATATATTACAAATAGAAACAGAGTTAAAAGAATATTCTTCTGAATTATCTAATAAAACAAAATGGCTAGTTTTCAATAAATGCGACTCTATGTCTGAATCAGATATTGATTCAAGGATATCTAGTTGTTTATCTGAGTTAGGAAGAGAAAATTTAGAAGTTACTAAAATATCATCTCTTTCTGGATTAGGTACAAAAGATTTATTACTTTCTATAGCAAACTTGTTAGAAGAATAATAGAGGGTTTTAAGTGCCCAGCTTAAAAAAACTGGGCTAAATGTTACTTTTTACTTGTCTTTGTTTTCTTTTTCTCTGGAGCTTTTTCTTTTGGTGTCATTGCCTTTAATGCTGTAGCTTGGCGAGACTTATACCTTGCTGCAGTATTTTTGTGAACAATTCCCGATCCAGAGTATTTATCAAGAATAGCTATACAATGCTTGAAAGTGCTTGTTGCTAGTTCTATATCACCACTTGCAACAGCTGCTTGAAATCTTTTTCTGCTGGTCCTAAGTTGTGAACGTAAACTATTGTTGTGAAGACGTCTTGTATTGTTTTGACGTGCTCTTTTTTTTGCCTGTGAACTGTTTGCCACTTTTCATCTCCATAAATTAAAGTCAGTATGATCTTAAGTATCGTAATATTAAGCTTTTTTTCTTGTGATTGTCAATAGTGTCTTGTAATTTGTTCTTTAACTTTTATATTGGTTTTTTTGCCTTTTTTTGGTACAATTGGATAAATTTCTATTTAAATCAAGGGTTTTTACAGTGACTAAGTTGTTTCGCTCTGTTTCTGTGGTTTCAGGAACTACATTATTATCGCGTATTGTTGGCTTTGTTAGAGATATAATCTGTGCTAGCGTTTTCGGTGCTCATTTTGGTTTTGATGCTTTTTTAGTTGCATTTAAAATACCTAATTTTTTCCGGCGCTTATTCGCAGAAGGTGCATTCTCTCAGGCTTTTGTTCCGGTATTGTCAGAACATTACTTAACAGAGACACAGGAAAGCACCCTAGGCCTCATTGATAAAATTTTTGGTTTACTAATGTTTTCAACTGCATTAGTGGTCTTGGTTGTATATCAAATAGCGCCTATGGTTATAATGGTGTTTGCTCCAGGATATACCGATGATCCACATATCTTTCATTTAACCGTATCTATGTTAAAGATTACATTTCCTTATCTAATATTTATTTCCCTTATAGCAATGGTATCAGCTATATATAATTGTAAACAAAAATTCTTTCTACCCGCATTTTCTCCTATAATACTTAGCTTATGCTCCATAATAGCTTCTTTAGTCGCAAAGTATAACGGTGGTTCTACTTTATATCTTGCTTACGGAGTATTTATCTCAGGTATTTTACAGTTATCACTATTACTTTTCGGTATGACACGATTCCAAAGACTACCAAAGCCCAAAATATCCTTTAACGATAAAAGCGTGACATCAATACTAAAACTTATGGGGGCTGCTTTGTTTGGTGTTTCAGTTGTTCAACTAGGTTTAATGATTCAAACATTGCTAGCATCATATCTCCCTTCTGGCAGTATTTCTTGGTTATATTATTCTGAACGTTTACTACAATTACCTTTAGCCTTAATAGCTATTGCAGTAGCTACTGTTGTGCTGCCATCCTTGTCAAAAGCACACGCTGAGAAAAATATAGAACTTTTTAACGGTAACTTTGAGTGGGCTATTAATTTTATTACTGTTTTATCACTGCCTGCAGCTGTAGGTTTGTTAATATTGGCAAAGCCTATTTTAATTACATTATTTATGCACGGTAAATTTTATATTTCAGATGTTGATAATACTTGTCGTAGCCTCTCATGCTTAGCCTTTGGTTTGCCAGGATTTATGCTGATAAAGGTTGCAGTATCTGGATTTTATGCGAGAAAAGATATCAAAACCCCAGTTAGAATAGCCATAGCAGCGCTTACTGTTGATGTTTTTCTTAGTATTATTTTTATGAGGTATTTTGCTCATGCAGGATTATCTCTTGCAGTTGCTATTGCCGCCTGGATTAACGGACTTAGCTTATTTTTTATTTTACTAAAAACAGATGTGTATAAGCCAAGCAAAGAATTGTATCTAACTTTTTTTAGAGCAATTTTTGCCTCTTTTATACTATATTTATTTTTGAATATTTCGGTTGGAACTAGCTCAGATTGGGTTGAATATAGTACCGTGCACCGTATTATTTCGCTAGTAACGTTAATCGTTTCTGGAGTTTTATGCTATGGCTCTTTCCTATACTTCCTTGGCTTTAATTGGAGTTCATTGCGGGGCTTTAACGTAAGTGCTGTTGAATCATGAAATTATGGTGTGTCTAGATGTTGTATCGTGGTTTGGAATCATGTTCGAAGTTTGATGTTGGTGGTGTTTTAGCTATTGGTAATTTTGATGGCTTGCATTATGGTCACCAGGCATTAATTAAAAAGTTAGTAGAAATCGCCAATACAACAAATAAAAAATCATATGTTATTTTATTTGAACCTCACCCCAAAGAATTTTTTAATGTTCAAGGAAAGTGTAGCAGAGTTATGAGCCTGCGCCAAAAATACTATGCTTTAAGGAGTATGGGTGTTGATTACGTTATATGCCTTAGTTTTAACGAAAGACTTATCTCAATGTCTCACATTGATTTTTATAACAAGATTCTTCGTCAAACTCTAAAAGTTAGTGGTCTAGTTCTCGGAGAAAATTTTCGTTTTGGTAAAAATCGTCTTGGAGATATAAAATTTTTAAGGCAGCACACCCATAAAGATAACATTTTATTAGAAATTATTAGTTCTCTTCGTTGCTCAAAAGAAGTTATTAGTAGTACTCTTTTGCGCTCTTTATTGCTTTCCAGTGATTTCTCTAGGTTTAAAAAATTAACAGGAGTAGGGTTTTCTATTTTTGGTAAGATTTATAGATCCAAAGGTTTGCCGTGTTTTAGATTTGGTGCAAAATTTTTACCCCTGGACGGTCTATATTCAGCTTATATATGCATTCTTGATAGGGGTGTAGATATTATCATTAAAACAGACAGTTATGGTAGATATGTTTATATCTTGGACTCAGATATTTCTCTTTTGTGTTCAGGTATACTTGAAATTAAGTTGATTTCAAAAATTAATGATGTTTTTAAGCATGATTTACTTCTTCAAGGTGTTGAATAATATATTTTATTTTGCATGTGTTGACAAATTTATAGTTATATGTATTATGTATGTATACTCATACACAAGGTTCATTATATGGTGTCTTCTCTTTTTTATATTTCAATTGTATAGTAAAACTTAGAGATTAGGCATGTCATTGAATCGTAACTACTTTATAGAAGCTTTTAAACTTTTAAGTTACCCGCTAATAGCATGTAACGCATTTTCTATGTGTTCAGATGTTCTGCCTTCTCTTGCATATTTTGGTATTTCTGGAAGTGTCGTATATATATTATTGGCAGCAATATTCTCGGTTTGGCTATTCCTCTATTTAAGTAAAGCAAGCAGTCAAAGCAAAATAAAAATAGAACTAGAATATTATGAAAACAAACTTATGGAGCTGTGCTCTAAAAATCATTCATTACCCGATGAATATTTGTTTTATGCAAGGTATTGGGTTATTTTTAACGAATTCAGAGTAAAGATATATAAATCTATTATTGAAAATGGTTACAGTAACGAACAATTAAAGTTAATCTTGAACAGAATAAAGTACAATGAAAAATATATTGATGGAGAATTAGTTGTAGAAGTTAAAAAGATGTTGTCTGGATTTTTATCCTATTTTGATTCTTTAGTAGGAGGTCAAGGTGACAAAAAAACAGCATATTTAGATGCTCTTATATTAAAAGATAATAACATTGATGAAAAACATATATTTGGTAATTTTTTTACTAAAAATAAAAGTATTCGAAATAAGATAATGGCAGCGTTAAAAATAAGAGATCCATACCTTATAAGGTATAATACTCTTCTCCGATTGGTTTTATGTTTTGCAACAGCAAATATAGTTGTAAATGCCCTTACTATGTATGGTGGTGCAGCCGGTGTTATAAGAGCTCTAGCAAGTATTTTCGGTGCCAAAGTCTATCTGTTGGATCAAAATTTATTGTCTGTTGTGTTTTTTTTATCAGGTGGGTGTGCCTCTATTAACTTAACTTATCCTATGATACAAAGATTTGGGCGAAAATTAGAGTTAGTTTTTCAGGATTTTAACTACAGCTTAAAAAATTTCTCATGGTATACATTTTTAGCTGCTATTATGGCTTTTTTTACTGCTGTTGGCTCAGCTATCTTTACACTATATAATTCACCTATATCAGGCATGATGCCCCCACTTTTTGCTGGATATGCAAAGTTGTTTACGGTTGTAGTAGCATTTTTTTCTGTTTTTTCACTGTACTTCATCTCTGTCTCTTCTAAGTTTCAGGAATGGTTTTCAAGTGGAAGTCCTTGTAAAATTTCTATTTATGATGTGCTCTTGGCTGGGTTTATACTGTTTATGTCTTTTTTAGCAGATATTACATTTCTACCTTCTTCTTATTACGGTATTCTTGAGGTATCTACTCTTATAGGTGTTGGTAGTAAACTTTGGGGCTGGCATGGGTTTTTTATCAGTATAGCCTTGCTTGCTGCATTTTCTTTTTCAGTTACTAGCTTTCACCAGTTTTCTATTCTTTTTAATTCTAGTCTATTATCTAAGTCTTTTATTTTACTTGAAGTGCTTTTTCAGTTTTCAACTTTCACCGTGACCTTTTATTATGGGTTAAATAAGTTTTTTGCTCCAAGTGATGTCTTATTGGATGCAAAAAAAAATCTGACTGAAATTCCGAGTGGTCTTATGTCAAATGAGATTAAATCTATAGATCTTAATTATGGCTCTGACGATATGTCCTCGATTAGTCGGAGTCCAGAACTTTCTACTGTTGGTGGTTATAGAGAAGGACCAACACATTATCATATAAAAACTCAATAGCGCCGCTGTCTGTCCGCCAATCTGGAATGCTAATTGCAATTGATGACTTGATATATTCTACTGTTGTTTTATGAATGTGGCCATAAACAATAAAATCTGGTTTATACTTGTTTTGTAACTTGTGCAAATATTTCCTATCAACTTCAAATTGGTTTATGTCTTTGTTTTGAGTCAATTTTTTGCTGCTTGATCTTGCGTTTCTAGCAAGTTTTTTTCTAATTATTATAGGTAGCCTCAGAAATAATAACTTTGTTAATTTATTCTGGATTAATTTTCTCATTAACTGGTAGCTTTTATCTTTGGTTAATAATAAATCCCCATGAGTTAGTAAAAATTTCTTACCATGTATATTAACTAGCGCTATGCTTGGTAATATTTTAATTCCTGTTTTAGCGCAAAATTTATTTCCGATTAGAAAATCACGATTGCCTGCAATAAAATATATTTTTGTTTTTTTTCCAAGTTTCTCTAGTATGCTTATGATATATCTATTATATTCCGAGTCATTGTCGTCTCCGATCCAGCTGTCAAATAGGTCGCCTAAAATATACAGTTCATCGTGCATAGGGGCAATATTACATATATAATTAGTGAAGTTTTTGGTTATACTCTTATTAGTTTCACTGAGGTGAATATCTGATATTATAGCTATAGATTTCGGCATAATTTGTCAAATTATCTGTAAACTTATATGTTATCTTATGTTCTTTGCTATAGCTATTTATTTTATTCTCTTTATGTTATTATTCACTGATTTTTAAGGACAGGATTTAAATATGCGACAAGTCACTATTTATGATAGTATGCAGCGTAAAAAAGTAATATTTCAGCCAATAGATAATGAAATAAAAATGTACGTTTGTGGTATGACTGTGTACGATCTATGCCATATAGGACATGCAAGAGTTATGATTTTCTTTGATGTTGTAAACAGATACTTTGAATCTATTGGCTATGGTATAAAATACGTAAGAAATATCACCGATGTTGATGATAAAATTATAAAAAAATCTCAGGATGAAGGCTGTGATTGTTCTACAATTACTAAAAAATATATCTCTGCAATGCAGGAAGATGCAATGGCTCTTGGCAATTTGCCGCCTCACTCAGAACCAAAGGCAACAGATTATATTCCGAATATGATTACTATGATAGAAACTTTAATAGGAAAAGGACTGGCGTATAAATCTCAATCTGGTGACGTATGCTTCAGTGTGGCGAGTTTCCCTAAATACGGTGCTCTTGCAAGACGATCGCTAGAAGATTTAGTGGCTGGACATAGAGTGGCAGAAGATAGTGGCAAAGAAAATCCTCTTGATTTTGTGCTTTGGAAGCTTTCTAAAGAAGGAGAGCCAAGTTGGGATTCACCATGGGGGGCAGGGCGTCCAGGATGGCATATAGAATGCTCTACAATGTCAAAACACTTACTCGCTGAAACAATAGATATTCATGGTGGTGGCGTTGATTTACAGTTTCCACATCATGAAAATGAAATAGCACAATCTGAGGGTGCATGTGGGAAACAGTTTGTTAGAAATTGGATGCACGTTGGCTCGGTTCAAGTTAATAATGAAAAAATGTCAAAGTCGCTTGGTAATTTCTACACTATAAGGGAGATTCTTGCTGATTATTCTGCTGATACAGTGCGTTACTTTATGCTTAGTTCTCATTACCGTCATCCAATACAATTCAGTAAGAAAAACTTAATTCAAGCAGAGAGAAATATTGATAGGATGTATTTAGCTTTGCGTCCCTTTGGTGATAATATAGGGGCAAATGATCAATCAAAATATTATCAAGATTTTGCTGCTGCCTTGGCAGATGACTTTAATACACCAAAAGCTTTTGCAATTATGGCAGAACAGGTAAAACGTATAAATGTATCCTCTGGTGAGAATGCTTTGTTTGAGGCTAGAGTGTTAAAAGCTATGGCAGGTGTGCTTGGTATTTTGACTGAAAGTATTAGTTCTTACTTTAAAAAAGATGGTAAAGATGTTGAAATAATTGAAAAATTGGTTGAAGAGAGATCGATTGCGAGAGAGCATAAAGATTGGGCTAAGTCAGATTCCATCCGTAAACAACTGCTAGATGACTATAGTGTTGAAGTTGAAGATACTGCTAACGGTGGAGTATGGCGCCGAGTTTAGCCATTTAAAAATGCTTCTAAAGTATTTTTCATTAACATCGCAACAGTAATAGGGCCAACACCACCAGGTACAGGAGTTATTTTCCCTGCTTTTGGTAAAGCTGTTGTGTAATCTAAGTCACCGCAGATTTTTCCTTCTATCTTACATATACCAATGTCAATCAAAATACATCCTGGCTGAATCCAATCTGAATTTATTATTCCTGGTTTTCCTATTGCAGTTATCAGCAGTTGAGCTTGGTTTATGTGTTTTGCTAAATCTAATGTGTCTTTGTGACATATTGTTACAGTGGCACCTTGGTTAATCAATTCCATAGCTAAAGGTTTGCCAACTATTGCAGATGCCCCAACTATAGTACAATTAATCCCTGTAAGGGTAATGTTTTGTAATATGTGTATGATTCCTCTTGGTGTGCAAGGTAGTACTCTATTTTTGGAGTTGTTAACAATATTTCCAAGTGTTGTGGCGGTTAACCCGTCAACATCTTTTTTAGCTGTTATAGTATTGCAAACTCTATTTGTATCAATATGTTTAGGTAGTGGTAATTGTACTAGTATGCCATGTATATTTTTGTCATTATTAAGGTTTTTGATAAGTTCTATGATTTCGGGTTCTGTTATTCGTTCTTCTAGATTATAAGCATATGATTGAATCCCTACCTTTTGGCAGGCACGAATTTTCATGCCAATGTAAGATTTAGATGCAGGATCATTTCCCACTAAAAGTACAGCTAATCCAGGTGAAGACTTTTCATTCTCTAATCGCGCTTTAACATCGGTCATTATCATGCTAGCTATTTCTTTACCGTTTATGACTCTAGTATCGTGACTATTTTTTTGTTCCTGCGTCATAATGTTAAGTTCCTATTTGAAGTTGAATAGATACTAACTTATTAATGCATTTTTTAACAATAGTTTGTAAATTTAGAGTGATTTCTTTGTTGTGAAAGATACGCAAAGGGATTATCATTGTGAGGTGATTATTGTTATAGGGATAAAAGTTTTATGGCTAAACAAACAATGAAAGGGACTTTCAAAAGATTTTTTGATGTTGGCAGCTGGCTTGGTATTGATGAGATAAAGCGTAATACTGGTAATCTAAGAGACCTAGCAACGTCACTTTTTACAGTGCAAAAACCAGAAAGAAAAGAAACATTTGAAGAAGCTATAGAGCGGTATGATTTGAAGGAATCTGAGTTAGAAGAAAAGAAAGATACTTTTTTCAAGGTTTCTATGCTTTATTTAGGTGCTTGTTGTTGCATGTTATTATATTCTATTTATCTCTTTGTGTGTGGCCAGTACAAAACAACTTTTATGGCTCTTGCATTTTCATGTGTTTTATTTTCTATGTTTTTTCGTGAACATTTTTGGTACACCCAAATGAAACACAAACGTTTAGGTTTCACTTTTACAGAGTGGCTTTTTAGTATTTTCAAATAGGAAAATTTTATGAAAATGCGTCTATTATCTTATTTGTTACTGCTATTAGCTTCCTCAGCATACGCAAGCTCCACAATTAATTATGAAAATTTATTTATCGCTCCAGCAACAGATATATCAATTTATTACTTAACACTGCTGTTTGGATCAGTAAGTAATGTTCTTGTTGGTGGCTCAAATATGGTTGTAGGGCAAATGTTCTACGTATTTAATACTGGTATTATAACCTTTACTGCCATGCTTATTTTCTACACTATGACACTGTCAGTGATTAATACAGCTCAAGACGGTAACGCAATGGGGCAGAAAGTAAGTACTTGGATAGTTCTTCGTATTGTAACTGGTATGGCTTTATTAGTACCAACTTACTCTGGGTATTCTGCTATCCAGATACTGGTAATGTGGTCTGTTGTTCAGGGCGTAGGCTTTGCAGATTCTATTTGGGAAGAAGCACTTAACACTATGGAGGCTTATGGCGGGACTGTTGTTGTTCCTGTAAACCAAGGCCTTGTTGTTGATACGGGTAGCGACGGTAACACTACAACTGACAGCCAATGGACTGATATACAAAATTTGACTTCTACTACTACATACGGTAATCGTGGAGTAGCAACTAGGGTATTTCAATCTGGTGTTTGTGCTATGGCACTTTACAACCAATGTATGGAAAATAATAATAATGATGCTAGTGCTTGTCCAAGAGGTAATTTTGGATTTTTTAGGACTAGTTCAAGTGGCGCTACTACATCTATTTGGGCTTTTGGTCAGGCAACAAATACTGGCACTGATGGCTATAGTGCAGTAATGGTAGAGGTTAGTACAGGGAGTGGTAGTACACAAGCTCAAACGTGCGGGACATTTACTTCTCCAGATAACTCTTATTATGCCCAGGCTCTTGACAATATGGTAATGGCTATTGGACCAATGGCAATGGATTACTATTCAGATGCAGTAACTACATGTCAAAATGATAGTAATAAGTGCGATACAGCGACTTTAGTAGGAGCTACTTCAAACAACGCCGGATGTGCTTATGATGGTTATAACCCTTCTTATGTTTGTTCTCCTTCTCAAATGATTATATCTGGTGCTTCTACTTATTATCAAATAAGCATGGCAGCAAGAATGGGTGGTTCTGATCTTACTACTGGAAACTCTTGGATGGGAAATGCAAAGGATGCTGGTTGGGCTATGGCTGGTTCTTACTATTATAATATGGTAGGAGGTGGAGCTAGTGGTCAATTAGAGGTTTCTATCTTAAAGACACCAATTATAGGTAGTTCAAACGTAACTATTTCAAATACTGGCAAACCTTATTATACAGTTTATGATGATATGATTATTAAATCTTATAGTAATTCACCTCCAATCACATGGTACGCAAATGCTGCATACAGTTATCTAAATGAAATGCAGTCTTCAATGGTGAGTGCTGGTAGTGGAGGCACAACTAATGATAACCCTCAAACAGCTGCTTATGATGAGTTTACAGGCCTTATGCTTCTCCTATTAAACGTATCTAACCCATTTGGATCTCTTACTTCTACAGGAAAAAGTGCTTATTTTGGATATGCCCCATACGGTGATTTTACAAAATATCCTGGCTACGTTTGGAATATGCTTAGCTCAAACCTGGCCTCATTAGCCGGCATAAAAATTTATCCTGATACTAGTGCGGGCTCTCTTTACCCAACAGGAAGTGAGTATCTATACCATCCTCCTGGTACTAATAGCGGTTGTGATAGATCAGGTGCTTGTGCAACTGCTCCATACACCGGTTGCTTTGCCCAGGCTGTAAGTAGTCAGTGTATTTACGGACCAAATGAAAGTCCCTCTACTTTAAATTTTAGTGGCTTACTTGGCCAAGCTAGTGCATCTGCACAAAGTTATCTATCTGATCCTTTGCTATCAATTGCAAATACCGGGCGTTTTATGCTAAAAAACTCAATGAACTACTGGACTGCTGTAATTACTCAAACATTTTCGGATTCTGTAGATTTAGGTGGTGCATATATGGCAGCCAACTCAGCTACTGCAATTGGTTTTAGTCTTGTATCCTGGGCTGTAACTGCTGGTACCACCTTTGATTTTGGTGGGGCATTCGCATTGTTATCAGGTTCTATTCAGGCTATTGCACAGTTCTACTTTCAATTAGATCGTGCAGTTATGGAGGCATGGCTACCTTTTGGTACCTCCCTCGCTATGATGTTTTTTGGTTTAGGTATTATGATGGGTGTGTATCTACCTTTTATACCGTTTTTACTTTATTTGTTTGGCGTTATAGGATGGTTAATATCTGTTATAGAAGCCATGGTAGCTGCACCACTAGTTGCAATGGGAGTAACTCACCCAGAAGGGCATGACTTACTTGGTAAAGCAGAACAATCAGTAATGCTCCTTTTAGGAGTGTTTATACGTCCTGCAGCAATGGTTATAGGTTTAATACTAGCAATCACCTTGAATTATATTATGGTCGGTTTCTTTAACTTTGGTTTTATAGTAACTGTTAACCCCATACTTAATAGTTTAGAGAGCGGTCAGTCTTTTCAACTTGTAATTGTCGCCGCAACATTAATAGTCTATGTATACATACTAATAGAAGTTATAAATCAGTGCTTTTCTATGATTTTCCAAATACCTGATAAATTACTAAGATGGATTGGTGGTCCACAAGAACAGTCTTCTGCTGCTCAAGCTATGAACCAAATCAAAGGTGGAGTTTCTTCTTCTGCTAGCCAAGGGGCACAAGGTGCTAGCTCATCTGCTGGAAGTGCGGCTAATATTCAGGGACAAGCTCCACAAATGCAGAAATCAGCTGGTTCAAGCACTAGTGGTGATGATAGTAAAGCAGAATAGTGGTCTTTATATGTTAAAAAAAATATTTTTCTATCTTGCAATATTTGTACTACCAATTCTTGCTTTTGGCTCAACAGGTTCGCAGTACTACTATGTTAGTGCTACTGATTTATCTGTCAGCTATCTAAGTAATTTATTTGGAACTGTTGGTGATGTCTTATCAATGGGTACCAGCTCGCCATTAGTATCAAAGTTATTTCTATATTTTAACCAAGGTGTTTATATTTTCACTGCTGCACTTTTAACGTATATTGTGTTATCTAGTGTTATTGCAACTTCTAATGAAGGAAAGTTTATTACAGACAAATTCAATTCATGGATTTTAATTCGTTCAGGATTGGCAGTATCTTTGTTAGTTCCACTTGCATCTGGATATTGTATGATGCAGGTTATTGTTATGTGGGCAGTAACACAGGGGGTAGGTTTAGCCAATAGTCTATGGTCAGAGGCTGTATATAATATAAGCAGTGCAGGGGCATTCGGTAATATTGTATTTGCAACAGGTGATGAAGCAGCGTCACAAGCTAATACCCAATATAGCCCAAACTTTACCCAGAAAATAGCTATAGGAGGGACAGATCCAACAAACTATAGCTCTACTGTTGAAAGTACTACAGCTTTTGTACCCCTAAATCAAGTTTTTCGCTCAGCTTATTGTGCCTATACCGTTTATAACTATGATAAAGCCGCTGCAAATAGAAACCAAGCTCCAGCTCCTAGCAGTAGTAACTATGGTTTTTTTACTAACAATAATGGCAATATTTGCTTTGGCTCTAGAGCAATAAATCCTGATGGAAGTTCTGATTATAACTGCCAGTGTGGGGAATATACCTTCCCAAGTTCTATTGATAGTAATGATTCTCCAAGTTTCGATGGTAGTCAAACACAGCTTTACCTAACTAGCTTTAATAATATGTATTCAATATCTAGCTTATTATATAATTATGCTATATCTACTTATAACAATATAAACGAAAACAATAACCAAAATAACCTTAAGGCTGATGGTAGCAGTGTCAATATGAATAATGTTTGCCAATTACTTTCGTCAAGTAATACTAGTACAGCTAATTGCTTACCTGCAAGTACAATATACTCTTATTCAAACAACTATAATAGTATGATTGCACAGTATCAAAGTAACGAAATTAATACTACTAGTACAGATGATTCTTGTGCTTCCTGGGTTAATTCCGCAAAAGAACAAGGTTGGATAGTTGCTGCAGCTTATTATTCTGATTTAGTAAATATGAATAACTCACAATGTAGTAATAATAATAGTATTAGTGGTTACCAGGGATTTATGCCTTATAATTACGCTTTGAACACTAATATAGTTAATTGTACTGATGCACAAAATGCTTGTAAGAATTTGCCATGTATGACTCCTGCATCAGGTTATGGAACAGATACAACTACTTTATGTAATATAGCTAATTTAGATCTTGCAACACAAAGTAATTGGAATGCTTTTTATAATTCGAGTTTAAGTGATAATACTTCAAATTTAATGAACAATCTATATGGTAATAAAGCTCTATCATCATCATCATCATCATCACCTCTTGGCCTACAATATATTACCTCTACTATGCAAACTACTTCAATTGAGACAAACCCTATAGAAAGTTCAACTTTTGATGGTTATTTCAATGGGATGTTATCAAGTTTTATACAAAATTTTGTTGTTAATATATATGAGCCAGGTGATGTTGGTTATGATTTAATGACCGGTGGAGGGGCTAGATATGTTGTTAACGGTACTGCTACTTTAGTTAGTTATGTTGTCGGAGAAATTCTTGGGATAGATGTATATGCGGGTGCATCATCAAGTTCTATTTTTTCTGAAAGTACTATGTCATCAGGTACTCCAGGCACAAATGGCAATTGTTCATCATGTGCATCAAATGTAGATTATGCTGGCGTATCAAACAGTGCCTGTTTCGATACTAGTGGATCAATTGATAGCTGTATTAATACTAATGGTTATGGAATGTTTGGTATGGCTTCAAAGTATCGTAATGGACTTCCTTTCTTAGATCCGTTAACTTCTATTGCCACTGTAGGCCGCAATATAATGAAATATACTATAAGCTTTCAGACTAACTTAATATCAAATATATACACAGGATTAAAGAATCTTGCTGGAGATATTATAGGCGGTATGATAGGTGCTGTTGCTGGTCTTTCTCTTCTTGGTTTTATGGGAGCTTTTAAAGGATCAACTATTCCTTATTTATTACCTGCTATACAAATGATCGTTGAAATTTTGTTTCAAGCTCATCTTACTATATTATTTACTTACCTTCCCTTAGCTATTGCACTTACAGTTATCTTTTTATCTGTAGGATTATTATTAGGCATGTATCTGCCATTTTTACCTTTTATTATGTTTACATCAGGTGTAATAAGTTGGTTTATTTCAGTAGTAGAAGCTATGGCGGCCGCACCATTAATAGCGATGGGAGTAACCAATCCTAAAGGACATGAGTTATTAGGTCGATCAGAACAAGCTCTGATATTATTGCTAGGAGTATTTGTCAGGCCTGCCACAATGATTATAGGATTTATAGGTGCAATATCACTTTCTTATGCATCAATGTATTTATTAAATCTTACTTTTGCATATGCATTCACTGAGGGTTTAAACAGCCAATTAGATAATAACTCAGGTTATGGAATTGCTGTTCTAGGTGGATTTTTATACACAATTGTATATGCATATAGTTGCTATGCTATTTTATCACAAACTTTTAGTTTGATATTCCAGGTGCCAGATAAAGTACTGCGATGGATTGGTAGCCCACGTGATACCACAGGTAGAGATGCTCTAGCTATGCTTGGTGGGGCTAAATCTGGAGTTATGGATGCAGGAGGCAAGATGGCAGAAGAGGGCGGTGGTGGCTCAATGCGTAAAGCTCAGCAAAATGCGCCTAACGTTAGTGGATTAGGTAAACTTGATTATCAATCAACAGCACGTCAGTCAGAAGAATCTCAAAGTGAGTCTTCAACAGCTGGTGATTCTGGTAGTCTTGGTGATGCAGCTAGTAAAATGCTCCCTAAATCTGTTACTTCTGTTGCCGATAAATTCTTAAAGTCTGCTGATGTATTCAAAATGGCAGATAGTGCAAAAGGTCTTGATAGTAAAAAAGTTACTTGGGGAGCTTTTAGCCAGAAAGTTCCTAATTCCGCTCGTATGAATAAATCTGGAGCTGTTGCAAATGCAAAGCTACTTGCTGGTAGTGGTGCTGTCGGATCTGTAGCTAGAGTGGCTGAGAGGACAAATCTAGGATTGCAAAAAATGAAAGAGCAAGTTATCGGCTCAGCAAAAGGTATGGTAGGAGCAGATAAAAATAGCTCTAACCTTAAAATTGCAGCTTTAGACATAAAAATTAAACAGTTAAACAATCCAATTGTACGAGAGCTTACAGCTAAGAACCTTGAGGTTGGTAACACTAAGAGTTCTATAGCACAAACCGAAAAAGCTCTCCGTAATCCAAAAATTACTCCTGAACAAACATCTAAGTTAAATGAGAAACTTTCTGGGTTAACTACTAAGCTAGGTAAGCTAGAAACAGACCAAAGCAGACTACAAACCAATGCTGATAGTATAAAAACGCTCAATGGACAATATACAGAGTGTAGATTAGATCCTAACCATTGTAAAGTTAGCGGGCAAGAACATCCTTCAAGTATTGAAACTTTAGTCAATAGTTATAAAGAATGCGGTATAATAGGTAAAGATGCGCAAAATGAAGTCATTGTTAAATATGATATTAAAGGACAAGTTGCAGGTATGGATCTTGTGTCAAATCAAAAGATTCTTAATAATACGGTTATGCGTCAAACAACACTTGGGGTAAATGATAAAGTCACAGAAGGTATTCAGAATAGTTTAGATTTAAATTCTTTTCAGTTTAAAGAGGGAGATACAATAAGCAATGATGGTAAGGCTTTGACAAAAGATCAAGCTGAACAAATTAACTTAAGAAATCAAGCTTTATATGATTCTTCATCAAAACAGTTGAGTAGTCAAATGAATCAAGAGATAAGCGCTATAACAAATGAAATCACAGATGAGCCAAGAGTAGTTACTGTTGATACTGTTAAGCCAGATCCTAGTATTCTTGATAGGCTACAAAACGATAATTTAAGTAGTGTTCCAGGTTCAGGTGATTCTATAACAGGTGGTAGTGACGATACTCATGTTGTTGATCCAAATGCTGCAACCTATAAAGGTATGCAGGCAGCCCAAGCAGATAAAGCTGCAGAAGAAAAAGTAGTAGAACAAAATACAATTGAATCAGTAATGAAAACACTTGATGCTCAGAAAAAAGCCTGGTTGAATAACTTTGCAGCACAAAATGCGGCAGAAAAAGGGAAGTAATTATGAAAATATTAAAATACTTTTTTCTTTTAATACCTGTAATTTGTTTTGCAACAACTTATGATAATGTCGCAGCTGGGATGAATTATTTCAATTTTACCGATATTGCAGTTGATGACGATCTCTCTATGACCCTGTTGGGTATGGTTTTTGGTAATTTTAATGATATGTTACCAGCTATTGGATATAGTGTTCTTACACCAGTTTTAGAACACTTCAACCAAGGTGTCTTTGCCATTGCAGTTGGTATGGTTACTTATGTAACTTTTTTAAGTACTATAAAAACAGCTGAAGAGGGTAAGCCAATGGGAGAAAAAACTCCCATGTTTTGGATGCTACTTAGACCTATTATTGGTACTACGTTACTTGTTCCTTCTTCTAGTGGATATTCATATCTACAGTCTTTAATGATGTGGGCAATAATATCTGGTGTAAGTTTTGCAAATTCTATTTGGTTTACAGTAGTTCAAACATTTAATATTTATGGCTCATTAGGTGCTATGAGTTCTAGTGCTGAGGGTGCACCTAAGTCAAACTTTAATAGCTCAGCAGTTCTATCACAATATCTATTTGAATCTGAATTATGCTTATTAGGAGCAACTACAGAATATGAAAACCAGCAAAGTGAAGCAGGAGCTACTTCTAGCTCATCTATCAATACTACAGTTCCAGCCCCAAGTGCAAATTATGATAACTCAAATTATACGTTAAGCTATAATAACCTTCCAAGTAGTTATACATGTGGTAATTATCAGTTTAATAAGGCTATAACAAATCAGCCTTCTGGAAATTCATTATACAGTGTAGATGATGTCAAGAGCATGCTTAATAACACATTTTATAATGCATATATGATGGCTAAGTCACTAGCTTCTCAACAGTACCAACTAATAAATAATTTAACTAATGTCGATTGGGAAACAAATACAACTATATGTCAAACAGGTACTAATAATTCAGATCCAACTATGGATAATCTCAACTGTAATTTAGGTTTATTGCTTGCAAATAATGCTATGATGCTAAAACTAAACCTTGATAATTTAATGCAACTTACTGCTGGTTCAAGTACTTCAAATTCCGATGGAATTGATACAGCTGGTGGTTGGATGATGGCTGCAGCTGCATATTTTAAGTTGGTTTCCTCAAGTGGAGGAAGTGATACCTTTAGTTATTATACCTTTGAACCAGGTAAGGCTTTCATTGGTAATGGAGAGGTGAGTGATACATTGGCAGGAAGCAAGACACAAGAGCTATGCTATGTTTCTACTTCTGCTGCCAACCAGCCAATGCAAATGCCAACTAGTAATAGCGGTGGAACTCAATGTAATATTAGTATTCCTAAACAGTTTATTGTTTATAGTTATAGCGACAATCAAGAAATAAATACTAATTGGTTGATGTATGATATTAATGGTATGCCTAATGGTTCAACGAATCCTGGCTATTCAAATGCTCCAGAGTATATGAATTTATATAATACTGATTACACAGCTGGCTCTTCTGGCGATTCAACATATGATTCTAGTTTCAGTTATTCAAATACATATCAGGCTCAAATATGCCAACCTAAGGGATGGCTTACCCAAATGGGTAATGTTGCTGTAACAAGTAGTACACTTGGATTTGTAAACCCATCAGATTCAAACTGTGAAACAGTTACTGCATTTACAACTCCAGACAGTGGGCAGGTTAATGCAAATAGCTTGCCTGCAGTATTATCAGCACAGATATATGGTGCTGCTATACCCGCATTTGGTGGACAAGATATTAATTCAAGTTTCCAGAACCAGCTACTAAGTTTATCTAAGGCAACTTCTTCTGGAGTTCCTATCACGAGTAATCCAACAACAAATACAAATAATATGCCTTTTTCTAATTCTGGTGTTACACCATATGCTTATAACCAAATCCCTCAGTTACCGTCTGATGCGGCAGATTATGCATCTATGGTTTTATCAGGAGTGTTTAGTAGTTGGGATATTAGCGGTAGTGGAAGCAAATTTTATGATATATATAATAACTATATTGCTTCAGTAATAATGCAATGGCAAATTAGCTTTTTAAATAGTAATGCAGCTGAGCCAATTAGTGCAGTAAGAGATTTTGGGATACAAGTTATTTCAATGTCTATTCAGTTCATTGTTGCAATGACTCAAAAGATATACATCACCCAAATTCTTATAATGGTTAAATATATTGGTTGGTTTATCTTCTTCAGTATCATTGCTGCCGGTGGTGCCATGTACCAAATGGTTGCGCATAAAGTAGCTTTTTTGGTATTTCTTATTTTGTTATTTTCAGTTTTCTTAGCTCCTTTTGCATATCCTACGTTTTTTTCAATATACTCTACTTCATTCGCGCCCCAAGTTCTTATTGCAGGCCCCTTTCAGGCATTGGCTAATGTCGCATTGATGTTCCTACAGATAGAGATTAAAGGGACTTATTTGTGGGTCCCTCTTGTAATGTCTACAGCAGTGCCAATAATGACTTTGGCAATGGTATTAGCATTTTATGCGCCTATGATCCCATTTTTAATTTGGTGTTTAGCTTGTATAAACTGGATGATAGGTGTTATAGAATCTATGGTTGCTGCCCCAATAGTTGCCTTAGGTATTACATCTCCTCAAGGACATGATTTTCTTGGTAAGGCAGAATTATGTACTATGCTAATTTTGGCTGTTTTTATAAGACCTGCTGCAATGGTTATAGGATTTATTTTTGCTGTTTGTATTGCTTACTTTGGCTTTGCTTTATTTAATTTTATGATGTTTTATACTATGCAAATGTATTTAAGTTCAGTCATTATTAATGTTGGCGGTAAAGCAGGTGCAGTTCTATTAGGATTTTTACTGATGGTATATTGTTATACTGTTATAACATTTATTAATCAGATATTTAGTATGATTTATCAAATACCGAATAAAATAATGCGCTGGATAGGTGTTCCAGTTGATGAGCCAGATGAAGAGCAATGGCTAGAAGAGATTAAAGGTGGAACTACTGATGCTATTAGTGGCTTAGCAGGAGCATCAACTCAAGCAGCAGGTCAAATGGCACAAGGTGGTATGGCAGAATCTGGTGGTCAGAGTGCACAAGGTGCCCAACAAAATATGTCGGCACAAGCAGCAGGTGCGCAAGAGATGAAAGCTAAGTAAGCATATCAATTATACCTATTTGCTATGTAATATTAGCTACATGATTTTGTAGTAAGGAAATATAACTATATTAATTAATATAAAGCTTATTATTTATTTATTGTCTTCTTTCTTTTCTTTTCCTACCTCATACTCAGTACCACGAGCTAGGCTTTGGAAAACTTCTTCAGATATTATGCCATCGTCAAACTTTCTTTTTGCATCAGAAATCATTGTTTGACCATGTTCTTTTAGTACCTGTCTAGTTCTTTCAGTAATTCTAGTATGGTCAACTTGTAATAGTAGGTCTCTAATATCATCACTAAACACTAAATACTCGCGAAGAGCCACACGTTTTTTATCAACAGTTGGTACTAGCTTTTGCCAGATAATAAGTCGGACCGTTTCAATAAGATCGATAGTTTTTCCAGCCCGTTCTTCTTTGGGGAAAGTTCCAACAAGTCGTCTAATAGTTTCTGCAACACCATTAGTATGCATTGTTGTGTATACAGGGTGCCCAGTTAGCGCAGCTTCTAGAACTGAACTAATAGTTTCCGCATCACGTGCTTCACCAACTAGAATGAGCCTTGGCTTTCTTCTTAAGGCATTTCTTACTCCAGCTGAAAAGCTGGGTAGATGAAGAGGGATCTCTGATTGGCTCACAACAGCAGATGTCTTTTTAATATCGTCATAGACAAATTCAATAGGAGATTCGTAAGTTAATATTTTTCTGTTAGATTTTGGCTCTGCTGCGATGTCAGCAATAACTGAGGCTAGTAGAGTACTTTTACCAGAACCAGTTGCTCCAGTTATATACACAACTCCTTGTTCTGGAGCTATGTATTTCAATATACTTTCTGGTATATCCATAGTACTTATATCTGGTGGAGTTGTTGGTATTGTTCTCAATGTTATCTGAATACCATCATGTCCATTTACCAAGCAGCCTGTGCCATTTACCCTAAATCTGAATCTATCAAGACGAGTTGGTTTAAATTCATAGTTTGTATCAATATCATTGCCACTTAGAATCTGCGTTGTACCATTTGGACCATATATTGCATTTAAAATAGCGCCAACTTCAGAATTATTTAGTTTACGATTTGTAATACGGCAGAGCCTACCGTAGATCTCAGCTATTATATGTTCGTCAGTTTGAATTGTTATATCAGAGGCATTAATTAAGCAGCAATGCTCTAGGATCATATCTACGTCGTTAGGAGTAATACGCCTTGGTTCATTTGGCAACAGATAATCGTTTAATTGTGCTAGAATATCAGGATCATTTTCTAGTTCAGAATGATTAAGTTCCTCATGAGATAGATCGTGACCTTCCATTGCAGCTCCTATTTTACTAATTAGATGGAATTAATGCTGGCTTCCAAGATTTTGCATTATTTGGACTTAACTCAGAAGGCTTAGTTATTCTAACTATTTTATCATTTAACCTCATTTTAGCAGTGTTACCAGTAATGCCTAGGTTAGCTTTAGATACAAATGGTGCTGAAATCATGTTTTGCTCGTAGAGCTGACGATATAGTGACATACCATTAAAATCACGAGTTAGTTTGTTTAATGAATTTATAAAAATTTGATCACCTTGTTCTTTTCCTTCTAGCCAGCCTTTTTTTACAGCTTTATCCCATAATGATTTTTCTTCATCGTTTTGTGGAAGTACTGTTTCACTAGGTTCTTCTGGATATTTGTAAATTTCTAAGTTGATATACTCATGCCAAGTAGGAGGAGTAGTTACAAATCTTGCTGGCATTATAATTTCAATTACACTATCACTTAATCGAATAACATTTGGATTTGTTATATTCATACTATTATCACTTTTCTGGATAATAGGTGGCATAACATTATGATCCATAATTAGTGAGTTAAAATTATATATGCTGTCTAATGTGTTACTATGTTTTTCAATAGAGTTTTGTATGGTTGAGGTTCGCCAAGCTAGAGCGTACTGTGCACCGTAGCTTACAGCTGCTTCTGTAATAGCTGTTGCACGAATTTTGTTAAGACCTTGAGCATCAGCTGTATTACTAGTGCTACTACTACAACCTGTAAGAGCTATTGCTATTGCAATTGGTAGGGTGCGTAAAATTTTCATGGCTGCCCTCAAGCTGTTATATTTCAATGTAACGAAGTTCGATTGTATCTTGTTTCGATACATAAGATATATGTGCTTTTCCTGCTGCTTGGTAAGTAATATTTTGTATTATATCCGATAAAGCCACATTACGCATGTCTAGGTCTATAATTATCGGTATAGATGGGGCTCTTCCCATTACTCTAAATTTGTGTTTACCAGCAGCAGCTATTTTTCTTAGTATTGGTTCTACAGGTCCGTTCCAGTCTATGGATGATATTTCATTCATGCCTTTAACTTTCGATAAAGAGTCTGATTGCTTGGTTGGATTATATTTGATTTCAGAAAGCTTTATTTCTGCTAATTTATTTAATGAGCTACTCACAGAAGTGGCAGCCTCAGCTAGCTGGGCATTAACGTCAATTTGTTCTTTCATTTCGTCAGAACCAATGCTTTCGAGTAAGTTTGTGTATATTATTTCAGGTTTTTCATCGTCTTTACTACTGGAGCAATTTGCTACCAAGAGCGTGCTTAAGATTACAAATAGCCATCTATTAGAATTCATAATACTTTCTTCCTGAAAAGTGAAACTGTTATGGTAATGAAAGCTTAATATGCTCTAATTGTCAAGTCTGGTGGCTTTATTTTTTAGTATTGTTTTATTTTATATGGAATTATTTTTTTACCTTTTTCTTCTAAAGTTAACTCCCCCTTGTCTTTTGGGGTTTTTTATTGGTATTATAAAACAGTAATCTTCTGTAATGATGGAGACAATGAGATGAAAGGACCACCGCCAGGAGCTAGTTGGCGTGACTCAGCTAGAAGTGCGAAATTATGGATATTCGATGCGAGCGCATCATTCCCTCTTTTAATATTAGCTTTTCACATAACCATGAAGACTTTTATATTTGCTATAACAGCAATGTTATTTTTCTCAGGTTTAAGAAAATATGGATTTAGTATTCCTGTGTTTTTACGATGGGTAAGAAGCACAATAGCTGGTCCAAGAAAAGTTGCTATTCCATGGTGGTTTAAATGAGTAAAGACATAAATACATATCTAATCAAAATTTTTAAGGAAGAAGAGACAAGATTTACTCTAAGAGGGCGTGAGCTTGGTCTTGAGGAAATTTTTTCTTCTACAGGGCTGATGCCTGCAATAGCAAAGCGTGCTGACCAGTTGTCATCTCTCTGCTTGGGTTATGGAATTGGTGCAGGGTTTAAAGACAAAGAGGCTTCAATGCTTGGGACTGAGGTGACCTTTGACCCTGACACTCCAATTGCTGTTCGTTTACTAATGATTTATGATGTCATGCAAGAGCTAAAGAAAGGCTCGTCACAAGAAAAGAGAGTAAGTCTTGATGAGTTGCTTTATGATTAATTTTTGTGTATATTTATTTCCTTAAGGAATTCTTAAGCAAATTATGCTATAATATTAATTATAGTATGGAGAAGGTGCTTTATGGCCTATTACGACAACAACGATTATGACAGCAATCTAAATGCAGACAGCGCAAGTGTTGTTGGAAATGCAATGAGTAGTGTTGAAAGAATTAATGCTGCAACCCAAAAAGGGTTATCATTACCAGCAGCATGTAGGGATTGTAAAAATTCTATTTCAGAGATTGGTTCACACCCATCATCATCAATGTCTCCACAAAGATGAATTGTCTACTCATAACCGATTTTCTATTAAATTTATTCCTTATTTAAAAATTTCAGTTTACAGTGTCTTCGCCTGTAGATAGAATATATCTCTCTATGGCTTAAGTTTTAAGGATGCCTTGCTGTGAATGAAGACATATATGTCAAGCAAAGACAACAGATTATTGAAAACCTAGATGTTCTTATTGAAAACAAGGGCTGGGAGGAATCTTTAGCTCTAAAAGTAATTCAAGGGCGTATAGTTGCTTACAGAGATTCATTGCAAGATGAGATCGATGAATATCAAGAGTCTCACCAGGATATATGTAATGCCACAAAAGAAAAAAAAGAAGAAATGGCAGATGATGATATAGCAATATATGTTTGTCTTTACCGTAGCTTCGGCGATAATTTACCTAAATGGGAGCAAACTTTAGCAATATTAACGGGTAATGTTCTAGGTCGTCCTGTTTATCGCTCCGAAGAAGAAGCTGATAAGTTTATCACCGATAAAGTAAATCGCGAGCCAGAGGCATATATAGAGGTGTGGGTAAAGAAGAACATGATTCTGGAGCTTCCTCCGCAAAGAAAAATGTCTGATAAGTTCGGCAGTGAGCTGTTGTCATTGAAGCAAGAGGCTGTAAGACCTGATAAAATAAAGTATTTTACATCTGGTGTGGGTGGTAAATATCGTTACGTCAAAGGCAAGCTAATTCCTTTAACATAAAAAAAACAATAAAATTATCCACTTAATAAAAATTATATGAATTGTCTTGCGACTTTTGTTGATCCGCTGATATAATGCAAATATCTTTTAACTAGCTGGATTAGGATATGAAAGGAGGCCAACAGCAGCAGGGTGGCTCAGGAATGGATGCTCTGTATATAGCTGTATTTCTAATTTTATTCTGTGGTTTAATGTGGTGGAAATTTAAGGCACAGATCGTGTCTGTAATTTTCAGCATTAGACTGGCAGAGATTAGTATAATCGAAATATTCCTAGATCTGTTGGGTGATGTTGCTGCATGGCTTCACTTGCCACAGCCTGATTTGGCTTCGCTTGAGAAGTGGACTGATTTCATGGAAAGAGGCGATCCTGGAGGAGTTAGTGGTACAGAGCTATATTATATAAGCCTTGACGTTTGTCGTTATCTATCAGTGCCAGTATTCATAATTAGTGTACTCCTTGGCTCAGCATTATTCTTTTATCATTCTGCTAGTATGTATAATAATATCTATAATATGAAAAAACTACGTGCTTTACAAAATGCAGTTTACCCACAATATTCTCCGGTACTTAACAAAAATCTGATTGACACAGGACTTGATGAGGGACACTGGCGTATGTCAGAACAACCAATGGCTTTCTGTAAAAAACATAATCTTCTAGAAGAATACACAAAAGATGGAAAGGTTTGTGCAAGATTAATAAGAGAAGCTGCAGCAGGACAGTTTTGCTTGCAAATGGGTCCTATATGGGATGCGAGAGTCGATACTCAGCCGCCTTATGTTCAAGCACTGTTTGCAATTTTTGCTGCTAAAGCTGAAAGAGATAGCGCATCAAGCAGAAGGTTGATGAATCAGATTGCAAAGTCTGCGCTAAGTACCAAATTGGATTTTACTGGTACCAGAGAGCTCCTCAGAAAACATATTTCCTCAAAAATAATCGGAAGAGCTGCAGGCCCTCATGCATATGTTATCACTATGATGGCATCAATGCTTGAAGCTGCAAGACTTGATGGTGTTCTTGCTACAGCTGAGTTTATTTGGTTGAAAGCCGTAGATAGAAGATTATGGTATATGTTGAATTCTGTAGGGAGAAAAACAGCATTTCCTGAAGTTGCCGGGCCATTTGCACATTGGCATGTTGAAAAAAGATTACGTCGCCCTTTAAAGGTGCCAGTTGTCGATACGGCAGTCAATGCAATGGATAACGCTATTTCTCAGATTATCTACAAACAAGATGAAAAGGATTAAACATAGATGGCATATTCACAAAGAGGATTAGATAGTTCGCAAGAACAAAAAATGAGCGCCGTACTACGTGATACGCGTAGTTTTGGCGAGAGAATGAAGGGCATTTTAAAAAACCCCATTCAAATTGCTATAGCATTATCAGTCATAGGTGGCTGTGCTCTTATTTTTCCTGTTATTGCTGATATTTGTCTTCTAATTTGTATTTTTGTTTTTATTCTTTCTGCAGTGCAGCGTTGTACTTTGCCATATAGAATGCCTATGCGATCTCATTCACTGGATTATAATGACTTAATTCCAGGTACAAATAAGCCAAAGAAAGCACAAGGAATTTATTTCTTTGGTAATGAGAAGAAGACTAATTCTGAAATATGGTTTTCAAACGAAGATATGAGAACTCACGTTCTAATATTTGGTTCAACTGGCTCTGGTAAAACTGAAACCCTTGTATCAATTGCTTACAATGCTTTGCTGCAGTCAAGTGGATTCATTTACGTTGATGGTAAAGGTGATAACTCTCTCTATGCAAAAGTATTCGGCATGGTTAAGTATATGGGGCGAGAAGATGATCTCTTGTTGATAAACTTTATGACAGGTGCAAAAGATATCGTTGGGCCACAAGAGCATAGGTTGTCAAACACGCTAAACCCATTTGCTGATGGATCATCAGGGATGTTATCAAACCTTGTTGTAAGTATGATGGATTCAGGATCATCATCAGGCGATAGTGATATGTGGAAAGGGCGTGCTATTGCTTTTGTTGAAGCTCTTATGAAAGTTCTAACTGCAATGCGTGATTCAGGACATATTCTACTAGATGCTAATACGATACGAAACTACTTTGGCTTAGACAGACTAGAGGCTATGGTTACAGATAGTGCTTTCATTCGTGATGGCCAGTATCCGATTGATATGAGTTTTCTCCCGGATAATGTTATGGAACCTATGCGTAACTATGTCTACAACTTGCCAGGATATAACAAGGATAAAAAAGGAAAGCAAGTTTCTCAGGTATTTGAACAGCACGGCTTTATTACTATGCAGCTTGTTAGGGTTTTCTCATCATTGGCAGATACTTACGGCCATATTATAAGAACAAATCTAGCAGAAGTGGATTTAAGAGATGTTGTTTTGAATCGACGTATTATGGTTGTGCTACTTCCTGCTCTTGAGAAATCTCCAGATGAATTAGCTAACCTTGGAAAAATTATTATTGCTACCATGAAAGCCATGATGGCGTCTGGTCTGGGTGAAGCCGTAGAAGGCGATTATAAAGATCTAATTGATAGAAAGCCAACTAACGCTGAGACCCCATTTTTATGTGTGCTTGATGAGTATGGTTATTATGCCGTTAAAGGATTTGCAGTAGTTCCTGCTCAGGCTCGTTCACTAGGGTTCTCGGTTATATTTGCTGGACAAGATTTGCCTGCATTCCAGAAGGCATCTAAAGAAGAAGCTGCATCAATCGGTGCAAATACCAACATTAAAATTTGTATGAAGTTAGAAGATCCTACTGAAACATGGGATTTCTTCAACAAGAGTGCAGGTGAGTCACTTGTAACTCAAGTAGAAAGTTTTCAATCAAATGCAGGCTCTATCTCAAATGCATATCAAGATACAAAGGGTGCAAGAGTTGAAAAAAGATCTAGAATTGACCTGCAAGATCTTAAAGAACAAGATGTTGGTGAGGCTCATATGTTCTTTAAATCTAGGATAACTAGGTTCAGGTCTTTCTATGCAGCTCCTAAAGGATCAAAAGCAATGAGATTAAACCAGTTTTTGAAAATAGAACTGCCAAAAGATAATGATTTATATAGCCTTGTTAAAGGTATAGAGGATTTTGAGATTCTGACGCGTTCCCTTGCTACCAAGAAGTTAGAGGCTACTTTATCAAGTGGAATAGCTAAAGTTTTATCAATACATGCTGATCAGTCATCCGACTTAACTCCTATAGATAAGGGCTTAAATACATTTATAAAATTCTTTGAAACTGAAGAGTCAGGCGAAGTAGAGCTTGGTGTTGAAGTTGATTCTGATGCAGGTATTGTTGATACTGGTGTAAACATATTCAATAGATTAACTATTCCTGAATATTTAAAAGACTTAATAGTTACTGAGAAATTTAGTAGCGATGCTTTGTTAGCACGTAAACATTTAGAATCTAGCCTTACATATTTATTTCGCTTAATGTCTGTTGACGATTCAGAAGCGGCAACCTTAACAGAGGATATAATTAAAGATATAGCAAGATGTACTAGCTATAGTAAGGATGATATCGGTGTTGTGCCTGATGTAGGATCAATTGTACCAAAAATTGTTAAATTTAATGAAGAGATTCCTCTTTCATCTGAATAGGAAATAAAGGATAGTATTATGGATAAGTTAAAAAATAAAATCTCAATGTTGCTAGTAGTATCGTTACTCGTTAGTTGTTCACATACACCACCACCAAGTGGCACTAAGCCTAAAGTTGAGCCACCAGTAGATCACCCATCTGAAAATACTGTTACTACCAGCAAAAACAGCAAGAATAAACAACCAAACTATATTGAAAGCCATATAATGATTGAAAGACTTGGTGGCCAAGTAACAGTACGAGTTCCTTCTTATTTGTTTTTCAATGGTGCTAGTGCAAATATCAGCCCAGAGTTTAATGAATATACAAAAGAACTTGTTGCGGTATTGAAGAGATATCATGCAGATGAAATGAATATATCCGTTAAGTATCCTGTTGTGTCTACGAATAATGTCGATTATCAAATTGCAAATAACCAGGCTGATAGATTTGTGACAAGACTTGAACAATATATGAGATCTAGATTCACATCTGGTTCTGGAACTTTAGTTGTTAAGTCATCTGCTTTTAGCCCGAGAGTAGCAAAGATGGGTAATTTCTTTGAAATAATTTTGAATCCAAATAATTAGGAGTTCAAGATGAAGGACATTAGCTCAAATCGAGAGTTTATTTATTATAAGACAATGTACAGAAGAGCTGTTACTTTGCTTGTAACATTATCTATATCACTATTATTGCTTACTTTTTTCCTTTTTTATGCGTATGCTACTCAGCCAGATAGACATTTTTATGCTTCGGCAGAGTCGTATAAAATTACTAAGATTAAGCCTTTAACATATGGGTAATTACTGGGTCGTTTTTTGTACAATGTTGATTACAAAAGACAATGATAAAAAAATAATATTATTGTTGTCTATGTGTACTAGAATCTATTATAGTATACCTATGGATTTTATCTCAGGAGAGAAATTGTGGTCGATAAAGCTATCGAAATAAGCTACTTAAGAAACAATTTTTATCGCGATAATTATCGCAAAGTTTTGGTCGCTCTCCTAGTGATGGTCATTGCTAATATAATTCTTGCACTGGGTGCGGTTCATGTAATCAAAAATCCGCCATTACCGAAGTACTTTGCTACCAGTAATGATGGTAGAATCACTCTGTTGCATCCCTTATCAGCACCAGTTCTCTCTGCAAGCTCATTGACCGAATGGGCAACTAGAGCGGCAACAAGTTCTTACACATTTGATTTTGTAAACTATAGAAGATCGTTGCAAGAAGCTTCAGGGTATTTCACGGGTTCTGGTTGGAATTCCTTTGAAAAAGCATTAGTATCGTCAAATAACCTGTCGCTTGTATTATCCAAGAAACTTGTAACAACAGCAGTTGCTCAAGGAGCCCCAGTTATTCTGAAAAGAGGAGTCCTAAACGGGGCATACTCATGGCAAGTACAGTTACCAGTACTTGTTAGCTATCAGAGTGCAAGCATGAATGTTAAGCAGCCGCTGCTTGTGACAATGCTTATCAAAAGAGTTGATGTTGGGAACAATCCTGCCGGTATAGCTATTGAGCAGTTTATTGCAAGTGCTAATAGCCCCTCAGGATCTGGAAACTAAGGCTGGTTGAATTAAGGTATATATTATGAGAAAAACATTTAAATTGCTCAATACTTACAAAGCTGTAATTGCTATTTGCTTAACTTTGTTGGCTGAAAGTGCAATGGCTTCGTCTGGATCACAGCAAACAGTAAATCAACTCAATAATCAGGTTAATAACGCGATAGGCGGAAATTCATCCTCAATGGCTATTGATTCTATGAGAAATGAAGCATTTGCAAATGTTCCAGATACATTAATGCCCCTTTCTCCTGACGAAATAAAAGATGTTCGTCGTATATTCAACAAAACACAGGAAGCAGGCGCCTTTACTGGTGATGTGCCAGCTAAGCCAGTTAGTTCTACTATAATGGTGGATATTTCTCCAGGGGCCTCTCCTCCAGTAGTAAGGTTATCTTCTGGTTTTGTATCATCTCTTGTATTCTTGGATTCAACAGGAGCTCCGTGGCCAATTAAAGCATATGATCTAGGTGATCCAAAATCTTTTAATATTCAATGGAGCCAAGCAGGTGGTGCAGAAGACTCAATAGACAATACTTTGATGATACAGGCTATTACCATGTACAAGGTTGCAAACTTGGCGGTAATACTAAAAGGGCTGAACACTCCAATAATGCTTACTCTAGTTCCTGGACAAGAAGTAGTTGACTATAGGGTCGACATTAGAGCTCCTGGAATGGGACCAAAGGCAAAGGCAGTTTATAACATGATGCCTTCAGCTCCAAATCCAGCGCTAATAGACATACTTAACGGAGTGCCACCGCAGCAAGCTAAAAATCTAAAAGTTTCTGGTGGTAGTGCAACTGCTTGGTCAATTAACAAAACAATGTTTCTTCGAACAGATATGACTATAGTTTCACCCAGTTGGATTTCAACAATGTCTGGCTCAGAGGGCGGTGTTAATGCCTATGAGTTGCCACTTTCACCCGTAGTACTTGCCCTTAAAAATGGTAAGGTATTTAAACTGCAGATAGAAGGACTTTAATTATGAGTGATATGGATAAAACAAACGGTAATGTGCAAGAAGATTCAAAGAAGAAAGATGGCTCTCAGCTAAAAACTTTTGAGAATAAAAATAGAAGTATTTATGCTCTAGTAGCTATAGTTGTAACAGTAGTACTAATAGTATTAGGCTATAACTTTATTGTGGGAAAAAAATCTGCCGTTGATACTAGTAGTTCTTCAATTACTGGCGGCGTTAATATCGAATCAATTCCAGGACTACAACAAACTTCAGCAGAGTACACAGGCTTACAGCAAAAGCAAAATCAACAAAATGCAGAGCGTGCAGCAAGAAGTGGCGGTAGTGCAATACCAACAATTGTTAGAGGAACAGCAGCTAGTAATCTAGCATCATTTGATGCAGCTGAACTGTCCGGTCAAAAAAATGATAACGCAGAAGCATGTAGCCTAGAAAACTTGAAAAATGCTAGGCACGCTGGTGTTTCTGCTTTTGAACTGAAATGTAGAGGATGTACTGCTGCTCAATTAATGGCTGCAGGTTATACAGCAGGAGAATTAAAAGCCGCTGGATTTTCAGCTGCCGAGTTAATGAAGGCAGGGTTTAGTGCATCTGAATTAAAAGCCGCAGGATTTTCCGCAGCAGAATTGAAAGCTGCCGGCTTCACTGCTGCGGAACTAAAAGCTGCTGGGTTCAGTGCTGCGGAACTAAAAGCCGCTGGATTTTCAGCTTCCGATTTGAAAGCCGCTGGATTTTCAGCCGCCGACCTCAAAGCTGCTGGGTTTTCTGCGGCAGAACTTAGATCAGCTGGTTTCACTGCATCACAACTTAAGGACGCAGGTTATAGTGCTGCAGAACTGAAAGGTGCTGGCTTCTCAGCAGCCGAATTGAAAGATGCCGGTTATAGCGCTGCTGCTCTTCGCCAAGCAGGTTTTAGTGCTACTGATCTTGCTGATGCAGGGTTTAGTGCTGCTGAGCTAAAGAAGGCAGGATATAGCCCATCTGAGATAAAAGGTGCAATGGAACAAAGTAAACTTTGCTCGCTTAGCAATCTTAAAAAACTTCGTGCTGAAGGCAAAACTATTGTTCAATTAAAAGACTTAGGTTGTAATGCTAGACAACTTCATGCCGCAGGATTTACTGCTGCCGAATTAAAAGCTGCAGGTTTTAGTGCTGCTGAATTAAAGGATGCAGGGTTCAGTGCTGCTGAGTTAAAAGATGCCGGTTTCACTGCCGCACAGCTAGCTAATGCCGGCTATTCAGCAAATGAACTTAAAAGCGCAGGGTTTAGTGCAAGCGAGATAAAAGCTGCATTAGAAGCTGTTAAAGCTTGCTCCCCTGATAACCTAAGAAAGCTACGTCAAGAAGGCAAGACTGCTACCGAAATAAAAAAACTGGGATGTTCTGCAGAGCAGATGATGAAGTCAGGTTTTACTGCAGCAGAGCTTAGAAAGGCTGGTTTTAGTGCGGCTGAATTAAAAGCTGCTGGATTCAGTGCCTCACAATTAAAAGCGGCAGGTTTTTCAGCATCTGAATTAAAAGGTGCGGGGTTTAGTGCTGCTCAGCTAGCAGATGCAGGTTATTCTGCATCAGACCTTAAAAAAGCAGGCTTTAGCGCAGCCACCATCAAAGCTGCAATGGCAGAAGCTCAACTTTGCTCGGTAAAGAATCTGAAGAAATTACGTAGTGAAGGTAAATCAGCAAAAGAAATAAAAGATATGGGTTGTACTGCAAAGCAAATGATGGCTGCAGGATTTACTGCAGGTGAATTAAAAGATGCAGGTTTTAGTGCAGCTGAATTGAAAGCAGCAGGATTTACTGCGTCAGAGCTACGTCAAGCAGGATTCAGTGCTGCTGATCTTAAGAAAGCAGGGTTTAGTGCTGCAGAATTAAGACAGGCAGGTTTTTCTGCTGCCGAACTGAAGAAAGCAGGGTTTAGTGCTGCTGAGCTTAAGAAGGCAGGGTTTAGTGCTGCCGACCTTAAAAATGCAGGGTTCAGTGCTTCTGACTTAAGAAATGCAGGTTTTAGTGCAGCTGAGTTAAAGAAAGCAGGTTTTTCTGCAGCAGAGTTAAAAGATGCAGGCTACTCAGCTGGTGAACTGAAAAAAGCTGGTTTTAGTGCAGCTGATCTTAAAAAAGCTGGTTATTCCCCGAGTCAACTTAAGGATGCGGGATTTACAGCTGCTGAACTCAAAAAAGCAGGCTTTTCTGTTGCAGATCTTGCCGCTGCAGGTTACTCAGATGGTGATCTAGTAAGAGCAGGCTTTAATCCGCATGATGTCCACAAAAATGTATCAAATTCATCTTGTTCCCCAGAACAGTTGAAAAAAGACTTCGCAAATGGTGTTTCAGCTGTTGCCCTCAAAGATAAAGGATGTTCTGCAGAGCAGTTAAAAGCAGCAGGATATTCTGCAGCTGATCTCAAGGCAGCAGGCTTTAGTGCTGCCGAGCTTAAAGATGCTGGCTTCAGTGCAGCTGAACTTAAGAAAGCAGGCTTTAGTGCGGCAGAACTTAAAGATGCTGGATTCTCAGCCCAAGATTTAAAAAGTGCTGGCTTTAGTGCTGCTGATTTAAAGAAGGCAGGGTACTCTGCGTCTGAGCTCAGAAATGCAGGCTTTAGTGCTTCAGAATTAAAGAATGCTGGTTTTAATGCAGCTGATCTAGCAAACGCTGGATTTTCAGCAAAACAGCTTGCCGGCGCAGGTTTCTCTCCAGGAGAAATAGCTCTAGCTAAGGCAACAATGGGAAGCAGCAAGGTATCATCATGTAATATAGCAGACATAGTAAAAGGTAGAAGCCATGGTATGTCAGCAAGAGAATTCCGTGAAATGGGATGTAGTGCTGCACAGTTGAAAGCGGCAGGCTTCAGTGCCGCTGCTCTTAAAGCTGCAGGTTTTAGTGCTGCAGACTTAAAAAATGCAGGCTTTACGGCAGCCGAACTTAAAAATGCCGGCTTTACTGCTGCTGAATTAAAGAGTGCCGGATATAGTGCTGCGTCTCTTAAAGCCGCAGGGTTTACTGCTGCTGACCTAAAAAATGCTGGTTTTAGTGCAGCTGATCTACAAAAAGCAGGATTTAGTGCTACTGATTTGAAGAATGCAGGCTTTTCTGACAGTGAAATAGCAAGTGCCGGGTATTCACCTAGCCAGCTTAACGCAGCTGGAGTATCAACCATAAGTAACCTAGAACAACAAGCTTCAACTTCCGGTAAATCAGAAAGTCAACAAGCCCTAGAAAGATTACAGAAAAGACAAGCAATGCTTATGAGTCAGCAAGAACGTAAGACTAAAATTTCAAGTATGCAGTCTTCAATGTCATCACAAGCTTCAAGTCTTATGTCATCATGGTTGCCACCTGCAACTCAACAAGCTGTTGTGTCTTCATCAAGTTCTTCGTCAGATGGACCAGGAGTAGCTGCAATGTCTGCATCTGAAGCAGCTCGACTTGGATATATGCCAAGTGGTCAGAATATACTCGCAGGATCAGTAGTATTTGCTGTGCTAGATACAGGCATAGACAGTGATGATCCAAGCCCAATTATGGCAACTATAATTCAAGGTAAACTTGAAGGTTCTAAGCTTATTGGTTCGTTTAAGCGTAATGGCGAAACAGTAACAATATCGTTTACAACATTAAGTAACCCAAAACTGTCTAAGAGTTTGACTATTGATACTGTTGCTATTAGTCAGGAGACAGCTAGAACTGCACTAGCATCAAGCGTTGATAACCATTATTTACTTAAATATGGTTCCTTATTTGCATCATCCTTCTTATCTGGATTAGGTAATGCAATTAGTCAGTCTGGTGCATCTGTATCAACAACTGATTCAAGTAGTAGTAGTAGTAATGGTTTATGGACTGTAACTTCTGCAGATTTAAATACAGGGCAGCAAATAGCAGTAGCCCTTGGTAATGTTGGAACAAAGATGGGGCAACAGTTAGCTCCTATGTTTGACCAGTTGGTGCCAACAGTTAAAGTAAACTCAGGAACAGGAATGGGAATATTATTCATGAAAGATTTCCCTCTGCCTGCAGAATTGGCTAGTTAGAAATTAAAGTTATATATTGGGGGATTAGAAATGGCAGATCAAGATAACACAAGAGATGAATTCGTTTTTGAAGATGAAGTAGTTCAAGAAGAGCCTGAATATACAAAGGATTCGTATGAAGGCTCTACTGAGAATATAAAGTCGCTACTTCATAACAAAAGACTTATGATGCTAGGGGGGGCTGTCATAGGGCTCTGGGTCATTACATTTTTATTTGACTCCATGATGCCAAAAGACTCAATAGAAGAAGACTTAGATTCTTTAACTGCGAGCTCAGAACCTGTTGCACCACCTTTGCAAGCTACTGCTAAGACTGGTGATTATGATGAATTTGAAGATAAAGTTAAAAATAATGCTGATGGAGTTGAAAAAATTAATGAAAATATTCAGCAACAAAATTCATCTATAGAGAAGGCTCATCAAAATTTTAACATGTTAAACACTAAGGTTAACAAAATGGCAAATGATATTTCTGATATGCATTACCAGTACAATAGTATACTTGAAATAGAAAGGGAGTTATTTCAAAAAATTGCGAAAATTGAAGAGAAAATGAAAAAAGAAGAGGAAGCTGCTAAGAAAAAATTAGAGGTAAAGAAGGTTGTAAAGCCACTTAAAACTTACTTTATTAGAGCAATTGTTGAGGGTAGAGCATGGCTTGTTGATCCTAAGGGACACTCGGTTACTGTATCAGTAGGCAATACACTAACTGATTATGGTAAAATTGAGAAAATTTACTCTGCACAGGGTTTTATAGTCACAACATCGGGTCGTGTCATTCAATTCCCATCTGATTAATATTAGGACATATATCCATGACAATATATTTGAGAAATAACATAAAAAATGCTAAATTTTTGTCTGGTGTTTTAGTTTTTTCTCTCATTTCCCCATGCGTATTTGCAGGCACTAGTACTTTTTCCTCGCTTTTTATAAATCTAAATGATAGCCTTAATCAAGTTTGGCAATTCTTGATAGCGTCATGTTATTTAACAGGATTCTCCCTCACTCTTGGGGCTATATATAAGCTTAAGAAGTTCGGTGAACGTACAGCATTTATGCATAACTCTAAAGGTTTGTTAGCACCATCTGCCGCATTTCTGATTGGTATTGCACTCATGTACGCACCAACGTTCTTGCAGATAATGAATACAACACTGTTTGGTACCCCAAATGTTCAAAGCACATTATCATGGCAAAGCTCTCATTCAGGTATTGATTGGGCTGACGTATTAGCTCCCATGATAGGGACTATTCAAGTCATTGGCCTCATAGCATTTATTAGAGGAATGCTTCTAATAACTAAATCAACAGGTGAACAACCGCAGCCTGGTGCTGTCTCAAAGGGCTTTATTCACATAGTCGGCGGTATAATGGCTATTAACATTACTGGTACTATGGATGTTCTAGCTAATACATTTGGTTTAAGTTAAGTTAATATATGAAGTAAAATTATTGCAAATATTGTATATTTGTAATATCATTTTTAGGTATTTGGAAGAGGGGCTAGTTATATAATTCATATTGTACTAGCATATTCCTCGTTTATATTGATATGGAGTATTTATTTATGAATATGATAATTTTAAAGAGAAGTATTTTAGCTCTTGGGCTACTAACTTCATCTATTGCTATGGCTAGCAGTACCGCAACAATTGGTACACTAGCTTCTAACGTAACACAAAGTTTCTCTGCAATTGGAGCGCTAATGACGGGTGTAGCATACTTAGCTGGTCTAGGTTTTGGTATATCTGCTGTGTTCAAGTTCAAACAACACAAAGATAACCCAACACAAATCCCAATAGGTACTCCTTTTGCTTTGTTAGCTGTATCAGTTGTTCTTATATTCTTACCTTCAATTTATGCTCCTGCAGGTGCAACAGTATTTGGTAGTAGTGGCGGAACTGGTGGTGGTTTTGAAGGCCAAGGATCAACTTCTCTTCCTGGCGCTACCTAATAGGATTAAAAATGAAATATACCTCTAGAGTGATAAAAATAATAGTTATGTCAATTTTAGTGACTAACTGCTTTGCTTCAATGGCTCTAGGGGATATTGCTGAATCAATCACAAGTAGTTTTGAGAAAATTGGAAAACTCATGATTGCTTTAGCATATCTATCTGGTATTGGATTTGGTATTTCTGCTGTTTTTAAGTTTAAACAACATAAGGATAATCCTACCCAAATACCTATCGGTACTCCATTTGCATTACTTGGTGTATCGTGTTTGCTGGTATTCCTTCCTGGAATTTATAAGCCAGCTGGAATGACAATATTTGGAGATGATGAAGGTGCTATTGGTGGCGGGTTTTCCGGCCAAGGCGCAATAATGATGCCAGGATCCTCATATGCATATAGCACTAGAGGAATATAGTCACTTTAATCATAACAAGGAAGACTATGAGTAACTATTTACGTTCAATTAATATAAGAGTTAACCCAGGTGCTTGGGCATATTATGCAAAAAGAAATTCAGATGAAAGATTCGCGTCGTATAAAAAGACTGTAGCATTTGAATGTAATGACACATGCCAGTTTTGTGGCTTCAGAGATAAATCTCACATGAATGTCATTAACCTTGATGGCAACTACAAAAATAACAAAATATCTAATATGGTTTTATCTTGTCCCATATGTACACAGTGCTTTTTTCTCGAAATGATAGGAAAAGTGGAAAATACAGGCGCAATACTGATATATTTGCCGCAAATAAGCCAAGAAAATTTAAATGGATTATGCCATGCGCTTTTTTGTGCTATTCTTAATGGCACAAAGTACGCTCAGCTTGCACAATCAACATATAATGATTTGAGACTTCTTACAAAGGTTGTTGAAGATACTTATGGTAAAGGACTTAGTAATCCTGCATTTATGGGGCAGATGATAATTGATACTCCACTTGAAAATAGAGATGAATTATCACAAAAATTACTTGCAGGAGTTAGAGTTTTACCTCTTATTAACAAGTTTACTAAATGTGTTGAAACTTGGTCAAAGACAGCACTAAGCAGTATGAATTAGAAAATTTTATGATTTTAAAGGACTAGGGTGATATATGGGAGCAATTGTTGATAATGTATCTGAGGTTTTGGACTCGTTACTAGCAGCTTTAAGTTCAGGGCTTAAACAAACAGTTGAATCTTACTGCGATATACATACCGCAGATAGTGAAAATACTCTTGTCGCAACTGATGGATCTTTACTATCAATTATAAAAGTTGAGGGTGTAAAGGCCTTAGTAGGCCAAGAGGAATATGAAAGGATTCATGATGGTGCCTTACAAAATTTATCAACATCACTTGCTGAACAAGGACATTCAATACAAGTTTTCTTTGGCTACTCACGTGAAAAAGTAAAAGAAGTTATTCAAGACAACTATGCACCCACAATAGAAAGTTTAAACGATCTTGGACTTAACCTTGATGATTTAATGGAAGAAAGGTTAAATCATATAACCAAATATTGTGGTTTTGAAGAAGTGTATGTAGTAATGTGGAGTAAGATAAGTCTTCTTACCGGTGATCAATCTAAACGTGCACTCAAAGAGAAGTCAGAAAAAATAAAAGATAAAAATTACAATGTAAGGTTAGCACAAAACGTACTTGCTGCAATTCCTGATCTAAGAAATGCCCATGACTCATTTATCAAATCATTTTGTAGTTCTATGGAGTCTCTGGGATTAGTCATAGATCTACTCGACTCCCATTCTGCTGTGGCAGCTATAAGGAGAGTATTAGATCCTGAGTTTACTGATAAAAACTGGTCGCCAATTTTACCTGGAGATAATTTTAATCCTAAAATATCTCAGAATTTTAAAGGTGATATAGCGGATATATTATGGCCATCTCTATCTCACCAAATTATTCCAAGAGATGCCCTAAACATTGATTTACACACAGTAAAAGTTGGTGGCACAATCTACTCATCTGTGTTCATAGATTTATTTCCAAAGGAAGTACAGTCTTTTATGAGCCTATTCAATAGAGCCCTCCCTACAGGATGTCCCTGGAGAATTTCATTCCTCATGGATGGTGGCGGTATGAGAGCACTACAACTTAAAAGAGCTTTTTCATCTCTTCTTTCTTTCTCATCATCTGATAATCGACTGATAAATGACTCAGTTGCTTTGCTAGACTATATTAATGTTAATACTGATGATTCAGTAGTAAGGCTACGTGTAGCTGCATCAACTTGGGCTCCAGAAGGAGATATTAAGTTGCTAAGAAATAGATCGTCTCAGCTTGCAAGGGCCATTCAAGGCTGGGGGTCATGTGATGTGTCTGAAATATGTGGTGATGCTTTTGAGGGTTATGCTTCTAGCTTGCTTGGTTTTTCTGCAAATAGTGTTGCTACAAGTACAGTTGCATCATTATCAGATACACTTTATATGATGCCTTTCTATCGTCCAGCTTCACCATGGAAAAACGGCGCTCTTCTCTTAAGGTCACCAGATGGTAAACCATGGCCATACCAGCCAGGATCTCCACGCCAAACAACATGGATTGATCTAATGTATGCGCGTCCTGGTTCTGGTAAATCTGTGTTATCTAATGCTTTGAATTTGGCATTGTGTATGGCTCCGGGTCTAAAAAGATTACCTAGAATATCTGTTATTGATATTGGTCCATCAAGTAGTGGTTTGATTTCTCTTTTGAAAGAAGCCTTACCAGAAAGCCAGAAGCACCTAGTTGCATATCATCGCCTAAGAATGACAAAGGAATATTCAATTAATCCTTTCGATACTCAATTAGGATCGCGATATCCAAGCCCTCAAGAGAGAACCTTCCTTGTTAACTTTATTTCTCTATTATCAACACCAGTTGGATCTGATGTTCCATATGATGGGATTATCGATATGGCAGGCATGCTAGTAGATGAGGCTTATAAAACATGTTCTGAAGAAGGAAACCCAAATAGCTATGCACAAGGCGTTGAAGATATAATAGATGCAATTTTACAAGACATAGGCTTTGTTGTAGATAGCCATACTACCTGGTGGGAAGTTACAGATGCATTATTTAGCGCAGGCTTTACTCATGAAGCTACATTAGCTCAGCGTAATGCTATGCCTCTAATTAGTGACTTAACATCTATTTGTAGACTACCAGCTGTGGAAGATCTTTACGGAAATGTAGGTACAAAAACAGGTGAAACTCTAATAAATTCTTTTGCTAGAATGATATCTAGTGCTGTTCGTGAATATCCTATATTATCACGTGTTACTAAATTTGATCTTGGTGAAGCTAAAGTTGTTTCAATGGATTTGGATGAGGTTGCTAAGAGTGGTGGGAATGCTGCTGATAGACAGACAGCTGTTATGTACATGTTAGCAAGATATTTACTCGCTAAAGACTTCTATCTTACTTTAGATTCCTTAGGTAGTATTTCTGATATATACCGTGAATATCATGAAACACGTATCCAAGAAATAAGAGAAGATTCTAAACGCCTCGTGCTAGATGAATTCCATAGAACTTCAAAAGTACAATCAGTACGTGACCAAGTTGTTCAAGATATGCGTGAAGGAAGAAAGTGGAATGTTCAAATTGCACTAATTTCTCAGTCACTAGATGACTTCGATGATGTTATGGTAGAGTTTGGTACTTCAATATTTATTATGGATGCTGGACCAGAACAGGCAATAAATAAAACATGTAAAGTTTTTGGTTTGTCACAAACTGCTCGTGCAGCACTGAAAAACTCAGTTCATGGTCCAAGAGAAGGCGGGTCAACATTTTTAGCACAATTTGCGACTAAGGAAGGGATAAATATACAGCTTCTAACGCTAACTCTAGGGCCTATTGAATTATGGGCATTTAGTACTACTGCTGAAGATGCATTTATTAGAAATAAACTCTATGTTGATCTAGGTCCTGCAGAAGCAAGAAGAGTACTTGCTAACATCTTTCCAAATGGCTCTTGTACCAAATATATCGAAGCAAAAGTTAGAGAGCTAGCAGAGGATGATTCTGGCATAATATCAAACGATGAAAAAGGAAGTGTCTTAGATACAGTAGTTGAGAAAATACTATCTGAATATAAAAAAGATCCTAACTTTAGATCACTCTAGTTTAGTTAAAATTATATATTAAGCTTAGGCCATCACTGGTTTCGCTTGTATATACTTTCATGGCAACATTATCGTAAATCTTGTACTGTGCGCTAAACTTATATGACTCTGAATATAGGCCATATACCATGGTTAAACTTACCTTGTCACTTATTTGTTTAGATAAAGCTATTTTAAGGCCACTTCTTACACTATCTGATGTCGTGTTATCACTGCTAGTAGACCCCTCATCAAGTATGCTTACTTGGTCAATATTCATAGACTGACCAATATTACTTAGTATCCCGGTAGAGTTAAGTACCTGTGAGCTTATTACAACAGAGTCATTGCTCTTAGAGTAATTATCATCGCTGTTAAAGGAATAAATCTTACCAAAGACAAGTAAAGACAATATTTCTTCATCTGTATAGCTATCTGGTACTGAAAACAATCTTAATTTTGGCGATGAAGAATTTCCAGTGATCATAATGCCAGCTTCTATTTTATCACTCTCTAAATTATCATCGTTTTCAAAATTAGTTATATCTCTAATAGCTATTACATCTAAATTAGGATTATAGATACTATCTTCATTATAAGTTAGTAACCCTCTTTTTATAAAAAGCTCTTTACCATATTTCTTATATTTAGCATTTTTTATCATTAGATCACCACTTGCAACAAAGTCAGATATTTCATGCAAGTATATTAAATCAAGCTTGCCTCCAATATTACCAGTAGTGTTCATAATATCTATTCTAACATTATCTGATACATCTAGATGTAGCTTACTATTTGGGGATAAGGTTAACAAAACACCATATTTAGGTTCGTTTTTTTCTTTCTTTACTGATATATCGCCAGGAAGTTCAAGGATGTAAGGGGAAAAGCTTGATTTTATATTTCCTTTTGTTACCTTGGCATTACCACTTATAGTTACGATATTATTTTTTGCCTCAGCTCTTATTTTTGCATCAACGGTAGCTTGTAATTCTGCTGTATTTATCACATCTATATTTTTACTATATATATCTATTTTGCCAATATCGTCTATGTAATCTCCAACTATCTTCAGTTTTCTATCTTTATCGTTATATTCTGCATCTATTCTTAATTTATTGTTATTTAAATCTAAGTTTAAGAAATTAAGTTTCTGGGTTATGTTGTTTTTATTGAAGTGTATGCCAAGGTTTGAAATTTTAATCATACCTTTTTTTTTATTAATGATATTTTTATTTCCGCTAATGTGCATAGAACCATTTAGGATACCATTTTTTATTGATGCAATATTTCCTATATTTAATTCACCTAATTCCACAATGTTGAAATTATTTGATTTTAACTTTATGTCCCAGTCAGTTTTACTAAAGTTATATCTTAAATCGCCACATAACTTATTCCCTTCCTGTAAGAGGCACATTTCGTTAAAAGAAAAATTATGAGTATTAGCTTTAATTTTAAACGGATCATTAATTTTTGTAGTAAAATTATTATGATTGTAAATTAGCTCTGTTACTTCACCTTGCCATTGTGATTTATCGAGAGAACCATAAATCTTAGACGCTATATTAGTATTGTTATTGTTGATAGTGATATCCGCTTTATGTTGAGATATCTTTCCTTTTGCATTGCCCTTAATATTTTCTATAAACGTAAAGTCATTACTGATATCTTTTAGCTCCATATTAGCTTGTAGTATTTTATCACCTTGCCAAGCAAGGTTGCCCTTAGCTTGAGATATGAAAATATCTTTATAATTTATATTTTTCATATCTAGTACTAGATCAAATTTTGGTGTTGACAGATTTTTAGAGATACTAATTTTTATGCCACCGTCCCCAGAAAACCCAGGAAAAATG
>JACKZZ010010852.1_pt1 | contig 170193 bp, 174 predicted proteins | sample 8027871 | NCBI WGS metagenome assembly JACKZZ01 (sample SAMN15724774, study PRJNA655200) | protist metagenome | isolation source: fluorescence activated cell sorting (FACS) single amplified genomes of... | place: USA: West Boothbay Harbor, Gulf of Maine | collected 2000-07-19
TAAAATGATCCATATATAATATGTATCAGTTACCAAACGAACTTATTTTGCAAATATGGGAATATGATTCTACTTATTACAATAAATATAAAAGTGTAGTACAAGAATTAAATCAACATTTTATATTCTATAAAAAAACTTATTTTGAATATACTCGACTATATAGACGAATAATTTGGAGTGGAAATATAAGAAAATCGAAACATTTAATGGGTTGGTTTCATAAGTTTGGTGTTAATTATGATCCAGGTTATTATATTTTAAACAAAGATACAAATAAACAATATAATCATCGCGTAGAACGAGGAATCAAACCGTTACTTGTTGTATAATAGTTAGTATTTTATAAAACAACATAAAATAATATGTTGTTTTAAGTTTAATGTCAAAAAAATATCCATTTGTATCTATATGCACACCCACATTTAATAGGCGACCATTTATTGAAACAATGTTTGTATGTTTTAAGAATCAAACCTATCCAAAAGACAAAATGGAATGGATTATTGTCGATGACGGTACAGATAAAATAGAAGATTTAATAAAAGTTGCCAATATACCCCAAATTAAATATTTTCCCATAAAGAAAAAAATGAAATTGGGTGAAAAACGAAATTTTATGCATACAAAAACAAAGGGCGAGTTTTTGGTTTATATGGACGACGATGATTATTATCCACCCGAAAGAGTAGAACATGCAGTGGATGTTTTGCAAAAAAATCCACGAGCATTATGTGCTGGTTCAAGTGAATTATATGTATATTTTAAACACATTGATCAAATGTACCAAAGTGGTCCTTTTGGACCCACCCATTCCACTGCCGGAACATTTGCATTTCGACGTTCGTTATTGCAATATACACAATATGATGACAATGCGGCATTGGCCGAGGAACGGTCCTTTTTAAAAGAATATACCATACCATTGGTACAATTAGATCCAATGAAAACAATTTTAGTTTTTTCGCACGATCACAATTCATTTGATAAAAAGAAAATGTTAGAAATGGGAGAAAACAAATGTTTTAAAAAAAGTAATAAAACGGTACGAGATTTTATTCGAATCAAAAAAGAAGAAACTATTTATCAATTTTTTATGAAAGATATTGACGAAAAATTAAAAAATTATAAACCAGGAAATCCAAATAATAAACAAGATGTATTAAAACAAATGGAGGAAATGCAAGAAGAACGCAAACAAATGGATACGGCAAATCAACAAGGTTCATCTATTTTGGTAGATGTTCCTGGGAAAGGAAAACGTAAATTATCACCTCAGGAGGTTATTACTATATTGACTCAACAACAAAATCAAATTAAATTTCTCATACAAAGAGTAAAAGAATTAGAAGAAAATGTATTGCAAACACAAATGCAATATGCTGCATCTCAACATGGTTAATATTATAATATGGTATATTTGTTCTCTCTTAACCAAATATTAGCAATATATTTATTGCCTGATTTAACGGGCATACCTGAATGTAAAGACAATGGATGACATTTATTTCCATTTTTTTCCAATGAATAAAACAACAAACCGCTATATTTTTCTGGTTTGTATTCTTTTTTTAAATTGGGAAAGTCGGTATATCCTCCTGTAAAATCGTCATTTAAATAAAGAATCATGGTAACCACGCGTTGGCCGCCATTTTTTTCAAATTCTACACATTCTTTTTTATCGTCACATGATGCATCATAATGCGCATTATAAAAACCATTGGGTTCATATTTTACAACCTGCATTTTTTCGCAATTTTCAAAAGGTAAGTTTGTAATAGTACAAACACGTTCAATAATTTGTTTTATAACAGGATCCGAAGGAGATAACCAAGCCGTTTGACTTTTTCGAATATTTTCCGAGAACCCACTTACTAACCGACTTTCTCTAAATAAGGGATTGGCTAATTGTAAAATATGTTTCGTTTCTTGAGGACTAATAAAATTATTGTACATCTTTGGTGGAGTATATTCGTTCGTAACGGCACAATACCCGCGCCCTTTATACGTTGGTTGAGCATATGATTTTCCTATAAAATATGCCATAATAATTACAAATAAACATAATATAGATAGAATGATGTGTTTTATAGAAAAATACATTATACATATTCATAATAATTTATCGTTGTTTATTTACATTAAAATATTCAATATAATCATCAAATGGATGAACAATTGTTGTTGCAACACAACTTGAAAACAAACTGCATCCAAATTTTGTATATATATTATCACCACTCATAATATATATTTATAAAAATAGTAACTCAAATATTATGACGATTACTCGTCTAAGATTGTTGTTTTAAATAACATACCAGTCACAAGATAAGGGTCGCAATTGGAACTAGGGCGACGATCTTCAAAATATCCTTTTCCATTTTTTACAGTATCATTGCCTCTGCGAATAGATGCACCTCTATTCGCGACACCGTGAGAAAATGTATCATAAGATGCTGTTTCATGAGCACCAGTCATTCTCTTTTCATTACCACTACCATATACTGCCATATGTTCCATATGTTTGTGTGATAATTTTTCAATAGCCTCATCAATATGTTCCAAACCTGTTTTATCAACAGTACCTTCACGCATTTCTTTTGTACTATAGTTAGCATGGCAACCAGAACCATTCCAATCTCCTTCCAACGGTTTAGGTTCAAAATCGATAGTTATATTATATTTTTCTCCTAACAAAACCAATAAATAACGTGCCATCCACATATGATCTCCTTCTTCAATTCCAGTACATGGACCAATCTGAAATTCCCATTGTCCGGGAGCAACTTCAGCATTGATACCACTTATTTTAATACCAGCAGCAACACATGCATGTAAATGTTCTTCCGCAAGATCACGTCCGAAAGCATTTTCAGCACCAACACTGCAATAAAATTGTCCTTGTGTTTTATTTTCATCATAACCCAAAGGTTTTTGTGTAATTGTATTAATCATAAAATATTCTTGTTCTAGTCCAAACCAAGGTTCAGCACCTTTGTTTTTTTCGAAAATTTCGTTAGCCCAATGACGATGACTATTTGGTAAATAAGTACCATCCGGACGTGTTGTTTCACATAAAACCAAAATAGAATTTCCACCTCTAACAGGATTGGGAAATATTTGACGTGGTACTAAAATAACTTCAGAATCAGTTCCTTGTGCTTGTTCAGTAGAACTGCCATCATAATTCCATTTTGGCAATTGTTCTAATCGTGTGACTTCGTTCTCAAAAACACGCGTTTTTGAACGAAACTCGTTATTTCCTCCTAACCAAATGTATTCGGCAACAGTGTTGAAAAACCCCATTATATATTATATACAAAGAAGTCCTATTATATTTTTCACAAAGTATTTATTACAATTGTTATAACTAATCATTTTTACTAAATAAATATTATCAAATTTGTAAATAATCATACTATTTTATTATAGTCATTTATACCAGTGAAGATTTAAATCCGCACACCAAAGGTGTGCGGGGATTTAATTCGTTACTGGCATCTGACATTTGAAGAATTAAAATGTTCCATTTTAAATCTTCAAAGGTTTAAATCTCCTCTTCTATAATGGCATCCTTTTTGACATTTTTTTCAAGAAAACGATACATTCTTCGTATATCTAATTTACTAATATCATATCCTTCAAATAATTCTTCTATATAACTTGCATTTTCACTATTTAATAAAAAATCTCCGGAATCATGTTGTGGTAATGACAATCGTATTTCTTGAAAAAAAGCAATGACATCCTTTTTATCCATATTTAGTTCTAAACATAAGTTATTAATAAACAATTGATTATTATATTCCGTTGAATATTTTGTCAAAACTTTCGTAAAACGAATGTCTTCGTGATTGAATATTTGTTTATTCGTAAAATGACTGTGATATAGTTTATTGTTGTAAAACGTTTTAATCAATGAACTCATTTCGTTAAATATCCAAATTTGGTTTTGAAATGTAATACGATCAATATAATCCGAAAAACAGATATTTTTTAACAATTTAATATAAAAAGAAAATTGGTCCTTTCGAGGAATATGTGACATAACATCCACAATATTTTCGTGCCATAATAAAGCAATAATAGTTCGATCTGTATCGTTCATTCGAATATGATGTTCGTCAAATGGAATATATTCATTAAATAACGTAGCAGTCAAACGTTTTGAATCTTCATTAAAACATTTTACTTGAAAAATATTTTCAATCACATTCGGTGTCAATAAATGACATTTGTTTTTATATAAGTGTTCAGTGAAATTCAACTTACGTATATCACCCTGAATATAGGTTAAAATTGCAGTTTTGTATAAATTTATGTGATTTTTTGGTATGATAGAATATAATATTTTTTCAATTTGTTTATTAGTAGGCGTTTTTAATTCAAATGTATTACATACTTTCATTAATTCACGAATCTTTTTATCCATGTAATAATTTCCAATACAAATAATCGGATTCAATGTCATATTTTCTAATCTTTGTTTTTGAGTCTTTTTTTGCCGAATTAATTTGATTAAGGCATTAATCCCCCCTTTATCCCCATTATTCATGCCGTCGATTTCGTCCATAACAATGGCAATCTTTCTCACTTTTCCTTTCATCATGTCTAGTACATTTCTATTTGATATGTTATTGCTTGTTATGTTATCAATTAATGTTTTGTTACGAACGTCTCCTGCATCATATTTAATAATATCATAATTCAATTCTTCTAATAATTTGACTGCGAAATTTGTTTTTCCACTTCCAGGAGAACCAAATATATATATACCTTTTTTATATTGTATATCACTACACCGTTCATCAAATGATTTTAATATTGTAGTTATTTCCTTTTTTATATGTGTTCTATCCAATATGTCAGAATAATCCATATATTGTTTATTCGGTTTTTCTTTATAACAAACTTCGTTTTCAATCGACATATTGAATTGTATAGTATTTATTTTAAGTAACTTTTTTAATACTAGTATTTAAACGAATAATCATTAGTTATTCGTTTAAAATCACCAAACATTCAAAATTGCTCGTTTTAAGTGTCAAAATGTATAAAAATTATGTAAATTGAGAGAAATCATTGGTAATGGGCATAAAATTAGAAGAACAACCTCTTGGATAACTATATCCTTGAGCAGGTTGTTGGTTATAACAACATTGTTGTGGTTGTCCATACGCAAACCCTTGTTCAGGATATCCATAACCTTGTTGCGCAGCATATCCATTTTGTGCTGTTCCATATCCTTGTTGTGCTCCTTGTTGTCCGCCCTGTTGCTGCATTTTATCGTACTCCAATTGCTGTTCTCTTTCACCGTATTCCAATGCACCTCTGCCAACACCACCAATTAGTCCTGCAGTTTGATTTACTACATTATTTCCCATACCAATTACATCTTTGGCAACATCACCTACGCCAGAACCCGCATCCTTCAATAAACCGGTTGCACCAGAACCAGCATCTTCTAATCCTTTACCTATACCACCTGCAATATTTTCAACACCTCCAACTGTTGTGTTAAAGGCACCTCCAACAGTATCAAATGCTTTATCTAAGGCATCTCCTGCCTCATCAACGGTATTATTTAATGCATCGCCGGCAGTTTTTACAGTTGTTTCTACCGCGGGTGCAGCAACTTCAAGACCAGTTTGGATAGTATCACCTACAGATTTGACAGTTTGTTCGGCAGTCCCCCCTACTGCTCCGGCCCATGTTTCAGGTGAAGAACTGAAGGATCCTTGATTTGCACCTTGTACTTGTCCCATATCAACTTTTTTTCCTGTACAATCCACAATTTCACCACTACCATTTACAGACAATGGACAATTTGTGGTAGGACATGCTGGACATACGGGAGGTACAATTTCAGTTTTACGAATATATTCATCGTCGTCACACTTGGATTTACTCTCTAAAGAACATTTACTCTTGGGAGTTTCATTTGCCTTTGAATGTTTAGAATAACATGGTTTTTCATCCTCGTCATCTTCTTTACATTTGCTAGATGATCCCGAGTTGGAACCATTGGAACCATTGGAACCGTTGGAACCACTAGAATTTGCTAAACCTTCTAAAGGTCCTCCTCCTGCTGTTTTCATTGTAACAGAAAAGGAATCATCACTCGGATCTGAACTTGCTGCTTGTTTTGATACAATATTTGAAGATGCTACATGATAATTACCACTTTTGCTTTTAACAATAATGGCAACTACAACATGATCACTATCAATCATTGCACTTAATACTAAAATCGTAGATGTTCCATTATTTTGTTTAGAAACTCCTTTTTCATAGGTAGAAGATATACTTTGATCGCTAAAGGATCCGGTTTCACCAACAATGATACCTTGTTGTTTCGAATAATACACATCTTTTTGTATTTTTACAACTTTCACTGAATTACCGTTTATTTCAATATTATCTTGTTGTGGAACACCTAATGCAGTATATAATGACATATCTGCAACGCCATCAATTCCGGTACCTTGTCCTCCATTTAAATCACTCATACTTAATGTATGAGATCCACTACTTGTATTTTTAAAAACAGCCATAATATCATCACTTGTATTTTCTCCATTCGCAATCATAACAATAAATGTACTTGTTTGATATGGGCAGTATAATAAAGACATATTATCCGATTGATAACTCCATGGAGATGCAACAGAGGATATCTCAGTACTACTAGTACTGTTATTTTCCGAAAGACTAGAAACAGTTGTTGGTTTTCCACTACTTGAACGTGTTAATAGAGTAAATGACTCACTCCCAGCACTAGCAACGATTACATTTCCTGTTTTGGAATCGAAATAATAACCTGGTGCAGAAGAACCTGGAGGCAATATTACATCGAGTTCAACACTATCAACGCTATAAGTTGATGCAATTGACCAATCACCTGACGATGAAGAATCGCCAGTCATAGTTGTATTTCCTTCTACAAAAGAATTAGATCGATATCCGAAAATCATAGCAACGACTAAAACTAATAATAATATTAAGAATAATAAAAATGGTGTTAACCTTATTCCTTTCATTTTATTCAATATATTCTATAGGTCGAAAATAGTTACTATAAAATTGATTAATTAACTATTCAAAAATAGAACAATATATTATTATTATGTCGTTATTGCCTCAATATACAGAGGATTATAGTTATGAAATCGGAATGGATGAAGCGGGACGGGGACCTCTATTTGGTAGATTGTATGTAGCCGCAACAGTTTTACCTAAAGGAAATGATTTTCACCATGAATGGATGAAAGATTCTAAAAAATTTCATTCCAAGAAAAAAATCAAAGATATGTCCGAATATATTAAAAACAATGCATTAGCTTGGTCCGTTCAATATATAGAACATGAGATCATTGATGAAATTAATATTCGAGAATCGGTACATAAAGGAATGCACAATGCAATTCGAGAAATATTAAATAAGTCGGATATTGACAAAAAAGATTGTTTCCTTTTAATTGACGGAAATCATTTTAAACCATATAGCATGTATGACCAAGAAAATGAATCAATATTTGTCATGCCTCACCAAACAGTGGAAGGTGGTGATAATAAATATACAAATATTGCGGCCGCGTCTATATTGGCTAAAGTGGCACGTGATGAATATATTAAAGAATTATGTGATGAGCATCCGGAATTGAACGAAAGATATAATATAGAAAAGAACCAAGGTTATGGTACAAAAAAACATTTGGAAGGAATATTGGAACACGGAATTACACAATGGCATCGTAAATCATATGGTCGATGTAAAGAAGCAGCATTAAATTGTATTTAGTAGAAAAAAAGAATAGTTCAGTAAATGTTTATTTTGTTTTTTATATGTATATATAAAACATGTCATTTACCAGATTTCATGATGATGAAATAAGAATACAAAAACAATTGCAACAACAGACATATACGGGCAGATATCAAATTGATGTTCCTGGACAAGGATCTTCGATGCCTTTCCAAGAAGATGTGCATCTGCGCATGCAAAAATGGGGGTCAAATTTATGCACCAATACGATTAATTTAGAGAGTGATTTAATGGGTTTAACTAGAACCATTGGTCGCGATGATATTGTCGAAAATAATTATAAAGAGAAACAAGTGGTTTCTGAAGAAATTACTTATTCCAATCAATTGCCATATGTAGAAGAAAGTCGTGCGAGTCATCCAGCATGGATGTATCGTGATTTAGAGCATCCTATTTGGGAGCAACCTCTTGTAGATCCTCAAAGTTTAAAACATGTTGAAAAACCTTTTCATGATAATATTCAAACACGTATTTTAGAGAAAGATTATTACAAACCAAAAGTGTCTATTTCTGCATGTGATTCAAAAAAGGATCCTCTTTCCATTGATTATTATTTATCTAAATAAATTCATAATTTACAAATATATTATGTCTATTGTATATATTAATCGCATATACAATGGAATTAGCCATACCATTAATAGCATTAGGAGGATTATATGTAGTTTCAAAACAACAACGTAATGAAAATGAATTAGATATGACAACAGAAGGATTTGAAGATGTATTACCCAATACAAATATACCCAACAAGAATTTTCCAACAGAATATCCGATTGTAGATTCTCAATTGAATGAAACAGAAAGTTTAACCGTAAATAACCATTATAATGGTTCTGCATATACGGATAATTATTTTAAACCAGCAAATAGGAACGGAGATCAAATTTTAGGTAATTTGGAAAATAGACTTGATACTAACCAAGAACGTACCGTGCCTGAGATTCAAAAACGCGATCCAAATAATTCTTCTTTGGAATATACTTCTTTAACTGGAGAAAAAGTAAACAATAGTTACTTTTCTCATGAAAACATGACACCTTTTTTTGGTGGAAGAAACAAGGCCCGTGATGTGAATAATTCACACCAAAACGAAAGTATATTGGACACATATTTAGGAAAAGGATCGCAACACATTGAAAAGAAAGAACAGGCACCCCTATTTGCTCCCAATGACAACTATCAATGGGCTTATGGTACGCCAAACCAAACCGATTTTATGCAGTCGCGTGTAAATGCATCTAGTAAAATATCCAATGTTTTACCATTTGAACAAGAAAAAGTGGGTCCTGGAATTGGTTTAGGTTCTGGAACAGAAGGTTCTGATGGATTCAATTCGGGTATGATGAATCGTGAAACATGGATGCCCAAGACAGTAGATGAATTGCGTGTAAAAACTAACACGAAAGCATCTGGTGTTGGATTATTTGGACATGAAGGACCTGCCGTAAGTAATATCAAAGAAATGGGTTCTATTGGAAAATTAGAAAAAAATCGTCCCGAGCGATCATTTGAATTAGGTCATGATCGTGTTATGACCACTACTGGTGCCGAGAAAGGTGTTACTTTACGTCCTATACAAGAAGATCGTTATACAAACCGTCCTGAAACCACTACTTCTTATATTGGTGCCGCTGGATCTGACAACCAAGGTGTGTTTGTCGATGGTGAATACATGCCATCAAAACATATTGATTTAGGAGAAGTCCCTATTTCAGTGGCAAATGCAAATGGACGTAGTGGTGCAAGAGATGGTGATTATGGTTCTAAATCACAAGTATTATACAATAATAATCGCACTGCCAACCATCAAACGGATTATTTCGGTGCCGTTGGTGGCGCTATTGGTTCCGTTATTTCGCCTTTATTGGATGTTTTGCGTCCTTCACGAAAAGAAAATACCATTGGTACATTACGTCCTTATCAAAACGCATCTACAAGTGTAACACAATCCTATGTATTTAATCCCGCAGATAGACCAGGTACAACTATTCGCGAAACTACTGAAAACTCCAAATTTCATATGACTCCTGGCACAAATGAAATGAACAAAGGAGGTTATACTGTCACTGATATACAACCCGTGGCAAATAATCGTATGAATCAATCGGATTATTTTTATGCTGGCAATGCATCTGCAGGAGACGGGACACATGAAGCACGTCCATATGATGCTGAATATAGACAACGCAATAATGATATTAAGTCTTCTACTATTGACGGACGGTTAGTCAAAGGCGGGATGTCTCTAATGAATAATAATACAAACTATACTACAAAAGACATGACACGCAATTTAGAAGTAAATCGACAAAATGGTCCAGTGTATTCTAGACAACCACCTAGTGCAGATACAATGGGACGACTTCAAGGAAAGCAATATTTCCCCACAGAAATGGAAAATAAGAGAAATGAATCTGATTTATTAGCTTCTCTTAAAAAAAATCCATATGCATTGAGTATAACTTCATAAATTTTTTTGGTCTAATTATATAATTATATATAATTATGCCTTATTTTAAAGAAAATAAAGTCTTACTGATTCATATTCCAAAAACAGGCGGAACCAGTATAGAAAAATATTTTGCTAATAAAAATCGGATAAAATTAGGACCGAATAATTTATATTTCTCTTATTATTCGGATAATATACAAAACGAAGTAGATAAATGGCGAAAATCATGGAAAAGAAAAATGTCTGAAGAAAAGAAAAAAATGGAAGAAACTAACGATTACCTGTTTGAAACGTTTGAGCATTTTTCTACCCAAAATTTCAATCAAGAAAATTCTGATGATAATACGACGTCATCAAACGAAAAAATGCAAAAATTTAAGGAAAATTTACCAGAATTTAAATTGTTTAAAAAAATAAGATTGTGTAAAGAATTGCAACATTCATTGCAACATTTGACGTGGATCGAAATGCAAAACCATTCGGATATTTTATGGGATAAACGCGATGATAAGAGAATAGTATCCAATGATCCACATGAACGAAATGATTACGATATCATTACTGTGGTTCGAAACCCATATGATCGAGTTGTTTCAGAATTGTTATTTCGAAAAATATTAACAAAAGACACGATTAAACGTCCAGAAACAGTATTTCATAAAATAAGAAAATTTTTAGACAAATACGATAATTATGATAATCATAAAATACCGCAATATTTATTTATTATGGATGAACAAGGTGAAATGATAAAAAATATAACCATATTGCGAACCGAAACATTGACCGAAGATATGCATCGAATTGGTTACATTGATTTTAATCATTATTTTCAAATATCCAATTGCAAAGTTCAAACGGGAAAAACAAAATACAGTAATGTTTTAAATGCCGATTCTATAGAACTTATTAACAATTATTACAAACGTGATTTCGAAATTTTTGGTTACGACTATTTATGAAAATAAACGGTTCATTATATTGGCCTCTTTATTTTCAATTGGCGTTTTAAACAATTGATACAACATATTGTCATCACGGAATCGAATGGTATATTCCTGTTGCATCTTATTTCGCCCAATACGTCCCATTGCCTGAATGGTCTTTTGTTGCGTCATGTTTCGCAAATCTTTTCCAATATACCCATGGCAAAATTGGTAGTTTGTGCCATAAATATAATCAGACGATGCCAATATAACATAGAGATGCTGTTCGTATGCAAGTCGTTTCATAATTTCCATATAACGCGGATTTCCTGTATTTTCATCGGTAAACATACCGATGCCCAATAACAACAGCATTTTCTTTTCATCATCTACATCCAATGCCATGATTTCACAAACATCTTCGTCGCATATATTTGGTTTGTATGCATTTTTTTTCACTTTTGAATGCCAAACATTTTGATGTTCCATTGAATTGGGAATATATCTTTCATCCAATGAAACTACATTAATTTGACTTTGTAATATATCGATTGCATTGTTTAATTTTACAATTTCAGGCGAATGATCTTCTCTTGCATCGATTTTACTAGTTTTTTTACCGTTTTTGTTTTTCTTTTTTCCACTTGATTCCACATCTTTTGTACTTTTCATACTATTTTCCTTTTTTTCTTGCAAATCTTCTAGTTTTGTTTCTAGTTTTGTGAGTTCCTTTTGAACTACTGTATTTTGTGCGATTCTTTTGGATAATTCATTAAATACACGCTCAGGTAAATTGGTTTGTCTGATATAATAGCGCCCAATATTTTCGATATTGTTAGCCAAATAAATAGTTGGACCATCTGTCAATGTTTGGGCATCGTTGGTCGTAATATGCAATCCAGTAATATTTGCAGGTGCATTTAATTTATTTTGAATATTTTCACCAACACTTATGCTTTGCATACGACTTAGTGGAGCACCATCCTTTTTCACAGATGCATTTTCTACACTACGAAACTTCTTCAGTTTTGAACCGTCTTGAAATTTCATTGTTTGTTTTTCTACTAATTCGTTATGTATATCACTCCATTGTTCTTTGGAGACATATTTCAACAAATGCAAATAATATTGTTTCAATGAATTCATCGTAATATTGGATATATCATTTTCAAAATAATTCTCCATCAATAAATTCTCCATAATCGCATTTTTAACATGTATCAAATCAATAAAGGTAATTATCTCAACCAAATCAAAATAACGCAATAGTGACTTGTTTTTGTTGCAATGAACTACACATTCTTGTAGTTCATCGTAGTTCTTATACAACAAATGTGGTAGTGTCGATTTGCAATGTTGATTCAAGAGTGCAATTGACTTTTTGCAATCAAAACTAGTAATTGTATTTATTTCAGAATCTTGAAATTTAACTTGAAATGCATTCAATGTTTCTTGTATATCGTCTTCATGCGGGAGGGTAGCACACGACAATACTACTTTTGAAATCGTATTGCCAGACCATACTGATTTAATTTGTTCATGTAATGGATGATCGTCGTAATCCATTGCAATCGTTGGTTCGTCCCAATAAGTAATCAAATCATAATCTGGTTTGAATGCATTTAATTTTTCTTGCAATATTTCTTTGTCATCCTTCCATTGCATAATGTCTTCCTTCATGCTTTCGACCAATTCCGAATTTTCTTCTTTTAATGCATCTTCATATAAGGGTTTTATATTTTGCAACTTATTGTTAATTTCACCAATAGAACACTCTATCTCCATCGTTGCTGGATTCATTGGACTAAATGCCAACATATAATGCATGGCAATCAAATAAGATTTAATATCACAGATCATGATTTGCACTTTATCACCTACAGAATTATCTACCTTGCCTATGCCTCCACTTCTTCTATTCACCGAATATTCAGAAGCCGCAAAATAATGCAATCGAATATCATCTGCAGTTTCACAACCAAATGCAATACCAATTCGTTTTCCCATACACACTGCTGATTTTGCCAATGCCAGACCAACATGTCTGGCCGCACAAATAAATATGATACGATAACCTTCTGATAATCCTAATGGTGTTAATGTTTTACCAGTTCCAGTGGGTGCTGTATATAAAACCAGTTTGGATTTTACATGATTCGTTGCCATCAATTTTAATCTAGTATTTTCTAGTTCATTTTTGTTTTTTTCATAATTGTATTGGAACAAATTAAATATGTCTTTTTGATGCTTATATAAAACATTGTCTTCATATTTCAATAAATCCGGGTTTTTTTCAATAAACGTATAAGCTTGTTTTAATACATCATTCATACGTAATTGTTGGATTGTCGTTTGAATTATAAAATCGGCAAAATGAATAACATGTGGATTGACGTTTCGAATGGTCGCCTTTTTGATTTGAATTAATGTGTATAAATAGAATGCATATTTGTCTGAACGAATATGAATCGAATCTAATATATTGGTACAATAGTCTAGTAAAACATTCTCAAATACATTCTCGCATTTCTGATCCATTTTTTCATTGATGATATTAATGCGCATGTAATCTTTTTTCTTTAGTTTATTTTTTTCATCTTTGGATGAAATTGAATTTTTGTAGTCTCCGATAATATTGTTGTGTTTTTTTATCAAATCCTTTATTTTTTTTTCAAAATATTCTTTAAATAAATACACGTCAATGCCCACCAAAGAGTTGTCTAATTTCATTAATGACAAAAGAGATGTGGTATTATTTTCTTTGATATCAACGTTATGAAATCCATTAACAATCATTTTCAAAATATTCTTTTCCTCTTCAGGAAATGGAACCTCAATATTGTTCCATTCGGCTTTTGATAGTTTTTTTTGCGTTAGATCCATAGTAATCCTTGATAAATATATGTTTGTAAATAAATAGAAACATATACTTTATTTCAATTTTGTATGTATTTGTTATTCTCTGTGAATAACAATGTTTTTAATTGCGCTTGTTTTATCTATTGTACCATTTATTACATTCTTGTTTGTTCCTTGAAATGTGATGGCATAATCTCCCTGGGTTTTAATATTAAATTGTTTGGATTTGATAGGAGTCCAATTGGTCAATTCAGGAGTGAAGGTATCAATTGTATTTTCGTTTAACTTAATATCGATTGTATTTGGTACTCCACTTTTATCACAACAATCGCGACCACTTGTTAAAAACTGAATAGTATAATTGCCAGGATATAGCGAAACAATTGTCGAAATGCTTGCCATGTTTTGCAATGCGATTGCTTGCGACCCACTAGGATAAGGCGTTTTAAATCCCCATTCGGATGAATTATTTAATAAAACTGCTTTATTTAAACTCCATCCTGGTACTAATGTTTTAGAATTATAATAATTATAAGAATTGGACTCCATTTGAGGTTTAGAAAAATCAAAATTTGGTAGTTCCATGGTACATATAAAATTAGATTTCTTTGGATTGAACTTATAATTTGTTAATTCTTGCTTCATGTTATCTACTTCTTTTTTCACTTCACTTACTATCGTTTTGTTTTCTCCCGTAATTTCCTTTTTTATGCGATGAATTGCATCGTTATTTTTTTTCGCCATTTTCACTTCAGGACTTGCATCATCAAATGAATTTTCCGGATCAATTATTTTCCCATTTTGACTTGTTACATCCACTTTTTGTTGCAAATCAAATAGATTGCTTAAATCATTTATGTTTAATGTGTATGTTTCATTACCTTCTATAATTTTCTTATTTAATACATGTGACGATATATAAAACAATATAGAATATATCACACCGTGTATTACTATATTTATGAACTTATTTTTTTTGTATATGACAAAAAATATCCCAGGAGTAAATATAATAAATAAACATATTGCGTATATTAAAAATAATAGATTCATTATATATTAATGAAACATTTTTTGATCTATTAAATAGTATTTATTTCTGGATAAATTTAAATATAATGATATAGTAAAGAATAATGAAATTATTTTCCATATTGTTCAATTATGTATTATTCACAATATCTAAATATAATATTGATGAATCACATGGACTTTCACATGCTATGAATAGTTTGACTTATGCTAATTCTATATTTGAAACGGAAGTCATCGAAAAACCACACATAGCGTCACAAGAAAAGATTATATATATTTCTTCTGTTCTTCATGATATGTGCGATAAAAAATATATGGATCAAAAGACAGGTATCCAAGATATTTCTAAATTTATATCATCCTTTGACCATGAACATTCTTTAACATCCGACGAAATAAACGTTGTTGAAAATATTATTGGCACCATGTCCTATTCTTATGTAAAACAAAATGGTTTTCCCGATCATGGTAATTACCAAACCGCCTATCATATTGTAAGAGAAGCGGATTTGTTATGTGCCTACGACTTTGACCGTTGTATGATGTATAACTTATTTACAAAAGAAAATAGTAACATGAATAAGGCTTTTCATGAAGCAAGTGACTTATTTGATGTGCGGATGTTTAAACATTATGATGACGGACTTTTTACAACTAAATATGCACTTCACCATTATAAACCATTAGAATTAGAAAGTAGAAACCGTATTTCTCATTGGAGAAGACTATTAAAAAAGTTTTAAAAAAAACATAAACAGTTTTTTTTGTATTACTATAATGAATTATTTATACAAACTGCCTGAAGAACTTATTCGTTTAATATATGAATATGATGATACATATTCACTTATGTACAAAAAATGTGTAAATGAATTAACATTTTTACGAAAATCGTATCGGGTACCATTTACACAAATTTTTTTTCCTATAGATTCTGTTGTTGTAACCAAGTTTATTTCATCATCAAAATCACCGGGTTATCGTAAATTTATTTATGATTATTGTAATCGAATAAAGAACGTTCCGAAGTTATAAAAACACATTACGTAAGACGTTGAATATGAAATGATGGTTTGGGTTTATATTTTAAAATGTCTAACATTTTACTAGTAGTAGGAAACTCATTGTTGCTATATATATCTTGCAATAACAACCATTCGAACATACCCCCAGCATAAATATATGTTTCAAAACCTAAATCACTGAATTGTTTATATTTATTATCTACATTTACATCATTGCTGTTTTCACCATAAATAATTATTTTAATATTATGAAACATTTGTTTATTAATGTATTCATTAATAATCGTTTCTTCATTATCGATAGATATTGTATTTTTGATTAAACAATGTTGATTCTCTTTTGACATTGTATTAATGATCAAATATTTATCGTTATTTTGTAATGCATATAAAACATCTTCGAAACCTATTTTAGTTATCTTATTTTGCTGAAACCATTTTTGCATAAACATTTTATAATGTTTATACAACTACTTTTTATGTAATTAATCAACAGAAAGATTATCTGGAATTACCGAAGAATCATCGTCACTTTCTTCTGTATTTTCTTCATCATTTTCTTGTTCATTTTCTCCCGCGTTTTCTACATTTTCGGTTTGTGCGTTTGTGTTATTTTGTTGCAAAGGTGTTATGTTAAAACTAATGTCATAATAATTTTCTCGATCACCCAGGTCCAAATTATAATTATCATTTGCAAAAGAACCGTTTATAAAATTTTGAATCATATTTGTTATTTCCTGATCCAATGTTGCACTATATGCATTATTTGATGCATCAAATCTATTTCCGGAAGCATCTCTCATAATACCCTCATTCTGTCGATTTCCAGATAAATCTCTCGTGTTTGTTCTACCACGAGAATTTTGTGCTCGTCGATTTCTATTCAATGCATCACGTAAATTAAATCTGCAAATTGGACATTTTGAATTGCGTCGAAACCAATTTAATAAATTATCCTTTTTAAATACATGATTGCATCCGTTTATTTTACATAAAATATCTCCCTCTTGAAAATTATCCAAAGAAATTGGACACCGCGTTTCGGTCAATTCACTACTCGTTGTGTTGTTGTATGTTAATGTAGTAGTCAAAGTGCGTATTTCTTGTTGGGTTAATGGGTTGTTTTGAGGAGTTGAATATAAAGGTGTTTGTTGTGTCCATTGAAAACGAGGAATATTACGAAAAGTATCAGTTCGATTTCTTTGTTGCGAATTTCGATCATTCCGAATTTCATGTAACCTTTGTCTAAATGTCAAGTTGTTCATATTTATTAATGAAACCATTTGTGTCATATTTCTTTGATATTGTATCATATTATCATTGTAATGAATCATCATGTCATAAATTGTATCCAATTGTCTATTGACATACCGCATGGATGGATTTGATGGAATATTTTGATTTCGTGCGGAAGTATTTCTATTTGGAGGTGTTGTAAATTGTGTTTGTGGAAAATTGAAATCATTCATCATGTTTGTAAAGATATTATCTAGGTTTTGTTCCATAATATTAATACGATATAAAGATTTCTATCTATATTTATTTATTATAAAATGAATAAATACATTGTAAATGAAGAAAATGGTTATACGGGTCTGGCCAATTTAGGAAATACATGTTTTCTAAATTCTTGCATGCAAGCTCTTAGTCATACCTATGAATTGACGAATCTTTTAACTTCGACGAATTATAAAAAAAATTTGAAAACATCTATTCCAGAAAACATTATTCTCAATGAATGGAATAATCTTCGAGAAATCATGTGGTCGCAAAATGGGGTTGTTGCACCTAAGCGTTTTGTACATAACGTGCAACAATTAGCCGCATTGAAAGATCGTGATTTATTTACAGGATGGGCACAAAATGATCTACCCGAATTCCTGTTATTTATTGTAGAGTGTATGCATAATAGTATATCAAGATCAGTAAAAATGAATATTAAAGGAAAGAAGAAAAATAATGTAGATCAATTGGCAGTGTCTTGTTATGAAATGTTAAAACGTGTTTATTCCACCGAATATTCAGAAATAATGGAAATGTTTTATGGAATTTATGTTTCGGAATTGTCATCGAAAAATAACAAAACCATCCATTCTTTGACGCCTGAAAGTTATTTTATATTAGATTTAGAAATACCAAAACAAAATTCGAATTTGCTTGATTGTTTTGATTCCTTTACTTCCTATGAGATGTTAGAAAATGAAAATGCATGGTTTAATGAAAAAACGGGTAAAAAGGAAAATGTTAAAAAACGCATTACCTTTTGGTCATTGCCAAAAATTTTGATCATTACATTAAAACGATTCTCTTTTGATGGGAGAAAGAAACGGCAAGATTTAGTCCAATTTCCTTTGAACGATCTTGATTTATCCAAATACGTAAGTGGATATAATGCAAAACAGTACAAATATGATTTATATTCCATTTGTAATCATAGTGGTGGTACAAATGGAGGGCATTATACGGCATTTGTAAAAACTATATCTAATGAATGGGTACATTTTAATGATACACATGTAGAACGTAATATTCAACCTAATAAAATTGTTACTCCAAAGGCATACTGTTTATTTTATAGAAAACAATAAATATTATTTAGGGATATATTTATAGCAAAACGTATGCATAAATATATCCTTTTCCTATATACTAATAAAAATTATTATGGAAGCCTATTTTTCAAATTTATTTAATTCAAGCACTCCGACTACAGCTCCATCCGCATCATATACGATAACTCCTGCAACTAGTACTCCGAGTAGTTCTAGTAAAAGTTCTAGTCCATCATCTGCACCCGCAAAGTGCGAAGATGGTTCAACACCTAGAGTCGTTTCTAGTACCACTACCACTACCACTAGTACTACTCCAAGTCCAAGTTCTGCATCAGTTCCATTCGAAGGATCCAGTAATAGTGAATTTACAGATTTTGTAAATGATATTTTCAATGCAACTACATACTCAATCATTTTTTGGATTTTAACTATGTATGGTATTTATAGACTCGGACAAGCAATATTTGCAAATAGAGGTGCCAATAATGAAACAAGCGGAGTATCTTCTTATAGTCGAACCATTGATATTGCTATTTTGGCCATTTTAGGTATTTATTTTTTCCAACTTTATTATTATTTATCAGAAGACGAAAAGAAAAATATTTTCGGTTATTCTTTACAATGGACACAACAATATTTTGATAATCCTTGGTCGCTCTTCGAACTAATTTGGTTCACTATTATCTTCTTTGCTTTGGTTTATATTTTGCGTGTTCCTATGGAACCAGAAGTAAAACCCATTTTAGTCAATTTTGTTGAACATAAAATATGGATTATTTATGCAATCTTTGCTGTTATTTATTTTTTTAAATATGTTTTGAATATTCCCATTGTTACCTTGATTTTTAATAATAGTATTGTGAAATATTTTGAAAATGTCCCACCTTTTTCTTCTTCTTCTCCAGGAATTTTTCAAAGTCTAGAAGACGATTTAGATGGATCTCCTAGTGCTAGTTCAACTAGTACTACTACCACTACTACCAATGTAGATGGAACTTTGGTAACCAGTCCAGCAGAATATACTTGCGAACCAGAAAAACAGGTATTCAATGTTTCCAATAATTTATATAGTTATGAAGAAGCTCAAAAAGTATGTGCAGCATTTGATGCATCCCTCGCTACATACAATCAAGTAGAAGCCGCATATAATAATGGAGGTGAATGGTGCAATTATGGTTGGTCGGATGGTCAAATGGCATATTTCCCCACTCAAAAAGATACATGGGAAAAATTACAGAAAAACCCGAATACCAAACATGCATGTGGTCGTCCTGGAATCAACGGCGGGTTTATTGACAATCCCTATGTTCGTTTTGGTGCCAATTGTTATGGCGTAAAAGCACCTGAACCAGATGGTTGGGCACCTGCATCTTACACAGAAGAATGTGTAGATAACAGTGAAAATGAAGAAATGCAAAAATTACGTAATTCGGCAAAATTAAATAGTTTTAACGTTAAGAAATGGTCGCGTTATTAAATCAATAATTAAATGATAAAAAGAGTATATAGTTTTTATCATTATGAATGTTGTTGGAATATTGTTGCATTTGTTTGTAACTATAGTAAATAAAAAATATATTCATACAAAAATTTTATTCGAAATTGGAAACGACTATCAATTAGAACTCGTCGTCAATGAAATGAATGTGACGAAAAAAGAAAAGGTTCGCATTATTGAAAATGATTGTGCATTGATTCCATTAAAAGATCAACCGAAACACAAAATAATAAATTAGGTTTTCTTTCTTTTCTTTCGCGTTGTTTCCTTTGATTTTTTCTTTGGTTTTTTTTCTATACAATCAAACAATTTTTCAAATAATTCATCAGAAATTAAACCATCGGGTTGAATGTGCATTTTTTCTTGGACTTCTTGATCAGAATCTTGATATGTTTTTAAAACAAACAGAGGAACGCCTAAATCTTTGAACCGCCCTTTTGAATAATCTTCCGAACCATATAAATCGTTATAATTATGCAATTGGGGTAAATGCTCTACATTTTTACGACTGGGATAAATACATTTATCATCTATACAATGAATAGGATCTTCTCGAATATGCAACATATATATTAATCCACGGTTTTATAACTACGTTTTAAATCATTTGTTGTTTTTATTTCACGTTGTTCTTTTAAATATTGTATGACATATTCTACTTGATTTGGGTCAGTCATTATTTTTCCTAAATGTTTTTCTAAAAATGTAAAGGTTAATGGACTATAATCCTTTTTTTCATATACCTTCAAATCACCATCATGTATCATTATTTTTCGATGTGCATTTCCCGAATTTTCTAAATGCTGACATATTTTTGAACTCAATTGATGTTTTTCTTCTCGTATCGTTTTCGATTTATCATTAATTATTTTTAATTGTGTGTCTAATAATACCCATCTACGAACTTGAGTAGCAAAATCTTCTTGGACAACTACTTGTCGTTCTGAATTCATTTGTATTTCTATTACAAATGAATTTGCGATTTATTCTGCCATTGGATTGGAAATATAAAAACTACCTAAAGTATTTAATACTTGAACTAACAATATCAAATTTGCCAAAATGATAAACGTTAATATGACTATGTATATGCATATAAACCATAAATATGGATACATTTCATTATATATGTTAGTATAAATAGGTTGAATAATAGAATATAGGTCGCGCTTTATATCTTCGCTTTGCATAAAATGTATAATACTATCTTTAATAGATCTCATATTTAATATAGAAATAGATACACTCAATTATATTTTTACGCGTAATAGAGGTTGTAATAAATTATCGTAAAAAGAATATACAAGATGAACAGTGTGATTCATAATACAAATGAACCTTTTGATTTTAATAAACTGTCTTTGAATCCTCCCATGGTTATTTCGGGTGGTAATTATTTTATCAAATATTCAATGGAAGGAAATGCATTATATATTCAACCACCTGAATGCAAAACCCGTGGTTCTATTTCAAAAACTGCAAAAAAAGCCCATTGTGATTTGATGTTTTCACATGAAAACACGCATTTCATCAAGTGGATGGAGGATTTAGAAACTTATTCATGTAAATTGATTTATGATAATCGCGAAGACTGGTTCGAAAGTGAAATGGATTTAAGTGACATTGAAAATTATTTTGCATCGCCCCTTAAAATTTACAAATCCGGTAAATTCTATTTAGCAAGGTCCAACATACCCAGTCGTTTAGGTAAAATTCATTTGAAGATTTACAACGAAAAAAAAGAGGAAGTAGATTTGGATTCAATTACTGAATCCACCAATTTAATGACCATATTAGAAATTCAGGGCATTAAATGTTCTTCACGAAGTTTTCAAATTGAAATGGAAATCAAACAGATGATGACGTTAGAACCCGTCAATCTTTTTGAAAATTGCTTGATTTCCAGCAATCGTCCTGTAATTGCGACTACAAAGGCGGAAGTATTGCCAGTTGCTCCTTATGTGGGACAAGATTTAGAAGAAACAGAATCTGTCACACATAGTGATGAAGAGGAGAGTTCCGCAATCAATATTGATACATCTGAGATCACTGACAAAGAAACTGATATTCTTGAACAAACAAAAGAACATATTCATTTAGAAGAAATGGATACTATTGAAAATCAAACCGATGAAATTGTATCTACTGAACCTACGATCGATGATTTAGAATTCACCGTTGATTTAGAGAAATTAGAATCCGACGAATCGATTTCTATTAAACCACAAAATGATATTTATTACGAACGATATAGGGAGGCCCAAAAGAGAGCACGTATTGCCAAAAATTTGGCATTGCAAGCATATTTAGAAGCCAAGGAAATTAAGAACCAATATCATTTGGATGATATTGAAAGTGACGAAGACGATTTTTTTCAAACCAATGAAATAGGCGAGATGGCCTAATAATATTTAGTCGATTTCCTATTTTACTTAAAAGATATTCTTGCTTCCTGTAAAAATTTTATCAACCGTTTATATAAAGTAAAAATGTTTAAGACTTTCACAAATCTTTTTAAGTCCGATAATGCAAAATGGTTGTTTGTTGCTATTGTTTTATGTATTGTAGCATATTCACTTCTTAACTATTCGAACGGTAAGGGGGTAGTTATGGATGCCATGAGCACTGGAACTGTAAAACCCAGTTCTAGTTTAGGCAACGAAGTGTTTGACACTAACAAACCTTCCAATTATGATACACCTCAAGCACTTGCTCCTACCGAAGTCCAGTCAGGTTCTGATTACAAGCAAGTAAGCACTGCTGCTCCTCAAGATTTGCTTCCTGCTGATAAGAACAGTGAATTTGCTACATTGAACCCTGTTAGTTCTAATTCCGGTAGCAATCTTCCTCAAGATCTTTTACAGGCAGGTAGTATGATTGGTGTTGATACCATTGGACAAACATTGAAGAACCCCAATTTACAGTTACGTTCTGAGCCCGCAATTCCCAAGCAACAAGTCGGTCCATGGAACAACAGCACAGTTGAACCCGATCTTGCTCGCGTTCCTCTTGAATTAGGTTGCGGTGAGCAATAATTGATTTAGTTTAGCATAAATATTCTTCTTTTAAGAATATTTATATAGTATATATAATGGATTCATTGGATTTATACATATATGTGATTATTATTGGCATTGTTGGATTGTGTATTTATATTTATCTAAGTTCTGATGAATTTCAATTAAAATGCATTGTATCCACAGTCGATGGAAATAAATATTGTGTTCGCGAACGCAAGAAAGTCCAAGACGCTGCCGATATGTTGGCCAAAGTCAATGTAAAATGTAAGCAATTAGTCGATTACTCAAATCAAAAATACGGAGATAAAGAGTGCGTAAAACGTTTGGTCAATGGATATAATCCCAAAAAAATCATGGAAACATTGCCAACTAGTGAATATACCGCATTTAGTGAAAACAAGGGAGAAAAATTGGCATTTTGTTTAAATCGTGATAAAAAGGGAGAGTCCAATATGATCGATGAACATACGTTGATGTTTGTGGCAATCCATGAACTATCCCATATTGCCACCAAATCAATTGGTCATAAGCAGGAATTTTGGGATAATTTTAAATTTTTATTAGAAAATGCGAAAGAATGTGGCGTTCATAGTCCGATCGATTATAAAACTAAACCTGCGCAATATTGTGGTATGGATATTAAAGATAATCCATATTATGACAATTAATTTAGCAATTATATATATATAATTGTTAAAATGGATGTTACTACTATGAAGAAAGATGGTGACTTGCAAAAACTTTCTGAAGATGCTATGAATTTATTTGGCAATGATTTGTTCAATATGCAAGTTATATCAACAGATGCATCAAATGAAATTTTGTTGAAAGAATTAAGTAATTTAGAACAAAATGCAGATAATAAAGCACAAAAGACTTTATTTACATCTATCAGTCATTTAAGTGAACCTGTGAAATTAGACTTATTACAACTAATTGCTGCTTTAACTATGACTGCAAAATCAAATGAAAATTCTCAAAAAGGAGGAGAAGATGGTGATGTTGTAGAAGAAATTCCTGAACAAACAAAAAATAAATTTTTATCAAATTCATCTTTATTTTATTCTATATTAGGTCTTTTTATAGGTTTAACATTACTGTATTTTGCACATTCTAATTTAAATGCATTGCAGGAGAATTATGATATTCAAATCCCGGGTGGGTTTTTAAGTCTATTAAAAGAACCTACAAAAACTGGAGGAACTCTTGTTAATAATGTCTTATCAAATTTAATGAAAAGGGCAGCGTCAGAAATAAATTATCAAACAACTCGAGCATGCACTCCAACAGATGGTTCATGGGCAACTAGTTTAATACAGACGCTGTGGGATCCACAAGGTGTGTCAAAGTGTGTAGTTGATGCTGGTTTAGAAACTGCATATATAGAAGCAAAACGAACTGCAAGTGAAATGTCGGTTACTTATAATTTTATTGTAAAAAGTGTTCAAGTCGGGACAGGTATGGTGTGTACATTTGGTGGAAGTACATATTATATCTTAGATGGCAGAAATAATAATAAGATTAGTGAATTTATTATGAATACTGTTAAAACCGTACCAGGTTTAAAACAATTATTACCAAGTTCTGAACAACAGTTAGCCATAAAAGATGGTAGTACAGGAGGAAAAAGAAAATCAAGAAGAAGGAAAACAAGAAAGTCCAAGAAAACAAGAAAAGGTAAAAAAAGGCAAAAAGGGAAGAAAATCAAGAAGAAAACATGACAATTAATTTAGCAAATATATTTTTAATTACTCGTTTAAAAAATATATTAATTTATTATATAATGCATAATTCTACTTCATGTAGTATAGACGATAAAAAAAACGCACTAGTTCTTATAGAAAATACAAAGGATGACCCTAAAATAAAAGCAGAGATGGAGAAAATCAAGACAGAATTAAACCAAATGCCGTGTGCTAGAAACCCACAAACAGGAGGTGGATGGGAGGATTATACATTAACCGCAGAACAGCAAGTGACTGCTCTTGCGTGGGCGGGCAGAATTTATACTGTTTTAAAGTTGGGCGGGTATTTATATAACATTGTTGATGCTTATTCATTTCAGTGCCAGGCGCCTCATTGGGTGATGGGGTATTTTAATATGGGGGATTCAGCTTATTGTGCTTCGAAAGCAGCAATCATGCAAGAAACAATTGTACAATTGTCTATCCTGGTAGCTGGGTGGTCTGTCGCAGAAGGTGCGAAAAAGGCGGTTACCCCTTCGGGAGGTAAAAGAAAATCAAGAAGAAGGAAAACAAGAAAGTCCAAGAAAACAAGAAAAGGTAAAAAAGGCAAAAAGGGAAGAAAATCAAGAAGAAAACATTAATTTTTCTTGGACAATTAACATAAATTTTTATGCAATTTATATTGTATAAAAACATCATTTCATTATATATAATGGAAGAAACAGAAGATATCACTATCAAAAAACAAAGCAAACTATTTATTCCAAATGAAAATATTTATAAAACACACATATTAGACGAAAATGGTGAAGTAAGTCATGTATTTGTGTTTTGTGCTGGACTTCGTTCTCCTGAACACATGTCTGACATCTTTAGCGAAATTGAAATCGCCTATTATAAAGATAAAGACGTACATGTTGTTTTTTCGGAACAATTACTGAATAAAGACGATTCCATTCGCGATATAAAACACAAGATTGTGAATGAATTGTTGGAATTAAACAAGAAAAACAAACAATTTACTTTGTCCATTGAAGAACTGTATTTATTTACTTCTCAACAGAAATTCTTGGACATGGAACAATTATATCAAGAAATTACCGAAGATGATACGAAAAAACTCACCAAAGAACGTTTTTTCCAATATGCCACCAATATTTCGGCAGATCCTTATGTATTAGATAATGGTGATGCTGATAAAGGTGGGTTGATGAATGACATTTTCACTTACGATCAATGGATGCAATTATCTAAATCGGGACCCAAGGATGTCTTTATTCCCATTGGTATGGAATTTCAAGACCATTACGATTTTATGTATCCGAGTAATCCTTATAAAAACCAACTTTGGACAGAACCCGTTCGATATCAAATTTCCGATCAAAACAATTTATTGACGTTTGACAAGTCTGTTTTGTTGAATTATGGGGAAAGTAAAAATATCATGGTTTGTTTGGCCAAAAATGTATTTGCTTACGGTAAAACCATGAACACAAAAATCGATTATATGTGCCAATTGTATTATCCCTTTTTATCAAAACTCGGTGTAACCGGAGATACTACTTTCGAAGAAACAGCATTGCAATTGGCAAGTGATACAAATAATCGAAATAATAAAAAAACAAAACGTCGTTTCGAAGTCACACAATTATATCGTGAAATTTATTGGAGTAAAAAAGAGGGCGAAGAATTGCCTTATTTGGAAAAAGGTATCAAGAAATTTTTTCTTACCATATTAGCAAATAATTCAATCAAAAACTTGCCATTGGAATATGTGTTTCGCAACATTCATTCGGACAAAAACGTACCTTTTATTAAATACAATCCAGGAAGTCGCAAAGAAAACATGTACCGATTGTTTTCCGATAATATTTCTTTGGATGGAAAGAAAATACCATTGTTAGATGAATCTGTTATTATGAAACTATCTCGTGAAACTGGTAAAAACAAACAAATTTCTTTGTATGTCCAAGATAAATTTAATTTGTATGTTCATATTCATTCCAATTCGGAAATCAAGATAGAAGGTGTGTTGAACACTCCTATTAGTAGTGATGAATTAAACAAGGAACTCCAAGAAATATTGGACCCCATTTTCAATGATTTAAATAATATCTTGCAATCTTTGGGATATAGTATGCGTAATTTCGAAGACTTACAAAGCGATAATGTTGTTTTTTCGGAATATAGTTATCAATTTGTCTTGCCACTGAGCGTAAAAATGTCTTTGCAAAATCAATTGGATTATATTACACCTATTTTTGATGTATTGAGTACCGATGTGTCCAAGGGTGCCAAAATGCGTTTTAAACGTGTGCGCAATTATAAAGAAATGGATGCCAAATCAATTATTATTCGTGAAATATATGATAAGACAGGTAGTTCAGAAAGCGTTATTCAGGGACTGATGGATAATTATGATATGAGTGATGAAGAGGCCATGATTGCATTTAGTGAATTCAGGTCTCAACATCAATTGTTGAAACAAAAAATCATTGAAAATCCAGGATTTGAAACTACGTTTCAAATGAAACCATTGAAAAACGAATTAATTGTTGAGATATCAGATATTTCTTCTACAAGTTATATTTCAGCACTTGTACATTATATTGATGTTATATTATCGTTGTCTCAGAAACCGAAAAGTATTTCCATTTTACCAAGCAAATTGAAAAAATTTAAAACAAAAATGAGAGAAAGTAAAAAACTAGAGGTAGAAGAGGAATTGGATACGGTAATTGCAGTAAAAGAAAACATTACTGAATTATACAAACCCGTTGAAGAAAAAGAAGAGGAAGAAGTAAATGATGAGGTGGGACAAGGCGACGGTATTTTCTTTGATGAAGACATGGATTATTATCAAGATTATGAAGAAGAGGAAGAGGGAGGGCAAAATGAGGGTCAAGATAGCAGTCAAATGGAAGAAGAAGACGAAGAATTTTATGGAGGTGAAGACACTCCTGAAGAATTTAAGGCAAATATTGATGGTATGCCCATCAAGAATCCCAGTCCATTTTTCAAAAGAATGATGGAATTGGATCCCACCTTGTTTGTTACGGAAGAATCCAGCAAATTCCCTTTATATTCAAAAGCCTGTCCTTCTGGAGACAAAAGGCAACCAGTCATTATTACGGACGAAGAGAAAAAACGTATTGATGAAACAAATCCGGGATCTTATGGACATGCCTTGTTACATGGATCTTCTGATGATAAGAAGAATTGGTATATTTGTCCAAGATATTGGTGTTTGAAGACAAATTCAAGTATTAGCGAAGAAGACGTAAAGGCGGGAAAGTGTGGAAATATTATTCCACGTGGTTCTGATAGAGTTCCTCCGGGTGCCTATGTATATGAGTTCAATAATCCGAAAAATCATATGAAAGACGGAAAATATGTACAACACGTTCCTGGTTTTTTGAAACAAGAAAAACATCCCGATGGATTATGTATCCCTTGTTGTTTTGGAAAATCATGGGATTCTGCAGATCAAGTAAAACGTCGTCAAAATTGTGACTATTTGGAAGACGGGGAAAAAAAAGAAATAAAAATAAGGAAAAATAAAAAGAAAAAACAAGATGAAGAACCCGTACAAACAAATAAGACACTTTCTTATATTATTAGTTCGGTTTCTTATCCATTGCCACAAAATAGATGGGGGTTTTTACCATTAGCTGTTCAATTGTTTTTTAAAACAGATAGCAGTTTGTCTGTAGATCCTAAAAATTCAGCATTGATTCGAAGCGGTGAAAAGACTCTTTTACGACATGGTATTGAAAAATCGGAAAATCAATCTTTTTTAAGTTGTTTTGCTTATTTTTATGCATACAAACAAAATATGGATAATGTTCCATCCATTGAAGAAATGCGCACTCTTTTGACTGATAATATTAACTTGGACTTGTTTATTAAATATCATAATGGAAATTTAGTATCCATTTTTAAACCCAAAAAATCTCATTTAATGTCTAGTAGCATTGATAATTATAAAAATACGGAGTTGTTTAAAACAATTAACATGTCCGATGAAACACAAGTGGAACATATGGAGGAAACCATTTCGTCTTATGAAAATTTTTTGAAGTTTGTCCAAGACGAGAACTCTTTTATAGATCATACTTATTTATGGGACTTTTTCTGTGATCGTAATACCAATCTTATGGGTGACGGATTAAATTTAATCATTTTGCAATTAAGTGATGACGATATTACTGAAAGAGTACAACTAGTTTGTCCTTCGAATGCTTATTCTGGAATTGAATATGACAATCGCAAAGAAACTGTGATTCTTTTGAAACAAAACAATTTTTATGAACCTATTCATTTATATCAACAAACAGAAAGCATTGTTGTGTCCAAGACAAATGAAACAATTTATGTTTTGAAAAGAGGAGATTATTTTTCAAACAATAGTGTATTCAATGCAAGTAATCAAACTGTATATAAATTAAAACAAGGAGAAACAAAAAGCAATACAACTATTTTTAAGAAAACATTCTTGGAAAATACGGTATTGAATGAAGTGAAGGAAATACTGCAATTGATAAAAATAACAAGAAAGAAATATTGTGCCCCTTTACCAAGTATGCCCAAAAAATACAACTTTAAACGTAATTTACAATTATTAGATATTATACGCATTTTGAAAATGCATCACTATCAAATAGAAGGACAAGTATTGAATTATCGTAATAAAGTCATTGGTGTTCGTGTAAGAAAAGAAGACGGACAACCATTGTTGTTTGTGCCGTGTTTTCCTTCTGCCATGATTAAAGATCTGAAGACCAACTATATGGACGAAATTGAAATATGGTTGGATTATAGACAAACACGAAATCGTCTTGGAGGTATTTCTACAGAAACAAATGGACAGCTATTCACCAAACCGGTTGTGAAAATTATTGACGACGGACTTATTGTGGGAGTCTTGACAGAAACCAACCAATTTGTACAAGTGAATCCTCCCACACAACCTATCGATAATGACGGCATTCCTGAAATAAAACACAATAGTTATAGTTATGTGAAAGAAGGTGATTACAAAAGTGCCGAAAAGGTATTAACCACAGAAAAAGAGAGTTCTTTTGATCGCATTCAAGTTGTTCGAAACATTAGTTTAGAAACGCAATTTTACAATATTTTTAGAACCCTTTTACGTATTCAATTGAATAATTATGAAAATAGAGAATTACGTAAAAAACTAATGATGGTCATTGAAGATGCTTATATATCTTATCGAAATAAATTGAAAAAAGTAAAAGAATTGATGATTGCATTAATGAAAGATCATATTGAATTCAAAGATATGAATGAGAAGAGTCTGCAAAATGTGGAAGATATTGTTATGTGTAATAATGGTACAAATTGTAATTCCAGTGAAAAAACACCAGATTATTGTTTAGTTACAGAAGAAGGCAAGTGTATGTCATTGTTTCCAAAAAAGAATCTTATCACAAATTTTGACAACGAAAAAATATATTACGATAGAATGAGTGACGAATTAATTCGATACAATCGTACAAAACTATTTATGTTTCACCCAAAAACGTATATGAATATAAGTAATAGTGAATTTCATATCAAAGACGATGAACTATTTTTATTGGAAACGAAATTGACACGCGAATATTTCAGAGATTTGATTCCTTATGGTTCAAATAATTACGTGAATTATATCAATTATGATAATGCTCAACCCGACGAATACAATAAAAATATGCAAAATTACTCGAATAAAGTAACCATGGAAGAACAAAATAAATTGATGGACAAAACAAAAACGGAAAAGCAAAATATCACGTTGCAAGATTTTATTGTAGATTGTATTGAACATACAAAACCCAATGTCATTGGTGGAAACCAGCAAGGTTCGTGGAGATTGAAATTTCCCACCAATGCCAAAGAATTGTTTTTTAATAAAACAGTCAATTGTAGTTATATTCCCATCATTTATATTTTCCAACAAGTGTATTTTTCGACCATTTCTATCAAAAATATCAAAACTGCATTATGGAAAGGTTACAGCGAGTTGTTTGAAAAATTAAATGCCAAAGATAAAGTAATATCCATTTTAAAGAAACAAGGGAAAGTGAATTTAATGAATCTGTTGAAAAGTAACAACGTTGATTTTGAAACTATATTAAAAAGCGACGATTATTATATTACCGATTTAGATTGGTGGGTATTTTGCACAACTGCCAAATTACCAGTTATATTATTTTCATCCACATCATTAAAAACCACATTAAACTCGATTAATTGGTTACGACTTGGAGGAAAGAACCAAAAAAGTGAGAAATATTTCTTTGTCAGATCTCCGTCTGATAACAAAACCAACGTACCTCTGTCATATCATGTTGTTGATCGTGGTTACTCCTTTTCTGAATTAAAAGACACTATGTTTGTAAATGCTGAACGAGGAGATAGTACATATTCTTTAAATATGCAAACATTGCAGGAATATTTATCTAGATTTACTGTCATAACTAAGTTAAAAAAATAGGATATTAAATAATCATATTAAATAATATAATGTCAAAACATTTTATTACTTTTGGTTCAGGACATATGGGTTATATAAATGCAGGAAAACGTCTTACAGAACAAGCTAGACAAACCAAACTATTTGATTCTGTTCAATTTTTCAGTGTGGATAATTTAAAGAAGGATACAACGTTTTGGAACAAACACCAAACATTTATTGCAAATAACAAACGTGGATTTGGTTTTTGGTTGTGGAAGTCCTATATAATTAAGAAAAAGATGGAACAAATGAAGGATGGTGACATTTTACTCTATTTAGATTGTGGGTGTGAAATCGATATTAAGAAAACGAAATCGCTGGGAACATGTTTTGAACAAGTGAAAAAAGATAAAATCGTTGGTACCATGTGTGGTAGTGAGAAAAACGGTCATCTTGAAAAAGATTGGACGAAAATGGATTTGATTTTAAATTTAAATATGAATGAATCGAAATATGTAGATACTGTGCAACGTCAAGGAGGAACAAATATGTTTTATGTTTGCGATGAAACGCGAAAAATGGTAAATGAATGGTATGATATTTCTAGTATTTATCATTTATTAGACGATTCAAAATCGATAAATAGTAATTATACCACATTTCGAGAACATAGACATGATCAATCGATATTTAGTTTATTAACGAAAAAGTATGAACTGTTTAGTAAATCGTCGTTATATAATTATGGTATTGTGGTAGAACGTAATATATCAGGACAATCGAGAATCGGACAACCAAAAATAGAAAAACAGAACAAGAAAATGAAAATGAAGTTTCACTTATAAAATTTTAAATCTATATAGTATAATGAATTACTTTTTCATCTTATATATATTTTTATTATTTTTCTTTTTTTCATATCAATTAACATTTTCAACAAATACAATCGAAAATAAGACATTATTATATTGTGTTTGTGCATTTATTTATTCCTTTATTATTTATTTAAGTTATTCTCATTTTCATAAAGAAGGACTTGAAATGAAAATTGAATCAAAAAACGGGTTACAACCTTTAGTCGATGTTGTTTCAAAAGTCATAGGGAATACAGAAAAACCGAATGATTATAAAATAAAAAATGAATTTGAACTAAGTAGTAAGGATATCATAGATGAAAATTATAAGGACATAGTTACGAACGACGAAGATACTATGTATAAAGCAGATTTGGAAGCAACTATGGCATCCAATCAAAATCTGAATAAGGATGAATGGATTATTTCGTCTCCTATGCAGAAAAATAATTATAATCGCGTAAAACAGAAAAATATGTATTGTGCGGCTGATTTTAATACAATAACGGCATGTTGTGATCAACCTAAAGCAGATGTTCCTTCCGAATATATATGTGGAGAAGAAAAACCATATTGTAAAGGATATGTAGCATTTGAACGATGGGGTACATGTGAAAAAAAAGGGAATAATACGATTGAGTCTTTTGGAAATATTACACCGGAATGTAAGCCAACAAGTGAATTATTTAGTAAAGACAGTCTTGCTGGAAGTGGAGGTGAATATTCCATTATTGGAAGGTTTGGTAAATATATTATTTGGAACATGCATAATAATTTGCAAACATTTGCCAAAGAAAAGATTCGCATGGACAATGCTGGATATTCAATATTATTACAAGATAATAATGTTCCAACTATGGGAGCAACTATGTTTGAACAATATAGTATTCAAAAATGCATTCTTCCAATTGTAACCGATTTTGTTAAAAAAAAAATGCCCCCGGTTCAAGATGGTAATCATACTACGATTATATTTCCAGGAAATAATTCTTATAGTAAAACAAAAGATAGTGCAAATATCATTTATTATACAGACAGTCCATTTGAATGGAACGAACAAAATGAATTAACTATGGGAAATATATTTTTCATATTAATCGATCCAAACTCTTAATAATTTTATAAATACATATTATAATGGATATTTTATTTATAATATATATTTTTGCTTTATTTGTCATTTTTAGTCCAAATTTCATATTTCAATATAGTAAATCAAACAATATATTGGTTTCTGTTCTTCATGCTATAATATTTTCGATTGTGCTCTATGTAACCTATAATAGTGTTTCAAAAAAACAAACAGAAGGTGCAACTATTGGAACATACAATAAAAACAATGACCAATCTTCATTGAATGTCAATGAATTGACTTTAGGGGGTGTATTGGATGAACCTCCTGAAATTGATAAACAAACAGATATTCAATATAGTAATGAAGTTGTGGTTTCTTCGCCCAACGCTGCGGAAGAAGACAAATTGACAGCTATGCCTCCTTATGATTATAGTAATTTCCGAACATATGATTATGAAAATATGGAAAAAAAATTGAAAATGCTGGAATCGCATAAACATACAAATCATTATTTTGATTTAGTACCCAATTTTAATGAAAATAAACACGAAATATTATGTGCAGCAGATTATGGTACAAGTAAACCATGTTGTAGGCAACCAAATGCATTTATTCCAGAACTACATCAATGTGATGCATTGAAACCTTATTGTACAGATTATATTTCTGGAAAACAATGGGGTAAATGTGTTTCCACAAATCCACACCCAAAACCCAATTTGGTTTATGACGAAGTGATTCATACTCCTAGTGCTCCGTCACCTGCTCCGTCACCTGCTCCATCTGTTGTTGTGCAAAAAGAATACATCACCAAATATATTAACAACTGTCCAGCATCTGCACCAACTAGCAAAAATACATTAACAAATACAAACCAAACTTTATTACAAAATGAATATCTCGTATCTAGCAATAAAGAATATTTCGCAATTATGCAAGATGATGGAAACTTCGTAATATACAAAGGTTCTGGACCAAACAATAATAAAGTAGTTGTTTGGGATACTTCTACAGTAGGAGAAGAATCTTATGCAATTATGCAAAGTGATGGTAATTTTGTAATATACAAAGGTTCTGGACCAGATAATAATAAAGGAGATGTTTGGGCAACAATGACTCAAACGAAAGGAGTTAAAATTGTATTAGAAGATAGTGGAGTATTAAACGTATATAATTCTAATAATACAATAGTATGGTCATCACAACAAGCACCTGCCCCTGCACCACCTGCACCACCTGCACAACCTGCACCACCACAGTGTATATCTTCTTCATTTATGGTGGCAGTCGGTGGAGGAATCAATTCTATAGCATGGTCAGAAGATGGAAAGAGTTGGAATGGATTGGGGTCATCAATATTTTCTGCTAGTGGATTGGGTGTCGCTTGGAATGGTTCTCTCTGGGTAGCGGTTGGTGTTGGAACCAATACTATAGCATGGTCAGAAGATGGAAAGAATTGGACTGGATTAGGGTCATCAATATTTTCTGATAGTGGTAGAGGGATCGCATGCAATGATTCTATGTGGGTGGCGGTTGGTGTTGGAAATAACAACTCAGTTGCATGGTCAGAAGACGGAAAGAATTGGACTGGAGTAGGGACAGGGATTTCATCGATGATGAGTGTGGCATGGAATGGTTCTATGTGGGTGGCAGTTGGTACTCAAGGAAACGGCACCGCAATAATTTGGTCTGAAGATGGAAAGACCTGGAATAATATAACTGGAGGTCAAACGATATTATCTTCTGGAACATCAGTAGCGTGGAATGGTTCGATATGGTTGGCAGGGGGAAACTCACTTGCATGGTCAAACGACGGAAAGAACTGGAATCAAGTAAATAATGTAACTAATATTTTTGGGAAGTCCCCAAATATCTATGGTTTGGCCTGGAATGGTTCCATGTGGTTGGCGAGTGGTTATTACATTACCAATGTAGGCATCGTGCATAATAAACTAGCACATTCGACTGATGGAAAGAATTGGACGTCGGTAAGTAATAGTCAGTATGGTGGTAACGTGGCATGGAATGGTTCTGTATGGGTTATACTTGGGACTGACGGATGGTCCGGAGGAATAAACACAATGGGGTGGTCGAGTGATGGAGAAACCTGGACTGGATTAGGAAAAACGGTATTTTCAGCAGGTGGTTATGGGATTGCCTCCAAAAACGTGCTCCCCTATACCGACAAATGGGCCAATTGTCAGAAAAATGCATCTGCATCAAAACCGGTAATTTATCAAACTGTTAATATTAATGTATATCAAAATCCTTGGAAACAACCAATGATATCTAGTATTGAAATTTACCAACAACCAACCAACTCTCCAAAGAGTAGTTTAACAAAGGAGGGGGACACAGTTGTTTATACCTATAGTTCTAATATGGATAAAACAACCGATATGTTTATTTTAAAGAATAGTAGTAATGGTAAATTGACACAATACAATGTAAATATTAAAAATGCTCCCCTTCCTGCTTCTACATGAGGTGAAAAGGTATATGTGTATAACGGTTCATTTGCTATCTGTATCAACGGACGAGACGTTAATCAGTTTAAATGTATGTGTATGTCTGATTTTAGTGGAACATTAACTGATGATGCATCTAATTTACAAGAAGCATATGAATATGCTCAAAAAGTTTCATATTTATTCACAAAAAGGCGGATTAACTCAAATTCGACGATGGTATGGACATCGAGCAACACTTGGTCGTCGCAATCAGGATATTGGTGTTATATGTTATATAATGGGCAACCGATTGCTGCATGGGATTATCCAAGTGCATCTGCTAATGGAGACCCCCCTTGTTAAATAATATCAAATTTTATTATATAATTAATTCTATTTATATGGGAAATTGTCAATAAATTTCATTTTATAAAAAATCATAATTTTTTATAAATACATAGTATAATGCATTTTTTTTTAATCATATACGTATTTATATTGTTTGTTCTATTTACAAATAATTCCTTGTTTTCTCTATTATTTTCATTTAAAGGTAAGAAGTTGCACCCTCATTTAGTGAGTGCATTTGCATTTGCTCTAGTATTATATTTCACATATGATTATATTCATCCAGATCATCAAGAACCCATGATTTTATTCAACCAATCCAGTAATAATTTAGAAGATAAAATAATAAAACAAACAACCAATCACAATAACGATGAAGATTGGGTCATTATTCCTCCAAAAAAAATGAATATTCCTCCAACACCACCTGATTTTGAAACGATACCTATTCAATGTGCGGCAAATTATAGTGAATCGACTGCATGTTGCGGACAACCACCTGCCGTGATTCCCTTTGAAAATACATGTGATGCGGAAAAACCTTTTTGTAATGGATATGTTGAAAAAAAACAATGGGGTACATGTGGATTAACCGAGGAACAAGTATAAACACAATATTATAAATACATAAAATGGAAAATTATTATGTATGCAAACGATGCAATGAAATATATATGCCACCGGAAGATGATGTAGATTGTAAATATTGTGATGGGACTTCATGTGTGTTCTTATATCAGGCAAAAAACGAAACAGATGCTTTGGAACAAAAAGACAAACAGTTTGGAATTACAGAGACCAAGGCTGCCAAAAGTCTTCGTATTATTATTCAAAAGTATTCAAAAAAAAATTAAGATAGTATATTTTGTAAATACATATTATAATGAACTTATCTATAATATATATTTTTGCATTATTTGTCATATTTACTCCTCATTTCATTTTTAAAAATTTACATAAAAATAATTATGCATTTTTGATTTATTCTTTCTTGTTTAGTATTGTTTTTTATTTAACATATGATATGATAAGTCATAAAGAAATCGAAGGTGCTTCATTAACAACGTATGATATTTACGGAAATGAAGAAAAAATAAATGCATCAAATATTGATTTAGGAGATGTACAATTTGAAAATGGATTCGATTCTATAAACAAACCATCTGGTATTATTTATACAGAACCACCTTCTATTGGAAATCAACCGGCACCTTCACCTCCCTCTTTGTTTAATCGTTATTCATTAGAAGAAGATATTAATAAATTATTTAAACATCATCACGATGCTCCTTATAAACGAAACATAAAAGAAGTATTATGTGCTGCTGACTATGGTACAGAGAAAGCTTGTTGTGATCAACCTCCTGTAAATGTGCCTTCCGAAAATGTATGTCCGAAATTAAAACCCTATTGTAAGGGGTATGTTGCATTAGAAAAGTGGGGAAAATGTACAGACGAAAATCTAGATGCACCTCCCAACTTTGAATATAAGAAAAAAGAAAAGGAACAATGTCTTGATAAAAATCAACAATGTAAATCTCACAAACGATGTTGTCCTGGCGGACCTGGTTCCAATAAAGATGTATTATGTGGAACCCAAGATTGTCCAGTAAAAGGAGAAACATGTGTAGGATCGTGGATGAAAGATAATTGTGCAAGAACATGCGGATTATGTCCAAGTAAAAATACATGGGATGGAGATATATCAGGTTATTACATTGCTGAAGAGTCGGTCGAAAATAAAAATGTCAATCTCAATCATTACGTCACTATTAATAAATTATATGGAAATGAATTTGCCTGGAATAATCGAGCAGGTTCAAATTGGAATTTAAAACGTTTTAGTAATACTAATAATTTTGTAGTAAGTAATTATCCAAAAGATCAATGGTCTATGACGCATGTTGTATTAGACAAGGATAATAAGGTACTTTCTATTCTTGGACCAGGGAATGAATTATTTACAAAACAATATTATATTGAGAATGTGAGTGCTCCTGCTCCAAAAGAATCGTTAAGTGAGGAAATAGATGAAAACATGGAAAATTGGAAGAAATTTTTCGAAATGTCTTAAACATTATTATAATTTTATAATGAAATATTATAATAATGAACATTGGAATATTTATATACACATACATATTGTTTTTATTGAGTACTCCCAATTTTATATTTCCATTGTCCAAGAAAACAACAGTTCCAATCATGATACTCTATTCACTTATTTTCACTATTGTATTGTATTACACATATGATTTAGTAAATAGTCAGAAAGAGTATTTTCAAATGACAGATTTGGACATCAATGGAATACAACCATTCACCAAAGTATTGAATTCGATCATAGGAGAAAGCGATTCGATCAAAGTAGAAATTGATAATGATATGGGAAATAGTAAAATATTGGATGGAGATACGCAACTAGTCAATACACCACAGGAAGAAACAGTGTTAAAACCACTTGAAAATAGCAAACCCGTAAATACTGAGGTTCAACAAGAAAAATTAGAAAAAAATCAGCAAATAGTGAGTAAACAGTATCAAGATGCTTATGCAAAATATATTTTACCCTCTTATAATGAAAAACAATACAATCTAGAAAATAGTTTGGTAGATGGATGTCAAGCAAGTTATAATGATCCAGAACCTTGTTGTGGGCAACCTGGAGTAAGTGTTTCTGCAAATCATCATTGTTCAAAAGCAAAACCAATTTGTACTGGTTATGTTGCATCAGAAAATAAACTGGGCACATGTAAAGCAAATGGCGGAACTACATCAGGGAAAGTGAGTGTGTTGGGTAAATACAATATGAAACCATGGTCTATGAAAAATTCTTGGATTGATAAAAATGCCCAATGGATTTGGATTTCCGAAAATGCAGATATTGCAACTACACCAAATAGCAATGCTATTTTCCAATATGTTTATTTTGTCGAAAACGATGATTTCATTAATATAGATGTAGAAATTACGATTGCATGTGATTGTTACAGTTATATGGAGTTTAAAAATGGTAGTTATAATTTGATGGAACCCATCGTTCAAGCTGGAACTGGAAACGGAGAAGGCAGAAAAATTAAATCCACCATAAGTAATGGGGAAAACATAATGAACATATATTGTTGCAATAACAGTTATGACAATAAACCTTCCGGATTATTGGTAACGGTAACATCGCAAAATAAACAAAAAATATTATTTAGTACGGATGACTCTTGGACATGGTATCAAACAGTTCCGTCGATGAACTCGATTATATTAAAAAATACCGAAACCTATTTACCGATTGTTGCTTTATGGAGTAATAAATCGAAAGGGTTTTTAACGATAAATGCAAATGATAATGTTGATTTATTAAAAACAAGCGTAAAAAAACTAAATAATACGTTTGCATGTGAAAGAGTTTATTTCCAATATCAAAAAAATAGCGACAATACAATTTCATTGTATAGTTGTGCAAATGGTAAATATATTTCACTAAGTAACGGAGTCGGTGTTTCACCTACAAATAATGCAAGTACGAAGTTAATGGTAACAAAAAATGTAAATAACAGTGGTTCTTTTTATAATGCAAATATACCCGATAAACGTTATTTATCATTAAAGGGCGATTTGTTTGAAATAAGTGAAAACAACGACGAGCTATCACAATGGGAAATCATGTATATTGATATTATAAAAGTAGGGACAAAAAGACAGATTGACAATGTTCCCAAGTATATTGATTATGTAGGAACAACTCCATTGGACGTGGGTACGCGTACAAATGCAACTTTTTTATCGAAATTAGACAAAGAACAATCAAATAGTTATACAAATAAACTACAAATTACACGAATCGATGCCAACTATTACTCTAGTTGGACACAAGACCTCCTTTTGCCTGGAATAAACAAAGATTATTTTAATAAAGTGATACCGAAGTTAGAATTAATAATGAACGTTAAAAAAATGGCGATTCAACAAATAGTGTTCTACAACAATATTATGTTATGTATGGACTATAATGGTATTATATATACTCAAAATACAAATACAGGTAATAATCCAAATAGTTGGAGACAAATCAGAAATGCTACAATTAATATGCATGGAAAAATATCTGGATTGGGTGGTAATATGGTTATTGGACAATTTAATAATAAGGATGTTTTGTTTGTAATCGGTCCATTAATTACAGTATCTTGGAGTGAAACTGAAAAATTCGGTGCAATTTATTATCGAACGATTGACTCGTTGCACGATGCAAATGAAAAATGGAAACTATATTCTGCACAAAATGACGGTTCAGCTATAGTAAATTATACAAAGGTTTATTATTGTAAAAAAAATAAAAAGGTGTATGCTTTTTCAAGAGGAAGATTATATGAAATTAATTATAACAATGGATCTATTTTGCAAACATTGATAAAAACATCTCCATCAAATGAATATATTTTGTATCTGCTCAAAAAAACGGGAGGATATATATTTGGTATTAATAATCAATTACAAATTTTTAGACAACCAATCGATTTCAATACCAATAAATTGGGTGAAATAATGATGATTGCGAATAGTGTGGAAGTCACCAAAATAACAATTGTTGGTGATATTGTGTTTGCTCTTGGAAAAGCAGATGGTAAAATTTATTATGTGCCATTATACGGAGGTATATTAAAAGAGTTTAGTAGAAATATGCAAGGATCTTTAATTGACATAATTCATTATAATGATGTTATTTATGCCATTGATAATAATAGTAACATTTTAAAAACGCAAATAGTAATATAATAATATCATTTCATATTTTATAGAAAATAAATTATGAATATTTTAACATGGAGTTATGTTTTTTTATTATATATTTTATGTAGTCGCGGTTTATTGTTCAAATCTTATAACTATTTACATGCTTTTGTTTTTTCCATTATATTATATGCAACATTTGATATTGTAAATTATACAAGAGAATATTTAATTGACGATAAGGTAGAAGTAGATCGAAAAAATATAGAAGATTTAGTAGGTGATTTGGATCAACATATTCATAATGGTATATTAAATGTGGATGTAGATAAAGAATTACATTATTCACCAGCAGAAGATAGTACTGGAATTGCTGCAATTTGTAGGCAAAAAGTGCAAGATATTCAAAAATACAAGGATGAAATCGAACAATTAAAATCCAAAATAGTAGTTGATGAATCAATGGAAAAGGTGGTGAAATCGTTACAAACACTGATTCAAAAATTAAATAACCAAGAAATTCAATTGTACAAAAAAATAAATAGTTTAGATAATATTATATTAACCAAAGGCACTATTCTTTCAGATAAAGACAATCTCATATATTCATTGAATAATACCATTTCGGATTTAAGTGGAACACAATTTACATTAAATGCCAACTTAAACGAAAAAAAAACCGAAATTCAAAATAATATAGAAACGAAAAATTTACAAACAGTAAAAATAGGTAATTTGGAGTTAGAGAAAAATAATAAAGATAAAGTAATAGAAAACAAAACAAATGAAATTACAAATTTAACAAATAATTTAAAAAAAATAAATGGTGAATTGGAAGGAGAGATCACCCTAATATCAAAAGAAGACAGTGATATAAACCAGTCACAAGAGAGTATTGAGAATAAAAATAATGCTATTCAAAAATTTAAAAACACAATTGCAACATTAAATGCCGATCTTGCAAGTGAAAAAGCAACAAACAAAACATATACAGATAAACAAAATGAACAAATTGGGAAAATAAATCAATTAACAAAAGACGTGAATAACAAGAAACAAGAATTTACTAATGTTAAAAATACATTAGGTAAATGCGATAAATAAAGTGTTTGAAAAGTTATATTCGTTACATGTTATGGATATGTCAATATGACTACATTCAATAAATGGATAATTAAAATAAATATTTTCATAATTCATTATATACAATTATGAAAATAATTACATTTATTTATATTTTTGCATTATTTGTTTTATGTAGTCCAGGAATTATGTATAATAACGGATCATTTCATTTTCTTTCTACTCTATTATTTTCAATTATACTCTATTTTTCAATAGATTACATTGGCAACAAAAAAGAGTATCTAACAGAAAATGATGATTTAACTATTGAAACGACGAATCTATTTAGTTTAGTCAATAAATTAAATGAAAAACTGGATCAAAAAATAAATGACATAAATGTCGAAGTAAATGAAAAAATTCGTTTTACACCCATCCAGGATGTTAGTAATATTACAAAACAATGTCTGAAAAAAATGCAAGAACTGGAGCAATATAAAGTAGAAGTGAAACAATTGAAAGATGATTTAGCTTCCTATATAGGTCTGGCTAGAACAAAAGTTACGTTAAAAAAAACATTAAATAAATTAGAAGAAAAAGAGGCAGATTTAAATAGTCAAGTTGAAAAGTTGAATACCACCATAAAAAATAAAGATACTGAAATTAATAATCGACAGGAGATTGCCGATACTTTACAAGGCACAATAAATGACCTAAGTGGTAATATAGTCGATTTAAATGATGATATTAACGACCTGGTGCCTATTATTTTACAAGATGAAAAAGATATTGGGACACAAGACGCAAAAATAAGTTCTTTGAATACAGAAATAAATGAAAGAAAAGAACAAATAATAAGTAGAAATACAGAAATAGGAACCATTATGGAGAATATAAAACAAATAAATAAAACTATCATGGGTAAATTACAAGTAATTTCTAAAAACAAGAAAGATCTTACTCATTTACAGGAGGAAATAGACGAAAAAGATGCCTTAATAAAAAGGGTTAGTGATACAAAACGAGACACTACGAATGAATTAAATAAATTTACAAAATCAAATCAAACACTACAAACTGATATTAGTAATAACGCAATAGATATCACAAAATTAGAAAATGATTTGAAAGTTGAACAAACAAACATTGACAATTATAAAGCAAATGTAGCAAGCAAAATGAAATCAAAACCCGATGAATTGTCTTGTCCCGCTCACTGGATAACTTGGTTAAAAACAAAATGTCCAGCAGGAAGACAATGTTTTGCAGATAATTATGAAATTAGAGGTGAATTTATTGATCATTATGCTAATGGGACATCTTTTAAATTTAAACCTGTATATAATAGCAGGATAGATAATTATTGGTCAGCATGGACAGTTGCAAATTCTTGGACACATCGAAATAATTTTGTTGAATTTGGATATACTACAGTGCCTATGAAATATGCAAAAGTGTATCTATAATTAATTAATAAATATTTTCATAATTCATTATATACAATTATGAAAATAATAACATTTATTTATATTTTTGCATTATATGTTTTATTCATACCGGGGTTTTTAATAAAAAATAAAGATCTTGGACTTTTATGTTCCCTGTTGTATTCTATCATTTTGTATTTTACTTTAGACATAATCAGGAAAATAGAGAGGGAACCATTGGAACAAAAAATGAGTGATCAAAATATAAATGTTCGAGTTAAAAATATTGCAGGTGATACTATTGAATCACAGAAAAAAACTGCAGAATTTCTAATAGAGGCATATGAAAATTTATATAAAATACAGGCCAATATAGAATACTTAAAAAAACAACTTTCTAGTTATGATGGAACAAATGCTAAATTTGAGATTTTGCAAAATTTGTATAACAATGTAGATGTAACGTATGACGAATTTAAAAAACGTTTAGTTAATTATAACAAGATGGGTGGTGAAATAGTAGCATTACAAAACGAGGTGAATATATCAGAAGTCCAAGAAACAAAGTTACAAAATGCATATAATTCATGTAAAATAAAAGATAGTCAGACGACAGCCCTTCTATTCGATAAAAGATTAGAAAGTGAAAATATGAATAAATCGATATTGGATAACAATAGAAAGAAGGACATTTTAAATGGGCATATTATCGAAATGCAGGGAAAAATGCCAGGAATGGAAAACAAATATGAACATATGAAAAAAAAATGCGAATTAGAAGGATTTGTTTCTTCAATAGATGTTACAGGTGCCGAGAATTTAGCAAAAATCCAAAATGACCTATCTGATAAAGTAAAAGTACAATTTGATAATGATATTGCCCATGTTCCTATGAATTTTCAAACGGGAAATCAACTGATTAAAGTATTACAATCTACCTCTCCGTCGGCTATGGAAGAATTAAAATTGAAAGACAAAATTTTTGATTATAAAGAAAAGGATGAAAGGATTGCTAACTTAAGGCGCCAGATAGTAAATTTGAACGATGAAATATATCAAATGCAGAATACATTAACCAATTATGGTAATCGTGAAATAAAATTTATAGACTTAAAGGATAATAAAGTGAGTACAAAAATTGATGTCGAAAATTTGAAGCATGAAATATCCATTTGTGAGCAAAATGTAAAATCAAATAATGAATATATTGAAAAAGAAAATGAAAAAATTGCATCATTGAAAAAGAAACAAATAGAAAGTGTCCAGGCATATAATGAAACAAATAACAACAACATGGACACATTGAGTAATTATAATTTACTGAAAAATAAAATATTTAATTATTATTGCCCTACATAATTTTCATAAATAATATATATAGAATTTATGAAAAATATAACCTTCATTTACATATTTGCTTTATATGTTTTGTTTATTCCCGGATTTTGTTTAAAACAAAACAAATTGTTACATAGTCTATTGTTTTCATTATGTTTATATGTTACGTATGATATTGTTAATAACAATGTAGAAAATTACGAAACGAGTGTTGAAGTGAAAGGTATGGATAATTTAGGTGATTCAATTAAAAAACACGAAAAAAAAGACGATAGAACAGTAGTTGTAAATAATAAAATCCGAAACTTGCCAAAAATAAACTATGAAACTAAAAATAGTGAGAGCGGTTTATTGGCAACGTCTTATAATCTAATAGATACATTGAAAGAAGAAAATAAAAACTTAAATAGTAGTTTGAAAATATACGAGGGAGACAACGATAAGATGGATGAGTTAAAAAATCAAATAGATAGTTATAAGAATCAAATGTCCGCTTTAAGAACGCAATTGAATTCATATAAGGGTACTAATTCGGTCGCAGATGAATTAAATAAATTAATTAATAATTTAAGTGCCGAAAGAAATTCATTAAAAACACAATTAATACATTGCAATATGAAGAAAACACAATAAATATTTTCAGTATTTAATATATATTAATAATGAAAATAATTACAACCATATATATATATTTTTTATATGTTTTATTTACACCGGGATTTTTCATGAATCCAAAATTAACTATAGAAACATACTTATTATATGCCTTACTATTTTCTATTGTATTTTTCTTTACTGTAAAAATAGTAGATGGTACAAAAGAAAATTACGAACAGCAAGTTAGTTTCGATTTGAAAGGTATGAATAATTTAGTAGATTTAATTAAAACTCATAAAAAAGACAAAGAAATGAATATTGATATAGAAAATCAAGTAAAAGGCGGTGACTCAGTCGGTGCAAAATGTTGGAATGCACTAGGAAAAACGCAAAAAGATATTGAACTTTTACGCTTACAGTTAGATAGTTATCAGGGAAATTGGGAAACGATTCAAAAATTGAATCAAACAATCATTCAATACAAAGACAAAATTGCTGTGTTAAAAACACAATTGGGTGCATATCAAAATTCTGAAAATAATATTGGACAATTAACAACATATTTAGATCAATACAAGGCACAATTAGAGTCATTACAAAAACAGGTTACAGCATTCAGTGGAACTGAAACAGATTTAACAACGTTAAAGACGAATTATGATAACATGTTATCCGAAAGTAATAAATTAACGAGTGAGTTAGCAGCATGTAATGCTAATTCTGTAAAAACACAAACTATTTCTGATTTAAATGCAACAGTTACTAATAATAACGCAACTAGTTCTGAATTACAATTGAAATTTGATGGAAAATCATATTGTCCGAAATAACTAAAAGTGCAATCGTTATTTTTCAAAATTTTTTCATATTTAAATATATACAAAATATGAAAATGATTACCTATATTTACATATTTGCATTATATATTTTATTAACACCTGGATTTTTAAGAAAAACAAAATTACATATGCAAAATTATTTGTTATATTCACTTGTGTTTTCTTTGGTGTTGTACTTGACATATGATTTAGTAAATAAGAAGAACATTGAAAGTTATAATGAGTATGATGTCGATGTAAAAGGAGTAAATAGTTTAGTCGATTTAATAAAAACCCAGTTTGGTAGTTCTGGTTCAGGTGAAAAGAAAATCGATATTCACAATCAAATTGCCGGGTCTCAGGGTAATAATAATATTAACTGTTGGAATGCGTTAGGTAAGAATCAAAAGGAACTTGAAATCATTAAAGTGCAATTGGACAGTTTTGCGGGTACAAAAAAAGATATCGATAAATTAAATAATCAATTAAATACTTTGAAACAACAAGTAGATGGTTTAGATGATAAATTAATTGGTTCTAAAGGTACAAATAAAAAGATAGATAATTTAAATATTCAAATCAAAAATTATCAAGAAGAAATTGATAAATTGCAGCAGCAAATTACTTTGTATAACGAAACAGATGAAGATATTAAAAAAATAAATAATCAGATAGCGACATTGCAATCCGAAATTACTGATTTGAACTTAAAAATCATGGACTGTACAGATCTAAATGGTAAAAATACAACTGAAGTTAGCAAATTAAATACAACTATTCAGAACCAAGAAGAATCAATTACAAATTTACAAAATAAAATAAATAATAATGTTGATTGTCCTCCACCCACTGGTCCATATGGTGAAAAGGTATATGTGTATAACGGTTCATTTGCTACCTGTATCAACGGACGAGACAAAAATCAGTTTAAATGTATGTATATGCCTGGATGGAGTGGAACATTAACTAATGATGCATCTAATTTACAAGAAGCATATGAATATGCTCAAAAAAATCCAAATTTATTCATAGAAGATCGGATTAACTCAAATTCGACGATGGTATGGACATCGAGCAACACTTGGTCGTCGCAATCAGGATATTGGTGTTATATGTTATATAATGGGCAACCGATTGCTGCATGGGATTATCCAAGTGCATCTGCTAATGGAGGAGCCGCTTGTTAAATAATATCAAATTTTATTATATAATTAATTCTATTTATATAATAGATGAAAACAAAAAGCAAAAGAATCAAAATAAAGAAAACATTAAAAAACAGAGGTGGTGGTGCCAAATTGAGTACAGTAAAACAACCGAAAAAAAAATCTCCTTCACCTCCTCCGATTAAAATAAAAAAAGTAAGATTTCGTGAAAATCCCGTGAGCGATAAATGGGACCAAAGTCCAAGATCGCCCAGTGAATTTTATTATCCAGAACAGAAAAAAACGAATTTAGAAGTTGATACAGAAGACATTACGCGAATTAATAACAACCGGAAAAAGAAAAACAAATCTGAAATTTTCATCAATAAATATATAAACAATAAGTGCGAAGAACGCATTGAAAACCAAAAACGAAAAAAAATCCATGCTAAAAACCAAATGAAAAGTAAAAATCCAGTTTTTAAAGCTTTGGCAGAGAAAAGAAACAAAGATTTACAATTGGCGAAAGACATGGAAGAATTGAGTTTTGCAAGATGCAAAATGAAAATGCAAATGAAATTATAAGGTATGTTTTATAAAAAATTTTATAAAATATACGAAACATACTATTCAACTATTCTTCAAGACTTTAAAACCCAATGTTATAACCATCATCACAAATATCTTCTGTACTATTTTTCTGAATATTGGAAATATTATTTTGAATCATAATATCCGATTTACTACAATCATTTTTGCCTTGGCGTTTTTCAAACCCTTGTTCAATCGCATCTTGTACATCAGTTGTATCAACCTCAAATGCATCGTGTTTCTCCATCTCCTTCATATCCAATACGACTTGGAAAGAACCAGTACCATAATTTCCATATTGACCACACATTACATTTGCAGATACGCCACGCATGTGATCAAAGTCACCATGACGCGCTGCATTTAGCAACACTTCTGTATGTACCTCAAATGTGGCTTTGGCAATAGGTCCTACATTATCACTCAATAAACCAGATCGGAAAATGGGAACCATATTTTGATTGCATGTCATACGATCACATAGCAAACCGAGATGATGATAGTTAATATAAACACCACTGAATTCCATCACATCCATCATTTCCATGTAAATCATTTGTCTCGCGGCTTCAATGCCCAAAACATTGAATACTTCGCGAATATCATTACTAACTGTTCTGGATGGATCAATATAATCCAATGCTAGTGCTTCTAGCAAATTGGTTCCAGTCGTATCCAATACCCAAATATCAGTCTTGACATATTTTCCATCTTCCTTTTTAATAGGCATATCTTTCTCCTTCGTTACATCGAACATACCCTTTTTGATTACAGGCATAGCTTCTACCTTCTTAACAGAGTTCTGAATTTTTCTAGCAATTACGTTATCGATGTTATTGACACCACGCAATACAATGTTGTTCAAAAGTGCTTCTTGGAAATTATTGAGCAAATAAATGTCGTCGGATTGGTCCAACGTTTGAGCAACACCCTTCTTCTTTGACTTGCTGAAAATAGAACTATTTACACGAATGCGGAATACCAATTTATCATTATTATAATCTGAAAACACGCAACTAATTTCGTTTCCATATTGACTATTGGAAATCGCAAAATGAACATCGTCGGTTGTAATGTTTTTGTCTAACATAGTTTCTGCATCAAGTTCAATACGTACAAGCCATTTTGACTGAGCATCTTCACTGTTTTCGGATGCATCTTCCGGTGCTAAACATTCTTCCACTAATTTTTCGAATTCATAATATTGCTCTAGCAACAATTGATCATCGTCAATAGAAGTGGTTTCCTTACTGGGTTCAAAATGAATTTGAACCGATTTGGTAATGTCAATAAGTTTTGTGTGTTCCATCATGGTAGCATAAGTGGTTGCCTTATCTTGGTCAGTTTCGTCTGACGATTTCAAATAAACGGTCAAAGAAGGATTCTTAGGATTCTTTGTTAAACGAAGGATCTCCTCAATTCTGGGAACACCACGAGTAACATTGGATTTACTTGAAACACCTGATAAATGGAAAGTATTTAGAGTCAATTGTGTAGTCGGTTCTCCAATAGATTGTCCTGCAATGACACCGACCATTTCTCCTGGATGCACAAGTGCCTCACGATGTTTCAACAAAATCGTATCCAAAAGAACACTCAATGCCTTTCTATGAAATCGCTTGTTAATAAGCAATTCCTTTGGTGACAAGTAATAATAATACATAATTTCAAACATAGGAGTAATAGGGGCATATGCCAACTGATTCATTTTACTAAAATGATCTTCAATCATTTCGAAAGCTTCCAATGGTGTAATATCGACAATACTGTTCTTATGTAGTCCCATTTGTCCCTGAACATTGGTAATAATGTTTTGAAACGAAACAGGCATAGAAACACTATTCTCATTTTTGTATTTGAATACATTTTTAACAACGCTATCTCTAAAACCTAACATCTTTTTAATATAATCAATGCACTTGTTGGTTGTTTTCGATTTTTGCTTTTTCAAACGAGAAATCGCACCTCGATTATAAACGGACAACAACTCACTATTTTGATCATTGATACCAATAATATCATAATGCATATAAATGTCTTCGACGCTCATACCAACCAGAGGGATATTTTGATTTTCCACACGGGTAGTATCAAAATTATCATCACCATAAGTAAATTGAATGATTTTTCCCTTATTGTTACGAACGGTCATATCATATTCGACCTTAAGATCTTCTAATCCCTTAATCAATCTTCTTTGAATATAACCTGTTTGGGATGTTTTCACTGCCGTATCAATAAGACCAATACGACCACCCATTGCATGAAAGAATAGTTCAGGAGCAGTTAAACCGGAAATATAGGAATTTTCGATGAAACCACGTGCTCCTGGACTATCATCAAATTTGTGATAATGAGGGAGTGTTCTACCGTCGAACCCATATGGGATTCGCTTTCCATCTACATTGGTCTGACCCAAACAAGATATCATTTGAGAAATGTTAATAGGAGAACCCTTTGATCCTGAATTGACAATAATTAGGAAACGATTATTGGGATCTAAACTATCACGACCAATTTTACCGGCTTCTTCCGTTGCCTTATTCAGAGTGTTATTGACAGCAGTTTCAAACTCGGTATTATTAGAACGAGCAGTATTGTTTTCAAATACACCCAAATGTACTTGATCGATCAGTTCCTTCACTTCCGCTTTTTGCTTGGCAATAACATTAAGAATTTGAGATTGTGTGGTCTTATTTGCAATCAAATCACTAATACCAACACTATAGGAACTTGTTTTCAAATATTCAGTAACAATATTTTGCAAGTTATCATTAAAATTCACACATGCCATATTGCCGAAATCATTATTTACACGATGTAACAAACCCTTGGTAGTAGAACCAATGACAGATTTGTCCAATTGACCTCGATATAATTTTCCATTGCGAAGTTCAACCACATTATTCGATGTTGCATAATCATCTTTATCCTCCTTATAATTTTTTGTTTTATATACCATGGTTAGTGGTGGCATGATTTGTGACAACACATCGAATGATGTCAATGACTTTACTTCCCTAAATTTTTCAGGACTAATGTCTTTGCACATCATTAGTAAGTTCATTGCATCGCGGTGAGTTAATTTAATATCGGGACGTGTAAAACGATAAGAACCTAGTAAAGAATCCTGATAAATACCAATGATCGGTGAATTGCTGGCGGGACTGATAGTTTGGTAGGGAATAGCCGCCAATTCGCGCAATTCAGTTTCGGCCAATACATTTTGAGGCATATGCATGTTCATTTCATCACCATCAAAATCCGCATTATATGGTTTTGTATCACCCACATTCATACGGAATGTATCGCCCACTTTCATGACTTTTACAATATGACACATCATAGACATTCTATGTAATGAAGGTTGTCTGTTAAACAATACAGCATCACCGTCCATCATATGGCGATGGACAATATCACCCGAGTGCAGATCAATTGTTTCTCTATCTACATTTCGCAAAGAAATATTTTCTCCACTTTTCCTTTCTACAATTTTAGCACCAGGATATTCATCCGGACCCGTTTGTACAAGTCTTGTGAGAAACTCTTTGTTACGGTCATTTACCATAACTGGTTTTGTAATATTCATGGCAATTTTAAGAGGAACACCCAATTGTTTTACTGATAAGTTTGGATCACCAGTAATAACAGAACGAGCACTGAAATCCACTCTCTTTCCCATGAGATTACCACGGATACGTCCATTCTTCGAATTCAAACGACCCATAATACATTGCAAAGGACGTCCAGAACGTTGTGCCATAGGAGCTACACCCTTGATTTTATTATTGACAATCATCGCAACAGAGTGTTGCAAAATAGTGTACCACCCTTCAGTCACATTGGGATGCGTATCGGGATTTGCTAGTTTCTCTCGCAAAATACTGTTTGTTTTGATAATATTTCTATAAATATGCGTCAAATCGTCTTCACTGCGTTGCTGTGCATCATGTTTTACCGAAGGTCTTACTGCTGGAGGGGGAACTGGTAATACATCCATGATCATCCAACTAGGTCTAGACCAAACAGGACTGAATCCCATGAACGAAACATCGTCATCGGAAATACGCTTGAAGATTTTGGAAATGATTTCGGGAGTCATTTTCATAGTAACCTTTTGGTCACCTCCCTCTTCGTTTGTGTCGATATTATCCCATGAAGCAATGATAGTGGCCATACCTTCCAACTTTATTTTGTCGGGTTGTCTGCAACCACAACCATCGTCGGTTTGTTCTCCACAACGTTTGATTGTTTTTGAGGTTAAACTCGAAACATAGTTCCAACGTTCTTCGTTAGATCGGGATAAAATATGATTATGAAGTTTTTTATTGATCAACAATTTGCTACATTTGAAACATACTGAACGAGATATTTTCAATATATCCTTGATATGCTGAATCGAAAATACAGGACGAGCAAGTTCAATGTGTCCAAAATATCCAGGTGTATCAATATAAGTCATACCATCTGTAGGACAGATCAATCCAGGTTCTAGAACACCCATACGAGGATCGAATAGACCGCCAACCACAGGTTTGTTATTGTTGTATGTATCTCCAGAGGTTACCTCGACTACAGAATTCTTTCGAATTTCTTCGGGAGACAGCATACTAAATTGAATACCAATAATTTTTGCCGAAGCATTATTATTTTTAAATTGCGGAGACATGCTACTATAATATAATGACCTAGATTTTATATCGTTTTTGATTTAATTATAACTAAAATCAATTTTGTTGGAGTTGTCAAAATTATTATAATTGAAAAGGAAATAAATAGAACATGACAAAATTCATTATTATCAATGGGAGGTAAGTCGAGTGAAAAAAAATATAATACGCGTAGTCAAAAGAAAAGACGTAAGGAGGAATCGTCTGATGACGAAGATGACGAAAGTATTTGGATAGAATATTCTGATGATGATGATGAGGAGGACAGTGATGTAGAAGAAGAGGAATCTGATATTGAATATAAACCCAAAAAAAATAAAAAGAAACGTCCTAAATACGAGTCTGCGTCGTCTGATGAAGATTCCGACGAGGAAGAAGATGAAGACGGCGAAGACGAAGATGAAGTCGGCGAAGACGGTTCTATTATTGATCCTCGTGAATTGCGAAAAACAATTGCTACTTTATTTCCATCGAATTATATTAATGAAAAAATCCGTTCGGATGAAAAAAATGCAAAATCAAAAAAAAAATCGATTAAAACAACTCGTAGTAAAAATCAGAAACTTGTAAAAAAGAACAAACGGAGAAAGCGTTACGAAACTGAATCTTCTGAAGAAAGTGAATATAGCGATGAGGAATCATATTATGAAGATGATGATGATGATGACGACGATGAAGGAGATGCAAAGGATTTTAATATTTTGTTTTCGGCTCTTACCGGTGGAGGTCAAAATCCAGAGGAAATTAGTGATAAGAATGCGATTGAAGATGATCGCGATGAAGAATGTAATAGTGACGACGAGAAATTGTTTATGCGCGAAAATTATGAAACCGTTCCTGAACCCGAAGTTATCAAGCAAAAGCGATTGAAAATTGAGAAAAAACAGAAAAAGAAGAAGCACAATACAAGTGAGAAGTCAGATCACTCGGAAACAGCTGATGCTGAAACAGAATATAAGGATTTGATTGAATTGAAAAAACATTTGTCGGAAAAACTAGAAAAACAACCGAAAAATAAAATTTTATTGAATGCTGTAGAAGAATGTAAGAATTCTATCCGAAAATTGGTTAAGAAAAGTCGTCTCAAGAATGCTAAGAAATATTATAAAATGGTGAATGGTGAGGATGAAAAGAAAACAGGCGAAATTGAATATTTCAAGAAACAATTGTCAAACAAAGAACAATTGCGAGTGATCAAAGAACTGAAGGATATCAATGATCACATTAGTATTAAGAAACCCTATCGCTTGACATTATTGGACAGTAATATTCCACCCAAGTTCAAAGCCACGGTCATGCAAAAAGTGAATATGTTGCGTTCAATGGAAGTGGGTGATCCCGAATATTTCAAGTTGAAAACATGGGTGGATGGATTTATGCGTATTCCCTTTGGTATGCATAAAAGTTTGAACGTGAGTATTAAAGATGGTATTGAAAAATGTAGTGAATTTATGGAAAGTGCAAAGAAAACACTAGACGAATGTGTATATGGTTTGGATGGGGCCAAAATGCAGATTATGCAGATGATTGGTCAATGGATCACAAATCCGGATGCATTGGGAACGGCAATTGCGATTCAAGGACCCCCGGGTACCGGAAAAACCTCTTTGGTGAAGGAAGGTATTAGCAAAATTCTGGGACGTGAATTTGCGTTCATTGCATTAGGCGGAACAGGCGATGCAAGTTTCCTAGAAGGTCATGGATATACATATGAGGGTAGTTTGTGGGGGCGTATTGTACAAATATTGATGGAAAGTAAGTGCATGAATCCAGTTATTTATTTTGATGAGTTAGATAAAGTTAGTGATACTCCACGAGGTGAAGAAATTATTGGTATTTTGACTCATTTGACCGACACGTCACAAAACAGTGAATATCATGATAAATATTTTTCCGAAATTCATTTCGATTTGAGCAAGTGTTTGTTTATTTTCAGTTATAATGATGAATCCAGAATTAATCCTATTTTGCGTGACCGTATGTATCGTATTATGACAAAAGGATATGAAAATAAAGAAAAATCGATCATAGCCAGAAATTTCCTTCTTCCGAAAATTAGACAACAAGTTGCATTCACAGAAGAAGAATTGACCATTCCGGATGAAACATTGGAAGAAATTATTGGAAACGATTCCATTACTAAAGGAGAACAGGGTGTGCGTAATTTGAAACGTTGTTTAGAAATTATTCATACCAAACTGAATTTGTTTCGATTGATGAAACCCGAAAAAAATATTTTTTCGAAAGATTTAGATATTGAAGTAAAATTTCCAATTAAAGTAACTTACGGAGACGTTAAAAAGTTGATAGAGTTTGAAGAACCAAACCAAAGCATATTAGCAATGTATATTTAAAACGTTGCATCTTTACTTGTATAAACTACTAGTAATATGATCAACATAAAACTATAAAAAATTGAATTTTTTATGGTTATTTATTGTCTATTAGACAAAAAAAAATAGGGCGTCCCCTATAGACTGTTTTCAGAGCTACTGATTTCGCGAAATCTATAGACAAGCTATGAGACCACACTTGAATAAAACTCAATCGTTTAGCCGATATATCATTTTATCCCTTATTCACGAGTAGTACAATCCAAACAACCGTGTGCATCATATCCAACCAATACTATCCACTGACGACTTATAATGTATGACCATAAGGTGGTGCGTACTGACCTTATTATAAGGTGGTCGTGACTGACCTTATGGTCATACATTATAAGGTGGTCGAGACTATCTTCTTGTCAAACCGGGCAAAGGGAATGATCAGTTCCACAGAGGGTTTATCTGCATACGACCGGTTAAGGTAATATGCGTTTAACAAGTCAACAACAGAGTCACATTGAGTTTCAATTACACAGGTGCCGTAATAGGAGTCCCTGTGTCTAACTTTACATATTTATAGTTAGACACAGGTGCCGTAATAGGAGTCCCTGTGTCTAACTTTACATATTTATAGTTGATAGTTTGCACGCTGATACATAATAGTATCAACTAACAATTAGTTTGCTTGACCGGTCCATAATGGTATATCGGCAACTATCAAATATAAATACAACCACTGGTAAGCCAAGTTAGAAGCTCACATTACTAACTTGAATGTAAAAAACACATTCAATTTTATACCCATATATGGTAATGAATTACTATTTTGTCTATAGACAATAAAAAAATAGGGCGTCCCCTATAGACTGTTTTCAGAGCTACTGATTTCGCGAAATCTATAGACAAGCTATGAGACCACACTTGAATAAAACTCAACCGTTTAGCCGATATATCATTTTATCCCTTATTCACGAGTAGTACAATCCAAACAAACCGTGTGCATCATTTAATACTCCAATATTATCCAATGACGAGGAATTAACCGTTCGCACAGTTAAACTTGGGCAAGATATTTACATGTCGAACTGGGACAACGGGAATGATCAGTTCCACAGAGTGTTCATCGACTTACGTCCGGTTAAGGATATAAGTTTTTAACATGCAAATAACAGAGTCATATTGAAGGTTCAATTACACAGGTGCCGTAATAGGAGTCCCTGTGTCTAACTTTACAAATAAACCACTATAGTAAGCCAAGTTAGAAGCTCACTATTACTAAATTGAATAAAAAAAACACATTCAATTTTATGCACATATATGGTTATAAAATTGATTTACAATTTAATAATCATATTATTACATAACTCATACTAACTTTATGAAAAATGAACTCAATTTCGCCATACGATTTGGAAACTGGACATACATATTATATTGAATGCTATGATAAAGGTGTTCGCACAAACAAATATCGTGGCGTTATTAATAACTTGAACGCCTGTACCTGGTATGAACATAATGTACTTGAATTTGGAAATATGATTGAATATGTAAACGGACAAGAAACCACATCGACTGAACGGGATTCTCCAACCTTTCCCGGAAATGTCTTTTATGTACATGTAGGTACTAACGCAACAGAACCCCAATATTGGTTATTTTATAAACCCGTTGCTGATTATTTAATGACTACACAAGTGCTTAAACAACGTACTCGCTTGGATAAAGTAAGTATTTGGGGGTTATATAAACAGCATTTTGACAAAGTCCGGGAAAAGGTCGCAACATCTGGTAGGACCCCACCGCTGCGACGCGTTTGGTATGATTATTTGTACCGAATAAAAAGGGTGTGATGCAACTAAAGCATGTGTATTGCAATCCCGGAAACTAAAAAATTCAGTTTTATAACCATATATGTGCATAAAATTGAATGTGTTTTTTTATAATTACGTTATGTATCAAATCATAATCCCTGTTAGAATCAAATTATTCCAATGCCCAGTAAGAACCGAGGAACAAAAAGATGTGAGTTTTGCAACTCGGCATCTCATACGATGTACAATTGTAATAGCAATATGAACGGACGCAAAGACTGCTTGGACTCCGGATGGAACTGTATGATGGACCCTGATTGTCCTAGATTTTACATGTTACAAGCAAATGAGTTGCGATATGTTGCGTATCACTATGCGCAATATGAGAACGCGGTTCATTGTTCAGACCAAAAAACAACTCAACACTATAACCAAAAATTTAGATTGCGACCGATTCCACTGACGCTTTCAAAAAAACAGATGATTCACGCTCTGGTTCAACGATGGACCGGGTTTCAACCAGTACGCGACTTGTATAAAAATCCACCAACACCAGGAGATGATGGCGACGACTGTCCTATTTGTTTGGATCCAGTTGTAGGATCGTATGATTGGTCTTACGAAACTGCATCATGGAAGGGAAAATATGTTACAACAGTGTGTAAACATAGGTTTTGCACAAAATGTTGGGATGAGCATATAGTGAGGAACTCCAGACTGATGATGCGATGGCAGCAACAAACAATCACGTATGTATCTTGCCCAATGTGCAGACATGAAATAAAAGTTATATAAACAAACATCTCAAAAAACACAAACATCTCAAAAAATCCAAGAAAATTACGAATTCTTGAATATTTTTTCATCGATGTATTTCCATAAAACGCTGAACATAATTCCCTGAATTCCATTTGACAGTAATTTTGTTTTTAATCCGCGTCCAAATAAACTACTTATACCATTCTCATTGACAATTTGTTTGATTGTATTTGTATAACTAATTGTATCGGTAGAAGATTGCTTATACACTTTTACAACGCGTATCGAATTTGTTAATGTATCACTCACACAGGTTGACGTAAATCCAATAAAAGCATTTCTTCCAAAATTACTCAGGGTAGAATCGCCCTTTGGTATCATCTCCTGTAAACTATTAAATGTAGCAAACCATGGATAATGACCTACAAATGTTGCCCCCGCCGAAGCAATGCTTCCGTGATACAATACACTAGGACCATTTTTGTGAAGTTTCATTTTTAGATTAGAAATACCATTAGAACCTTGTACTTGCATTGTTGTTTTCAATGTATCGATTGGCATAAGAAATATACGAAAAGATGCCGCACCAGCAGAAGCTAAAATACTTTTACTCCATGCGGGTAAAGAGTTTGTATATTCATATGAGTTTAATGTGGTAATTACACCCGTATTTGCAAATGTATCACCAAAACGCGACAAGGGTCCCTGTAACAATGCAGGAACAACCCCCTTGTAAAAACGAGGAACTCCTCCTTGCTTATATAATGTTTGAAACGCGGTTTTCATATCTACACCGTAACGATATTGATAATTTACACTTGTCCGCAACCACATGAGAGTTGCAATATTAATACTCATTGCAGTCGCACCAGAAATACCGCTTTCTAAACTACGTTGAAATGTACTTTTCGTATTTTCCATAACGGATATATACTTTATCACATGAATAAAAATAAAAGTTATATAAACATATTAAACATATCAATGTATATTTTTAATATGGAGGAAGAAAGTATTCAATGCATGATTCGAGCAAAAACAATATTGGACAACGATTTTAAATATAAAGTGAATGATGAATATTCAAAAATAGTTCAATTAGTGGAGGAATATATTGTTAAACATTGCGAACACAAAATAGTGCGTGATTTGATAGATATTGATCCGGATAGGTCAAAATCTATTGTATATTGTGAAAACTGTTTTCATACATTTTCGTCTTAAACGCAAGGTGTTTGGTTACCACCGCGAGTGGTTAGTAGTTGTAATTGACTTTGGTCCAAGCATAAATAACCTTTAGAATTACTCATACCGTTTGATTTATCGGCACATTGTGCGTCTAAACTACCAGTGGCATCAGAATAAATATCTAATTTGGGTTGAAGAGATTGAGGACCAAAAAGTCCTTTCATGTTTTTAATAGGTTGTGCTGTGGGATCGGCAGCACTGCTGTTTATTAAATGTCTATTTTTAATATCAATCGCACCCCCGTTAGGATAAGTACCGTAATGTAAAGGTGTAAAACCTTCTTTATCTAACTTAGCATAATTGGGATCACCATTATATGCAACAACTGTTCTACAAGACAAACAACTAGAAAGTATAACAACAATGGCTAAAGCAATCATTATAACCAATAAACCAGTTGATATTTTTCCAAGAGATTTCATTTTATATATATGTTTATGAGAAATTCTATATTCCAATTATGATTTTGGATTATTATATTTCTCCACATAAGGCAATGTTGTTTCATCAATATGCGTTAAATATTTATATAATTTTTGCAATGGAGCACTGTGTTTTGCAAATTGAGGATCTACAATTGTTTGTTGAACATAATTTTTTAATTGACCTAAATCTATAGAAAGTTGTTGTAAATTCTGAATTAAATATTTGGGAGCTTCTTGTACATTTCCAAAAATTTCTTGTAAATTCCCTAAATATTTGGACGTAATCAATTTTGCAACAGTCGTCATGTTATTTATTTCATCAATCGATGATTCATTAAAGTCTTTATTACTCTCTAGATTATCGTCAATACTATCTTCTGATTCTTTGACGATTTGTTTATTTTTCATGGTATTTGCACGAGCACCAGTTGTTTCTTTTGTTTTTGTATCAAACTTGGAAACGATTTCATAGAAATTTTTCTTAAACGTCAAAAATTTGTCGTTAAATAACAATATGTTACTATATTCATTTCTACATGCTCTGCCATAATAAAACATGGGATCACATACTTCAACCCGATTTAAATATTCGTATTTAAAAACTAAATACAACATAATGTAAATAATACTAAACATAATGATAATGATAGTTGCAGCAAAATAATATGGTCGATTATAGGTAAAATAGTCAATAGGAATATATTTTATAACAGGCATTATAATATATATTGTGTTTTTTACGTTTACTATCTACTGAATAAAATATAATAAATTACGATTTAACCGTATTAATAGCACCATCTTTAATATAGTTACCTAACACAAAGGAACCTGCTAATTTGGACATGGTATCTCTTAAACTGGCAATATTCTTTTGAATGGAAATTCCTAAACTATTCGACTCGGCATATTTATCAGGTACTTCCGTTTGCACTTTATTTGATAATCTGGAAGCACTACTATTGAGACGTGCATCTACTGTTTCTAAATTGTTACTAGTAGATTGAATGTTGTTCATAACGGATGATATTAATTCACCTTCTGAATTCTTCATATATTGTTCAAATTGTTGTTGAGGATCTTTTCCAAATAAATATGCATTCGAAATAACACTAATACGGTTTTGATAATCGGTATAATTCGCATAAATATAAGCAAATAGAATACCTATAAACATAATGCCAAATAACAAAATTACCATGATAGCCTGTCCCCATTTTGTAAATTGTGATGTTTGTGGGGGGATAAAATACTTTTTCATGACATCTTCTAGTTTTTCATTTGTATTATCTGCAATATTTGTTGCTTCACTAGACATTATATAATATTTTTATATATATTATAAAGTGTTCAAAATACATAAAAAGAAGAATATTAGTAATTTTATAATATGTCTCATTTAAGTGACGATGAAAGGATCAACTTGAAGAAATTAATGAATGAAATGGATTATGAAGACAATACTGATACCATTCGACGACTAAAACATAGCACAAAAATTCGTGAGAATATACGTAAATTAGAGGCATTGAAAAAAGAGCACGCAGAACTTCGTACAACTTCACCGGAACAATTTTTTAATATTGTACATACTGAATGTGAGTTTTTGTATAACAATTATACTGATATTTTTAGAAGAATGATGAATGATGAGGTTGATATTACCATTATGTCAAAATTATTGATTGTATTAAAATTAATCGAAGATGGGCAAATTGACCAACAAGATGGTTCAGTTCGTGTGGGAAGATTGTTGAAAGAATTGTATTTAGATTCAGCAGTAAAGCGTGCAGATGCTTTAGATAAAGAACGCGAAGGAGAAAACGAACCAGTTAATGATGGAAAATCTATATCTTGGTCAAAATTTAAACAAGCCGGGATGCCTGATCTGAAGTAGATTCTTCTTTTTCGTCCAATAACATAACACCCATTGCTGCATAATTATGCAAATCCATCAATGTATCACGAATTGATTCGTCATTCACCATATTTACACCATTCTTTGTTATAGACAAAGAACGTTGTATTTTATCCTCAATACGCATTAATATTCCAATCACTCCAAATTTAGCAAATGCATCGCCATAATCTTTGTTTTTCTTTTTAAACATTTCCAATGCTCCTTTTTGCACGTTTTCCATTTGTTGAACACGATCCATAATAATATATACTCATTTTTGTTTCTATATAACTTTCATTTTATTGTTTTGAATATAGTTTCTTATGATTGGAATAAGAACTTGATCTTCTTCAAATAAATATAGATTATTTAATTCATTGACATCATAAAACCCTATCTTTTGATGTACATTCATTTTTATGTTTTCTGTGTTGTTAATTAAACCAATATAAAAAAAGCATTCTACATCATTATTTTTATGACTATGAAATAATTCATTAATTGTAATTGATAAATCTAATTCTTCTTTCCATTCACGATGCAAACATTCTTCTAATGTTTCATTATTTTCACATTGACCTCCTGGAAATTCCCAATAATCGGGATTTGCACCTTCTTTGCTACGCTGCCCCATGAGTATTTTTCCATTATTATTTAACATTATTCCACAACTTACTTTCATGATATGAAATAACTTAAACATATGTTTAAATGGGTTTATCAACTAACATGCCACAATTGAAAAATCCATTACATGATAAATATTTATTAAAATTTATTTCGAGTTTTTTAAAATCATGTGATAAATGTAATCGTTATGGTTATATAAATTATGCAAATATCTGTTGTATGTGTAAAAATTTTTATTGTGAAATATGTAGCAAAGAAATGAAATATCATGGTTATTACGACGAATCTATTCGTAAATATTGTATTTTATGCAGTAAAAAATATTTTCCTTATTATTATCCAGGTTAGTTATAATTATGGCAATTTAATAAATACACTTATAATATAATGGATTCCACTATAAAAATATATAAAGGACGGGGGTTAAAAAAAACAAATAACAATGAAGGTACGAAAACCTTTGTTTTTGACTTAGATGAAACCATAGGTTCCTTTTCCGAATTATATATATTATTTAAATGCATTGAATATGTAAAAACAGATTTGAAATTAAGCATTTTTGACAATGACAAAGAATTGTTATTTGCTTTGTTAGATTTGTTTCCCGAATTTTTTCGATATGGTATTTCTGTCATTTTTCAATACTTACATGAAAAAAAGAAACTAAGTGACAATATTTTGGTATATATTTATACAAATAATAGTTGTATTCCAATTTCTTGGACAACCATCATTGTAAAATATATGGAGGAAAAATTTGGTGTTGAAAATTTGTTTGATAATATTATTCGAGCATTTAAAATTGGAAATCAAATAGTAGAATATAATCGAACAACAGTTACTAAAACATACAAGGATTTGATTCGTTGTGTGCATATACCCGTAAATACGGAATTATGTTTTATAGATAATATTGAATATCCAAAAATGAAGCATCATCATGTTTATTATATTCAACCCAAACCTTATTACCATTATGTGAATCGTAGTGAAATAATTGAACGTTTTATAAATTCACAATCTGGTAATTTAATTCAATCATTAGTCCAAGATAAATTGGAAAACATAGTTTTAAATTATTACAACAAAAACGACTATATTTTGCATGAATATGTGAAAACAAAAGAAGAATTTGAAACTGATATAATATTATCAAAAAAAATCATGTATCATATTAAAAATTTCTTTTATATGAAAATTCGTAACATAAAAACACGAAAAAAAAGAACTTTCATTAATTTTAATCAAACCAGAAAATTGCGTTAATTATATGTATCTTTGAGTTGTAATATAAGTTGTTCATCAGGAGTGAGTTTTTGAAATGTCATACATTCATCAAATTTATATTGAATGAACCGGTTTTTGTTTTTGCACAATATATGTGTTCCATTGTCCAAGAATTTAACATCTACCACAATACCTCCATTGGTTAATTTTTGGTTTCGTATCCATCGAATATGTTTTCCTTTATGAATTTGGTGAATTTGGTCAATATAACGATATTGTAATAGACTAGTACAATATTTTTCTAGTATTTCGTTGTTTATATTTTGTTCTTTTAAACATTCGACAATTTCCTCGGAAATCGATTGCAAACTATGATCTCCAAGATAATTGTTATCTACATTTTCGGCAGCTTCCAATATTGCATCGATGTTTAATTGCGATTGCAATTCGGGATTATGTCTTTCGTTTTCTATTAATTGATTCATGTTTTGTGTTATTGTTATGTTTTTGTATAATAATAATTCAATTTTATATAATTTTTGTATTTTTCATTATATGAAATTAATATATAAATATGAATAGTAATTTAGATAGCGTATATACAGATAAGTTTGTAGGTATTGGAACAGATACCGTTAATAGAAGTTTAGAAATTATAGGAAGTGTAAAAAGTGGTAGTGATGATTCATATAATGTTAGAGTAGTAGGTGATGGTACAGCTTATACTCAAGGAGGTTTGTTATTACAAAGTTCAACTCAATATGATCCAGAAGCTAGAGGACAAGGAGTATATTTATTTAATGAAGGTACAGATACAACCTGGTATAGTGGAACTAGATATGGCAATGCAGACGAATTTATTATTGGAAGGTCATTAGGAACTACTGTCAATACATCAGCATCAACAACAAATAATGCCATAGTAACAATACAAAATTCTGGTAACTTTGGTATCAATACAAATTCACCAATTAGTACATTAGATATAAAAGGTAACGGAGATAATATTAATTTACGAATAGTAGGAGATGGTACATCGTATACACAAGGATGTATATTATTGCAAAGTTCAACTACAGGTAATCCACAATACAGAGGACAAGGTTTGTATTTATTTAATGAAGGTACAGATACAACTTGGTATAGCGGAACTAGATATAATAATGCTGATGAATTTATTATTGGAAGAGCATTAGGAAGTTCGGTCAATGAATCCGCAGCAATAAACAGCAATGCCTTAGTAACAATAAATAACTCTGGTAATATGGGTATTGCAACAACCAATCCTTCTCAAAAATTGGATGTGAATGGTAATATAAATTTTACAGGAGATTTGTACAAAAGTGGGGCAGTTTTGACATTAAGTAATTATAGTGACTCGAGTACTCTAGTGAATGATAGTACATTTGTATCCAATTTATACGACAAACTCCACGACAATGAAATTAACATTTACGACACTATCAAAAATGGTTGCTCTACTGTAAGTTTTAGTCTTGGTGGTTCTAATTACACATGTAGTGGTTCTTTTATTACTTTCGATAACAGTGATTTGCAATACGGTTTGTTTATGACTGCCGCCCATTGTGTTATGGAAGTATCTGGTACCAATGTTTTAACCACCACCGAATTATATGTGACAAATCCAATCACTGGAAATTATACAAGTGTAACTGTAGGTAATATATATTATGATGGTGTTGCTGATGTAGCTTTAATACGAACAGACATAGATTTTTCGAGTAATTCTTCTTATCCTTTACAATTATCTACTGTAACTCCACAAACGGGTGATATTTGTTTTCTATGCGGTAATCCTGGAGGTTTAGACAATGTTTCTTTATCTCAAGGTTTTATTCGTGATGCTCGTTTTTATGAAAATGGTGGTTATCAAGTACCCGAATCCTTGTATATTGATACCCCCGGTATAGGCGGAAATTCAGGAAGTCCCATATTGAATAAGAATGGCAAAATCATAGGTATTTTTACATTTGGATCATCCACCACAGGCATGGAAACATTTGGAGGTGGTTCTAATTTAAGTGTATTAAATTCTACTCTTCCAGTATTAAAAGCGCAAGCAATTAGCGGAAGTACAAATAAACGCAACACAGACAAATATTATATGGGATTGGATTATTGGACACAATCGAATGCACCTTTCACATGGAAGACCTATTATGGAGGTGCGAGCACATTCCCTAATCAAGGTGTAAGAATTTATACTGTTACTTCTGGTATTTCACCATTCGATGGTGTTCTTGGATATTTGGACATTTTGTTATCTGCAACTATTGATGGAACAGAATACAAGTTTGGTGAATTAAGTGATCAATATCCTCCTGGAATTATGCTTTATAAACCCGTAAATCCAACAATTACCATCAAATATTTAGATTACAGCGACAGTTATACAGAAAAAACAGCATCTATTACTTTAGTCACCTATGGTTCTCTTGGATCTTCTTATGATTATTTGGACGCTCCTTTAAATACAGGTGCTTCTGATAGGAGTCCTGAAAATGCACAACAATTATGTTTTGCAGGAAAAAAGTGAAACAATACTAACATGTAAATAACCAACTTATCAATATAAATGAAATATATTGATAATAAACTCAAATTAAATATGATTCATCAATTCTTTAAATGGAATGTACTTACTAAATATACTCTTAAGATATTGAACAAATTCATCATTGATCAGTAAGAAAAAGGAACTGGCTAAAATAAAGGTGCGATCATTTATATTACAAGTTAATTTCTTACGAAATGGATTGAAACGTATGATCAAGACTACTGCAATAAATAATTGTATTACATGATTTAAATAAATTGCATAATCCGGATTTATATAGGCAATACCTACCGCACTTACAATATAAATAACATATATCAATAACACCAATAAATAATAAACGGGTGTCGAAAAATATTCAATCATATAATCTATAAAATTTGTAAAATCATGTAGAATATTCATATATTATGTATGAATATTTTTATATTAAACTAGTATTTAATTGTTGTGAAACTTGAATAGTTTAAGTTGTTTCTACTTATTATTTTTTTGTATATTTCATATACAATATACAAAGAAATAATTATGGTTTTTCAGAAAGACTCAACCAACGAATGGGACGCCATTCTACATAAGAACTATCTGATTTATTTATAGCCGGAGTACCAGAAACATATGTTTTTGTGGGCAATCCAGGAACAATCACTTGTAATACATAAAATACTAAATCACGCATTTTGTTCATATGAAATCCATCCATAGGAGATTTACTATCTAATTGGTTAAATAAGTCAATGGCGGCTTGTGTTGGACGATTTACATTTGGTCCATAATCAATAAAATAAGTTTTAATAAATTCGTTAATCATATCATTCAATTCTGAACCATCCTTTTGTTTTTGAAGACAATCGGTTATTTGATACCCATCAATATCTGCCGAACCAATGATAATTTCGTTTAGTCCTCCTGGTAAAAAGGTCGTATTTGCAGTATTATTTGGATTATTGGTACTGCCCGCACTACCTCCACTATTTTCATTGTTATTCGAACTACTTCCCGAAGTCCCTCCTGAACCACTACCTGAACCACCTTGTGATGGGGGAGGTAATGATGCCGCAATTGCCGAACTCAAACAACTCGTTGGACAACCAATGCCACAATTATTTTTTGGCGCACTACTACAACTATCAGCAGCACCTTGATTGTCATTATTATTATTGTTTTGATCTGATCCACCATCAGTGGAAGACGACGAATCATTTCCAAACAAATCATCCCAAAAATTACCCGAGTCACTTGACGATATATTCTTAACATATACACCTTTATAATTTTGACCGCGTATCACCTGAGATGTCTCAGTGGGTTGTATTAATATATTGAATATATTATGATTACTCCACTTGATGGGTGGCCAATAGGTTTTCGGATCACTATTATTATTATTACTACGTAAATTCGGGATGACAATATCCAAAATATAATATCCAATATCAGTTAATTTACGTTTATTTTCTGGTGTAACATTTCCTTTATTGCAGCAATATGTTGTATATAATACAATGGTAGATTCCAAAGGAAACCCGTCTTTATTGAAATATTTGGAAATAAATTGATCGATCATTTGGTTCATTGTTTCGCCAGGAAGAATTAATTTTTCTTTCTTATCGGTTTCATATTCAGAAACTCTTGGATTAATAACAGGTCGAGGCAGTGTTCTGGCACCCTCCCTTAATGGAACCATTTGTTTTGATAAATAGTGTCCAAATATATATCCAAATATGATAAATAGAATAATATAGACAATAATATTGATTATTTGAGATTCTTCCATCTTTATATTAATGCTATATTTTAAACTATATATAAATAAAATTATTTTATATATAATGATCATCAATAAATATATAATAACAGGTAAAGTAAATAAGGGTCAATTTGGGCAAATATACAAAGGAATATATAAAAAAACAAATGAAGATATTGCCATTAAATTCGAACTGATAAATAATGAAATCAAATTATTAAAACATGAAACAACCATATTGAATTATTTATTTCATAAAGGTTCGAGAAACACACCTCATGTGTATTGGTATGGAATCTATAAAAAATATTATGGATTAATAATGCCGTATTACGATTGTACATTGGATGATTATTTATTACATCGTGATTTGTCTAAAAAAGATATTGTCAAAGTTACAAGTAAAATGATTACTATATTAGAGACTATCCATAATATGGGGGTCATACATCGGGATTTGAAACCACAAAACTTTATGATGAAAGATCAAGAAATATTTTTAATTGATTTCGGTTTATCTACTATTTTTGTAGATGAAGATTTAAAACACATTGACCCAAAAAATGAAAGCACATTTATTATTGGAACCCCTAAATTTATTAGTTTGCATATTCACAATGGAAAAGATGCATCACGAAGAGATGACATTATTTCATTAATGTATTTGTATCTATTTATGATCAATGGACTGTCACTACCATGGGAAAATGTAGAAGATAGGGACGATGAATATAGTGCTCATCATATTCTACACTTTAAAAATCAGGAAAGAAAGAGGAAAAAAGAACAACTCCAAGAAAGTATTTACGATAATACAATAGAAAAAAAGGTTTTTGATTATATCTATTCCATAGACTACAAAGAACCACCTTTATATCAATGGTTAATAGAAACGTTGAACGAAAATTAATGTATTAAATATTCAGTAATATGTAGAGATACATCATCATAAAACATATTTTTGCAACACTTGTTTATAATAGATAAATAGAGTTGTAATTTATGATACATTTTTTCTGTAATTATATTTGACTTTTTTTTCACAGAAACTTGATATTTTAATTCCCACATGCAATAATCATAGAAATGAGATGTTTGTAATGGTCCAGTGAGAAAATTATGTGTATCGTGTATTCGAATATGATGAAGTTTCCAACACCTTTTCATCTTAATTTTGTAATTTTTTATTTTTCTTTGAATTATATGTTGAAAGGAGGGTAAATTGGTTATTTCCATAGTTGTCTTTTATTTTACTTCAAATATAAGGAAAAAAAATATCAATTTTATTCATATGGGTAAAGAAATCCCAAAAAAAAAGATAAAAGATCTAATCATAATTAGTTCTTTTATTCTACTGTTATTGATAATTTTGTTGTTTTCACAACAATTACACCAATATGACCAATGCATAATATTTTCTTTCTCTATTACCATATCAATTTTTATTGTTGCATTGTTTAGAAACGAAGACAAAACAATTGATATTATTCATATTATATTAATGATGTATATACTTTTAGCTCTTTTTAGCAATAATATTTATGTAATATGCATTTTTATTTTAATATTGACAATCATATTCTTTTACTGGATTCGTGATAATGTTTGTCCAATGGGACAATATGAAACATTAGAGTATATTCATTGTCTCCTCATTAATCATCCATTTGAATCTACAGTTATACCAATTATTGCCTATTTGATATTGTTTTACAAGTTGCATTATTTACTTCCTTATGCAGAAGCACGCTGAAACTTCTGAATACACTCCCAAATCTTTGCAGATTCTTTCATATTAAACGCCCCTCTCTTTTGTGCAAGATTGACATAAGATACGATAATATTCAACGCAATATTCTCATTGGTAACCTCTACATCGGATAGGTCCATAGTTTGCGGTTGCTGTGCTTCAGAAGGTTGCTCTTCTGTTGTAGTAGCCACACTTTCCTGTACAGGTTCTGTTTGCGAACCTGCAGCAAAAACAGTTCCTTGAAGAGTGTCTTGGGTCTTTTCAACTTCGGGTTGAGATGCTTCCATTATATGTATTCTTTACAATACACTATTTAAGTATTTTAAAGAAGAAAGTTATAATACTTTTTTTTCAATTTTTTCAAATAAATCAGGATTATAAACCAACTTTCCAGTAGGTTGGTATTCATCGACAGATGTATATATTTTTTTTGGTTTTTCATTTGGATTCGTTTGACCATTGTTGAATAGTTTTGAATTCGGATCATCATTGTCTTCAATCATTTCATTTTCTTTCCGATTGACAACTCTACCCAATTCATCTACCGTTACTCCTGTACGTTTTTTATATTCATTACGAACATAAGATGGAACCCAATTTGCCCAAGAAACATAAAGTGTATTCGGATGAACATAGCGAATATGAAATTTGTTGGTTTCCAACTTGGCAATGACATAGGCAATGCATTCGGCTTTATTATAAACGGGTTCTCCAAATATATATTCAGGTATAGTAAACCATATAAATTGTTCTTTCATTTTACTTTTGCCTGTAACTTTAATGCGTTTATGAATTCTATTTAAAATTTTATTAAAAATTGCAATTTGTCGTACATCACGTTGCTGTTGTTTATCATATAGATCATCAATATTAATATTACCTTTGGATTCATCATCGGTTGTAAATAAAAAACAAGACATCTTCTTATAAAGACAGATGAAAAAAAATTAATATAAATACTTTATTTATATTAAATATAATGGATGAAGAAAAACCAATTATTAAACATTTGGTAGTGTCAGGAGGTGGTACATATGGATTATCTGCATACGGCGCTTTACGAGAATTGAATAAAAACGGATTTTGGGATTTATCCAATATAAAATCATGTCATGCGACATCAATTGGTACTATTATATTAGCAATGATTTTATGTAAATACGAATGGGATGTACTAGATGATTTTATTATTAAAAGACCATGGAACACTGTATTTAAATTTGATATTAGTCAATTGTTTGATGTTTTTGATAGAGGGGGTATTTTTGATAAATCGGTTATTTTTAATGCACTAAAACCTATATTTTCTGGAGTAGATATGGATATGGATATAACTATGAAAGAATTTTATGAAAAAACGGGGATTGAATTTTATATTTATAGTGTTGAAATTAATTCTTTTGAATTAGATTGTATTTCACATAAAACGTATCCACATATGCCCCTAATCGATGCATGTTATACGTCATGTAGTCTTCCTATAATATTTAAACCTTTGACTTTTGAAAATAAATCCTATATTGATGGAGGTATTTTCCTAAATTATCCAATTTTAGAATGTTTAAATACAATGAATGCCAACCCAGATGAAGTAATGGGAATACGAAAAATTATTAATGACGAAAAACCTGATTCGGAAATGATTCAATCGTTTAATTTATTAGAATATGTCATGTATTTGTTGAAAAATATTATGCAAAAGGTCAATGTGGATATTGACGATACAAATTATAATTATAACAATGAAATATACATTCATATGGAATCAATTACGTTTGAATCCATATCAAGTTTTGCCAATTCAGAAGATTATCGAAAAAGATTGATTACTATTGGAGTGGAAAAGGCCACCGAATTTTTAGATGCACGTGAAAAATAAACATATAGAAAATGAAATATTTATATGTTTATTAATTTTTCAAAAAGTCATCTACAAATTGCACCAAATTAGGTTGTGTAATTTTTGCATCATAATCAATTTTTTTATTATCTTTTACCATAATAATGGTAGGATAACCATCTACAGAGAACTCTTGGATTTGCGGATTGTCGCCTTCTGTGCAATCAACAGTTTCGCATTCTATTTTATAATATCCTTCTGTTTTACTATTGTATTCTTCTTTGAATTTTTCCCATTCTGGTTTCGCCTTTTTACAGTGAGGACACCAATCAGCATAGAAGAATTTAATTTTTGCTTCACTAATGCGTCTATTTGCATTTGCCATATTGTCAGCGTCTAAGTTCTCAATAGTTGGTTTTGCGTACCATTGGTATCCATAATACCCGGCAATAATAAAAATGATAAAGAGAATGGATGTAACAATAAGTTTGTTCAAAGGTTTCACATAATCTGTATATAAAATTCTAAAAATATTTGCCATTATATTTTATCATTACATTATTTTATTGTAATTATAACACTTTAGAAATTATTGAATGATTTTTTTATCCGAATACTATAACAATGGCTAAAACCTACAAAGTAAAAAAATCAAATAAAAGGAAAACAAAGCGAATATATAAAAAAAAAGATTATGAATCCAATGACGGTATGCTCACCAGTGTTTGGGGTCCAAGTGCATGGCATTATATTCATACAATCAGTTTTAATTATCCGAATCATCCAACATGTGATGATAAGCGTAATTATCGAAATTATATATTGAATTTACGAAATACATTACCGTGTGGAAAATGTCGTACAAATTTGTGCAAAAATTTCAAAAAACATCCAATTACTTGGAGACATATGAAAAATCGCGATACCTTTTCTAAATATGTTTATAAATTACATGAGATCATCAATAAAATGTTGGGGAAAAAATCCGGATTATCGTATTGTGATGTAAGAGAACGTTATGAACATTTTCGTTCGCGTTGTACAGTTGAAGAAAAAAAGAGCAAAAAGGAAGACGGTTGTACCAACCCAGTATATGGTGAAAAATCGAAATGTGTTTTACAAATCATTCCTGACAAGCAAAAGTGTGAAACATTTCAAATCGATGACAAATGTGTGAAAAAAAATAAACAGTAAATGTATATGGGATTGTTATACAATAATATAAATCATACAAAAATAGAAAACGCGTTTATTTTCAATGCATTATATAGTGCTATTGTATTTGGATTGTTGTTTGTTGTCAATGATTATATCGATGAGTATATCATGCCTACTTTAGAAAACGATTTTCATTATAAGAGTGCCACTAAATTGATAGTGCATATATCGATTATTTTTATTGTTACCTTGGTTATTACATTCATTATGTGGTTATTATTTGGTTGGGGAAGGGCATTAGCTGCATGATAATGTTAAAAATGCGAACAATAAATATATATTTTTATAAGAAAGAATATATATATAATGACCCAAAATTTCAGTCCAACACCATTAATAGATAATGATTTAGAAGGTTCATTCCAAGAAAAAAATGTAGAAATGCCACAAATACCTGAAATTACAGAAGTGCCAGCAAAAGAAGCACCGCCCGTTTTACAGGAAAATGTCCCTCGTAAGCAACACCGAGAACGACAACATAAACCCGAACAAAATGTACAAATAAATAATTATCATTCACCTAGAGTTATGTTTTGGACAGAAGACCCCAATGTACTATTAAACACACAATATTGGAATGAATTTTTTCCCACAGAATCCATGTCCTTTAACCAAAAACTAAATGCTTTAACACGTATTGTACTTATTTTAACCATTATATCTTATTTATTTACGCAAAAACCTCGTATTTTAGTTGTTTCGGGGATTAGTTTATTGTGTATTTTCCTTTTGCATTATGCTACAAGTCAAAATTTATTGGGCGAGGGTTTTATGCAAAACGAAGATCGCTATACTAAAAATTATAATCGCAAAGGACCTTTTATTCAGATCAATACTGATGAAAATGAATACCAACCTAGTACTCCGACAAATCCATTGAGTAATGTATTAATCAATGATTACGATTATAATCCTCATAAAAAACCGGCTCCTCCTTCTTTCACTGAAAAAGACAGAGAAACTATTTTAGACGAAACCAAAAATCAAATTCAAATGTTAAATCCCGATCAACAAAACATTGATAAAAAATTGTTCCAAGATGTAACCGAAAATTTGGAAATGGAGCAATCTATGCGACAATTTTATAGCACTGCCAATACAACGATACCCAATGATCAAAAAGGTTTTGCTGAATTTTGTTATGGTGACATGATTTCTGCAAAGGAAGGTAATAAATTTGCTGCTGTTAGAAACAATCCAAGATATAATTTACATTAATTAATAACGCATTTCAAAATACAAAATATATTGCAAATATATAAAGCAATGTCTACTGTTAGTAATTATTCATTTTACAATATGGCTCGCATCGAAAACGACAACACCACTCAAACTCAACAAACTCTACAAAACGATCGTTTTTCAGATTATACTACCACCAACTATTTTAGCCAAAAACCTGCTGACAATCAAATTCAATTTGCAACGCAACAACCTGCAGTTGTTCCCACCGGTGTTACTGGTGCCGGCATTAGTGGTGAAAAGGTGGAGAGTGAATCCAATTTATTATTAGAAACTGAAAATGAGAGAAATTTAGGACGTTTGAATTTAATGCAACGTCAATTTTTGACCGTTCCTTATTTAGGAAGAGGTTCAGCGGACCCTACTTTAGAACTTCAATTATTGGAAGGCGAACCCATTACCGAAAAGAAAAGTACATCGACTGTTATGAGTCAAAGTTTCATGGGTTACTCCTTGTATCCTACCAATGATGATATGGAAAACCGTACAACCGATGCAAAATATACTGTTGAAGAAAGTGCTATGAGTGGATGGGTTCGTGGTGGATCTGATACACGCGCACCTGCGGATGGCGACTTGTCCAAGAATGGTCGTCCAAATAATAGCGGTGTTTAAACATTTTCTCATTTTAGTATATAATGTCAAGTTGTGGTGCTAGTAAATATTCCGGAGGTAAAAGTTGCAGAAAAGGAGGAGGAGGTGATAAATCCAATTATGCCATGGGTGGCAAAAAGACAAAATCCAAGAGAAAGACCAAGGGAAAGAAGGGAAGAAAATCACGCAGAAAGACTGCCAAGAAATCTTTTTTAGCCCGTCTTTTTAAACTTTAGGGAAATCAAACAATATAAATAGTTGATATTTATATTGTTCAATGAGCAATTATTATAATTTAGATTTATCTATTCCTCCTTACAAAAATGATTTTGAATATCGTGAAACTATGCGTCAATTATTTTCCATGCAAAAGGTAGTTGTCCATTGTGATGAAATAGACGATATTACAAATGACGAAAATGATTATGATACTGATTCAGCATCCAAAGCCATGGATTTCGTTTATGATCAAACAAAAGACAATGTGTTTTTTCAAAAATTATACGACGGCGCTGCCGGAAAAATGCTTTCACAAGATAGAGAAATTGGTTTAGCCGTTCTTTATTCTTATGATTATCTGTTTTATTTCCACAATTGTTTTGTAGATTATCATAAAAATCCAACAGATTTTGACGATAAAAAAGATAGTTATATTCAATTGATCAAAAAACTATTTTAGTAAGTTGTTAATGCAAGTCTTTTTATATAATCATATTATAAATGGCATCAACTTCCAATAAAAATACACCCGGTAATTATCAAGTAGAACAAAAAGCATTTAAGCAACAATTAGATTACAGTACCAATAAAGAATATGCGTTTGCAAGTCCCACTTACAAATCAGGATTTGGTACCAATCCCGGTCAATTACCAAACACAGAATTGGCAAAAAATCCCAATGATATTGAATCATTTTTATTCGGCATTGGTTCTACCAATTTAGTCACTCCTCAAGGACCTGTGAGTGCGGAAGTACGTAATATTCCGGAACTCTCTATGTTAGATCGTAGAGTCCCTTTGATTATGCCAAAGGAATTAGTCATTCCCAATGATCAACGACCTTTTCCTGTTCCTAAATAAATAATGTTACTTTATTATATAGTATGCCCGTAGATATAAGACTTTTAGGTAAAGAAGGAAACCAACTTTTTCGTGAATGGAAAGAAAAAGTAAGAAAACATAATAGTTATTTAGTAAAAAATAAGTATCACAAAGAACGCAAAATGGATTCATGGAACAAGGAATTAAATGAAATGAATCAACATTATCGCAAAGTACTGAAGGAGGAAGAAAAGAAAATGAAAAAAATAAGACATGAACTTGACCAAATGAGAAAAGAAGAAGAGCATTTGTTAAAAGTTGCTGAACAGAAGAAAAAAGAGGCAGAACAAAAAAAGAAAGAAGCCGACCTTGTTAAAAGACGTTTCACTAAAGAAAAGCGAAAATTAGAATTAAGCAAAGTTGTTCCTCGTCGCTCTTCTCGTTTTGCTTCTAAGAAGAGAGCACGTTGTCCCAATGGTAGTCGTAAAAATCAGAAAACAGGACATTGCGAAAAGAAATCTACTCAATCACGAAAGCGTTGTCAAAATGGTACGCGCAAGAACAAAAAAACAGGTAAATGTGAGTAATTGAGCAAAATATGCATAAAATTGAAAGGTATTTGTAATATATTTCAATTCTAACTTATTTAATTTTAACATGTTTAAATTTACTCCGAATACATCACGCCGATCTAGAAATATTACTACTCGTGGGGGTAGTGATACTTCTAAAACTAGTATTGTCATTAGAAACGATAATGACGAAGACGGTGAAGAAGAAGAAGAATCTATGAAGAAAATCACACGCGAGAACAATCATATTTATTTCCACGCCGAAGTGGATCGTGACAATATATTTGAATTGGTCGAGTTTATTCGTAAGTGTGAATTGGATAATATTATTAATGCTCATAAATTGAATTTGGATGAAATTCCTATTTATTTGCACATTAACTCGTTTGGTGGATCCGTATTTGATGCCATGACTGCCATCGACGTCATCCAATCTTGCAAAGTCCCTGTTCATACGATTATTGAAGGTGCAACCGCATCTGCAGGAACACTCATGAGTGTAGTAGGTAAGAAACGATATATGCGTCCAAACGCATATATGTTGATTCATCAACTTTCATCTGGTTGTTGGGGGAAAATGTCTGAAATTGAGGATGATTTCCAAAACAATAAGGTATTGATGGATAAAATTATGAATATTTATAAGGAACATGCAGATATTCCCAAGAAGCAATTGGGAGAAATATTGAAACATGATTTGTGGTGGGATATTGATCTATGTCAAAAATATGGGTTGATTGATGAAACCTGGAATCGTACTTAAAAACTTGTAGTAAAAATATCATGAACATTTTGATGTAATTTGTCTCTTTCATCTTCAAAAATATCAATAAAAGTGAATGTTTCTTCGGAATCTTCATTTTTATTTGTATCTTGTGTTTCATCTTTGTTTGATTCTTCCGTATTTTCTGATGAGGAATTAGATTCTTTACTCTCAGATTTACTTAATGAATTTGTGGAAGGTTCAGAAGTAAAACCAATCATATTTAACAAAGACGAGAAGAAATGACCAAGAGTTTCCATTATATTATTACGAATGATATGAAAAAATACAAAAATAATCACTTACTTGGATATACTCCATATAATTGACATAGTAGTGTTCCTTCTTTCGGTTGAACGCGAATTTTACAAAAACCTTTGTCTCCCCATGTTTCTCCCCACGAATTTTGTATAATCCAATACATCCCTTCTTGATCATAATCATATCCTACTAATAAAACTGCATGATTTAGAGTTTTGGTTGTATTTACGGGAACGTCAATAACACCTTCTTTATAAAAACGAAAAAACAAATTATCGGCATCTAATGCAATAGCCACCGGATTTTTATTGACACTATATTTCATGTCGGAAATCGATTCGGGTATAATGTATTTGTATTCAGTTATATTCGATCCAAGAACACGTGTATTGTTTAATTTGCAATATCCTGTTTCTAATGCATTATATAAATAATCTGCGTCACTCGATAACCCATTTTCCTTAATAATATAATCCATGGCTAAATCCATTAATCCACCATTACAACCATAGTTTTCTGCAGAACAATCCACCAATTCTTGTTCTGATAATCGATCGACACTATAATTTTGCTTTCGCATAAATGTTTCTAATGACGATGTGGTTGAAAATGCCCAACAAGAACCACATGATCTCTGATTTTTAACAGGACTCAATAATCCAGTATCATTCCAAGAAAACCCCCTTTGATCGTTTAGTATAATTTCTTGGAAATATTGTAATGGTTCATTCATTATTTTTAAATATTGGTTTGGATTTGGGGATGGTTTGTGAATCGTATTAACCATTAAATTTTGCGTTGTTATGTCATCAAAATCCACGTTGTCCATATATTGATTTATGTCTAAACGTAATGATTTGTTTTGTTGTTTCAACAATGTATTTGCACTTTGAATGTGTTTAAAATTTTTTTCAAATGTTAAATAGGATTCTTTGTTTTTATCTATTAAATGATGGTATCTTTCGTTGTTATTATCACAACTTAATAATGGTTTTTTAAATTTATTGTAATAATCAAAATATTCTTTTGCATATGGATATTTTGTCATCAACAATTTCGATGGAAATTTTACGCGCGGATTATTAAAAAATCCATTTGTTCTAAATAAAAATAAAAATACCAAAAAATAAGAATACATATATAAATTATTAAACATATTAAAAAAACTTAGTTATAGTACTAAATAGATGAGTACTAGTAACTTGGCACCAGGAACGAACTTCTACCACTATGTAAATCATGCATGGTTATCAAATCCTGTAAATCAAATCCCTTTGGACTATTCGTCCTGGGGAGGATTTACCAAATTATATGATGAAGGATTGATAAATCAAATTGATATTGTCAAAAATCTGGAAAACAAATGTGTTTCAGAAGAGCAAGAGAAAATTTTTTCTATTTGGAAGGCATCTGAAGAACGCTTTCAAATGTGGAATGACAAAACAAGCAATTGTGATCCTATTAAAGAAGAATTGAATACATTGGATGGACATTTTCGTGACGATAAATATATTCAAAATTTGGCCAAATATTTGCATTATGGTCAAATTAATGGTATTTCTAATGTACTTGATTTTGATAGTGGAAGTGATTTGAAAAATGTGAATAATGTTGTCTTGGACTTTTCTATTTCAGGTTTGTCTTTACCCTCTCAAGAATATTATAAATCTAAGGAATTTGAAGATAAGAGAACAATGTTTAAAGATCATTTGACCAAAATAAAGAGTTTATTGGAACCTTTTTCTGTGACATTGGACGAGCATTTTGAAGATAATGTCTTGGATTTTGAAACAAAAATAGCCAGTTTCACTATGAAACCCGATCAATCACGCGAATATGATAAATATTATACCAATAGTACATTAGATGGAATCGTTGAAAACATAAATGATTTGAATAGTTTGCCTAATAAACAGGACAATTACGAGGAAAGTGATCGTAATTATATGTTTGATGATGTTATGAAGGAAAAGTTCCAATTACTTTTTACCGAATTATGTGGTCATTTTGATTTTAAAACCATCTTGGAGCATAATTATGAAAAGAATTTTGCAGATATTTCTAATCCACCTGATAAACATCAAATCACTGTATTTGATGGTGATGGTATTCGTAGATGTATGAAATTAATATTTGATGAAAGTAATTTTGCACAATACAAATCTTATATGCAATACAAGATTATTAAGAGTTTCCACGGATTTTGCACAAAAGAATTAGACGATGAATTTTTCGATTTTTATTCTAGAAAATTGGGAGGTCAGGAGAAGGAGAAACCCGAAGACAAACGTTCCATCGGTATCGTGAATTCATATGCAGGCGAGATGATGGGGAAATTGTTTGTGGAAAAATATTTTACTGAAACTTCGAAGTCCAAGATGGATATATTGGTGAAAAATGTCTTGAATATTATGGACGAGTCTTTAAAAACAAATGATTGGTTAACAGATGAAACAAAGAAGACTGCCGTCGATAAACTATCTACATTTACAAGCAAAATCGGATACCCTGATCAATGGAAAGATTATTCCGATTTTGATATTACTTTGGGTGATTCATTGTATGATATTTCCAAAAAGGCGCGTAAATGGAGTTTGCGTGTGAATTTTTTCGAAAAAATCAATTCTGTCTTGGATCGTGAAGAATGGAGAATGACTCCTCAAACGGTAAATGCTTACTTTATGCCTACCCAAAATGAAATTGTCTTTCCGGCAGCTATATTGCAACCTCCGTTTTTCCATCATGATGCAAACAGTGTTGATTTTGATATAAGTGATGAATTGGCAATGGTAGAAGATTTGGACGTTGTAACCCCATGCAATTATGGTGGTATTGGTGCAGTTATTGCTCATGAAATTACTCATGGATATGATGATAAGGGGCGTAAATTTGACGGAAATGGTAATCTGAATGATTGGTGGTCAGATGCCGATGGAGAATTATTCCAAAAAAAGACGGATATTATGGTGAATTCTGTTGAAAAATATGTATATAAGGATGAAGAAGATGGTAAAGAACACAAAATGAATCCGCAATTGACTATGGGTGAAAACTTGGCAGATATTGGTGGTTTAAGTTTATCGATGAAGGCATTGCTAAAACATTTGTCGGAAAATAAGGCGAACGAAACAAGAATTCGCGCCTCATTACGTGTTTTTTTCAAATCATGGGCGAATGTTTGGAAACAAAATATTAAAAAGAATCGTCGTGTCATGTTGTTGGCAGTTGATCCTCATGCACCTACTGATTTCCGCGGGAACTTGGTGCAACATATTGATGAATTTTATGATGTGTTTGATATTACAGAAAGTGATCCTATGTATTTGGAACCAAAAGATCGAATGAAAATGTGGTAAATAATCCATAATTAAGTTACATTACGGATTATTTAAAAAATAAATGTTGGATTGTTTTCTAGATTAAGCTTATGCTTTTTCATAAAGGTAGATAGTTCTTATCTTATTTCCTACTGCTAATTTACTAGTTTTGTCTTGAATTTTAACCTTATCAACGAATGCTTGATCAGCAGTTTGAAATATAACTTCAACAATAGTTTTACCGTCACCTGTAACGTAATAAGCCTTACCGTCACTTGATATAGTTGTATCACTTCCGACTACTGTTGGTTGATCTCTGTAAAATGCAAGAGCATTAATTTGTCTATGAGAATCACCGGTAGTACTAATTTGTGTCTTATTTTTATCAAGAGGTAATGCTAAAATAATTTGTTCTTTAAATATGGTATTCTCAATGCATGTATAATCAGAAGATTTTTCGTCATTTGGAACGAATTTACTTCCTACGAAATTAACATAACCACTACCATTGTACTTAGACCAAGTGCTGTTTGTTAAACATCTAAAACTTTGATTAGGATTTTCTCCTAGTGTTGAAGAAGAATCAACTCCATTGGGTGCTGTGATAGTATAAAAAAGAGGGTTGTTGGATAATTTATTATATCCATCTAATAATTTGGTACGGACGTGGTCATGAGTATGGACGTGGTGGTCATGAGTATGGACGTGGTGGTCACGTTTTTCATAAAGGTTGATAGTTCTTATCTTATTTCCTACTGCTAATTTACTATGGGAGTCTCGGGCTTTAACATTATTGACGAATGCTTGATCAGCCGTTTGAAATATAACTTCAACAATAGTTTTACCGTCACCTGTCTCATAAAGAGCTTTACCGTCACTTGATATATTTGTATCACTTCCGACTACTGTTGGTTGATCTCTGTAAAATGCAAGAGCATTAATTTGTGTATGAGAATCACCGGTAGTACTAATTTGTGACTTATTTTTATCAAGAGGTAATGTCAAAATAATTTGTTCTTTAAATATGGTATTCTCAATGCATGTATAATCATAAAATTTTTCTACATCTGGAACGAATTTACTTCCTATGAAATTAACATACCCACTACCATTGTACTTAGACCAAGTGCTGTTTGTTAAACATCTAAGACTTTGCTCAGGATTTTCTCCGAGTGTTGAAGAAGAATCAACTCCATTGGGTGCTGTGATAGTATAAAAAAGAGAGTTGGGTAATTTATCATATCCATCTAATAATTTGGTACGGACGTGGTCATGAGTATGGACGTGGGTAGGATGACCGACGGGAAGATCCATATGACCATGACCGACGGTAGGATGACCGACGGGAAGATGCATGTGAGAATGGTCATGACAATTACAAGGACTAGGATGACCGACGGGAAGATGCATGTGAGAATGACCATGACAATTACAAGGACTAGGATGACCGTGAGAATGACCATGACCGTGAGAATGACCATGACCGTGAGAATGCTCAGGAGTACCATAGACTAATTGAAAATCTATTTTTTTTCGAGAACCAACATCTATATCAAAACCAGTATATATATTTAATTTTCCAGAATCAACAACTAATGTACTATTACTATCAGAATGTCTGCTTTTTGAAACTAGTTGTTTTATCACTGATGTAACATCTTTTGTTTTCTCGGGATTATTTATAGAAATCACAGTAGCACTAACAACTTCAATTGTGTAGGAAGAGTAAGTGAAAGGACCGGAACTTTCTAAGAGAGACTCATTTATGGTAGAGTAAGTAATTTGTACCATTATAATATATCTAAATAAATTATTATTTACAAAAAAAATCGTTAGCATTATGGATTATTTCTAACAATTTTTTTGTAAATAATCGTTAGCATTTTATTGGTGTAAAAATATTATCCAAATATCCTTTGTTTTTCATGGAATCATTGTAACCGCGTTGATATAATTCACTCAATGTAAAATTGACTTTGTTTAAGTTGAACAAAGTATCGAAACTACAATTGATAACTGCAACACGTGCATCAGTAACATTTTTTTTCTCTTTTTTGTCCCATAAATCGCGTTCAATTATAAGGGAAGGTGTAGATACATTTAAATAAGGATAATTATAAAATCCGCCATCAAAGGAAAATTTGTTTCGATAAATATTAAAAGGTCCCCCCGTTACAAATGGAATATGCGAACTAGCAATGCAACAATCTACTGCATCTTCTAATGAAATAAAATCGTTATATATACATAACTTTAACTCGGACTTATCTAATACAGTGACACCTAAATACAATTTATCAATATCAAACATTGTTTCGTCATAATTATCCAATATGAACGACTTCATCTTTTTTTCTAATTTTAGAATAGACTTAATATTTTTGACGTCTGTTTTCAAAATTTCGTCAATAAATAGTTTATCATTTTCTTTTAATGACAAAAATAGGGAATTCCATGCACCTGCTGATGCACCGGAAAAAACATAATCTGACAAATCATAATGTTCCTTAATAAAAGATGATACACCCATAAAATAAAATCCAAATAAACCACCCGGTGTAGATATAATTAATTTGGAGGGATTGTTTTCAAACATTTCATTCATATTATTGAAATTTTGAGGTTTGTCGTTGTTTTTATATAACGTGAAAACTTTGTTATGAATAGAAAAGGAAGAAACACAGACTAAAGCACTTATACATAATAATGACCACATTATGTATAATTAAAAGAAAACTGTTTAATTTAGTTTTTCTATTTATTTATTTTCATAAAATATAAAAAATCAGTCTAATTAAACGATACAATAATTTTCACATTTTCTTTTTTAACGCATTTACATGCAGAAACGGACAATTCTTCACGTTTCTTTCGCGTTTTACTATTGTCGTTATTAATGACAATATCGGAAGTTTCCAACTCTTCCTTCTTTCGTTTGGAAATACTATTTCGCTCGTTCATGTCTTTTTCGATATGTTCGTAATTTGCTTGAATATAATCAATGATTTTGCTTTCTATTGCCCATTTGAAAAAATTCAATTGTCCAATGGTGGTTTCCATATAGTTTTTCCCATCATAAGGGATTGTGATACGTTCCCATCGACAAAATGGATCAAATCGTTTTTTAGAATAAGCCTTTAATTTTAACTTATAATCGTTATATACCTTGAATCTAGAGGGCACGAATTTTCCGTTGCGACTTACAGGTAACTCATATATTGTATAATATTTTTTTGCATAATTCGTAACAAACCAATCGACTATTCGTAGTGAAATATTGGATTCGCCATTAATAATTTTCATCATTTCGTTGAGTCTTGACTTATCAGAATAGAAATCCATCAAACATTTCATTAATAAATCATTCTGCGTATTTAAATTAGTTGATTGTACTGAATGAAGGGACATTGTGTATATTTGATATTGAAATATTTATATTTATATATTTTTGCAAATAACTAATTAATGTGTATTTTATAACATACACATTAAATGATCAAAATATGAATAATAATATTAACACGCTTAGTTACTGTAAGCAACACCAGCCATGCCACTCATTACACGAAGAACGTTGTAACTGGTAGCATAGACACGGACCTTAGCAGTGGCAGTACCTCCAACAGTAGCGCTGGAAAGAACAAGCTGAAGGGTAGCATTGTCAATACGGGAGAAGTTGCAGCTTCCAGAGGGTTGGTGTTCCTCAGGGCGAAGAGCAAAGGAATAGACGTTGATACCAGCATCGGGGTTACGGGTGTGGTGTTGGAAAGGTTGGACAACATCGAAGTAGGTACCCTCACGCTCAGAGAAGCGGTCTTGGCCGTTAAGCTGAAGCTTGGCGGTGACAACAGGGTTCTCACCCCAACAGTGCATGTCAAGAGCAGTCTCAGAAAGAACGAATGTACCAGCATCAGATACAAAGGATCCCTCATCAACACCACCCATGCCAGTTGTCTCAGCTCCGAATACACCGTAGTCATGACCAGGAGGGGCAGGAGTATCAGACCACTCAGAAGGTTTGCCAGTTAAACCTTCAGATCCCATAGCTCCAGGGTCCTGGAAGAGACCACCGGAAGTGATGAAAGCATTAGCACCAGATGTCTCAGCAGGTCCGCCGAAGGCATGGACAGCGTTGGGAAGAGCATCAATGGCATCAGTGTAGTTGAAAGGTTGAGCACCAAGAGTCTTGTATAGAGTCTGGCCACCCTCAAGAGAAGCACAGTAATCTACGTTAGCATCAGGTTGGACAACCCAGATCAACTCCTTACAGGGGTGGTTGAAATTCAACTTGATCTTGTTGGAAGAGGAACCAACAGACTCGTCACCAGTGAATTGAAGTTGCTCAATTAAGTACTCGTGAGGGTTCTGGGCCATCTTGCGGCGCTCATCGGTGTCAAGGAAGACATAGTCGATGTAAAGGGAAGCAGCAACAAGAGATTGTTGGTAGGCGGTGGATACGGAAAGAGTTCCGGAACCAGTAACACCAGCAAGGGTGCTTACAGCCCACAAGCACTCACCAATGGGGCGGAAATCAATGTTGATCTTGACCTCGTGGTATTGAAGGGCAATAAGAGGAAGAGCAAGTCCAGGGTTGCGGCAAAACCAGAAAAGAAGAGGAATGTAAAGAGTGGTCTCAGGAAGGGCCTTGCGAGGGGCACATACCTGGGAAGGACCACCTGCAGCAGCACAAGGTCCAGAGATATCAGCGAAAGAAGGATCGGTGATGTAGGTCAATTGAGTGGTGTTACCGATCATCTGGAAGTATCCGCGTTGTTGTTCAGCAGACATGGTAAGTTGGTTCCAGATGTGCATCCAGTCACCGTATTGACGGTCGATGCGTTGGCCACCAATCTCAACCTCAACCTGGGCAATGAGTTGCTCACCAGGGAAATCTAACCAACGGGCAAATACACCCTGGGTACCAGCAGTGCTAGGAGCCATAGATTGGTTGATCTCAGGAAGAGTGACCTGAAGATAAGTGCGGTAACACAAATCACCATTACGGCTGATGGTACATGTTACGCGGCGACCGAAATCGGCTTGACCAGAGAAAGTCTGCTCAATAGATTCCATAGCGAAGTTGGTATGGCGTCTGTAAGACACCTTCCAGAAGGTAATTTCGGGGGTTCCAGTAAGGAAAACGTCTTGGGCGCCATAGGCGACAAGTTGCATAAGTGCTCCAGCCATCTTTTTCTATATTCTTGTAATAGAAAATAATTTTAGAATTTAATTAAAATAAAAATTAAAAAAGAATATTAATATTTACAGAAATTATAATGCCAACTACCCTATTACGGTGTAATTTTTAAGTTCTTTTATTTCATAAATTACTATTTATTAATTTATTTATTATAATAAATAAATTATTTTTAAAATAGAAAAAAGAGTAAATTCCTAAATGCCTAAACACTCGGTCTATCGTTTGATTTTCAAGTAATATATTATTAAAATTGGTCTTCAAAAATATTTTACATTGTATATGGTATGATAGTTAGAGTAATAATATTAGGTATGCTGTAAAATATCCATATCAAAATTAGATTGGATAAATTGCTCTAAATAGTTTTCGTCGAATACTTCTTTTTTTCCTTCATGTTTTTTTGTGAAAATGAATTGTTCATCTTTTTTTTTTATACACCAACCTTTTTCTAAAGCATTCATTAAAAATGCCATGATCTTTAATTGTTTTTCATTAATATTATTTGGTTGATAATGAACATGAATTTGTGTTTCGTTGTTCATTAGTATATTGTGTTTGCATACTTAATTTTTACGATTCTTCTTTATTGTTCATCTTTTTTTATCGAATATTATATTATATTATTTGATGCAACAAAGTGACGATTGGAAAAAATTACATTTTACCTCAGATAATAATAATATACGTGATTTCAGCTCACAAAACAAGAATGAAATTATTCCATTTCAATATTTATTATCTGGAATAGATAAATTACATGACTTTGGTGAATTTTTTACTGCTATTTATAATTTAATTTATGAACATCATTTTCTTTATAATTATCCTAATAAAAATGTAAATTTATATGGAAAAAAAATGATTGGAACGCAAGAATTAGTTGAATCTGCTTTAAATAATAAAGTGGGTTCTTTGCATAAAATAATTGATTTTAGTTCTTATAAAAAAGATACACCTCCTATTTTAGGTGCTCCAAATTTAATATTTAGGAGTAGTGAAATTGGTAAAGATCCGTATGTGGATTTTAATTCAAAAGCACCATATGGTTTATCTCCCGTTAAACTTAGAGATTTAAATGTTGAGGAATATTTGTTGCAAGTTCCACCAGAAAGAGATGTAATTATGTATTTAAGAGGAAAAAAACAAGAATTTGTAACATATGCATCTAAAATTCAACAATTATTAGATATTACTAACCCAGAATATGTATCCAAAGATGCATTTCCGTTGCCACAAGAAATTATAGATGGAATGTTTAACCGAGCATCTAACTCAGAATTTATTAGTTATACATCTGAAATTATGGATCCAGCAACGCAACGAAAAAGAATAGTTAGGGGAAATAATAAATCAATTGAAACATTGTTTTGCGTTTTACCGAATAGTAACCGATTATTTGTAAAAGTACAATTAAGTAGTTCATTAAAATTAACATTTTCATTGCAAAAATCGAATGGACAGACAGTTCAAGGTACAGGTGAATTTGAATTAAAAAATATAACACCAACACCTTCAATTCAAGATGTGGTAATTTATCTATTTATGGAAGAATATAATCAATTAACTATTCCAGAACCGCAAAGGCAAAAAGCGTTGAAAAAAAGTTATGGTGCAAAAATATTAAATGCATTTAAAAAAAATAAGAAAAGTCAGCAACTATTAGCAACTAATTTGAGAAAGAATTACTTTAATCTATTATTTAATGCCATTCCAAATGAGGCAAAAAACACTTTTGCACAAAAACAATTAATTAGTGTTGCAACAAAAACTATTGGAGATCAAACTTATTTATGGGATTCATTAATTCACGATTCTATAAATGGTGTTCAAAATCCTTTTGGTTCATTTGTTGTTACAGTTGATTCTTTCTTATTTGATCAGATCGTTCATGGAAAAAACGCAAATGCAGTATTTGCCAGTAAATCAAATGGAGGTTTGATTCGTGATACATTATTAGGTTCTACGTATCAAATGGCGATTTATTTAAAACCATTAAGCGCAAAAGATGCCGAAAAGTTTAAACAAGAACAAGAGATTTTAATAAATACTTTACAACAATCTTTTACTAATGAATTAATGAAATTCAATGAAAATAAAAATAATATCGTTGCTTTAATGACTAATTTAAAAGACAAACGCTCTACTATTATTGGATTATTAGTTACTATGTTTCAAAAATTTGAACCACAAGGTAGAAGAATTCCTTCTCATTACACATATAATGGGAATAGAATAGAATCATTTAATATTAGTAATTATTATTATAATGCATGCTATTTATTACAATTTATCATACAATGTGAAATATCTTTAAGTGAAGTAGGTTTATATAACATCCCTCAATTATTACCAAGTGAAATATCAGCATTGAGAAAAGAAGTAACTGTAATAAAAAGTATGAATGGTAAATTCAGTGATGCGAAAACGTATTATACAAACCCTCTAACTACTATAATTGATGAACCTACTCTTTATGAATATTTGAATCAAGGTGAAGTAGCTCCCGGAGTTACAAATGATCTTGGATTAGTTGAACCAGTTGTTGGTTCGGCACCTGATTTTGAATCTGTTAGAAATAGTTTGAATTTAAATAAAAATCGTTTAGATGTAAATTTACCTAGAGGATCCAAATTACCATCTACTATTGGATTTTCAAAGGGATATTTCTTAATTAAAGATACAATTTGTCGATTTTTCCAAGATTATGACATAAATATAAATACAGTTACTGGAGGAGGAAAAAGAGGAAGAGATGGAGATCCTAATCCCATGAATATTGAGGGAGATGAAGGAGAGGGAGAAAGTAGTAAAAAAATTAAAACAACAATTACGCCCGATGACGAAGATACGATTTTAGAAAAAATTAAGGAAGTATTCCCTCAGTCAAATCAACAATTTGTTAGTGAATTCGGAAATAACTCAGATATTATTAATACATATCGGGATACTAATAATCAAGGAATTTTTATTCGTCCATTAGATTATTATGAATTATTATTTATATTGAAACAACTTTTTTATTTGGATAATGATTTTGAATCTTCAGATACATTTGGCGTACAAACTGGTGGTCAAGGAAAAACTGTGGATGATTTTTATATAACTGTTTATGAATTAAGTGTAGAAACCGGTTTATGGGAATATATGAGAGATTTTATAGAACCACAAATGATTGTTCAAAAAAGAAAGAGAGAAGCAGTCAATAAAGCAAAACAACAGGGAATAGGACCAAATCAATTAAGTAAATTAGGAAATTTAAGAACAGGGTTTGAACCCGGTTCAGCACCTGTACCTCATGTTGCTACTCCAGTTCAACGACAACAAGTACTAGCAACATTAGGTGGTAAAAAGAAAACAAGACGTAAGCAAAAGAGATCCAAAAGCAAAAAGTCCAAGAAACAAAATAAAACGAAAAAAAATAAAACGAAAAGTAAAAAATAAACAAAATAGTTTTTCAACAAAATACATAAAAAATAACATATAATTTTTCATATTGAAGTTGAAGTTTGAAAAATGAGTAAACTCACAAAGAATGCTCAATTGAAGCAAATTACGTCATTAGACGAAAAACATGATGAAATGTTAGATAAATTTTACAACAATGAGCAAAGACAAATACCTAAATTAAAGGAAGAGATTAAACAATTAAAAGAAGAATTAAAACAATATTCAAATGAACAAATAGAAAAGGTCTTGGACATACAAGACAAAATTTATGAAAATAAAGAAATTATCAAACAATTGCAGAAAGAAAGGAAGAAATATTTATTGGACAATTCAAGATTCATTTTTGATTATTTTGAGTCCAAGAAACAAATATCTTCTGGAGAACAGGGACAAAATGTCAAGGTATTGAACTCCTTTTTTAAGGTCAAATCAACATCTTCTGATAGAAGTGATCCTGATAAATATAGTCAATCGAAAAAAATGTATCAAGAATACTGGAGAAATGTAAATAATGAATTTACTAATCCACAAGACTACATTTTATCTTGTGATATTTGCACAGTATGTGAGAAGGGGGAAATGGTACCACAAGACGAGGACGGTATTATGATATGTAATAATTCTCAATGTGGTCAATTCATTACTTATATTGTAGATAGTTCGAAACCGAACAATAAAGATCCCCCCAATGAAGTCTCTTATACAGCCTATATAAGATTGAATCATTTCAAAGAAATATTGTCACAATTTCAAGCAAAAGAAACGACGCAAATACCTGATGAAGTCATTGATGCTATTCGCGCACGTATCAAGAAAGAACGTATAACGGATATGAAATTAATCAATTATGACAAAATGCGCGAAATTTTGCGAAAATTGGGTCTTAATAAATATTTTGAACATATTCAATATATTAATTCAATATTTGGCGTAAAACCACCGATTATGAATGAAGAGTTACACGAAACACTATGTGTTTTGTTTATTGAAATACAGAAACCGTGGGCAATACATTGTCCGGCAAATAGAACAAATTTCTTCAATTATACTTATACTTTGTATCAATTATGTACGTTATTAGACCAAACACAATATTTACCTTATATTCCCATGATGAAAGATAGAGAAAAACAATTGGAGCAAGATATGATATGGAAAAAGGTATGTGGAGATTTGGATTGGGAATTTTTCCCTACAGTATAAAAAAAAGTATTAATATACATTTTTTTCTACTCTATTAATAAAAAGATGTATAATATTTTATTTCATGTTTCGGGAATTGCTATATTAGAAATTTGTTTTTATTTTTATTATATTGGTCCTATGGAAACGAAAATATTTGAAAAAGTAGTAGGTCGCCTGGCAACTGAAATGGTGGAACTAGTAGATGACAATATGGGTTTAGTTCAAGGAATGGTCCAAGAAAATATAAACTCGTTTAATCCAACTTCACCTCCCTATCTTATTACTGATGATGAAATAAATATCCCTTCTAACTTATTAACTATGGATCCATCGAGATTATTGCAAAATAATCCTTTATATGATTTAGCAGATTCTCCTCAACTATCTTTGAATGGATTCTTTTCTGGGTTAACATCCAATAATGATGGAAATAGTAGTGCCGAAAATGATGAATATATGAACAATTTAAGGGAAGATGCCCAAGAAGAGAGACAAGAAAAAAATGGGAAATTATTTATAAAAATCATCGAATATTGGAGTATATTGGCAGGAATTAGTGCATTTATCTATATTGTAGAACATAAATACAAAATATATAAAAAGTTAAAAAAAGAAAGAGGTATTGTTCCCGTTACATCAGAAGAACATGATATTGAAATGCAAAATGTGGTTCGATATCGTAAGGGATCCGACACTGAAGACAATATTGCGCGAGATGATAATACAAATATATATTGTAGTAAAACGTGCCAGCAACGAATGGGATATATTTTACATTATATAATGTTTGGTTTCTGTATTATCGGATTTCAATATTTATTTTTTGAAAATGTTGTATTAAAATATGATCCTTTATCAATTGATGAAGTAAAATACTTATTATATATCGAATTTCGACCAATTTTAATACAATTAGGATATTAATCTGACTTGGGTTTCATGATATAAGTGTGACGCATGTTTCAATCTTTTGAAACATGTTTCATATATTTAAAAACATACAAAATATATTAAAGATATAAATGCGATATTGTTATATGATTGTAGTTTTATTTTATATTCTTGCATCTGTAAATGCATTTACATTGTCAATGAATAATGTAAATAACCCGAGTTGGGACACATTGCGTTTTAGTATTAAAGAAAATGCACGTAACTGGTTTATTAATAGAGCAATTCAAAAAGGTATCCCATGGAATGAATTGTATCAAGACAGTGTAAATGATCATGAACAAATGGAAAATTTTAAGGAAAAAAGTGAGAATAAATATTTAGAATATCCTACTTACTTTTTACAACCTTTTCATGGTTATGATGATGGAAATATGAATTGGAAAGCAGCACATGAAGCAGAAGCTGCTACATTAAGCATTGGTGCTGGATATTGGGATAATATTGATCCCTATAGTGCACAAGAATGGTTGCGCGGTAATATTAGTGAAAATATTAAGTCTTATATTAAAGACAGTCAGATAGTACAACCGGAAACAATGTTGGATGTTGGTTGTTCAATTGGTGTTTCTACAGAATATTTGTATAATCAATTTGAAAATATGAAAGGAATGAATGGTATTGATTTGAGTCCGTATTTTATAGGAGTTGCAAAATATCGTGCTAATAAAAAAAAAATGAATATTGATTATATTCATGGTTTGGCAGAAAATACACCCTATCTTGAAAATCAATTTGATTTAATTGCATGTAATTTTCTTTTTCATGAACTACCCGAAAAGGCAGCCAATGAAATATTGGATGAATTGTATAGAATATTATCATATGATGGAATATTAGCTATTATTGATATGGACCCCAGTCATTTGGACAAACAATTAAAAAGCAATCCTTTCCGTAAATGGGCATTTGAATCGACAGAACCACATATTTATAATTATTATTTACGTAATATGGAAACAATGATGACAGAACATGGTCTGAAAAGTGTTGAAAAGAAGAGAAACGACCCATTGAATTCTGTTTGGTTAGGAATAAAACGTTGAAATCCGCAAATTTGTATATATACGTATAGTATATGGTTCATATTCCTCTAATAGTTGTTATTGGAACGTACAGTATGATTGTAACAAGTGTTTTGTATTTATCTAGAAACAGTGAAATACCGCGTCAAATGCATATTGATATGCATACTTTTATTCACTAAATTTCGAATGATTTATACCAGTGAAGATTTAAATCCGCACACCAAAGGTGTGCTAGGATTTAATTCGTTACTGGCATCTGACATTTGAAGAATTAAGATGGAACATTTTAATTCTTCAAAGGTTTAAATAATAAATTTCTTATTATTTAAATGAATGCTACAGAAATTGTACCATATGAATTGAAAAATACTTTATTCCAATTTAAACATTTTGATTATTTAAAATTGGTTTGTGATCTGTTTTTTTGTTTCGTTAAAATTTATAAATTATTTATACATCCTCGTTTTTTCGTTTAAAAAATCATCACTTTTTATATTTACCTATTCTATATGAGTGAAACAAAAGAATCAAAAATAGAAGAACCAAAAATAGAAGAACCAAAAATAGAAGAACCAAAAATAGAAGAACCAAAAACACTAATAAACAAAATTGAGAAAAATGAGCAAACGCTAGTGGATGAATTAAATGATATTGAGAAAAAAAAGCAGTCCATACATGATAACATACATGAATTAAGCACTTTTTATATGAAATTAAAAGGGGATTTATTAAAAGAAGAACAAAATATTGAAGAAAAAAGACAGCAAATTCTTATTGATAAGGAAAAACTTAAAAATGAAAACGAAATTAGTCTTCTTGGACAAGACAATATAAAATTAGAAAATTATTTGGGATTATTAGAAAAAAAACATGATCTAGAATTAAAATATTTAGAACAATGTTGTGATCATAAATCTAGAATTCAAAAAATAGGTGAGAAATATTCCTTTATTGATGTTAATAAGATCGTATCGTTGGATCATCTATATAAACAAGATCTTCGTCAAATGTTTCATGTCGAAGAAAAAGTTCAGAAAGAACCATCACCACACTTACATATAAAAGAGGATATTATCGAAAAAAAAACGATTCCCGAAAAAGAAAATAAATCTGTCCCTCCCCCGCCTGCACAAAGAAGACATACAATTGCTGCAATTACAAAAAATAATACGATTGAAAACAATAGCAATGATATGCGAATTAATGGGAGTTTGCAAGATCACTTGAAACATGCTTTAAGTACAAAATATAAGGCATTGCGTAATCGACCTGACGACAGTGATAGTTCTGAATCATAATTTTGTTAAATGATAAAATAGCGATTTTACATTATATTATGAATAACATAAAAATATTTTCTAGAATAAAACCCAATGCGAATGATAACGTAGATAGTTGTGTTTTTAACAACAAAGATACGTTAATCGTAAAAAAACAACAAAAGGCTTATTTACAGAATTATATTATAGATTGCAACTACAAATTAGACAAAGTGTTTGATGATAAATGTGATAATATGGATATATATAATCATATATCTATTGAAATATTAAAAAGTATTATAAAACACAATAAAAACGTTACTTTTTACGTTTATGGACAAACGGGTTCAGGAAAAACTCATACTATTTTAGGAGATCATAAAAAAAAGGGAAGGGAAGAAGAGGGTTTCGTTAGTTTGATGTTGCATGATATATTGAATATCAATTATCCAGTAAGTGTAACCTTGGTAGAAATATATAATAATAAATGTTATGATATATTAAATAATAAAAATCATATTCATCAACGCGAAAACCATAATAAAAATTTCGTCATGTGTAATATTCAAAAGAAAGAAATTAAAACAAAAGAGGATATTGCAGAACTGAATCAAATTATTTTGGATAATAGAAAAACCGGAATTTCCAGCGAAAATGATACGTCATCACGATCACATTTACAAATCAATATTCAATTTAACAATCGTTTTTTAAAGATATTGGATTTAGCCGGTTGTGAAAAAGCCAAAGTATCCATATGTAACAATCGGGAAAAATACAAAGAAAACGGCGAAATAAACCAGAGTTTGTTTGCGTTAAAAGAATGTATTCGGGCATTGGTCGATGAAAAACCACACATACCTTATCGAAAATGCGAATTAACCAAGATGTTACGTCAATCTTTTGAACCTGAATCCAAGACCTATATTTTATCTACTGTTTCGCAAGATATATATAATTCAAATACAACAGTGGATGTGTTAAATTACATTACTGATATGAAAAAAATCAAATGCGTACAAAGAAGACAAGTACCGAAAATTCCTCGACCTCTTCCTAGACCCCTACAACCATTGCCTTCTGTCCAAGAAAAGTACATGATGGGTAGTCCAAAATACAACATGATCAATTCACACAAACATGTTTTACAAAGATTAAGTAATATGGAAACAAATGTATTAAACAAAATATTGAATCGGAAGAGTTCCAAGGATTTGTTTGACAACTATATGGAAATTCTAGAAAAAAAACGGAAATTATTACTGAATGAATAATTTTATAAAAACATTTAAATATAATTTGCTATTTTATTTAAATGCCATCCAAACAACAAAAAAAAATAAACAAGGCAGAACAACGTGAAATCGAAAATCAACAACAGACACAAGTTTTACAAGAAGAACAATCATGGGAAAAAGGCACGAATAAACGCGCCCTTTCAAAAATTAAACAACAAAATGAAAAACAAGAGGAAAAAATGCGAAATGCAAATGAAATGAAGGAATTGATTGCCACGGAAGAAGAATCTCTGGGGTCTGGAAAAAAATCGAAATCAAAAAAGAAGGGCGATGATTTTGAATTATTAAAAACTTTAGCCACTTTACCAAAATCAAATGCTCAAAAAGAAAGGGAAGAAAAACTTCGGAAAAAAGAAGAGCAGCGTAAATTAGAAGAACAAAGGAAAATAGAAAAGGACGAATTCGTACAAAAACAAGAACTCGAAGAAAAAAAGTTGTTGCAAAAAGGAATTGTAAATAACAGTGATGCTTATATTCCAAATGAAAATAATGAAGAAGAATTTAAATATGCTAGTTCTATTGATAATGCATTGGGTTTATTAAATGAGGATGAACAAGATCCAAAAGTAAAGGATATATTTAAAGAATTTTATAAAACGCAATTTCAACTATTAAAAGAAGAAAATCCCGGTCTTCGAATGAATCAATATAAAGAACGGATTTACAAATTATGGAAAAAGAGTCCTGAAAATCCATATAGCAATAAATGATTTAAACTTTTGCTAGCATAATAACATAATGTTTTTCATATTATGTTTGTATCTTATTTCATATTGTTACACTTATCAATTCACAAAAATATCGAATAGTCGTATTGTGTTTCTTCCTGGTTACGGTTGTTGTGAAAGTGATTACACTGAATTTGTAAAAAATTGTAATAAGCAAAATATTCCAGTTGATATTGTCAATATTAAACGTTGGGAGTGGTTGAAAATAACCAAAAATATATTCAATCAAAATTATTGGGAATATAAATGTATGCCATCAGAAATGTTTGATTGGTATTTACAAAAGTCCAAGAAAACGTTATTATCATCTTACAAAAAAAATAATAACAAACCGGTTATTGTATGTGGTCATAGTGCAGGAGGTTGGTTAGGGAGAGCATTATTAAACGATGGTATTTTATACGATGATTCAACTATTGAAACAAATACACATGTGAGTGCATTAGTTACTATGGGAACACCGAATATACCTCCATCAAATATCACAACCGATACTACAAGAGGTTGTTTAACCTATATAAATAATATTTTACCAGGTTCTTTTTTACAATCAAAAAATATACAATATATGACTCTTGGATCCAATGTGAAAAAAATAAATATGAAAGATTCTCACTTATCATTGAAAGATAATATGATAAAAGAATCATATTTAAGTGTTCTAGGTAACACACGAGAAGAATATGTATATGGTGATGGAGTTGTACCTATAAAAAACAGTCATTTGCATAATGCTCTACAAATGAATTTTCACGATGTTTATCATTTCAAACGAAAAGATAAAAAATATTATTGGGAAGAAAGCATTATGAATAGTTGGTTATGCGAATTAGAAAAAATATTGTAATTATCTTTTATTGAATGCCCGCGATTTTTGTCTTGTTTTTGTCATAACAGAAATATTCATCATTGTTAAAAACACAGTGATCGCAATTACTATTCCTATACCTAGAGTTTCTATCATTTTAATATAACATTATTATAATGTGTTCAAATAATATGACGATTATGCAGTGTTAAATTCATGTAAATTCTCTAGTTGAACTAGCAAACATGTGTTACTCAATGACCGAAACACTCCGATTACAATAACACATAATATAAATATACCGACGTCACCCATGACTATAATATAATTAACTTTAAAAAATACTAATTATATTATGTTTTCACTTAGAGACCTCCTGGGAAACCTACCAAATTGGCACCAATACCGAAACCGGCACCACCACGGGCAGAAGATGCCATTGTGGGGACGAACACGTCCAATACAGCAAATGTTGCCGCAGCAGTTAATGCAATTACAATAACTTCTTCCATTTTAAGAGATTGCTTAGGAATAGCATAAGCTGCAATAGCAACCATGAAACCTTCAATTAGATACTTAAGAGCACGCTTTACAAGTTCGCTAAAGTCAAACATTCCGTCCATTATATTGATATACTATAATGGTCGAAAAAAAAAAATTCATGATTTATAGATTAATTAGTAAAATCACTTAAACACAATGAAGAATTAATAGTATAAATTGCTAAATGAGTGATTCAATTGCCTTCGAACGAAAAACTATGCCCGACGGAAAAGAAAACCCAAAATATGTTGATGTTCTTGATGAGGACGCTAGTATTGCGGGACAGAAATTTTCATGTATGTCGTTTTTGTCCCCCGAAAAAATTTTGGACAAGCGCGAACAATTTCTATTTGACCGTTTTGTTGAGCAATGGGATTTTACTAAATCTATGACAAAATTCGGGGATTTTATTAACTTTATTTCCTATAAATATAATTTGAATGTGGAGAATTTGATGGCAGATTACAATGATTTCTGTAAAGAGGAACAACAACGCCTAAAGGAGAATGGTGTAAGCGATGATTATAAGAATTTTTTGGACAAAAACGAAGAACGTCTAACGGAGCAATTTTCACGCGATCATGCTTTCCAAACATCCGTACGTGGTCTGAAAAGTCGTGGAAATTTTGCAACACAAGAAGAAGCCGAAATGCATTGCAAAAAATTGCGCGAGAAGGATCCTAGTCATGATATTTTTGTTGCCCCAGTTGGTGTGTGGTTACCATGGGATCCAAATGCATACAAGACCGGGCGCGTGGAGTTTATGGAAGAAGAGTTGAACAAACTTCATCAAGAAAAGATCAAGAACGAGGCCAAGGCCAAGGATGAATTCGAGAAACGTGTCAAGGATACAAAGCGTAAGGCAATTGAGGAAAATATTGTCAAGGCTGAAAAATCAGGTAATGTATTGACACAAACAATTACCGAAGAGGGCGATCTTATTGGTGTGAAGGAAACAGTTGATTTCGAGAGTCGTGAAGTTGCAAACGAAGATGACAGAAAGAAGCACGAGGAAGATCTATTGAAAAAGACCGCTGCTTCGGCTGCCAGTATTAAAGAAGAGTTGGATGGTCAAGATGAGGATTAAATATTAGAATAATAATAATAAATTGCATATTGTTATTATTTACCATTTGCTAGTCGTTTTTTTAACATTAATTTGTTGTCCAGTATTGCGTTTTCTAGATTTTGAAGGATCATATGCTTCGTCTTCGTCGTCAGACCCCATGTTCTTGGATATATCCCAAAATTCTTTGGATCCTAATTTGAAATCAGGTCGGTTTTCAGCCTTATACCAAAATATTTGATCGTATAATTTATTTGATTTGGCATTATTGTTAATCACTAGACATTCATAATTTTCGGTTGTTTGATCCATGACAGAAGAAAATGATTCTAATGTTGGAAACATGGATGCATAATTTTCCCAAATACGTTTGCGATTTGTCATATAAGGTTCGCGCAATATAAAGACATAATCAATATTGGTTCTTAGATTTGGAGGTATGCCTAAAGGGTATTGCATAGTAATAATAAGCATAACTTTCCAATGACGACCATTCATAAAAAGTAATCTCATCATTTTGTCACGAGTCCAAGTTTGATCATAAAGACAATCATCAAGAATGACAAATGTTCTTGGATCTATTGTACTTTTCTTATACATTTCAATATCTTTGTTCATTTGTTTTAATACAGCTTTTTGACGTCGCAATACATTTTCTATTAGCACCGTTCCGTATTCTTCATGAATAAATAATTTAGGTACATGTTTTGCATAAAATCCATTACCTGCTTCTGTTCCGGAAATAACAGTACCAATTGGTATGTCTTGATGATGAAATAATAAATCACGAACTAAAAACGATTTACCCGTATCTCTTCGACCGATCATGACAATAACCGGACCTTTGTTTTCATTTGCATGAAAAGTGATCCATCTCATATCAAATTTTTTTAATTCTAATGTCATTTAGTAGGCTATACAAAGTTTCCTATATTAAATTTTTTTGAATAATACGATAATACACGTTTATTTTTCACTAAAATTCTGTTTATACACCTTATATGTCGAAATTCAAAATAAATTATTATAAACCGAAAGACATTGATCTATCTGTTTTAGTAGAACAATATGATAAAACTAAAGATTCTACAACAGAAGAAAAATACAATCCCTATCAAATATCCAACATTCAATTGTATAATCCTCTTTATAAAGTTTTTTTCGATATGAAAGAAAATAATTATTCAAAAATATCATTAAATCACAAATATCATCTACTTGATTTAGAGAATGTTTATGAAAAAGATGACAAAGTACCTATTTCGAAAAAATCATTTATCAAATTTTCTCCTTTATTAGATCCATACCGATACATGATTGGAAAGTATGATATAAACGATGATCGCATAAAGACCATGCCAAAACTAAATAGTGATGATACAACTGTACATTCTAAATTGCTGACATGTCATAATGCTTCTTATATTGACGCCTTTTTTAACTATTTAACCAGTATTGTATTGAATAGTCATAATATACCGCATGGTATGAATTATTATGGTTCTTATATGGGGGTTCAATCAAAGTTTCGCGTTTGTTTAACAGATGATGTGGAATATTTACGCAACTCTGATTTTTTTAACGACAATATTGGTAAATTGTTTTATATAGAAGATGGCAATAGTGATTTTACATTTAATCCTTTTTTAGGTTTGGAAGCATCCCGTAGAAACAAAAAAAAACTAAATGTTTCGGATAGTCATATTGAAATTGACTGTGATGAATTAACCGAAAATTTTGATATTAATAATAGCAATTCAGATATTGAAACTGTGTATAGCAAATCTTCACGAAATTCATCCAATTCATCTAATTCGTCCCACTCATCTTCTAGTTCATCCAATAGTGATTTAAATGATAGTTCTGAAGAAGAAGATGAAGAAGAAAGCGAAGAAGATGAAGAAGAAAGCGAAGAAGAAAGCGAAGAAGATGAAGAAGAAAGCGAAGATTCGACGTGCTCGAGTGAAGAAGAAATTTATGGTTATATACATAATTTCCCAATTCAAATGATATGTATGGAAAAATGCGATGGAACATTGGATCAACTATTTGCAAACGATGAAATTGACGAAAAAAATGGAGCCAGCATTTTATTTCAAGTAATTATGATTTTATTGATTTATCAAAAAATGTTTCAATTTACACATAATGATTTACATACCAATAATATTATGTATGTTGAAACGGAAGAAGAATTTCTATATTATAGTTTTGAAAATAAACACTATAAAGTTCCTACGTACGGAAAAATATATAAAATTATCGATTTTGGTCGGGCAATTTTCAAATTTAATGGGAAAATATATTGCAGTGATAGTTTTGCCAAAGACGGGGATGCGGCAACCCAATATAACTGCGAACCATTTATGAATGAAAATCGTCCAAGACTAGAACCGAATAATAGTTTTGATTTATGTCGTTTAGGCTGTTCCTTGTTTGATTTTGTTACAGATATAGATGAAAATGAAGAAGATTTAGACGATTTACAGAAAACCATTATTCGTTGGTGTTTGGATGACAATGGAAAAAATATTTTATATAAGCGAAACGGGGAAGAAAGATATCCCAATTTTAAATTGTATAAAATGATTGCGCGTATTGTTCATAATCATACTCCTGAAAACCAATTAACTTACCCCTTTTTCACACAATTTTTAGTGAAGGATTCTTCTGATTTGAGCATAAATATTGATGAATTACCTTCTTATGATAGTAAATAAAATTGAAATCTTTTTATTAAATAAATTGTATATAACAAATTATTTAAATGATCAACATGAAACACGCATACACTTCTAACACATATACTTTACTGCATTTTACAAAACATTTTGATCCGAGTGTATTGTCACCTAAACACAGAAAAAGGTCCAAACCTCAAGTTGTTTATTCAAAACCTCCAGTGCGTTCAAGTAAAGTGTATTTCCAACATTTATCAGAACCACCAATAAAAAAGAAAAAGGATGTGTTAAATACGACAATAAGAAGAACGAGTTCTTTAACACAATTGTTTGCTATGTCTGAAAGTCATTAAAACGATGGACTATCTGTAAATACTTGTGTAGAAGCATTGTTTAATACCTTTGTCTCGGTTACTACATTAAAAAAATCTCTAATAGTTGTTTGAAAATAAAAATACATATAAGACCCTGCAATAGAACACATCAATACTAACAAACAGTCTCGAACAACGTCCTTTAAGGGTTTGACTTCATCTGTAAAATATTTCGTTTCAATGAATTTTGATAAGCAAAAGGAAAGCGTGATAATGGTCGCAACAACAAATACTTCTTCCATATTCCTAAATATATGTTTATCATGATTTTTTGATTTTTTTTACAACGAATTGGATTATTGTTCGATAATTGGACGAGAATAATTGTTTTCTAATAGTATATTATCTACTATTTTACGAGTACGAGCTTTATTAATACTAGATACTGTGTCATTAACTGTTGGATCATCACCACTTTGTCTTTTTACTATAATAACCGCTTCGCGTTTATAATTCCTTAAAATGGGGTCATAGTCTAGTTCTCCTCCTCTTGATTTTCTACGTCTATAAGTACGTTTCGCTTTTTTGTTACCACGACGCTTTCCTGATTTACTTTTTCTAAGGGTTTTTTTCCCTCTTACTTTTCTGCCCATAGATTTAGAATAGGTCATTATATATATTCTAGAGAAAACATATTGTTTCTAAATAGTGTTTTGTTGTTGCATGTTACAACGAATTGTTATTTACAAAAATTATATAAAACAGAATGTATTATTTTATATAATATGTGGAATTCTATTTTGCTTTGTGCTTTTATATTTCAATGTTTGAGTAATAATATATTTATAAAAAATTTCCAATTACCATTTCAACACTGGAAAAACAGTACTGCTCAAAAAATAAATTGGCCCAAAAACTGGCATATTATTCCATATGACTTACAACCATATGAAATCGATTTTTTAATCACAATTTAAGGCAATTCTTCTGCTTCCAAGAATATATCGGCACTTTCTATTTTTGGTTCTTTTGGTTCATCTAATACATCAAATCCAGTTAAATCCATGGTGTCTGTATGGATTTTAATACGGTCATCTTCATCGTCTGAATCTTCTTCTTCGGCAATCTTACGTTCCATAGAACGTGCCACACTAATATCTTCCAAACGCTCTAATGTTTTAGGTGCTTCAATCGTTTCTTCTCTATTGTCTGTAGAAATAGCACTGTCTAAGTCATTAAATGTAAGTTTTGTTACCACCTTTTCATCATCTATGTTTTTAATAGATGGTGTTACAGGTACAACTTCCGCCTCTTCTTCCTTTTCCAATTTTGCAACGCCATCGTCTGTTTTCTCTTCTTCTTTTGTTACTTGTGGTTCTTGAACATTTTCAATAAATACTTCCTCTTCTTGTTCTACACTTTCGTCCATGTATGCCCGAATAATTGCCTCAGTAGGAATACTTTCACGAATGGTTGTCAAAATCGCCTCTTGAATAATCATTTCTAATTCACGCGCATTTTTCTGTGTTTGCAACGGAGACACATTTTTCTCAAACAAATATACATTGGAATATACCTTTCGCGCAGTATGAATATATACTTTATGAATAAAAGGATCGAGTTTAGGTATAGAAATATCAATTTTTTTCTGTTTGTTTCCAACGCGGATACAAGTTAAAACCTTTAATTGTATAATATGAACACAAGTAATCAAGTCTTCTAAATAATTACAACCTGAACGTTCGATAATACGTTTTCTTTCATCTTCCACAATGACGGAATTCCATTTGGGGATTCTAGAAAGTAAATTTTGAAATGTCATCAAATATTTATTCATTTCATCAGTATCAACACACATTTTCCATGCTTCGTCGAAAATAGAACGTAATCCTTGTTCTACCAGTGGTGTAAAAACACTAACGAGACGACTACACCATTCGTTACGAGCTTCATGTAAATTCGAAATCACAAAATCATCCATATTTACATATTCACTATATGTAAATATCATTAATAAAACGAACTAAATGTTGTCTTTTATTAAATTAAAAAGGGTAAATAACAATAATTTTTCATTTCGATATTCTGATTTTATTTTATGGAAATACATGATGACTTCATTTCGATTTTTTTCCGACAATAAGGATGATTGCTTTATCCATTCAATCAAATCAATTGTTGAATAACCATTTTCATAAATATGAATAGCCAATTTTATATAGTCATCATTTGATTTGTCTAAATTATTTCCAATTTGTTCGTCAAACCATTCAATGTTTTTCGATTTTTTTCCATAAACATTGTTCAGATGGTATTGGTGTAAATTATAAATACGTCCTTGTTCATTTACATTGTCTGGAACATATATTTCACAAAAACGTGATAATATTGGATTTAACATTTTATGTTTATTTTCTACGACAATGAAAAAACGCGTATTGTAACTAAATGACTCGATGCAACGTCGCATTGCCGATTGTGCATCAATTGTTAAACTATCGGCATTAAATAATACAATTGTTTTAAATTGTATGCCCTTATTTCCTTGTATATTTGTTTTTGCAAAGAATTTTAATTCATCGCGTATAAATTTAATACCTTTGCCGTGGGCACAATTTACATACATTACATTTGATTTCAATTTCGATTTATCTCCATTGTAAATTTTATTGACAAAATCATATACCAATGTTTTTTTCCCTGTACCAGAGGAACCATGAAATAATAAATGGGGGATTCTCTGGTTCATTAAAAACCCGTCTAATTTTTGTTTAATATTATCGTGAAGATTTAATTTATTTGCACATTCACTTGACATGTTTATAAAAATATAAATTTCACATTTATATTTTTTTCATGTCAAATTACTTATTCGAATTTGTTATTTCATTTAACATTTGTGTAAATTTATCATTGTCTAATTCAAACATAGATACTACTTCATTCGTGCTCATTGTTGAATATACTTTTTGAAGAGTTGCAAAATTCTCTTTAGATAAATTATCGAGTGTTTTTATATTTTCAGGGGGTGCATTGTTCATACCACGTTCAATCTTATTTATAGCAGGTTGGTATTCATTCTTTACATATTCAACATATTTATTAAACTCTTCTTTTTCATCATTTGTTGTTAAATTATCTTTTGTTTTTTTTACGTGTGATAATACTTCACTATATTTGTTTTCCATGGTATCATTTGATTTCATAGTATCGAGTATTTTGTTCTTTAAATCTTTCATTATTTTTGTAGATGGTTCAACCATAGATCCTGTATCCATTGATTCAATAAATGTTTCTACATCGATGACATCGTCGTTGTAAAATATTTGAAAGAATAGAAGGGATATAATTACACAATTAAATAAGACCCAAATGACTTTTGTATTCTTATTTCGTATTTTACATAAAATAATAAGGAATAAAGCAACATATAATATTGTACCTATAACAGGCGGAATGTTCATAATTATATATTCTCCTTATATTTTTTATATAAAATTGAATTTATTAAAAAGGAATATGTTTTGTTAAAGATAATAAACCTAAACCATGAATCAAACTATGGAGAAATCGAAAAATGTTATAAAACGTGTTGGTAAATCATTTCGTTTAATCGATTTTCACATATTTAACAAACAGGGAGAAATACATTCGGATGATGATTCCAGTGTTGATAGTTCCGAAAAAGTATCTAAATGGAATGATGATCCGGAAAATTTCATCATTCAAATGTTTGGTATTAATGAAAAAGGAGAAACTTGCTGCATATATTTGAATAATTACAAACCCTTCTTCTTTATTAAGGTAGGTGATGATTGGGATGAACAGTTGGTATCCGAACTAAAACGAGATATTCAAAGCAAAATTGGAAAATATCACAGCAAATCGATAATATCGATGGAACTTGTTGATCATCATAAATTATATGGTTTTAGTGGTGGTAAAAAGCACAAGTTTGCTAAAATCACTTTTCAAAATACTGTGACTATGAACAAAGTCCGCAATTTGTGGTATTATTATGTGGATGATAAAAAGAATCCAAAAGGAGGCAATATTCGCAAACTGAAAGGTTATGTTTTCCCCGAAAAGGGCATTAATTTAGAATTATATGAAAGCACCATCCCACCTCTTCTTCGGTATTTTCATATTCATAGTGTAAGTCCATCGGGTTGGGTGTTTGTGAATACCAGACAATGTATTGTTCCCGAAAAACGTACAACCACTTGCAATTTTGAATATATTTGCAAACATAGTTCCATTCGACCCATGCCAACAAAAGAGACAATTGTTCCTTACAAAATATGTAGTTTTGATATTGAGGCCAGTAGTAGTCACGGAGACTTCCCTTTGCCTATCAAAACATACAAGCGTTTGGCAATGAATATTGTAGATGTATTTATGCGAAGACAGAATTCAGTTCAAAAACTGACAAATGCGAATGCTACATTATTGATGAAAAAGTGTATATTGGCCGCATTTTCATTTGGTACATTTGAAAATATTGATGTCGTATATCCGAAAATTAGTCCTACTAAAAAGTTTATTCAACAATCTATTGAAACCTTATTTTCCACTCCTGTTGTTGATATTGTTTCTCGAAAAACGGCGAAAGGGTTGGATATTGAAACCACTTTCGAAACATTGAAAGAAAATTTGGAAAGTATTAATGAGAATGTGCAAGATGATGTACAAGATAATCAAGAGTCGTCTTCCGTGCCTATATGGAACAAAATGAAACCAAATAAAAATTTATTGAAAAAGGCAGACAGTCAATTGAAAATAGTGGATATTTTGCTTAGTGAAAATTATGAACGTGATGAGAAAATCAAACTATTAAACATTCTTCTCCAACCGGATGATGATGTCGATGTTCCTATGGGACATGCTCTGCGCCTATTTCCTAATTTGGAAGGAGACCAGGTGACATTTATTGGATCCACATTTCTACGCTATGGTGAAAAAGAACCCTATTTGAATCACTGTTTAGTTTTGGGTGGATGTGATGACGTAAAAGGTGCAGAAATTGAAACAACTGAGACAGAGGAAGAGTTGCTACTCAAGTGGCGAGATCTAATACAAAAAGAAGATCCAGACGTCATTATTGGATATAATATATTTGGTTTTGATTATGAGTTTATGTTTCGCCGAGCACAAGAAAACAATTGTGAAACTGAATTCTTGAAATTATCACGAGTTGTGAATGAAATATGTGCCAAAGAAAATAAAAATAATAATGAATATAACATTGAAAACACGAAAATTGTATTGGCAACAGGCGAATATGATCTTCGGTTTTATAAAACTACAGGGCGATTGCAAATTGATATGTACACCTATTTTCGACGTGATTTCAATTTGGCATCGTATAAATTGGATGATGTGGCGGGTCAATATATTAGTGATAGTGTAAAACATGTAAAATATAAGGTTCATGAGAAATTTGGTGAAGTCACCGAATTGTATAGCAAAAACCTGGCGGGACTACATGTAGATGATTTTATTCATTTGGAACTGACTAGTTTTACTTCGGATTATTACAAAAATGGAAAAAAATTCAAAGTGCTCGACATCGAGTTTGGTAAGGAAATTACCGAAAACGTGAAGGATAAAGAATGTGTCAATAAATATAATGTAATTTTGGTACAAGGAACACAACTCGATGACGTAGCAAAAAAGAGCATCAAATGGGGTGTAGCTAAAGATGACGTAACACCGCAAGACATTTTCCGACTATCAAAAGGTTCTGATGCAGATCGTGCGGTAGTTGCGAAATATTGTATTCAGGATTGTAACCTAGTACATCATTTAATGGCAAAAATCGATGTACTCACTGGTTATGTAGAGATGTCCAGTATTTGTAGTGTTCCCATTTCCTTCTTAGTATTTCGTGGTCAAGGTATAAAACTCACCAGTTATGTAGCGAAGAAATGTAGAGAAAAAGACACGCTAATGCCCGATTTAGAAAAAACATCAGGCGGAGATGGATATGAAGGTGCCATTGTATTGCCACCGAAATGTTCGATGTACATGGACAATCCAGTCGCCTGTGTAGATTATGCGTCTCTATATCCATCTTCTATGATTAGTCAGAATTATAGTCATGATAGTAAGGTTTGGACAAAAGAATATGATTTAACAGGAAAACAAATAAGTGAATGTGGTGTATATAATAGTGATGGAAGTTTTAAATATGATAATTTACCTGGTTATGAATATATTGACATTGAATTTGATACATATAAATATACTCGCAAAACGCCGACATCTCGTGCCGAAAAGGTTATTTGTGGAAAAAAGATGTGTAGGTGGGCACAATTGCCAGACGAGCAAAAATCCATTATGCCGGCAATTTTGGAAGAGTTGTTATCTGCAAGAAAAGCTACCCGCAAAAAAATCAAAACTGAACCCGATCCATTTATGCAAAACATTTTGGATAAAAGACAACTTGGTTATAAGGTCACTGCAAATTCTTTGTATGGTCAATGTGGTGCAAAAACATCCACCTTTTATGAACAAGATGTGGCGGCATCCACCACTGCAACGGGACGCATGATGATTATTTATGCCAAGCGTATGATTGAAGAGGTATATGGTGATCATGTATATCAGACCAAAGATCATGGTCAAGTAAAATGCCGTGCAGAGTACATTTATGGTGATACAGATTCTGTGTTCTTCACCTTTAATTTGGAAGATCCAGTTACTGGAGACAAGATTCGTGGTCAAAAAGCGTTAGAAATCACGATTGAAATTGCCCAAGTGGCAGCAAACCTATGTACGCAATTTCTAAAGGCGCCACAGTGTTTGGAATATGAGAAAACACTGATGCCATTTATCTTGCTTTCAAAAAAGAGGTATGTGGGTATGCTATATGAAGATGATCCAAATAAAGGGGATATGAAATATATGGGTTTATCATTAAAACGACGTGATTCGTGTGATTATTTGAAAGACACCTATGGTGGAATATTGAATATATTGATGAAAGAAAACAATATTCAGAGTGCGATCGAATATTTGAATCGTTCGCTGGATAATTTAATTGCAGGAACAGTGCCCATGGAAAAACTATCCATTACAAAGGCATTGCGAAGTGATTACAAAAATCCAATGCAAATCGGACATTGGGTTCTTGCGGAAAGAATTGGGAAAAGAGATCCTGGAAATCGACCAAAACCAGGTGATCGTATGAAATTTGTATTTGTTGTAAATGATAACAAAAAAGCTCTGATGGGCGACAAAATAGAAACTACCGAACATATTATTGAACATAAATTGCCTATTGATTATACTCACTATATTACAAATCAATTGATGAAACCATTGCAACAATTGTTTGGTTTAGCATTGGAACCTATATGGGAACATCAACGAAAAACAGGTGCTATTAAAACATACAAAAAAGAAGTAGTTAAATTGGAACGCGAAAATCCAGATATGGAACAATTCATGAAAAAGAAAGAGAAATATTGTTCGGCAAAGATAAAGACATTGTTGTTTGATAAATTCTTGACAAAAATTGATCATAAGAAAAAGGGGATACAAACATTGACAAAATTCTTTGCGTCGAGTTAGAGTGTTGCATATTTAGGATCTTGTGATTCTTTCAATTCTTGCCTTTCTTTTAATATTTCTTCGATACGTATTTTTTTAAATAAATCTAAATCGTCATGACTGTACCATAATTTATCTGACAACTCGGCCTCAAAATATTCACAAGATTGGGGTATTAATGCTACATTTGCATATTTACTAAAAGATACAGATTTAGTAATTTTTTTTTGTGGTAATAAGAAACGGAATATATTATCATCATTGTCATCAATATCTTTTTCTACTTTTTCACTTAAAGTCGGATTATTATCTAATTGACAATTTGCATATATTTTTATTTTTGATTTGTGTGTCACCATCTTCCATTTTTGTTTTCTAGATAACATTTTTTTCTTATAAGGAGAACTATATTTTTATTCAATTTTATCTATAATGTATATATATAATGACTGCCTGGATTGATACTGTCAAAAAAACCTTTAAGCAAGGACGTTCATCTAATCCTGCATACCAATTTAAGGATGCGTTGAAAGATGCCAAGAAAATTTACAAAAAGGGAGAAGTTGCAGTTGTTGATGCAACTAAGAAAACAAGAAAAGTTGTACGCAAGGTCGCCAAGAAAACCGGAAAAGCAATGCGAAAGACTGGAAAGGCAATTAAATCTCGTTTGAAAAAACGTTCTTCCAAACGCAGAACAAGAAAGCATGGAAAAAGTCGTAAATATAAGAAGATGAAGGGTGGAGATGACTTACCATTCACTACTCCGTCGTCCAAATATCCCGTTGCAGCATAAAGTAAATAATATATTTTATAAAATTGATTTTCCATGATTATGTTTTTATCATTATAATAAATTCCTGTTTTATTATAATAATGCATAACCCCATTATCATTTCTTTAGAAGGCAATATCGGAGCCGGAAAATCAACGTTTTTAGAATGTTTTGAAAAGCATTTAGGCAAAGATTCTAAGTGGATGTTTTTGAAAGAACCCGTTCATATTTGGGAAACCATTAAAGATAAGAATGGGAAAACCGTTCTTGCGAATTTTTACGAAGACCCTAAGAAATATGCTTTTGCGTTCCAAGTCATGGCCTATACTACACGATATCAAGAATTAAAACGTATTATCAAGGAAAACCCCGATTGCGAAGGAATTATTTGTGAAAGATCACTTGATGCAGATAAACATATATTTGCAAAGATGTTGCACGGCGATGGATTGATGGACGATATTATGTACAATATTTACGAAAGATATTTCTCAGAATATGAAGGAAATTTCCAATTGGATGGAATTATACATATTGATGCATTACCAGAAACATGTTTTGAACGCGTAGAAAAAAGATCAAGAAATGGAGAAAATAAAATAGAATTATCTTATCTTCAGAAATGCCAGGATTTTCATGATGAATGGTTGTCGAATACAAATACTCCTGTTTTAAAACTCGATGTAAATACAAAAATTTCCGATAATTTTCATGAAAATGATCATATACAATCATGGGCAGTAAAGGCCAAACAATTTATTGAATTATTTAAAAAACAACCAACTGTATTTTCAAAACAATTACTTTAATTGCGCTTTTAACTGTTGTGCTAAATCAGAAGTTGATTTATTTTCTGAAGGAGTATTTGTGTTTGAGGAGGAATCAGATCCTTTAGATAAAGTATTTGTAGTAGAAGATTGTTCTTTGGATTGATTGGTAGTATTTGATTGATTGGTAGTATTTGATTGATTTGTTGTACCCGGAGTATTTGATTCATTTTTTTTTTCAACACTTCCTTCTCCTTGTGAAACTTTATATTCATTATTTTGGTAGGATATAGTAAAAGATTTAGAATCAATTGTCAATTGACATTCTTGGATTTTATTGTTTGAATACGTAATTTTTGGTATTTCAATAGAAGTCATTTATAATAATATTATATAATATTATTATAATAATGAATAAAATAGCAATTAATAATGAAGAAGAAAAATATAATTTTAATGTTTGGATGATTGTATATTCACCTAATAAAAAGAGAGTTAATAATTTTAATTTTATAAACAAATCCATACATGCAAATTATTTTCCAGCTATTGATTCCATCTCTCATTTCAAAATATATTCCGACTTTGCAATTCATAAAAACTATTGTACCGCTTCTTATAGGGATAAATATAAAGGTCGTCCGGGAAAATTGGGTTGTAATTTATCACATCAATTGCTCTTGGACACTATAGAAGAAACAAGTGATACAGAATGGAATCTAGTATTGGAAGATGATATTTCTATTAATGTTGAATTATTTATGAAAGATGTGCATGGTATTTTGAAGAAAGCGGATGAAAAAAACTGTTCTTATATTCAATTATACATACATCCTAAATTTATCGATATACAAACAAAACAAAAGGAAAAAATTGGTGAAAATTTATATGATATGTGTTTTCAATGGGGAACAGTCGCCTATTTTATCAAAAAAAAATCGATATATGAATTTACTATGCAATATCCATTGTCAGATAATATTGATGTTGAATATAACCAGATGATTAGTAAATGGAAATCATTGTGCTGGGTAAATAGTGGCATTGATACACTTGGTTCCCTTGATAACAAAGACAATACAAGCAAATTAGGTTCTTTGATTTATAATAAACCAGAAACTTGTTGATAAATTTATAAAGAAATTTATCAAATAGGTTTATTTCTTTCCTTTTTTATTGGATTTTCTATGTTTCTTGGATGTTTTTCTATGTTTTTTTACTTTGAAACGAACTGTTTTGTGCTTTCTTCTTTTGGTTTTTCTTTTGCCACCTGCCATAGTATTATTGGTTGAATCTTCTGCAATTTGAACCTTAATGTTCTCTTCGGGAATATTTAATAATCCACCAATAATGCTTTTCACTACTTGACCATCAGTCGTACTTAATGTTATTGTATATTTCCCATTACGGGGTCCTTGTGTTTCCAATGCCATATTAAAGTTGCCAGTAATTGCTCCATAGATACCTGAACCAAATGCCTGAAAACGACCCGTTGCCGTTGTAATTTTTCCAGATTGATCTTTTGTATAACCAAAAATAAGTTGGCTACAAGGTGCTGAGAATGCGGCTAATTTGAATTGATAACTATCATCTACTCCTGCGTTTTGTAATGCATTATATAAGGCAAGATTTAAATTTTGTCCTTTTAAAAATTTTCCACCAGTTTGTCCTGCTGTTGCTTTGTCTTTTTTTTGACCAGCAGTTTCTTGTCCTGCAAGGTTATTAATACCTCTATAAGCACTTTTTCCGAGATTGTAAGTACCTGTAGCACCATCACTGATACCTGTTCCAACTGCTGAAGCACCGTCATTGATACCTTTACCAACATCACCACCAGCAACACGCACACGATGTAAATTTTTACCTGCCGTAGTTTTAAATGTTTTCGTTTCGCCAATTGAAGCAATTGATTCTCTGATTACTCTGACAATGGCTGCATTTTTTTCAAAATCTTGGTTATCTACAATGTTACCTGTCTTTGAACTTAAAACATCTACAGTAGGCAGAGGTCCTGCTGGTAGTTGGTCTGTATTATTATTTAAATATTGAATCACATCTTCATTGACAGTTTTCATATCTATTGCATAGTAATTTTTTACAAGTAATACGTCTAGATTTTTCTTTAACCCACTGTTGCTACTTATATCATTGTGTTGTGCAGCAATAGCAACTATATTTGTCTTATCTTCCCCTAAAACATTATTTAAATTAGCACCTACCAAGGCAGTTCCTGGTTGTGCTCCTGGTACTGCTTGTGCTGCTTGTTGGTTTGGTAGTACTTGTTGGTTTGCTCCTCGACCAAATCCTGATTGGTCTGATCCTACTGTTCCTTGTTGCATTGGATTCTGACCAGCGACGCTTGTATTATTAGGATATTGACTTAATAATGGATCATCACCCGACAGTGGTCCAGTATCTTTAAACATATCTCCTTCAGTAGAATCATTTACACTTTCATTTGTACTCATTTTTTTTAATATATATTATTAGAATAAATTATTTGTCACATTATAGTAAGTATGAAAATATCTCGAAGTAAAATCTATTTGCCATATATTCGTTTTGCAACAGTTTTAGCAATGGTTGCTATTTGCATTATCTTTTATATTGTGATAACGCGTTACATACAATCGAAACATGAAACACTAACTAAAGAATCCTTCTTGGACTTTTCTGAAAAAACAAATGTAGGAATTGTCTCCATGATTAAGAAACCTAAAAATATTGATACATGGCTAAAGAAGCATCGCGATCTAGGAGTTTGTCATTTTTACATTCGTTTAGAAGAAACACCAGAATTAGAAGAATATTTAGAACAACAACCCGATGTTACGTTACAAAAAGGTAAATCAACTGGTGTAAATGAGTATGGGGAAATACAAACACGCCAAGATGCATGGGTAAATGATGCCTTTCAATTAGCCAAGGATGACCAAACGCCAACAAAATGGTTGATTCATATTGATAGCGATGAAATTTTACAAGGTAATTTAAAGAAAGTCCAAGAACTCCCCGATAATGTGCGAACATTTTGGATGCAAAATAAAGAGGCCAAATTCGACAAAGTCCCTGGTGAAAGTGATAATTGTTTTAGTGCCAAGAAATTTGCCAATTGTGGAAAAAGTGGATCAGGATGTGTCAGTTATGTAAATGGAAAAAGTGGTGGAAGAGTGGAAAGTGATGTAAAATGCAATGGTCCTCACCGTATGAAAAGTTCCAAAGAAAAGGATTCTGTAAAATTGGATGATTTAGAAGTTGAACATTATGAAAGTTGCGACTTCAATATGTACAAACAGAAGTTCAAGAATCTAGCAGTCCAAGACAAAAAGAACAATATCCCTTTTTCCTATTACAATGAATCCATTGAGGCGGCCAAACAAGACGACGATGACAAATTGCAACAAATATTTGAAAAATATCGTGTAGTGTCATAAAATTGAAGCCTTTTTATTGTTTTATTCTATTGCAATCAACAATAGAATAAAATGAGTACAAGAAAAAATCGTTCGCGTATTATGGTATTTGACGTGGAGACGTCAGGGTTATTGCCCAAGGATATGACAGATGTTCCATTGGAACAACTTCCTCATATACTCCAACTAAGTTTTGTGATTTTCGAAACAAATGGTTGGCGTGTAACCAAGGAAGCAAATCATTATGTCAAGGTAAGTGAATCGGTAGAAATCATTCCGAAAATAACAGAATTAACAGGCATTACACGCGAAATGTGTAATAAAGGAACACCTATCCAAGAAGTATTAAACGAATTTTGCGCAGAATATATGAATTGCGATATGATTGTGGCCCATAATATTCATTTCGACCGTAGAATGATTAAACTGGAGTTGCAAAGAAACAAAGATCTGATGGATCCTCTCTATGTAAATAACACGTTCAATATAGAACACGAAATACAATGCGACAAAATCAACTATTGCACCATGTATAGCAGTCGCAATTTATGCAAAATCGAAAGAAAAAACGACAAAGGAGAATTGTATTATAAGGCACCAAAGTTGTCTGAATTGTACGAACATTTGTTTCACACAGAACCGCAAAATTTGCACAATTCGTTGGTGGATACATATGTTTGTCTGCGTTGTTTGGTAAAGATGCGGTTCAAGTTTGATTTAAAGATCCCATTACATCGATTTATGTGAAAAAAAGGATAAAATTGAATGTATATTTGTATTTTTATTGAAGAAAAACAATCAAAAATATGTTATATCAATTGGACAATTTAGTGGAGGCGAGTGTGGTAAAACGCCCATCAAAACACATCAAAACACCCTATGTTGCCGATGTGTTGTTAAATAATAAGGAGGTTCTTGGACATAGTCCTTCGTTGGGATGTGGTGGTTTAGCCGATGTAGGTTCGACTATTTTCATGGTTCCGACCAAAGAAAAATCAAAATGTGATTATACGCTTTATTTGTCAGAAGTTTCGGATGAAGATCATCCGGAAGAAAAAATCATTGTAGGCATTCATCCAAAAATTGCCGAAACATTGATGGAAATTTGTTTGACGCAAAATATGTTATCAAAATTACAAAACATTCGCGGTTATCGAAGAGAAACGAATTTAAATATACCTAATTTAGTCCATTCACGATTCGACTTTACAGGAGTAGATGAAACAGGACGCAATTTTATATTGGAAGTGAAAAATGTTCCTTTAGCAGATTATGAAGATTTGCCCGCCAAAGAACGAAAACATAAAAATTACAAAGATCGTGATTTTCATGATAAAGTGGCTTATTTTCCAGATGGATATAGAAAAAAACGAAATGACCCTATAAGTCCGCGTGCATTAAAACATGTCCAAGAATTAACAAAAATTAGAAAAATATCCAATGTGCGTTGTTTATTGGGATTTGTCATACAACGAAGCGATGTGTCGTGTTTTCAAGCATCCGTTATTGATCCTCAATATAAAGAAGCAATAAAAATTGCGTTAGAAACGGGTGTAGAAATATTTGCAATGGTAATACAATGGAACAAGGAAGGTCAAGCCACTTTTGTAACAGATCAATTGCCTATTTTATAATATGATTTAACAATATATGAATATTCATCCCTTGTGGTTAGTATGTATTTTAGTACGTTTTTCTTTGATCTTCATAATCCGATATGTATATGAAAATATAAAGAACCAATTTTTGCAACTATTATTGGTTTTTATATTATTGTGTATGGGTCTTGGATTTTTATATAAAGGATTTTTTGGTTCGAATGCTGAAATACAATTGAATAAAGTTTTTTGGCATGAAACGCGATATGTACATGGTGCGTTGTATTTATTGGCAACTTATTATTTATGGAATAAAAATTTAGATATGAATTCTTTGGTTCTGTTCTTGGACTTAGTCTTCTCTTTAATGTATAGATTTATACTGAACAAATAAAATCGCACATCAAAACAATGGAAAAGTAATAAGACCACAAATAAAATCTCTTAATAATAATATGTACAATCTTTTTTTCTTAACACTTTTTGTTTTTTCTTCGTTTGTAAGTAGCAAGCAAATCTTTCTTGATACAAACAACACGTTATTAATTCGTGGTGAAATTAGTGATAAGCAGGCCACACAATTTATTTATGAATTGAATCAAAAACCGAAAAAGAAGAATTTATACGTTTATTTAGACACAAATGGTGGATCGGTTGATGCGGGAAATAAAATTGTGAATGAAATACGTAAATATAATTTGTCTTGTATTGCACAAAAGGCGATTAGTATGGGTTTCGTTATTTTACAATCATGTGATAAACGTTATATAACACCATTAGCTACATTGATGCAACATCAAATTAGTTATGGGGTTATGGATGAAAAAGCGAAGGTCGAAAGTTATGTTGAATTTATTAAACAAATCGGTGATGAATTGACAGAAATGCAGGCAAAAAAAATAGGGATTACGTCAAAACGATTTATTGAAAAAACATATAATGATTGGTGGTCGTTTGGAAAAACCGCACTGAAAAATAAATGTGCTGACGAAATGGTAGATGTAGAATGTAGTACTAAATTAACCAATGCAACATATGAAATAGATAATGGATATTACATTTACACATATTCCAAATGTCCTTTGGTAAATGGACATATTGACAAAAAGTCCAAGGATACGAAAAAGGATTTTGTGTTTTTTATATAAAATTGATGGTCTTTTTCTAAAAATAAAACATCCAACACCCAAGACCCAATATGAACATTGTTATTCAAAAGTTAAAATTACCTTGTGATTTAAAAAATGAAATTTATAAATATTGTTACAATAGTGGAGGTTATAGTGTAAATGATTTGGTTGCCATAGAAAAAGAAAAAAATAAAAAAAGAACTAGATTTATGAAGTTAAGACACAAACTGGAATTAGTTGAATGGTATAGAATGGGTACTTCAGTTTCTTGGTTAAGAGGAGGTGGAACTTATGGTAAAAAAAGTCCTCATAGAGTGTATGGCGGTGGAACATTAGCCGAATCTCAATATTTACGATATTACAATGGTATTACAAGTAGTTGTCCGACCATAAATGATCCTAGAAATAATTATATAGAAAAAAATATAGCAAAGGGAGATAATAATAGATCATAAGAACAAGAATATGGAAAAATGTAATTTATATAAAAGAACAATTTATTAATCAAATAAAATTGATTTTTTTATTTGGTTTTATTTATTTTAAAACAATACCAAATGGGTAATAAAATATCAAGTAATACAGTAAAACCGGAAGAAATCAAAGAAACACATGAATGTATCATTTGTTTTGAAGGATTTCCAGATACACGCGAACTACATGTACAATGTTTTATATGTAAAAAATATACCCATAGATATTGTTTTCATAAATATTTGGAAAGTGCTGGTTTGACTTATTGTAAATGTGCATATTGTAGGCAAGTAGGTACTACTATGACTAATTATGTAGATAGTATACTATAATATTGTTATTGAAGATAATGTTTTGTATATCGTTGTAAAATATTTTACAACGAATGAATAAAATAATATAATATATTATATGATATTATAGTAATGTTAGATGCTTTTGTTGTAACATTATTCATTTTATTTGTTATTATTTATTTTTTTATGCATAAAAAATTTAAATTATATAAAATTTTTATTGTATGGTTTATTTTCACAATTATTTTGCAGTATATATTTATCAATTGTAATCCATATAGAAATTTTGAAACAAATAAATTGACTATTTTAGATTATATACCTGAAAATTATAAACCAAAATCAGAATTTTTCAATCCAAAAAAAGATTATAAATACCCTTTTATTTTAAAACCAGCAATGTGTACAAGAGGATCAAAAGATGTTCAGTTAATAAAAAACAAAAAAGATCTTACATTATATTTACAAAATAATGAATTGTCAGGAATTATGTATCAAGAATTTATAGATACTAATTATGAAGTTGGGATTCTATATGAAAGAAACCCTTTACATAAAGAAGGAGAAATCAAAAGTATTGTAATGAGAACATTTTTGAAAAATAATAATTTTCAATTAAGACATAATTCATTAATTATTTATAATGAAAGTGATTTTATTGATTTACCTGATTTAATAACTCCGAAACTAACAAAAATTATTGATAATATCAGTCAAAAAATACCAAATTTTTATGTAGGAAGATACGATATAAGAGCACATAGTTTAGAAGATATTGCCAATGGTAAATTTTATATATTAGAGGCAAATGGAACTATGGGGTTTGATTTAAAATATCATTGTTATCATTACTATCACATAAATTTTTATAGTTTTTTATATAAAATGCGGTGGATATTTACACGTATTTATTATGGTTTAATAAATATATTAACTCTAAATTGTGTAAATGTAAACATAATATTTATATCTATATACAATGCTATTAATTGTCTAGATGCAGAAAAACTTTTGTGTGTATATAGTTAATCAGAAAATAGATATTATGGTATAATACAACTATTAAACCGAATGTTTTGTATAGGATGAAAGGATAACGTAAGTGGTATAGAATTGTCCATTACTTGGTATGTATTGCAATCTTCACAAATTGCATACACATTTTTTTTAAATCCAGTGTCATATTTAATAAAGATAATTTCGTGATTGTTTTGAATACAATCATTATCTTTCCATTTGTTGATATAATTGACAGATTCATTGGGACATAACACAGGGCAATATTGACTAATGTTTTGTAACCAAATAGGACAACTTGGATTTCGTGAAATTCGAAAAGTGATTTCTGGAATAATTAAATCATCATTCCTGCATATTGGACAATTGTTTTCCCAACAATCAATGCAATCTTTATGAAAAGTATGAATACATTCCCATTTTCGAATCATTTCAGAAAATTCGATATCTTCAAAGCAAATAATACAATTTTCTTTGGTTTCCATTTTGTGTTGTTTTTAATAGATAAAAACAAAACATGTAAAATCAATTTTATATCATTATTTGAATATATTCATAATCATAGGATAATTTTCGTACAGTCGTCGAATTAAATATGGTAATGTATCATGAAAATCTCCATAGGGAATGTATTTATATACAATATGTTTCTTGGACAACTTCCCAGATAAATTATCGCTCATACCCATGAGTTGAGCAAATTCTATATTTTCCAATTGTTTATCTCTAATATATTGCATAGCTATAATGGTACTGTCTTCATTGTGGGTTGCACATAGTAATTTATCTTGATGTTGATAATGATTGACAAATAATCCAATGCCGCGATCATAATTTTTATGCGTTTCGTCAATATGGTCAAATAATATATTATGTTTTTTATCTTCATTATAATACGCGCCTCGAACAATTTTGAATCCAATATTATAATTACGCTGTTTCTGTAAATCATGTTTCATAATGTCCAAGTAATCAGTACGGTACAATTGATATGTTTTATAAATACACAATTTATCTTTGTTGTAAATTTCCATGAAATTATCAGTAATGGAATTTATTTTGTCTTGTATGTCATAATTTTCCGCATCTATTAAGATAGTATTGTTGTTTTGAACAGATTTTTGAACAATTCTGTCCAAATAATTTTCAACATCATTTTGATTATTTATATTCAACGCACTTAATTTTACAGCAATGGTTTCATTCGCATAGTTTGATGTTAAATCCATAACCTCGCTAAAATTATTACTGTGATTTTCTTTATTTTCATTGGTATAATCAAAAATACATCTCATATTTTTCCGACTTAACAATTGTTTTATATTGACTAATTGTTTTTTGTTACATGTAAATCGACTGATTATTGGAATAAACATAGTATGTAATGACATATTAACGCATTCAAAAAAAATGAGTTAGTTAATGAAATTACATAATAAATTTTATTTTATACGAGAAGTTAATCATTATTTGTGTAAAAGGTGCCGCGATACCATTTTGCGTTTGGATCATCCGATGTTTTACTGCGGACACGAGCTGAACGTCTCATACGTGGTGTATTTTCCTTCGCATCCTCACGAGCACGTTTTCGTTTTTCGTTTGTGAGTCTTCGTTTCTCGTTTGCCATTTCCTGCTTCTGCATCAGAATCAATGCCTCGGCAGCTTCTTGTCTGTTTCTTTCTTCCATATAGGCACTACGGATATCCATCATAATATGGAGTCTGTTTTTTTCTACTTCGTTCAAGGTTTCAAAGAATTCCTTCAACTTGCCATCTTTGTTGTGTTGTGAAAGTGTTTTATGGTGGTTTTTAATTATTTTTGTTTGTTCATTCCAAATTTTTTGTTGTTCTTGCGTCAAACACACATCACCCAAATGATGATAATGTTGTTTTGCGTTAGTTATCTGTTGTCTTTGCATAACTACCAATTGTGCTTCAAGTTGGTAATATGTATCCATATGTTGTGGATAATAGAATTGGCGAATAGTCCGTCTTTGAATGTCTTTATTCAATTGGTTCCATTCGTTCCAAAGGGCGCGTTCGTAAAAGTTGTTGAGTTGCATATTTCAAGATTTTGTTTTGTACATTGAATACAACACAAAAAAGGGGTTCAATTTTATGCACATTTAAGCGCTACACATTTCACAAATTTCCTCTTCTTGCTCCACGTGTTTTTCTTTTTCGGGTTCGATCGTAAATTGTTGTGCCTGATGTTTTCCTCGACGACGCAAATAATAAATACCCGTTTTTAATCCCTGCTTCCATGAATAAAAGTGCATAGAAGTTAATGAATTATAAGTGGGATCTTCTAACCATAAATTCAATGATTGACTTTGGCAAATAAATGCCCCTCGATCCGCGGCCATATCAATTAGACTACGCATAGGAATTTCCCATACTGTTTTGTATTTATCACGTATATGCTTAGGTATAGTTTCGATTTGTTGTATAGAACCGTTGTTGGCAATAATGTTGTTTTTAATAGTATTATTCCATATATCCAAATCAATTAATTCGCGCATTAAATATTTATTGGCTAAAATGAACTCCCCTGCCATGGTACGACGACTATAAATATTTGATGTAATCGGTTCAATACATTCATTGTAACCTAAAATTTGAGAAGTGGAAGCAGTCGGCATGGGCGCAACCAATAGGGAATTTCTTAGACCATGTTCTTGGATGTCATTTTTCAACTTATTCCAATTATAACGATTCGATGGTATTACATTCCACATATCAAATTGTAATATACCTTGACTTGCGGGAGAACCATTGAAACTACTGTATGGTCCATCGAGTTTTGCAACAGAGCATGATTCTTCCAATGCTGCATGATAAATCGTTTCAAAAATATCCTTATTCAGTTGTTTTGCTTCAGATGAATCAAAGTTATAGTTCATTAGTATAAAGGTATCGGCTAATCCTTGCACGCCAATACCGACGGGTCGATGTTTGTTATTACTTACCTTTGTTTTACTCGTTGGATAGTAATTAACGTCGATTACTTTATTCAAATTGAAAGTAACAATTTTCGAAATTTTATGCAAATGTTCGAAATTATAAAAGGGTTTTCCGTCATCATCCTTTTCAATAAATGCTGGGAGAGCAATACTTGCTAAATTACATACTGCAGTTTCTTCTTTATTAGAAACTTCCATAATCTCTGTACATAAATTGGACGATTTAATGACACCAATATTTTTTTGATTCGATTTATTATTGGCCGCATCTTTGTAACATAAATAGGGGGTTCCTGTTTCCATTTGGGCATCTAAAATTTGAAACCATAATTTACGAGCACTCATAGTAATGCGACCTCTTCCACTGGTTTCATATTTTTCATACAATTCTTTGAATTCATCGCCATATAAGTCGGATAATCCAGGACATTCATCGGGACACATTAATGTCCAATTTCCATCACTTTTGATTCGTTCCATAAACAAATCTGGAATCCACAATGCATAAAATAGATCCCGAGCTTTTAGTTCTTCGTCGCCATGATTTTTACGCATTTGCAAAAAGATTTCAATGTCTGCGTGCCAAGGTTCTAAATAAACGGCAAAACTTCCATTTCTCTTACCACCGCCATTATGTACCAATCCATTATGTAACATATAATTGTGCTCTTTTGTCATTTGCAAATCATATAAAACACCTTGATACATAGTGCGAGTGATATTTTTAATTCGACTTAATAGTAAATTATTGTATTTGAAAAATTTAAAAAATTGATCTGATTGATAACTTATATTCATAAGTTCGCAAAATTCTTTGGTTCTAGGAATACGTAAGCAATAAGATATTAATTTATTTTCAATCATCCCGTTTTTAGTCATATGTTTTTCACCAATACGATTACGTACATAACCACTTGTTAAAATACCCATTCTTAAACATAAATAACGCATATTTTCTATTAAATTTAAAGATGTGTTATCAAATGTGTATTCTTTTTCTCCATTACAACCATCGGTTTCTAATAACCCTTTGATAATATATTTTGATTTGTGCAAAGGTAAATGTAACCATTTGGGTAAAATACGTTTTTGTTTCATTTCATCATAAAAATCATGATGACGAAACGGTAAGTATATATTACGGTTCCATCGAAGACGGGTTGTGTTTTCATTTACATCTATATTATATTGAATACAACGATCATTTAAATAATGCATAATAAAATCGCGAGTTTCTACTTTATTTTGTGTATGTAATGAAATATATCCTGCACTATCATTTGCATTATTCATATATCCGTCTCCCAAAATGATACCATACATTCTACAATCATCTTCATTTATAGAACTTACATCTACTGAATAATTAGGTATTGGATAAACAATCATATCATGTTCATCCAAATCTTTGGCCTCTACCCAATCAAAATGTGCCAGTTTTTTTTGAAGTCGATTTCGAATGACTTTATAATTCAATCCTTTTTGTTGGTTTGATAAAACATATACTGGATGTTCTGGAGTTATTTTTAATGGAAATAAACTGTGCATTGTATTTATTTCTAACATAGGACCATTATATGAATGTTCTAAAACATTTTCAATGCATTCACTAATTCCCGTTTTTCCAAATACATGTGTATAATTGGCTTCACAATGTTGTATTTGTTTAGGACCATGAGTAGTATAAATTATTGTTTCAGGATGAACACATTGATCGACATATTTGGCAGTATTATTAAACACACGTAACATGGGAACAATTCCATTAGAAGTACCATTGGTTCCGCGAATATGACTTCCTGTTGCCCGAACATTATGAATATGAAGACCAATTCCCCCTGCCCATTTTGAAATATTGGCACAATCACTCAATGTATTATAAATACCGGAAATACTGTCATTTTCCATAGCAATTAAAAAACAGGAAGATAGTTGTGGTCGATTCGTTCCCGCATTGAATAACGTGGGAGTTGCATGAGTGAAATACTTTTGGGACATACAGTCATAAGTTTCTTTAATTCGGTTTAAATCGGACCCGTGAATTCCAATGGCTACACGCAACCACATATGTTGGGGACGTTCAACAATATTTTTTCCACATTTCATCAAATATGCCCGTTCCAATGTTTTAAAACCAAAATAATCAATCAAATAATCACGAGAATAATGAATCATACCATCCAATTCTTCGTGATTTTTCATAACAAATTCATATAACTCAGGCGAAACTAATGGCGACATTATATCATGTTTATCTTTGAATTTATACAATGTGGAAATGACCTGTGTAAAAGAATTCATTGTATTTTTCTGATGGTTGGATACAATAATTCTTCCTGCTAATATATTATAATCTGGATGAGTAGAAGATAATGAAGCGCATTGATCGGCAGTAACCTCATCAATTTGCGTGGTACTAATACCATCATACAGTTGATCAATGACTTTCATGGTGAGTGCTGTATAATTTACATGAATATTCACCTCTGTTCCAGTGTTCTTGATACGCTGCAAAATTTTGTCAAATGAAACAATTTCCCTTTCCTTGTTTCTTTTGACAACATACATCTCTTTGTCATCGGAAAATGGCATTATATTTATAATAACGTCATTTGTATTTATGTTCTTTTATTAGAACATTTAGATTTGTGTTTAATATTCTTCACTACTTAAACCAAATATGCTGTCAAAATCAACAGAGTTTTCACTAACATTACTTTTATCATCATCACTATAATCTTCATCATCGGAATCTTCTTTACTTAAATCGTAGTCTTCAATATTGTAATTATTATGACTCTCACAAGAACCATCTCCAATAAAATGTCTATAACCATATTCTTTCCAAATATCTAATGTTTTTTCTACTTTTTTCATTAATTTATCAAATTTTTTGACTCCTTGGGTAGATATTAATTCTCCATTTTCATCTTCCCAAACTTCTTCTTTTTCATGATTAATATCGAACATCTGCTCTTTTATAGCATCAGTAAATTTTTTTTGCCCGATTAACCATTTATACATTTTTATTATTTGCATTTGTTTTTTGACAGGATCATTGTCCATTTCACGTCCAAAAAAGAACATTAACGTATAACTTTGACATAAAGAATCATGTTCATCTCTTACCTGATCTTGATATTTATAACCAATTGTATTGACACTATCTAAATATGTTTCGTTCTCCATATCGTATAATACATGATGGTTATTGTCACTATCATCAATATCTAAATCTTTATTAAAATCATAATATTGTGCTTCGTCAATGGATACAGTTCCACTAGTATTTGCATCATCATATTCATTCTTATCATAATCTTCATCATCTTCCGATAAATCATCATACCGATGAAATTGAACCAATGCAAATTTGTATTTTCTTCTCTCTTTTGTATTTCCATATAATTTATGAATAATTGGACGAACACCTCCTATATCACCAAATATTTGATTAATATATGCTGCAAATAAATGACTAAATTTATCAATTTTACTTTGACTACATTTATCTTTTACTTTTTTTGTTTTGTTTTTATTATTAATGGATTTTTTAGTACTCGACATTATATAGTATTGTTATATATTTCTAAGTAATTATAGAAATATACTTTAATCAAACAAATGATTTACATCTTGGTTTTTTCGAACACGCAATATTACATCACTAAACGACGATTGACCTGAAAATTGAAAATGTTTTGAGAATATACACATATATAAATCGATAACCGCATCATGAAGAGAAGTATTTCTTTTGCTTTTTGTTACTTCATCATGATAAGGAAATAAGATGAGTTTTGGATATTTTTTTTGAAACATGTCATATGTTTCTTTGTTATCGGCTGCTACATATAAATATTTCACATCCTTTTTATGTTTGTCTATAAATTGAAAAAAATCTTCATCTGACGTATAACGATTCCTTTTTTTGGCAACTTCTATGTGATCCGTACGACGCACATGTATTGCCATATAATTATTTTCTAACAAATTTCGTTTTTCATTAACTACTTCAATCATAGAAGGAAGTAATTTTAATCTATGATAATCAGTTACTCTATATAATGCAGAATAACCATGATAATTTACTTTACCATTGTAATCTTTATATATAAATTCTGCATTCGGTAAAGAACAAAAAAAGTCTGTATATTTTCCATTGCAATTTATATCTTCATACCAAACAACAAGTAATTTTTCTTTTTTTTTCATAGCGTCTTCGTAATAAGATATAAGAACTCTCAATCGATTACATAACCCACCGGTCGGTCTTATAACGATCATAATATTATACTATATTGTTATAATATTTTCCATTTTTTTAACGGTCTATGCCAAAAAGGTATATAATAAATCTCGTTTGGATTAAGTAAAGCTGCACTATAAGAAAAAGAACTTTTTGCCATGACCAATACTTTTGCAGTTACAAGTGAATGAAAGGATTCTTCTATTGTCATATTTAATTGGAAATCAACACGATCTTGTTGTAATTCTTGAAAATCAGCAATGGATCCTTCTGAAAAAATAGTAATTCTTTGATTCTTATATTTTTCAAGTAAAAAAGACAAAATGTCTTTGTATATATCGTTGGTAGTATATCGTTTTTCATTATTTTCTTTTACATCACCGCGTCGAATATGAAGAGCAATTTCACAATTTTCAATAGTAGGTTTGGGTGTTGAATGATAATATTGTTGCAATACTTGCAATACGTGTGAATTATAATATATATCTGGTGTTTTGCTAAAATGAACTTCTCCACAACATTTTACTGCCATGTCAGCATTTGTTTCATCTGAACAAGGTATTCCAATAAATTCGTTTAATTTTTCGGGGTTCCCGTCGTGTGCTATTTTTTGAAATGGAGTGTGAATATATGTATATTTCATGTAATGACAAAATGCTATTCCAGACATAATTGCTTGATATTGCGCCCCAAACCCATCGCATTTGCCTTTAATTGTAAGAGTTTTCATAAAAAATATATACAATATATATTTTTTATTATAATAAAACAAACAACTTTATTAAAATTAAGAAGAATACAATGAATGAGTATTTGTGTTATTTTGCATTTTTAAAACTTTTTGTAATTCTTTTGCATTCATTTCTTGATATTTAATATAATTGTTATTTGTTATATGAACCCCCTTGTAAATTTTAACAATGCATGGATTATAGAGACGGATCTTTTTGCTAGTTGTGTTCATTGTTACTTAATAATGGTTGAATTTACATTCTATGTAAATAAAAAAGGGGGTTCAATTTTATTGCTATAAATATAATTTTTCTAATTTTACTTTGTTATATATCATGACCTTCATATGAAGTATTATCTACTATGTTGTCGTAATAGTCCATTATTTCAAAAATTTTGTAAAAGATATTAGTAGATATTATTTCTATTCAATTTGTGGATGTGTAGTTTCTACCGGGTTAGTAAGTAAATTATACTGTCGGTGTATAGGTCCATATATAATCTTTATAACAGTAACAACATACTCAATAATGTATGTGATGATAAAACTAACCACTATGGGTATAGATAGAATGAGTTTATAAATAGAGTTGTTGATATCTATTTGGTGTTCATTTATACTATTATGATCCGAATGACGCTCAATTGTATTCGCATCTGTAATATGTTCGTTTTGTGGGTTCATATTATAATACACTATGAAAACAAAAAGAATAAAGAAACGTATATAGCGTACTATTGTTTAAAAAAAATAATTTTTATTGTTTTATTTTGTTATATCCGTATATCGCGATATCATATAATGTCCGCGTGCCATAATTCAGATTTGTATATTTATGATGTTTCCAATGGAATTCACTCCACCAAAACAACTTATATCCGGAATGATCAATAACTACACTTGCAGTAGATAACATAAACCAAATATTTGTACAATACCAGTGAGAACCTGTAATAATTGGAGGAAGTAAAAATGTGGGCAAACTAACAAACAAATATTCTATTGGATGAGCATATGCTGCGGCAATTGCACATGTATTTTTCCATTCATGATGGACTTTATGAATTTTAGAATATAATATTACATGTGACCAATAATGTAAGTAATAAAAAAATAATTCTCCTAACAATCCTGTACATATTAATTTCGGTATTTCAATATATCCAAATTCTTCATATAATATACCATTTCCTCTCCATTTCCAAACAGGTATTAACATATACATTACAGGCAAACTGTAAAAAAATTGTAAATATAACACATGATAAAAAGTTTTTTTGTATAACTTCCAATCAATATTTCCTTCCATTCGATGTTTTTCATTAACAAATATATCACATAGAAAAAAAATAAAACACAACCCCCAATAAACACAAAAAGAGTTAAAAAAAGGATTATATATATATGTTTTTAAGTCAGTCATAATTATAATAGCCAAATCTTTTTATATTTTTAGATTAAAATAGTTAGTCATCTTTATCTAATTTTACCAAACAAACTCCGCCATTTACTGGTAAATTTCGAATAATACGACTATTTTCTTCTGTTCCTGGAACAATTTCTAATCCAGGCGCCTTTATTTGACGTTTTTTTGCAGCTCGATGCTGATATCCAGTTTCGCGTTCTTTTAATATAGTATTCCATGTTTCTTCTATAACAGGAAGAGCATGTTGAAACCATTGTTGGTTTCTTTCTACCAAAACACAAGATTGTTTTTCCAAATACCAATAATCGATAGAATATAACGACCAACTTCTTCGTAATTTATTTCGCGTCGTTTCGATCCATTGTTCAATCGATTCTTTCGTCAGTTCAATATCAAGAGGCATATATACATATTTGGGAACACCTGAAGTTTGTTGGGTTAATTGATATCCCGTAGTCATTTCGATCTCATTTGTTTTGGGTGATGTGGATATTCCACCCCCAATGCTAATACGCTCAATAAAATGTAAAATGACCCCTTTCGTTTTATCATTATCTTTATAAAACTTTTCTTCGCTTTCATATTCTTTGAATTGCGTTTCTAGAAAATCGCAATAATTTAGGTCACAACATTCCATCTGCATTTGCATTTGAATCCAATACAATTTCATTGGAATACCACTTATTTCTCTATTGACAATATTTTTTATTTCCAACATTCTTCCATATTTATTCGATTCCGGATGATTATTAATGCCATCCGGAGAAGCACCGATAAAAGTATATTTTGAATGTTGGATACAACCAAAATCTTCAATCGTTGTATTGTATTGATCTTCGTATAGCATGACAGACAAGGGTTCGTATTTTTGTCCCCAATGTAACGGACTCAAAATATTGACATTATTGTTAGTCTGGATTTCGGATTCATCTTTTAATGGAAGACATTTTTCATAAATCAAACTGTTTCTAGCTGCTTCGGTACCAAATATTTTTCCAACATTCGATGCTGTTATTAACTGATGTCGAAATTTATACCATTCTCCAGTTCTTTGCTCTGGTTGAGGAATAGAACGCAAATGTTCAATTGTATTTTCAATTTCGTTTTTATCAGGATATTGCTTTAATTTGAGATTCGTAGTGGATCGAAGAGGAATTTTTTGTAACCATTCATTTCCTAGATGAAAATAATCATTGCATACATTTTTCACAAATCGTAAAGTGGTATTATAATTATTGTTTGAATTATCATCATCTTCTTCAATATTTTCACACAAATCAGCATCTTCCCAATTTTCTAACAAATAATGTGTAATTTCTTTTTCCATTTTTGTATGAAAAGTTGCCTCACACATCAATAATATATTATCTTTTAAATAATCATCTATCATTTCATAAATTGTACTTGTTAGTTCTATGATGTCATCATCGTCCAATGTATCAACAAATGGAGTATCTGATGAAGTCTGACTCAACGAACTAAGTATTCTAAATAAATCGATTGTTTGTTCTAATTCACTGTCATTATCCGTCAATGAACTGACGGTCGATGAATCACATGAATTTGACATATTATTTATACTATACGTATAATTAATATAAACTCTTTAATCAATTTTATCTCAATTGTTGTTTCCAGTTCTTTTGGGAGTTAATGATTTTAATGTTGAAACGCGTTTTGTATCCAATATACGTAAGGTAAAATTCTTTTTTTCATTATTAAAGAACAACGAAGGAACGGAAAGAATTTGTTGATTTTCTCTAGAATAATTAACATCTTTATTTTTCTGCAATTTACCCCTGTTTAAACAGTCGGAAAAAAATTGTTTTAAATTTTTAGTTTCTTTTGCTGGTAGTTTATTATCACTACCATATTTTTCAGCATAACTATGCAACAGTTGTGTTTTAACTGTTTTGTCTATTTTATTCCATTGTTCTGCTTTATTCGTCAATTTTTCTTTTTCAAGTAATACATCTAACTTATTGATAGAAACCGAATTTGTAGCTTTAATATTCTCATATTTATTAATAAAAGGTACAGTCTCTTTCTTAACGTTTTCTTCTTTTTTTTCGATTTCAACGGTTTCTTCAGATTGAGTAAACATTGTTTGCAATATTTACCTTTATATTATTATTGAAGAGATATGTTTATCCTCTTTTAACAAGTATTAAATAAAATAATATATTCAAAAATAGATTATAGGAGAATTTGTGTTTTATAATATAAAAACTATAACTATATGGATAACTCAAAAAAAATTATATTGCCTGAAATAAAAATAAAAAAGGTGGTATTAGAAAAACCAAAGAAAAAGAGGGTAGTGACATATAGTAAAAATTGGACATTGGCAATAGAAGAACTTGACAATTTAGAAACTATAAGTGTCGAAAATATGATAGAAACAGAAGAAAACAAACTAAAGAAAATAGTTTTACAGCAAATAAAGTCCAAGATAAATGGATATGCATGTCAAGATCGTGAGAAAAAACTATTTTGTCAAGAAAAATTCGTTACCTTAAATAATGTAATTGAACTATTTAAATCGTCAAAAATGAATTGTTATTATTGCAAAGAAGACACGATATTGATGTATGAATATGTTCGCGAACCAAAACAATGGACTCTAGAACGATTAAATAATGATTTTGGACATAACAACGATAATGTTGTTATATCATGTTTAAGATGCAATTTAAGAAGAAAAACAATGGCATCGGAACGATATATAAAAACAAAGGAAATGGCAAAAATAGTAAAATTAGATAATTAACATTTTTTTGTATACCATGAATATAATTCCTTGGCATTTCTTGGACCATTGTAATATTCGATTCTTTTTCGACAAATTTTAAACAACGTAGGAAATCCATCACTTTCTACTTTTTTGTCTCCGTTAGGGAAATGTTTATAGTTGAAATCATCAATTTGTTGTTGCAAAGTAATGTTACGCATATCATTTTCGGCAGTTTCGCCCATTTCATGGATTTGAAATTCGACATTTTTTAATGAACGACCACTGTTTAGTTTTATCATATCTTTCATTTGTTGCCATTCCGGTTTTAATGTTTTACAATGACCACACCAATCTGCATATATTTTCCCAATCACAATTTTTTTTTTAGGTATTTTTCTTAGTTTTTTGGTATTTTTATTCAGTTTCTTGGACCTCTTTGTTTTTCCCATTTATATATTACAAAGATATAAGTAGATACATTTTTTCTATCATTTAACATATATAGAATATGAAATTTTCAATGAAATTTTTTTCCGATTATGGATGGTTATTATTCTTTTTAATTGTATTTTTCACAGGTATCTTTTTTATATTTTGGATGGGAAGTGCTAAGATCACCGAGAGTCCTGTTGCTGAAATTCCTGAAATAAAGCAATATATTTTAGACAAAAAAAGTCCAAGTGAATCCACTGGAGAGGTTTTAGCTAATCCATCTCCCGCAATTCACACAATACCTTCTATCCATGAAGCACCCTCGGTTTCGCCTAAATCTGATATATCTGAAGAATTAGAACCTGAACAAGTATCTCAAGAAGAAGAATTGCATAGTGACGAAACTGATTTATGTCCAACTTTATTAATCAAACGAGGAAATCATGTCATGTTGTTTAACAAAAATGTTCCTGAAATACCCGGTGAGAACCCTATTTTTTTCAATAATTTAGAACAATACATTCAATATGTAAAAAAACAACGCGAATTATACAATCAAAGTTGTCCTGTTTTGTTTTTACAGGAAGAAGTGAATGCCCAAGGTGAAAATGTTTATAAAATGCGTAATTTAGATGGTGCGACCAATGTAGATCCATTGCTTATTGGATCTATTCAAGATTATTTTACAAGCAAGACAGATGTTATGCCTAAGTTTGGTCCTCCGGATGGACCTAGTGCATTTAATAATCCTGCAAGTAATTCTGAGATAAGTTTAGCAAATTATAGTATTCCTTATGAAAACCTACCACCTCAATTTAAAAATCATCCTCCACTAGTTCCTTATACAGATGCTAACCGTGATAATAAACCATATAATCAAGGTTATTATGGTATTGATACAACCGGACAATATATCGGAAAATATACCGTGTTAGATCAAATTCATAATTCGACAATGACGCAAAATCCCAATGGATTAAGTAATAATCCTATGGATCCTAACTGGGGTGGTGCTGTTTTTACAGAAGAAAAGGTGCAATCCGGACTATATGAAGGAAATAGCGTACAACCTCCTACTGTGATCACTGTTTAACAAAGTTAAACTAAATATTGGTTGATATTTTGAATAACATTTTTCCCTAATTTACGCTGTTTTCCCTTGGTTTCGCATATAATATTGTCCAAGCAAGTGGGATCTGATTTCACACAATCGATTAAATTTGAAATCGTTTGGAATTTTTTCATAATAGAAATTGCCGAAACAGAACTAATACCGGGTATTTGACATAATAATATTTCACCTATATTTTCAGGTGTAATGTTATCTTTTTTAGTTTTTTTCACTACGGAACAATAATTCGCCACCGTCTCGTTACCACTAGTCTCGGGTGTCCAAGGATATAGTCCTTTTCCTATGTGTTTCTCTAGTTTATGTGCATTAAAACATATCCATTCGGCAGTTTCATTGATAGAACTCGTTTTGACTACACTAAATCCTTTGATAAATTGCAATGTGTTCATTGCTGAATAGACCATTTTCTTTTCTACAGGATTAATTAATTGAGATAATCCGCCTTCAATTATATAGACAATATGACTACGATACATACCAGACGAATTAATCAAGCGATAAGATTGTTCTTCATAACGTCCGTCTTTAATACTAGCAATTAAATCGCTTAACGATTTTCGTTCTATAATGAGAACTTCTTTTTCATCATTCATAAAATGGATGTCTCCAAGAGTAATCACTTTTTTTTCAATTGAAAAATCCAAAGACAATTCTTGACATTTTTCTTGCACTAAATGAAACAATCTTGTTTCACGTTCGTCCAAGATAATTTTCATAATGTAATGAATAACATTACATTATTTAATTATATTGTTTTCATTAAAACTTATTTAGTTTGTACCGGGGATAGTCCAGTAAGGGTTAGGACTCAAAGTACTCCAAATGGGTTTAAGGGCACGATGAGGATGAACAGTGTGCTTAAGACCGAATACAACTTGTCCAGTCTTAGGATTAGTTGTGTTAGGTAAAGTGTTGCGAGTTTGAGCAACTGCAAGCGAGATCCATCTTGTTACCGGGACATTTTTTGTAGGTACGAGACCAGCTTTCTTGTTACCGCCTCCTTGGTTGTTAAATTGACCAGGAAATACTAAATTTGTAGATTGGACAGAACCTCTAAAAGCGTTTCTATACTGTGGCATTTTATACTATATGTAAATAAAAAAATATATGTATAAAATTTATTTGAAAATGATTTAGATATTGATTGATAACTATTCTAGTATTTGAAAAATGAAAACCGATACAACTGAAACAACGCGTATAACTGACGATGATATTCGTATTGAAAAAAATCAACAAGGGCAAGAAATTTATATATTTGATCCGTTCAATCCGCTAAACAAACTTATTTCTAAAGAAACCATCCAGGATTTTCTAAAAAAATATGGAATTGATGCCCCTGTTGCCAATCCAGAACTATATAAAAGAGCTTTTATTCATCGTTCGCATTTAAAACGTCCAGATATTGAAAATGAAAAAAATAATATTATCATTGTGCCTAAACCTAGCGATTGCTTACCCTTGAATAGTAAATCGAATGAACGATTGGAATTTATTGGCGATGGCGTATTAGAGTGTATTACTAAATATGTTTTGTATAAACGTTTTCCAAAAGAAAATGAGGGATTTATGACTGAAAAGAAAATTGCATTAGTAAAAAATGAAGCCATTGGTAGAATGGCATATGAAATGGGTTTGCATGAATGGTTAGTTATTTCAAAAAATGCAGAGGCAAAGCAAATTCGAACCAATTTGAAAAAGTTGGGATGTTTGTTTGAAGCATTTCTAGGTGCTCTTTTCCTGGATTTTAATAAAATCGATGTTAAAGACGAACATAATTGGTTTTCCGATGTATTTATTACAGGACCTGGGTTTCAAATGGCGCAAATATTTGTTGAAAATGTATATGAAAAACATGTTGATTGGATTAATTTGATCCGAAACGACGACAATTATAAGAATATATTACAAGTACGTATTCAAAAAGAATTCAAGGTAACGCCTGACTATTTGGAAATGTGCGAACACAATGCAGAAACTGGATATAATATGGGTGTATATTTGTGTTTGGGACAACCTATACATTCTGTTACCGTAAATCATGCGAGACCAATTTCCGAGTTCAATTCTTTTGAAAATATCCATCAATATATGTGCGATCATGGAAAAGTATTAATTAATTTGGGAAAAGGGGTACATAAAATCAAAAAGAAGGCTGAACAAGTTGCATGTGAAGAAGCATTACGGTCTTTGCAAAGTTTTGCATAAAATTGATGGTTTCATTTTAGTCTAGTTGAATATAGACTAAAATTTAAAGAAATAATGACAACAATACACGATAGAAGTTTTGCTGGGTGTATTCCCTATAAGAAAGAAGGTAAGCACTGCATATTGAATGTACAAAGATTACCGGTGGATATACATCGAAAAATATATTCTTATATACGTGATGAAGTAATGTTACACACATGGATGGACATTTATGACATGGACGAGATCATTGATGGAATTTGTGATGAAGACTACAATAGTGCAGGAACGCAAGTGATTAGTAATGTTTATTCTCTTTATAATAAAACTGAAGCAAAATATTTGCTATGGAGGCATACTATTCCAGTAAAAGAAAAAAGAATGGGGTATTGGTATGATGATAGCAATACCGATTATCACAAATTTGCAAAAGATTTGGGGAAAAAGATGACGATTGAATATGGAAAAATTCTAGAATCAAATGATCTGGAAAAAATAACCAAATTATACACTGTGTGTTCTATATTTATCTATATGTACAACAATAGTGATTTGTTATTTGATAAACGACTAATCACGAAATAAAATTGTAACATTATAATATAATAGAAAGGTAACAATGAATATTTATTTAGCTAAACTAAAAGAAAAACCATTTCCCAATATTAAACAAAAAAAAGGAGTCTCTGTTACTCTTTTTTCTGATAAAAAGGAGGAGGTCAATATAGAAGAGGGGGAAAATGACGAAAATAAAGAGAAGGAGGAAAACGAAGAAACAGAGGAAACAGAAAAACAAGAAGAAGTTGTTCAAAAAGAATGTATCATTAAAGACGGTAGAAATAAAAAAATAATTGAAAGAAGTCAAATATTGGAAACTTTAAAATCCAATAAAATTTTTGCTGTTATGCGAAAAACATTACCCAAACAAATGCCCGATATTATAGAGGAACAAAGAGATGAAAATACAGAGGAAGAACAAGAAGAAGATGAAGAAGAGGAAGAGAAAATAAAAAAAATTATTGATAATGTTGGAAAACGTAATGTCGAAGAAGAAGTCCAAGAAGAAGAAGAAAATGACGACGAACCCCTCGAAAAGAAGAAGAAAAAGTCAGTTGTTAAAGAACAAATGATATATCAAAATGTAGATGGAAATGAAAAATTAGATGGAATAGAAGTTAAAAAACGCATGCCTGCACGAGAAAAATATAATATTCGCACGTCATCCTATTATATGAATAATCGAAAAAAATTCATTAGTCATTTGATTCCATTATTTGATAAATATAAGAAGGAACTAAAGGACGAAGACAAGATTGCAACTTGTGATGATAAATCAAAATCTAGTAAAAAGAGTGAATTCAATTTGATGATTCATCAACGTGTTGTGAAGGACTATTTAAATTTACATACCCCATATAGAGGTTTATTATTGTTCCATGGTCTTGGATCAGGTAAGACATGTACTTCAATTGCCATTGCAGAAGGATTGAAATCCCAAAAACAAGTGCATGTACTAACATTGGCATCTTTAAAGGCGAATTTTTTTGATCAAATGAAGGTGTGTGGTGATCCGATTTACAGATTGGATCAATATTGGGAATTCATATCTATAGAAGGGAAACCGGATTATGTTCCCTTATTGTCAAATTTACTGTCTTTACCTGAATCTAGTATCAAATCACGAAAAGGTGCATGGATGGTAAATGTATCAAAACCATCTAATTTTAACGATTTAAATGACGAAGATAAAAAGGTTTTAAATGAACAAATCAACGAAATGATACGTTCCAAATACAATGATATTAATTACAATGGATTAAATGACAATATAATGGATGAATTAACAAGCAATGATAAAAAAAACCCTTTTGACAATAGTGTTGTCATTATTGATGAAGCACACAATTTTGTAAGTATGATTGTCAATAAAATGCAACAAAAGAAGGCAAATTCGTATAAATTATATGAATATTTGATGGCAGCTACAAATGCACGAATTGTACTATTATCAGGTACGCCCATTATTAATTATCCAAATGAGATTGGTATTATGTTTAATATTTTGCGTGGTTATATAAAAACTTGGACTTTTCCCGTTAAGAAAAAGGAGGGATCAGATAGGTTAGATCGTGACACATTGATTCGTTGGTTTGAAGAGAAAGGATTAAGTGAATTTGATTATGTGGATTTTTCGGGAGAAAATATAACAATTACACGCAACCCATTTGGATTTATTAACAAAAACCGTATAGAAAATAGGAAAAAAGTAGGAGGGAAAAAGGGAAAAAGCACAAGACGTCATAAACTAAAAAAGAATGAGTCCAAGAAATCGAGAAAGGAAGATAAAATCGAAGAAGGGGTTTATAAAATGAAAAATGGTCTTATTGTCTTGGACAAACCGATTGGTAATTCTGTTATGGACGAAACAGATGCACAACGTAATGAACGTATTGATGCCGAAATAGGTACGCAACATGGTGGAAGTTTCCAGACATATAAGGGCGTAAGTTTGGACGAAACAGGTAATTTGAGTGATATTGATTTTAAGAAACTAATTGTAAAAACATTAAAGGAGCATGGTATCGAAACAACAATTCCGTCCAAGATAAAGTCCAAAAATTATACGTCGTTACCTGATATTTCAAAAGAATTTTTGGAAATGTTTGTGGAATTAGATTCTTCTGATATGAAAAACAAAACAGTTTTTCAAAAACGTATTCTTGGACTCACTTCGTATTTTAAAGGAGCAAGTGATGGACTCTATCCTAGTTTTGTACCTTCTGAATATGATCCTGTATATCATATTGAACGCGTTCCGATGAGTTCTTATCAATTTGGTTTATATGAAAAAATAAGAGAAGAAGAAAGTAAGCAAGAAAAGAACAATCGAAAAAATCAAGCAAAAATAGAAAAACGCGGGGCGGCAGCTGCAGAAGAACTATTTAAAACAACTGCATCGTATAGAATTGGGTCTCGTTTATGTTGTAATTTTGCATTCCCGGATCCTCCAGGAAGACCTCAGAAAAATAAAGATGAACTTATTGGAAAAGAGGAAATAGAAGAAGATATGGATGATGGACCTAAACGAGGGAAAAAAATGACGGGAGGCGAAGATAGTGATGAAGAGGAAGAAGAAGTCGAACAAGAAGAAGTCCAAGAAGAGGAGAAAAATGACAAAATAGAAATATTAGACGATATTGTATTACATGATGTTACTAATTTGGAAGAACCAAAAGAAAAAGAAGAAGACGAGGACGAGGAAGACGACGTAGTAAAAGTAAAAAAACCAAAGAAAACAAACAAAAAGAAGGAAGATGCCAAGAGAATTTCAGAAGTATTGGGTGAATTGAAATTGCGAAGTGATGAAATTTTTTCGCCATCCGGATTGAAAATGTACAGTCCAAAATATATGAAATTATTGGAAAATATCGAAAATGAAGAAAACAAAGGATTGCATTTAATTTATAGTCAATTTAGAACATTAGAAGGTATTGCATTATTCAAAGAGGTGCTAGAGGCAAATGGATATGCTGAATTCAAAATACAAAAAGTTGGCGGAAGTGATTGGGAAATCGTAGAAAAAGAGGATGATATCAAAAAACCGAAATTTGCATTACATACTGGTACAGAGACTGACGAAGAAAAAAAGATTATATTGAATGTATATAATTCAAAATGGGATGAAGTTCCATCCTCCATAGTAAATAAACTTCGGTCTAGAAATATTGAAAATAATTTTATGGGAGAAACAATCAAAATATTAATGATCACTGCATCTGGTGCCGAAGGTATTAACTTGAAAAACACCCGTTTTGTTCATATTATGGAACCCTATTGGAATATGGTAAGACCACAACAAGTAATTGGTCGTGCAAGAAGAATATGTAGTCATCAAGATTTACCAGAAGAATTAAGGACAGTAAAAGTATATTTGTATATGTCAGTGATTTCGGATGATATTTCTTTGGACAAACATAAAAATTTACGAAGCAGAGATGTAAGTAGATTGACAAACAAAATGTCGTCACATTTGGACACTAGTACTTTATTAGGAAGATATGTTCGCCAGTTAGGACCAATACCTTCGGTCATTACCACAGATCAACAATTATTTGAACGCGCTTTGCAAAAAGACCAAGTAAATTCACAAATATTAACTGCAGTAAAAGAAAGTTCCATTGATTGTACATTGTATGAGAACAAAGGAGAAAATTTGTCTTGTTTTTCATTTGGTGAAGTACGTACAAATGCATTCAGTTCAAAACCAAATATTCAACAAGATATGGCAGACAAGGACGTTGTTGAAATACGTCAAAAGAAGGCATCTTATAGAGAATTCGTTTATGATGGTGTTACATATGTTCAAAATAAAGATACATATGAATTGTATAACAAATCTGATTTTGAAGAAGCACAGAAAACACGAATCACAATGTATCCGATTGGTAAAGAAATTCCAAGCAAGAAAAAGGTTATTTTCTATTAATAGTCTATATGGTAGATAAATTAAATGTTCCACAAAGATATATTCCAAAAGTATTATCCAAGAAAGACAAAGAGAAACAGAAAAAAAATTTAAGAAAGTCTAGGAAATTGTACAAAAAAGGAAAGTATTATACAAGACCCAAAGTAAAAACTTTTAAATCTAGAAAATCGAACCATTTACAACGCGCTGAAAAATTATATAAAGTAAATAAAATCAAACCCTCTGCTGAATTGGCGAGAAAAACAAAATGCAAGCGTAGTGCGTTGGAAAAGATTGTCAATAAAGGACGCGGTGCCTATTTTTCGAGTGGTTCAAGACCCAATCAGACAGGAGAAAGTTGGGGACTAGCACGATTGGCTAGTGCAATTAGTGGCGGAAATGCAGCAATATCTGATTATCACGTTTTAAAAGATGGTTGCAAACCTAGCAGTAAAGCATTAAAATTAGCACGAAAGACATGTAAAAAACAAAATCGTAACTGTTAATTTGTATGTATTTCATATAAAAATATTTGTTATTTATATATGGATTTTTTGATTTTAGGAAAACAATTGCTTGTTGCGTTATTGTTGATTAATGCTATTTTTTGGGGATTATTTCCTCATTCAGCACATTGTAAAGTAGCTGCGAATTTTGGCATTAAACAGTGTCCAGCACATTGGATACATGTGTATGTAATGGGATTATTATCTTTTGTGTTGGCATTATATGTTCAGCAAGGGTCTGCCGGATTATATTGATAGGTCATTATGAGTTTATATTTGGAAGGATTGCACATATACATAAATGAAAAATTTAATTATAAAATACTTAATGAAATATCTAGATACTATATTATAGAATATAGTACCTATGCTTGCTATTAAAAAACGCGTCTTTCAAACTGTCAAGAAACTAATTCCCAAAATTAGTGCGACTGAAATGATTGCATTGCAATCAGGAACAACATCAATTGACAGAGAAATATTTGAAGGATATGTAAAACCCAAAAAATTCGAAAAAAAACCTCCAACTGTTTTTGATAAACAAGTGATTGATGAATTATTGACAAAATTTCCCGAACAACATATATTTCCAAATAGTAATTATAATGAGTTATTTACTTTTTTAGGGGCAAATAAATTCTTTTCTTTTTTAATTCCGGAAAAATATGGTGGCAAAAAAACGTCAGTAGAAGAAATGTCTGATATTTTGACGTATATTACATCTGCAAACCCGTCTTTGGGTGTTGTTACCATGGTTCCGAATTCATTAGGTCCTTCCGAATTATTGTTGCATTATGGAACAGAGGAACAAAAAGACAAATATCTACCCAAATTAGCAAATGGAGATAAAATCCCTTGTTTTGGATTGACAGGTCCAAACAATGGTTCTGATGCAACTGGGTCCATTGATAAGGGAGTTGTTATAAAATCTAATTATCGTTATGATCAACTTAAAATTAAAGTGTCGTTAAATAAGCGATATATTACATTAGCCCCTGTATCTAATTTGATTGGTATTGCATTTCAATTGGAAGATCCTGATGGATTATTAGAAAATAAACAATCCGGTGTTACAGTTGCATTAGTAGAAAGGGGTCATCCTGGTTTAAACCAGGATTTTTATCATAATCCTCTAGATACGGGATTTCCAAATGGAACGGTGCAAGGGACGATTGAAATTGACCTTAGTCAAGTAATTGGTGGTGAAAAGAATATAGGAGAAGGATGGAAAATGTTAATGGAGTGTTTAGCTGCGGGAAGAGGTATTTGCCTACCTGCAACAGCAAATGCTTCTTCTAAGGTGGCAACAACATCCATGTTTTTGTATGCTCAACACAGAAAGCAATTTAATTTGAATTTGATTCAAATGGAGGCAATTCAAAACAAACTGGCATCTATGATTTATAATACATGGGCAATTCAAGCAAGTATTTTTGTTACAAACAAAATATTGGACGAAGGTGAAAAACCTTCTGTTATTAGTGCGATTATGAAAGAACAAACCACCGAACGTGGAAGACAAGTATTGAATGATGGTATGGATATTTATGGTGGTTCGGGTATTTGTAAAGGAGAAAACAACATGTTAGAGAAATTCTATAAAAATGTACCTGTTGGTATTACAGTAGAAGGAAGTAATGTATTAACCAAGAATCTTATTATTTTTGGACAAGGACTGAATAAAAGTCATCCGCACATTTATCCCTTGCTAAAGTCAGTTCAAAACGATGATCTTGATGATTTTACAAATAATTTTCAAGCAATTGTAAAACATTCTTTGGGTTTGTATTTTTCGTCTTTAAAATCTTCCTTTTTTTCAAAGGACTTACTTGCAACGCAGACATTGCAGTTTGCATGTTTGTCTAATTTTGTAGCACTTAAGGGAGGAGCAATTAAAAGAGAGCAAAGTTTGTCAGCTGATATGGCAGGAATTATGTCCAATTTATATTTAGCTCATTGTGTGAAAATATATAATGAGCATCATCATGTGAGTGACAAATTAACTACTATGGTGATTGAAAAACTATTAAATGAAAATCACGATTTGTTTCGTCGTGTGATTTATAATTTACCCGTTGGATTTTTGTTGAAATATATGAATAGTAATAAAAAGGAAAAATACAGTTTGAACGAACAAATAGTCAATGAAGTAAAAAAAAACCCTTTGATTTTAGAAAATTTACAAGAAAATATTTACGTAGATAAGGGATTGAAAAAATTAATTTCCATCAATCAAATGGAAAAGGGTACAGAAAAATACAAAGAAATGTATGATGATTTAATCCAAGTTGGACAATATAAGATTTCATCATCAAATCCAGAAGGAGTGAATCATAATATTTAATTATAATAATAATATATAATATAGAATGAAGCGCTTTGGTACAGTAATGGCAATGAATTTATTCATTGCGGCAATGCTTATTATGTTGTTTTTTTTAGACGAGGAAGGAGCATTTAAAAAATTTACACAATTTGGTCCATCAAAAGATATTAAATTTTTAGACATGAAGGTTAATACATGGTCGAAAATTGCAATAGTATATGTAATTTCTTTTTTTTCTGCATTTTTAACACAATTCTTTAGAGCAAATATTACAAGTGGATTTTTTTCATCTCAATTAGCGAACCATGCGGTAACTAAATTGGATGTTACTAGAAATGAAGCCCAATATTTAATATGGTCTCATCCATTATCATGGTGGTTTTTAAGTATAATTGGATTTATGGTAACATTAAGTATGCAATTACAATTTATGTTATTTTCATTATTTGGTTCCATGTGTGCAGAAATTCCTTTTTATTTATCCGTGTTAAGTGAAAAAAAAACGTCATAAACAATATACCTTTTATACCAGTGAAGATTTAAAATGGAACGCCTCCGGCGTTCTGGATTTTAATTCGTTACTGATATCTGACCCTTAAACGATTGAAAATGTCCCATTTTAAATCTTCAAGGGTTTAAAATAGAATATTGTTTATTAAAAACAAGAACTAACATCGTTCCCCATAGATACATTTAAATAATTCAAATGATCACTTGTACTTGTACAATGTAATGGAGCACAAGAGTTGGAACATGATTTGTCTTCTCGATATTGATCATTACATATTTTGTAATCATTATTTTGTTCATTATACCAAATTTCGTTTGGTATATGTGAAAATCCTAACAATTCTTCTGGAACATGAGGAACTATATCATAATGGTGAGTAATACGATATGAAATGACATGATAAGAAGATAAATGATCTACGAAATGTTGATTTCCTACTCTCGGAGAACCAAATGTAACAAGATATTGAATATTATATTCAGGATAGGTAGTTAAAATGTCATAAACCATTAATGTTCCCATTGCCGCACCTGCAGAATGACCAGTAATCATCAATTTATTAGTATTATATTTTTGTTTCAATACGCCTAAATGTTCAAACAAGGAAGATTGGATGTACATATATTCATGATAAAACCCTTTTTCAATTTCAATGGAACTATTGTTGTATGGAGATATTTTTTGGACTTTAATATTATTGATCCAGTTTTGAATATTGGAAGAACCGCGAAAGGAGGTAAAAAGAGTGTTTGTATTTGGATCAAAACCTTGAATAGCACGAGAACCTTTGTTTTCAACAACATATTCTAATTTTACAGAAGGATCGCATGTAATACAATTCCAATCATTTACAGAAGATGTACAATAAGATGCTTGTGATAATTTTACACAATGTTTGGTTAAATATTCGTCATAACACGATGATAGAGAAAACAAGGAAAAAATAGAAAATAACAACAAGTTCATTTATTATGTCTAGCGATTAAAACTTTATATTAAATCATATATACTGTAAATAATAATATGTTAATAAATTATAAATTATGAAACGTATATCAAGTGCGAGTAAGTTATTAACCACATCTTCTTTTTTCTTTACTTTGCCTGGAATTTATTCTTATATGTATTATGGGTTGTGTTATCCTCCATTGTTTTTATTAACTACATCTATTGTGTCTGCAAATTATTGGAGAGATGCATTAGATGATTGGAGAAGAAGAATGGATATATATTTAGCAAGAATGACATTTGCCTATTTTCTTGGAACAAGTTTGTATTATGTGCCACCGAAATTAAATGTGTTATATGGAATACCTTCAGTAAGTGGTATATTATATTGTTATCACAAATCTCACGAAGAGTACGAAAAAGGGAATTATAAATGGAAATATTGGCATTTCGGGTTCCATAGTATAGTGACGTGTCAATTATTTCTAACATTGACCTATATGGGAAAAAATTATTTAAAATTAAATAATTCAAAATAATATAATTGCAAAACAAAATATAAAAACAAACGCGTTTAATTTGCTATAGACAGGAAGTTATGAACGAGGAAAATAACGTATTGACCATCAAAACTGTACAAATTCAACCTATTCGTAATATGATCACTGCTATTAAGGACGTATTAACAGATGCTACTATCACATATACAGATAGTGGTTTAAAAATCATTAATTTTGACAAAACACATACTATTTTAGTCAATGTTATTTTACATGCGGAAAAGTTCGAATTATACAAATGTAATCCGGAGAAAATCATCATTTGCGCAAACACAATGCATTTGTTTAAAGTAATTTCAACTATGTCCAATGACGATACATTGTCTATGTACATTGATAATGATGATTATCATGATGGTATTGTATCTCATTTAGGACTACAATATGATAATGGAGATATTAAGCAGTGTTATAGTCAAAAGTTACGTCTAATTGAACCAGATTCTGAAGAGTTGGTTGTACCTGATGTAGAATATTCCACAGTAATTAATTTGCCTACTTCTGATTTCCAAAAAATCATTCGTGATATGAATGGTATTTCCGATCGTATTGAAATTAAATCAGTAGGAAATGATTTGATTTTTTCATGTGAAGGAAATTTTGCTAGTTCTCGTATTTTCCGTTCTGAATCCGATGGTTATATGGAATTTATTCAAAAACCGGATGCATCCGTCATTATTCAGGGTGAGTTTTCACTAAAAAGTTTGTCACATTTTATAAAATGCACACCATTATGTAGTCATTTGGAAATGTATTTGGGTAATGATTTGCCTCTTATTGTAAAATACGATGTAGCCTCGTTAGGAGAGATTAAATTGTGTTTGGCACCGTTACCCCCTAGTTAAAAAAATAGAAAAAATATAATAACATGAGTCATTATATTTTTTATGGGTATTGCATGCTTATTTTTACCTGTAGTACTTGTAGGGGGTATTTTTATGGAATATATACTATCACAATAGAGTCCTTTTTTTCTTAATAATCACCACTTTTGGTTTGTTTTTTTCTTCTTTTTTGCGCTTTTTCTCTTCTTCTTTTATTTTCTGCTTGAGACGTTTTGCATTGGCCTTGGCATTTTGTTTGGCAATCTTTACTCGTTCTTTTTCTCGTAATTTTGCACGGCGTTGGTATAATGTAGCAGCTTGCTTTAACGGTTTGGGTAAAGCGCGTTTCAACCAAATTTTTATTTCGGCTTGTTTTTTTTGAGTTATTTTTTGCAATGCACGTTCTTTTCCATTCATGATAATGACAATCATGTAATCAAGAAGAGTTTTTTTAATAAAGTATTTTAATTTTTCGTGACTAGCACCACATTCAAATGACGAAAATACATTGTATATGCTTAATGCATGTTCTTTTATAAACTGCTGTCGTTTCCATTCTAATCCACGAGGAGTATAATTATTATGCCTACAAGGTATATATTCGATATTAGCATGTCTCGTGATAACATGGTATATTTCGTTCCGTAAAACAACTTCACGATTATCTATTTTGTATTTTACAACTGGGACTAACTTAGAAACAGCAGGTTTCATATACCATCTTTTATAAGTAGATCCAGATCGTTGTTTATATGTAAGTATTTTATTTGTTACAAATTTTTCAAACAATTGAACATTTTTTTCGGTAGGTATTGCATCGATATATTCTAGAAACACGCGTTTATTGTAAACATACGTCATTAGTTCGATCCGAGTATCAAGATCAATGTAATTATATATACAACATTTTAGTTCTATCGGTAATCTTGCTATTAAGTTTAAAACGGTCATTGAGTGTGTGTTGCATTAGGAAATACCGAGAAATAAGTATCAATTTTGTAGTATATCTATCGAACAATATAAAAAATTAGCGATATACATCTTTATATGTTTTCTATAGTTTTATTTTGTATTCTAGGCGTGACATACGGATTAGCGCCCAAATTAACTCAATCGGATATATTAAAATACCGTTATTCTTATAGACAAATCCCTTTCAATAATTTAATCAAAGAAATTAAATCAAATGAAGTAGAAACGATATATTTCACACCATCCATGGATAGTGTTATTGCAGAAGACAGCAATGAAAATGACAATGCACTAAATGACTATACAAGTACATCGATTACCCCTTACGTATCCAATTATATTGTCGATAAAGCAAATGAAAAAGAAATTCAGACTGTTTTTTTAAAACCTCCTCAACCGAATATTATTGAATCCACGTTTATTGGAGGAGCACAAGTAATCAATGCCTTTTTCTTACCCGGATTATTTTTATTTAGCATATTATCGGCAATGCGTGCTAGAAATTCTATGGGAAATACAGGTCAATTTATGAACAACAACCAAAATATGCCCTCTTTATTTAGTGGTGGAAACAACAATTTTGAAAAAGGTACTATGTTAAAATCGAACATTTCACTGGACTCATTTGCTGGAAGTCCAGAAATTTTTCAAGAATGTACAGAAATTGTATCTTATTTAAAAAATTCAACGTTATATGAAAATGCGGGTGCCGAAATTCCCAAAGGGGTTTTATTGGAGGGACCTCCTGGAACAGGAAAAACATTGTTGGCAAAGGCCATTGCTAGTGAAGCAGATGCGAATTTCATTTCCATTGCGGCAAGTGAATTTGTTGAATTATATGTAGGTCTAGGTGCTCAAAAAATACGTAATTTATTTAAGCGAGCACGAGATAACAAACCCTGTATTATATTTATTGATGAAATTGATGCAGTAGGAAGACAACGAGGTGCCGGTGTGAATATGGGAAATGATGAACGTGAGCAAACATTAAATCAATTATTGGCAGAAATGGATGGTTTTGCAGACAATGAAAACGTATTAATCATGGCAGCAACCAATCGTAAAGACGTATTAGATCCAGCATTATTGCGACCGGGTCGTTTTGACCGTTTATTGACTGTGCCCTTACCTGATGTAACATCTAGGTTGTCTATTTTAAAAGTGCATTCAAAAAAAAAGCAATTTGAATATGATGTAGATTTTGATATGATTGCCGATTTAACGTCAGGATTTTCGGGAGCACAATTAAAGAATTTATTAAATGAAGGTGCAATTCATGCAGCACGTGAAGGAAAAGAAACAATAAGTTTGGCAAATTTATTAGAAGCATTGGATAAATTAATTGTAGGGGTTGTAAAGAAAAACGATACGCGCGATTTTTCCGCAAAAAAACGTGTAGCTATACATGAAACAGGTCATGCATTATTGGCAGCATTATGTGATACATATTTTGATTTGAAAAAGGTATCTATTCAAAGTACTTATAATGGTGCAGGTGGATATACTATTTTTAATGAAAAACGTAATATTACAGAAAGTGGATTATATACAAAAGACATGTTATTGAAACGATTGATGGTGGCATTGGGAGGAAAGGCGGCTGAAACGATTATGTATGGTGAAGAACATGTTTCTGTGGGTGCCGTACAAGATTTAAAACAAGCAAATGATTTGGCACGTAGAATGATTGGAAATTATGGAATGGGTAGTAAATTAAAGGTATTTTACAACAATGATGTAGATAATGGAACTCCTTTTCTAGGTAGGTCATTAGCAAGTAGTTCATCTAATTCCGAAAGTACAAAATATGAGTTTGACAAAGAAGTATTGGGATTGGTAAATGAAGCCTATGTATTAGCAAAAACATTTATTACAAATCATAAAGAAATATTGAATAAGATTGTAGATGATCTATTAGAAAAGGAGATTTTAATTGGCAATGAAATAGTCAATTATTTAAAAGATCATAATGAATCAGACGATTGCAATGAATGCGATGTATAATTATATTTATAGTAAAGAAATAAGTATAATTAAAATTCAGGTGCATGTTTTTTAAACAAACAACCCTGTTTTGATAAATTGGGTATAGGAATCAATATATTAGGATCCTGTATAGAGCAATCTTTTAACCATATTTTTATGATACAAAAGTTTTTCTTAGGTGAAATAGTAATACCATTTATCTTTTTTGAATGCACAACGTCTCTACACAATGACTCTCCACATAAAGAATAAAATAGATGTTTCCAAACATCATATACAAGTTTATTTGAAACTTTAAACGAAAAACAACCTCCATCTCTATTTTGTTTATCTTCCCACATAGGGGTTATTCCATTTCTCATCACAAATAACATACAATATTTCACAATTTTTTCAGGAGTTTTTTCATTTACAGACATCAATTGTTCCAATGAACCTATATTTTGCAGAATATGTTTATAACTGGATAAATCCCATTGTTTATCATCTGGTAAATGATAATACAACGTCCAAGTGTCGTTTAATTTTGATTCTTGTTGTGTTTCAACTTCTTGCATATAATATAGGATTCTTAACTATATTATATTATATATATTATCTTTAAATGATTATATAGATTATTAAATAACTCTTACTTCAAGTTGATCAAAACCTACGTGTAAATAATGATTGTATGTAATATTTATTATTTCTACATTTGAATCCATAATTTCCACTTTATAATGTTCATCAAATGTAAAATCCTCTTTGTTAAAATATTTCAAACAAAAATAGACAAACGCTGCATTAAATAATTGGTTATGACAATATAACATTTCTTTTGGTAATTCAATATTGATTTTTTGCTCCATTTTGGGGTGACTATATACAACAGATAAAATAGATACATTTGATTTTTGAAAAAATTCGCTTTGTTCTAAATTTGAATAACAATTACGCACAGTATATGTATCTTTAAATTTTGATAATAAGCAACATAAATTATGATTTAAAGAATCGTTCAAAAAATCTTTAGAAAGTTCTATAGATTCAATATATTTGGTTTCATTACTTATGGTATTATCTAATATTTCAAACGACTGAATATATTTATAACTAGATTCATTTTCTATTAGACTTATATATTTATGCCAAAGATCTTCTTCTGGTAAAACACATTCTGTTATTAAATTTCCTTTTAAATAACGATACATTGAATGGGAATAGTCCATAGTTAATTTGAAATATTTATTATTGTCATAATAATGATCGTATTTATCATCTAAAAATACACGTAAATTACTATATTTCCACAATAATGACGTCATAATACTTGTGACTATATTATTTATGCGGAAATAAGTTAATAAAAAATTTATATTTTGATTTAAGAAAGACATCATATTATTTTATGTTTGTATTTTTTTATATTTATTAAAAAAATATAATGATTATTTGATTATCTATATATATTATAATGGTTAAAAACGGATTATTTATATTTCATCGTGATTTTCGAATTCATGACAATGTAGGATTAAATGCTGCAGCAAAGGATTGTGATAAATTATATACTTGTTTTGTTTTTACGAATGAACAAGTAGTCCGCAATTCTTATAAATCCAAGAATAGCGTACAATTTTTAATAGAAAGTTTAAAAGATTTATCCAAACAAATTAGTGGAGAAAAAGGTAAATTAATTGTTTTACACGATTCAACAATCAATGCACTAAAACAATTAATAAATACTTTGAATATTGATGGTTTATATTTTAATGAAGATTATACTCCTTATGCAAAAAAACGCATCGAAGACATAGAAAAATTGTGTAAAAAAGAAGAAATAGAGTGTAACACTTTTCATGATTATTGTATGAATGAACCAGGATCGATTTTGAATGGAAGTGGCAATGTATATGTTAAATTCACTCCCTTTTATGAAAAAGTAATATTAAATACAGATTTTAAAACTCCTTCTAATTATAAAATCTCGAATTTGACAAAGACAACAAAAAAATTGGCAAATTCAATTACTTTGGATAATGCGATGGAAAAATTTGTTGGAAGTTCCAATGAAAAGATTGCAGTGAATGGAGGACGAGCTTTAGGATTAACTCAATTAAAAGACGCAGCAAAGAGATTAAAAAAATATGACGATACGCGTGATACTATGTCAGAAGATACATCTATGTTATCGGCATATATCAAATATGGTTGTGTGTCTATTCGAGAAGTATTATATGAATTTTATAAAAAATATGGAAAGCATAATGAATTTATTCGTCAATTAATATGGCGTGATTTTTATATGCATATTCTAGATGCTTATCCGGATAGTTTGGGTAAATTTCATGGAAATTTGTATAAAAATTTTTCATGGGGGTCGAATAAAACATATTTAGATGCATGGAAAAATGGAAAAACCGGATTTCCACTGGTAGATGCTGGTATGAGACAAATGAATGAAACGGGTTATATGCATAATCGTTGCAGAATGATTGTGGCAACTTTTTTATCAAAAATATTGATGTTGGATTGGAGAGAAGGAGAAAAATATTTTGCACAAGAATTAGTGGATTATGATGTGGCCTCCAATTCGGGTAATTGGCAAGCAGTAGTAGGAGGAGGTCATTATTCCATGCCTTATTTTCGTGTATTGAGTCCATGGGCACAATCAGATAAAAATGACCCTGATTGTGAATATATTAAAAAATGGGTACCTGAATTAAAAGACGTGGAAAACAAGCATATTCATAAATGGTCTAAATATTATAAGAAAAATAAAGATGTAAAATATCCAAAACCAATGGTTGATTTTGACAAACAATTAGAAAAATATTTGACTAAGATGAAGTCATAAATTTTGTATATTATAAATTCAATTTGTAATATATAATGAATCATTCGGGGTTATTACCTTCTTTTCAACCCAATAACTATTCTTATTTTCAACATCCACAAAAAGTATGTATGAGTTATTTTCAACATTGTTTTTTTTCATTGAAATTAGCCCGCTATTTTATGGTAGGTACATTTAAAGCGATTGTGCATGCATTTATACCGAGTTTTTATATTACATCATCTTCAGATATGATAGAAGATGTAAAAGAAGAAATATCAAATGCAGGATGTCACTCTAAATATCAATAGAAACTGTATTTTTATCTGAACGTTGCTTACGCTTATTGGTGCGTTTTGGCAAATTGGTATTTTGATTGTCTTTTAAAGAAGAAATGCTGACCATGGAATCATTTTCATCATTTCTACGTTGTTGCTGTGGATCTACATCACGTGTTTTTAGTCCAGAAAGCAGGTCATCTAAATCTACATTTTGAGGTCCGCGCATTTCAGGTCTCTTAGGAGGTTCATTTACAGATTGGTATTGATTTTGTACATTGACACCTTCTTCTCTAAACATAGACCCCCTTCCCATGGAAATATCTGGACGGTTGGCTGCTGAATTAGTAAATTGCATATTGGGTCTTTGAGGAGGTGCTTGTTCTTGTGTTTTCACAGGTGCAGGTGGAGGTCCGAAAGATGTATTTACTTTTTCATCTGGGTGTAATACACTATTGACAAATTCAAAACCAGGGTTTTGTTGTCCCATTGTTTGTGCGGTTGCCGTCGAAAACATTTTCATCAATTCGGGACTCTGTTTGATAATATCATTAAATCCTGGAGTAGATGTGGAAAGTGCTTTGTTTGTAATATTCAAAACGGCACCACTGAATGCAACACGTAACAATAGGGAAACTTCTGGAGACATTTTTCCTCCCTTATATTTGTCATGCAATTCTTCGAAAATTTCTTCGTAACTGTCAATATCCTCATTTATTTGCTCTCCCCAACCATCCAAATTTAGACCAAATGGGTCAAATACAGCATTACCATATTCAATAGAATTGATGATTGTAGTGAACCACCATCCTTGTAGTTTAACACTATCTTTCTTGCGTTTGTCTTCCATTGCGGTTTCATATTCATCTTCCACTTCATCGAAATCAGAATCCATATTGAAATTAGAATTGTGTTTCGTGAGACCTTTCTCATACCATTCGTCTAACTTTTTAATCATGGCACGTTTCTTCCTTCTTTTTTCGCGTTCATTCATTTTAGAACCAGACGAAGAAGACAAAGGTACTTCATTTGTTTTTGTAAAACCGTCCCATGTTTTTGTATTTCCAATACCTTCCATAGTAGCTGCACCTAAATTAGACGATGATTCGTGAAGATTACCAATGGATTCATCTACCTTTTCCACTTTTTTACTGAAATCAAAAAGACCAGAAAGACCTCCTAAAGTACTTGCGGGTTCAGAAGGAGCAGTTTCGGTCGTTTTAGAAAGATCATTTAATTCACTTTCCAACTGATTCAAATCTTCTATATCTACTTTTGTCGAAGAATTTGCTGATATTTTCTTGTCGTTCATGAGTAGTTCAACTCCAGGACCAAAATTAACAGATTGTGGTTCATTGGATGATTTGTTATTTTCTTCTAAATTAAAGGTAACGGGTTCAAGGTCGGTTAACCCAATATCGATAACTTCCATGTTGTCCATATCAACTTATGATAAAGTAACACAATTAATTTTTAAGTTCTCCGCATAAGTAATTAGTTTTTTGTTTTTAATATACCAAATTCCTTGTAAAAAAGAATCGGCTAGATCATCTTTTTTTGATGTATTTAATACATTTCTCCATTGTAATAAAGACTCATTATTGTCCAAGAATTGTTGGCAAATAACAATACTATCTTTTTTGTGTTGTTTATAAGAGTTTTCTAAAGTTTTCGTAGTTAGATCTTTTAGTTTGTTGGAAGAAGAAATATATTCGATGTGTGGGCAAATATTCTGCATAATAAAATATTGCGTTAACATTCCTTGGACAGTTTTCATTCTTGTTGCGATCTTGGAAATTTGGTTTTCAATGATCACATGTGTAATTTCATGAATATAGGGGAGTTTATGCAATTCTTCCTTCATGTTTTTTCCTACATCAATTAAATTGATATCATTTGCGCCCTTCTTCTTTTTTTTAACAATTGTTTTCACACATTTTTCATCTACATGTTCTAAAATCTTGTCAATACAATCTTTTTTTGTTCTTGGACTATTTGTAAATAAATTTAGTTCTTGTCCAAGAGTAACCAATTGTTCTTTTGTTTGTTGTTTTAATGCATTTGGTTTTAATCGTGAATTATACAAAATCCAAGAATGTTCTTTTAATGCCATATTTAGATGCATTTGACAGAAATATTGATTGGCCTTATAATACTTGGCATTCTTATTGCAGCAAGTTTTCTTTTTGTTTTTTGTCATATATGTGCATTTTGGGTTTTCTTCTGATTCTTCGAGTAAATTGAGTATTCCCCAGTCTTGGACTTTTAATTCTGCATTCTCTATGGAAAAAGTACAATAAGCCATGTTTCGGATTCCTACATCAAAACTTATAATTTTCATTTTAAATAATGAATTGTTTCTATTTATATATTTTAGGTTAAAATATGTAAATAAAAACTTTCTTAAATTTTAAACTAAGAAAATATATTTAATAAACAGCGTTTCGTGCCAATAAATCAGCATTTTCATTACCTATAGAATGTGTGTCTTTTTTATTTGTGTGTGCTTTTATATGTAGAAATTGCAAATTACTATATCGACTGCATGATTCATATAGAATTTTCACCAAATCTTTATTTGGAATGTCTTTTTCCCAACACAATAAATGCTGTGTTTTTCCGTAAGAAGTTGCACATTTAATAGCATATTCAGAGTCGCTTACAAAGGTAATCGTTTTTCCTTGTTTTAAATCTTCTTGTACAATGGAAAATGCATATATCATGGCCTCTAATTCAGCAACATTATTGGTGTGTTTTCCCTCCAATTTTTTTGAAACGTTTCTTGGATCATTTTCTCTAAAATAAATTCCTAATCCTGACTTTGCACCTTCGCAACCATTTTTTGAACAGGCTCCATCCATATAAACAAAATAATCGGGTTCAATTGATATGTTTTCATCACATTGATTATTTCCAATAAATAGTTTAGCATCGTTCTCATTGTTAAATTTTTTAAATTTAGCACCCTTGAATCCCTTCACATTTTCTTGGCATTCATCCCAAGAATGATAAATACCGCATTGTTTTCCTTGAGCAACTGCGTAAAATGACATTTTGTTCTATCTTAATAAAAGATTAAAATAGAATAAATTTTATGAAATCGACACTAAAGAACTAATTAAAAAGGAATGAAATATAGAAAATACATAATCTTTTTCTAAAATATAAATTTGAACGAGTGATAAAAATAATAATATTAGAAAAAACACAAATAAATCTCTTTGTTTATGTTTCAAAAAACTACTAATAAATGGGTTCATATATATATATATTACACGTGAAAATTTATTTATTAGCAGACACACCCTGTTTTGTCTGTTTATCAATATCTAAAAAACCAGTATCTAAACCAAAATATTGACGTATTCTTCGAATGCGTGATTCAACATAACCAGAAGTAAGTAATACAAAACCAGTAATTGGGGCAACATCTGTTAATTCGGGTAATTTATCATGACGAAGACCTTGGATAGAATGGAATGGTGAAGGAATTACACGGACAATTTGTCGAATTACGTAAGAAAATGTAACAAGAACTGCAATCATAATACAAAGCAATAAAAATTCTTCCCAAATATTGGCATGTTTATCTAATTTTTCTCGTTCGGGATTAAATGTTTTATCTAAACCTATATTCATAAAAATAGCTAAAGTAAATTGTAATAATGAAATATAAGCAATATCCAAAGTAGTGATAATGGATTGAGGTGTGAACATCTATAAATTATAGAAAGAATTATTTTCCTAAATGGGAAAAAAGTTGATCTTGCGTCAATGTAATTGGTTCCTTCTTATTTTGTAAATCTTCACGTGTTAAATATAAATCCTTTAAATCACTGTTTTCGTGTAAAATGGTGGAGGAATCTTTATAATTGACACCGCTCAATGGAGTACGATGTGTTTGACTTTGATACCCCCTTTCATTGGGCGTAAAACGCTCGAAATAACCAACGTCGTTTGCTGCTTCACGAAAATTATCTTTGGCGATTTGTTGAGAATTTTCAGTTAGGTATTTGCGATATTCCCAATTTGATTTTACATTGCTTTTGTTTAATAATGATTCATTTAAAATTGCTTCAGGTTGGTATGATGCAACTAAGGAACGACTATCTTCCATGCGAGGTGGCATATTTTGGTAAATATTGTTGGTAGCATATCCTAAAGTAGATCTTGGTAGAATTTCATCATTATATGCGGATTTGATCGGTTCTTTTTGAGGATAAGAAAACATTATATATTTCTTATACATATTGTTTTCTGTAAAAAATTAAATAGCAGGTTGTTGTTCTTGGATAAGTGTTAAAATTTGCGCTTTTTTCAATTTGGAAGCATCTTCTACTAAACCCTTTTCAACAATGTAAGCTTTTAAACTCCCTAAATTCATTTTGGAAAAATTAGGAGTTTGCTCTTTTATTTCTGAATTGTTTGCTGCAACTTCATTTGATTCGCTTTTTTCGGAAACATTTACATCAATATCTTCAACAATTAAACTATTATCTTCTTCCTCGTCGTCTTCCTCGTCGTCTGATAACTCGTCGTCTTCGTCTGATAATTCTTCTACACTAATATCGTCGTCATCTTCGTCATCGGAAACGATAATACGTTCGTTATCATCCTCTTCATCCTGACTTTCTTGATCAGGTTGGTCGTTTTGTTGCATAATTTCATGAGTAAATTGGATATCGCCACCTACATTGTTAAATGGATAAGGAGTTGCTGGTCTTGAAAGCATAGAAATGTGTCCTTTCACATTATTTAATTCTTGTGCTAAATTATTAATAATTTCAAACATAGTTTCCTGTTTTGATTCTGTTAAAGTGAGTCTCTGTTTAAAGTGGTAAATCAAGAGTAAAATTAATACAAATGTTATTCCTAAACTAATAATGAAGGACGTCTCCATAAAATTAAAAGCTCCCATTTTATATTATTTAAACATAAATAGTCCAAGAGTTAAACGAACAAAACTAAAAATATTATGTGTAATTATTGTATAATGGAAAACAATAAACAAAGCGATTTTAGTGGAAAAAATACAGATTCAACTAAAGTAGATTTATTTCAAAATAATAATTCAAATATAATTATTATCATGTTAGTGTTATTTTTGGTTTTATCTCTTTTAGGAGTAAATTTTTTATTGATGGTAGGTGGATTTTTGGACACTGTAGTAAATGGAATCAAATACTATTTTCTGCAATTTTTGTCCTTCATCGGTTTTTACACAGGTGCTATAATTAATTCAAGTGCTGATATTGTCGGAGATACAGCAAAAGGAGGTATTGATATTGCCGAAGGTACAGTTCAATCTATAGGAAATTTACTTCAAAATAGAGATAACATGGATGGACCTTCATTGGAACAACAAGAATGGAATGTTGGGTTGTTTGGTTGGAATCCAACACCCAAAGGATCCGAAGGCGATGTACAAAGTCAATTAGATGCCATTAATGCTAAACTAGATAATGAAAATAGAGATACACAAAAAGAGGCAGCAGCAAATACTATTAATTCTAGCGTTGATAAAATGAATAATTTAAATTCAAAGATTATTAATTTTGCAGATGAAATAAATTCAAAAGGGAATGAACTCAAACAGTTAGACGATGAAATTAATGAAAGAAAGAAAGTATTGAATAATATTCCATCTGAAAGTAGTAGTTCTCCTTCTAGTGTTAGTTGGTGTCCAGTAGGTTATGATAATAAAAAAGGACAATGTATTACCATTGAAAAGGATGAAAAATGCATGTATGGAAAATCCTTTGCAACAAAAGAACAATGTGAGGAAAATATTAAGGAACCTGCGTTTTCTGGATATGCATATCAAGATAAATCGATAAATTGGGGTGTTCCACCCTCTCCTCCTCCACCCGCGGCTCTTGCGCAAAAACCTATTCAACCATGTCCACAAATTCCCGGTATGTGCATGAATCAGAGACCAATGTGTGGTTCGGGAAAACAATTGCCAATTCAAATGAATACAATTCCATCTAGAGGACAAATTCAAAATGGTTCGTCAGCAAATGCACAGCAGCAACAACAGAAACAATTAACCCCTTTACCTACATTCCCTCAGCAACAACCATTCCCTCAGCAACAACCACAAAATCAACAATCACAGACTAGTCCTGGAATGTCAAATGATAATCAGAGTCAATATGAAAATCCAATTCCAGGGTCTTCTTCAAACAATTATTCACCCGCAACTCCTAATACACCCGGTATGATTATTAATGTAAGTCCTTCGCCTGCTCCTGTTCCAATGCCAACACCCATTGTGAGTCCTTCGCCTGCACCTGTTCCAATGCCAACACCCATTGTGAGTCCTTCGCCTGCACCTGTGCCAATGCCAACACCCATTGTGAGTCCTTCGCCTGCACCTGTGCCAATGCCAACTCCTATTGTGAGTCCTGGAGTTGCTCCTGCACCAGGAACGAGTGATTTATCTGGATCATCATTAGATATGAATAATCGCGTTGATCATCATCATCATGCACATAGTCACGACGGAAATGGTAATATATATCCTGGTGCAAATTCATCAAATAATATGAATAATATTGATTTGTCCGGGTTAGAAACAGATATAAATAATTTAAATTCTGTAGCAAAAAATTTAAAAAATCTTCAAGATTCGAATGATCCAAGTAACCAAACAAATTTGACTTCTTCTGAACAATATATGAAAGAAATGTTACAATCCTAGTTTGGTTTGTCCTTCTTTCACTAATTTTTCCCATGGACATTCTTCGACAACTTCGTACCTAGGTGGTCCGCCAATATTTAATATAGTATTTTCAATTTGGTAATAATATGTTGGATAATATACTTTTGTAATCCAATCATCACAAAACCAGTTTTTTATTTCTTCAGGAAAGAAATATCCAAATAATTCCATATGTTTTCTTGAAACAAAACATTGTGTTTGAATAAAACGATCTCCACCGGGAGCACTATTTTTCCCTCCAACTTGTATGCGTCCAGCATCTAACGGACCAGTTAGACCTATATCTTTGTGTTTTTTTAATATTTGAATTGAATTAGATACCCATTTTTTTGATTGTAATAAAATATCATCACCACATTGATAGAAATAGTCACATTTATCATCATATGCCTTTTTAAACGCCTTATTCCACATTTTTGTCACCCAACCTTTTGGAATATTTTCACTAGAAATAAATTGCGTGGATATATTTTTGTATTTCGATAAAACAATATTGATTTGATTTTGCGTGTTTTTTGACCCAAAAATCGGGTCATCATTGTCTATGATTAAATAAATGATGTATTTGTATTGATTGCAATATGTATTTACAAACGAGGAAAGAAAAATCTTGTACAATGTTGTTTCCTGTAATTGTTTCCAATTTCTTTTTGTAGATGTGGTAGGTATTAATATCCCAATTTTATACATTATTTATTAATTACAACTATTATTTATATTATATTAATTACTCATTAAATCAATATAATAAAATTGTTATATTATAGAATTATAAATGGAAAACATCGATAAAAATAGTGTTTTTTGGAACCACATGAGTGACGAAGAAAAAAAAATATTGCTTGAATCTACTCGTAATGCAGGTAATATTGAAGATACTGAAGATACTGAAGATACTGAAGTAGAATCTGCGAATTTTGAAGAAAATGATATTAAGGCCAGTGATGAAATAATGAACGAAATAAACGAAATGGATGAACTCGATGATTTAATTGATGAATCATTTCAGTATAATTGGGAAGAAGAATTTTTTAAAAAGTTTGATTGGTTAGACCAACCTACTATGCATAACACCAATGAAATGGCAAAAAATACAAAATATCAACTATTTTTAGATTGTTGTAAAATATTAGAAAATCAATTTTCAATTACAAACGAACCAGATTTAGTGGAAGACCATCATTTTAACAAGTTATATATGTATTTTGTGTCTTTAGAAGACGAACATATGTTTTTATATACAGATTTTAAAAAAGATTATAACGATGTAATGAAAATATGTTTAGAAAAATATGAATATGTGCAATTACATAAACCAGATAAAGTAACATTTGTAATGGAAATACATGATTTTTATGATGTAGATAAATATGTTAAGATGTTTATGCATATGTTTGGTATTAACAACACGAGAGGAGGTTCATATACTGATATTGTTTTATCGGATTCCTTTCTTGAAACAATTGAACATGAAAAACAGATAACAACAATAGATTATTATTTACGCGATAAAAATAATAAAGCATAGATATATAAAGTAATTTAATATGAAAATTAAATTATTTACTATGGTAAAGAATGAAGATGATATTGTGGAACATTGGATACAATATCATGGAGAGTTGTTTGGATATAATAACTTATATGTTGTAGATAATGAAAGCAATGATGGAACATATGAAAAAATACAAAAATACAGTAAATACGGGGTTCATATTACAAGAGAACATGATTATTCAAAAAAAGGCGATATAATGACAGAATTGATGAACAATATAGGAGTCTATGATATTGCATTTCCATTAGATATAGATGAATTTATCGTTTATTATGACAAAAACAACAATACATTATCACCAGAGAAAACATTGTCTTATTTGAAAACGTTGGTAGGGAGTGATAAATTCAAAGACAATAGTGTATTTAAAGCCAATTATATATATTCAACAATAACAAACGGTAATGAAATAGGTTATCATGATGCTTTATTTGAATGTAAATATGGACAATATTTAGATTACGGAAACATGGCCAAAACATTTATAAATAAACATATTTGGGAAGGGGTGATGGATCATGGAAATCATTTTCCAACAGAAGATTTTGTTCCAACAAATATATGTTTGATACATTATCATTGTAGAAATATCGAGCAAATGAAAAAGAAAGTGAGAACCAATGTGGAAGGGTTAGGGTATGATTCGAATGATTTAGATTTATTAAAGAGTTTGCCAAAAGATACACCGGGTTGCCATCATGTACGTCATATGATTCAAATATTAAAAAATAATTTTACTATTAACACAAATTTCGTAATCACCAATGAACATGTTCCGTTGAACCCATTTATTTTGCATTTAAAAAACATTACTAATATGTAAAGCAATTATGATTTTAATGAAGTCGAGTTAATTAACAATGGTAAATAAGTTGGTGTAGTCACTTCTCCATCTATAAATAATTCACTTTGACAGTTTTGAGTAGTATTAACATATTTTTGGTCATTCAAAATATTTAAAAATGGTTTATATACCACACCTGTTATGTTTTTCTGATTTGTATTGCCAATATTATTTCCATCTGTATTTGTTCTCAATGGAAGAAGATTATTACTTGTTATAATATTAGTATATTCAGCATAACTAATATTGAGTTTTATCCTAATTTTATATACATATTGCGAAACGCTTTGTAATAATACATTTTTAAAGTAAATATCTCCCAAATATTGAGTTGATTCTATGGGTCCATCGATGCTATTTGTAAAAAGAATAGAATCAGTTGCTAATGCGTCACGTAAGTCTGTTGGTAATGGTGTAGGAAGGGATGAGTATTCTGCATCGATTGTTTGTAATATGGAATCTCCGTACAATATTTCCATAGTTGCTCCTATAACAGAAAAATTACAATTATCTACTTTATAAGGTGTGCCTGCTGGTATATTTACTATATTACCATTTGCGTCAATAGATTGCACTTCTCCTTCGGTTGTAACATATGTGTTATTATTATAATCTCCACTAAGTTGCACAGATATAGGAAATCGAAAATCAAATGATATTTGATTTGTATCGGGATTTAATATAATAATAGTTGTAAAATCTCCATATTCACCATTGTTTGTAATAACATTATATTCTGGAAATATATCAAACAATCGCTTGAAATTATCATATTTGATATTTTGAAATTTAAATTGTTCTGTAAGAGGAAAATAATTATATAATGGAACATTTGGATCTTCATATAGATTGATTATTTTACCAGGAACATCAGAAGATGATGTGGGTTTTGGAGTATAATCATTTGGACAAATAACTTTGTTTCTATTTTTTTTGGTAGAAGTCGCTAATTGTGCATATTTGTTTTTACTTACATTTCCATTGTTTGGTTTGACGTACTTCAATATTTCCGCTTTTCGTCTCATATCTAAATCTCTGGGTGTATATATTAACTTGCCTGAACTATCTTTAATGTAAGGACACACTGGCGTAAACCGAGAATTTGTTCCACCTTCATGAAAAAAGAATTGTGCTCTTTGTTTTCTTTGATTTATGCAAGATAATCTAAAATCAGACATTATATAATATAGCAAAATATATATTATTTAATAGTTATTGGAATACCATAAGTTAGACAAATAATAGGGGAACCCACTTGCATCACCAGATGCATTTTCATTTGCAGAATTTGCATTTCTTCCCCAGGCAACCATATTATTAATTTGGAAAATACTAACAGCTTTGTCAAAATATTGTAAATCTGCCAAATTTCCATTGAAACCTCCATTTTTACAAATATTTACACTTTCGTAATTTTGCTTAGGAACGTCTTGCATTTGTCCTCTAGCAACAATGGAACCGTTAATATAAACATCTAGATCTGTATTTTCAACGCGAATCACACAGTGGAACCATTTTCTAAGAGGAACATCCTTTATAACCAGTGTGTCAATTGGATTATTTACATCGACTGTATTCATAACAATAACCAAATCCTGAGTATCATTATCAATATACAATCCTGGACCGTTATTCACAGATGCAACACCATCACTATTAAACGTGGCATTTCCTTTGTTAAACACATGTGAATAGCGAGGACTATTGGATGTATCATTAATATACATCCAGAGAGACCATGAAAATTCCAACCCTTTATTTTGGTTGTTTGATCTTAATATAGGAATTGATTGAGTGTTTTTGGGATCTTGTGGGATAACAACTTCATTTGCTGCGTTCATTGTACCATTAATTAATTTTGGGTCCCCACTGGGTTGCGAGAAATAACCAATTATTTTAATTCCTAAATTTAATAATATCATAAAACCAATTAACACTAAAATCAAAAAGGCGAATTTTGCAATAAGGGTATTTGATTGTAAAAAACTGGTAGAGGAACCTACTAAATCAGAATCACCAAAACTAGATATAGAATCTTTTACATAATTTGAGGCACTATTTACATTGGTAGTTACACTAGATGCTACAGAAGATGCAGCATCACTAACATTATCAACAGTATTTGCTACAGCTGTAGGAATTTTACTATTTGTAGATACAGGTTCTGCCGTTGGAACATTCATTATAAATATATTAATATATATTTACAATATCTTTTTAATTATGAAATTCATTATAAATCCATTGTATAAGACGATTGTTGCACATTGTCCTTATTCACACCAAATGTAAAACTGTAACTTCCAAAGAATCCGGAAACGGCATTTGAATTACCTGCCATGTAATTATCCCAAACTTCTTGGGGACCAATTGGTTTGTTCCAATTTTGGAATCCGGCAACATAACAATCCCAACCTTGTCCATAAACAATAGGAGATGTTTTTGCAGGACCAGGTTGATTTGGCGAAGTGACTAGTTTGGTTGAATTGACTAATTTTCCATCAACATAAGTATCAATAATAGTATTGTCTGAACTAATCACAACATAACACCATTTTTGAATACCAAAATTATCTGTGATTAATATATTTTGATCGTTCAAAGAAGAACCATCTTTTGCCATACAAGTAATAGAACAATATAAAGAAGGTTCGTTAGCTGCTAAATAAAGACGGATATTGTCTTTTCTTGAAAAAATTGTTTTTTCACGTGTAGAATCCCATGTATTGACGTAAATCCAAATACCATATGTATATCGTGTTGATTGACCACTGTTAATAGTGGTAATCGGGTCATTACCACCGTCCTTTAAATTCGCAGATTTACTAATTACAGAGGACTTATTGATGAAAAAAGAGTAAAGAAGATATATTAAAATAATAATAATAATAGCTAAAACAACAACTGTCCAATTCATTCTTATAATATATTATTGCATAAAAAACTTCTTAAACTATTCTTTTTTTTTTCTTGGAACAGGCAAATTTGATAATGCCATTGTGTTATATGATAATGCAATTTGTTCTGGACTTAATGGATGTTTATAATAAACCATATTACATATTCCTCCATCTAAACCATTGTCCTCACCAACCGTTATGTTATCTAAATCATTGTAGATTGGCATATTTTTTGTCATAGAAAATGTGCGTTCTAAACTACCATTAATATACAATTCTACTTTATTACGATTATAATTTAACACAATTTGATTCCATTTTTGATTTTCGAGTGTAACGTCGTAGAATGTATGTTTATCTGTGGTATATTGATTCACTGGAGGGTATCTTACAAAATAAAATACGTATTTATTTCGTTCAATCAATTGATCGTCTCCGCCTCCACCACCATAATAACGTAACATTGGTTTTACATGCTGAATACCCTCACTGTCAGTAAATCCATAGGACATAATTTCACTTTCTATATTGTAAGGTGCTTTTGTAGAACTATGTGGATTTATAAATACCCACATGGAAATACAATAATTTCTGTAATATTTATCGTTTGAATATGCTGTATTTGTGTCTTGTAAATTTTTGGGTATTCTTAACATTTCACTATTTGCAACAAATTGTTTTTCGTTTAAGTATTTCACATCATCTACCAAAAGAATACTATCGTCTTCTCCTGTAAATTGGTAAGATATGTCTGGAAGGAAAGCATAAATACAAATCAAAATAATTTCAATAAGAATTAATAAGTAAATAGAATAGGGTGTTAAATTGATTTGCTGAATAAAAAACTCCCAAAGTTCATATAAAATACAAGGTATGTAAAATATGATTTGAGCAATCAATCCGTACCATCCTTTTAACTTTTCCATGTAATTAATAAGGGATTTGTACAATATGGCTAAACCAACCAAAGTAATGATCCAGAATAAAACTGTATTTGATGTAGAATCAATATTAAAACTATTTGTCGATGTGGCATAAAAATACAAACCAAAAATAAACAAACATACAATACCTAATAATTTTAATAGCAATTTTCCCGATTTCATATTTTTATTCAAGTTTAATATGAATGCTAACACAAAGATGAAAGGCAGTGTGTAAAGAAAGAAATATTTTTGAATGCTATATTCTGCAGTACTTGGATTTATAAGTATATTTAATAAAGTAAAAGCGCAAGTTGCAATGATAACTGTTGCTACTAAATATTTGATAAATATTTGCCTTGTTTCATTTCCAATAGAATCGGTTTTGAAAAAATTATTGTAAAAACTATTGTTATTACTTGTATTATTATTTACATTATTCATTTTTATAAAATATATATATAAAAATGATATATTATAGTTCCGTTTCATTGTCATCTTCTACATATTCATCGTCGCTATCCCCATCAATTTGCAGTCGTCGAAAAGATTGAAGTGCATCATACATACAATTTTTAATAGATCCTAATAAAATATTCGTATCTTGTAAGTTGTGTGCAGCACTTATAATTGTATTTATATTTCGCGAAAGATGTTGATTGACTTTTTGATTAATTACATAACAACCTTCATAAACAGAAACGGGTTTCAAATTCGTTTTATTGAATATCTTTTCTCTGCACATTGGACATTTGTTCTTTTTTTCAAGATGTGTATGTAAACATTTATAACAGAAACTATGACCACAAGGTGTTGTTGTTACGTTGGGATTTGCTTTTAATTCACCATTTTCAACTTTAACTAATTTAATTGCATCATAACAAATAGGACATTTACCAAATTCGACATTTGCCAATTCGTCTTTAAATATTAAATTTGAACTTTTTTTAGATACCAAATTTTCATGTATAGCTTCTGACAATATATCTCTTTCTAGTTCGTCTATTTTTGATTCATCGAAGTTGTTTTGTGAAAACATATATACTGTTTTGATGATTTTTTATTTTACAAATTAAATAATGATATTTGATGATATACATTCGTTTATCTTTGTTAATAAACGTTTTTTCTCTATATTGTAATCACGTATTGATTCCAAAGATTCTTCAAAACTTTTCCATTCCATCTTGCTTACTTCGGTCTTCTCAAATTCATTTTGCATCAAACTGTTGTTATAACTCATATACATGATGAAGTATTTGTGTTTGTATGACTTATAATTAGAACCCGTGAAAATCTCTTCGTATGGAATGACATTTTGTAGATTTTGTAGATATTTTACATTGTAACCTGTTTCTTCATTAAATTCTCTTAGAGCACAATCATAGTCACTTTCTTTATGATTGCGACGCCCTTTTGGAAACCCCCATTCTGTTTCTGACCATGAAGATTGTTCATTACTTTCAGTTATTAATTCTTTTAATGTAACAATTTCATTGTTATACAATATACCTTCTTTCAACGCGTTGAATTTTTCCAATGAATTACTTTCTTCGTTTTTGTATTGATTTGATATGACATTTCCGCCCCACACCTTTTTCCATAATGTATGAAAATCGTTATTACATAGCGAGTCTTTTTCAGAAAGAGTCATCTGATTTAGCATATTTAATAAATATTCCTTGTTGTTTAATGAATACTTTCCTCGCATAAAATCAATATGACCTAGCGTATCTTTGCGACGTATCATTAAAAATTCTGGTACATTATTATGAATTCGAAAAACGACTATTCCTATACTTGTAATGGGTAACTTACATTGATGGTACAAGTGACCGTTTTTTCCACAATTGTTACAATAGATTTCATTTTGCATTATACGGATTATCTATTTTATTATATTGTGGTTTGTTTATATAGTTTCATTGTTCAAATAATGGATCAAGAATATATAACACATTTAAAAAATACTTATTTACCAGACGAGTTTTCCGTTTTAGAACACGAAAAGTTCAATCCTGAAGTGTGGGGTCCTCATTATTGGTTTTTTCTACATACGGTGGCACATACTTATCCTCTTATGCCTAACTCAGTGACTAAGCGAAAATATTATGATTTAATACAAAATTTGCCTTTATTTATACCAAATAGTAAAATTGGTGATGAATTTAGCAAACTCTTGGACAATTTTCCCGTATCTCCCTATTTAGATAATCGCGATTCGTTGATCCGCTGGGTTCATTTTATACATAATCGAATCAATAAAATGTTAGATAAAGAAGAATTAACATTATTTGAAGAATTAGATGAATATTTTTCAAATTATAAACCAAAACAAGTGAAAATGTCAGAACAAATCAATATTAAAAAAGAATATATTATAGGCGGTTTTACTTTTATTTGTCTTATTTTCATTATTTATTTATATAATTAATATTTTGTGATTATAATATAACTATGCGTATTGAATTGTGGTTATTATTAATTACTGGAGCTGTATTGTTTCATATTTATACTGATGGTAAATATACAAAAAATATAATGATGTATAAAAAGTATTTTAAAATGGGTGGTGTTGTCATAGGTGCATTCATTATTTATATTTTATTAAAGAAAAATCCCGCCAATGCCGAAAATATTATTCGTACATCCAATGAATATTTAAAATACATGCCAATTGACAAAAATACATCGTCGATGTTATCTCCTATCTTGGACTTTACTTCAAAACAATCGTATTCAGGAAGTGAAGAACATCCTATTGTTCATGTTCCCAATGCCCAAACACGGGCCCAGAATGTTATGATGAAATCGGGTAAAAAGGGTACAAAACGATCGGTGAGTGAAACAAAAAAGAAGTTTGTCGCCTCTCGACAAAATTGGAAATGTAATGGTTGTAATGATCAATTGAATGCATGGTTTGAAGTGGATCATGTAGTTCGTTTAGAATATGGTGGAAGTAATCATGTTGATAATTTAGTGGCAATGTGTCGCGAATGTCATGGTCAAAAAACCACGATCGAAAATTTGTAAATGTTAAAATAATCAAATCGAAATATACGTGTAGTGTATATACGTATATTTATGATAGAAAGTAAATCTGAAAAACAAGAAAATAAATCCAATACTTTACTCATACGTGAAAATAAAGATGTTCCTTTTATTAGTGATGTTTTGAGTAATATTCCGAAAAATTCCAACGAATTTTTAAGAAAAAAGGAACAAATTGAATATGCCGAAGAAAAAAGGAACAAGGAATCTACTTTCTTATACCCTACCTTAGATGACCCTAATTTTTCTCATAAAATTGCTAGTCATCAAGAATTTGCAGATACAAAATACGATGGTGAATTGCGAAATATTAAAGAATTTGCCAATAAAATGTGCGAATCTTCTTTTGAATTATTACCTCATCAATTGTTTGTCAAGAATTTTTTGTCATTTCAAACACCCTATAATAGTCTTTTGCTGTATCATGGTTTAGGAAGTGGCAAAACATGCAGTTCTATTGGTATTGCAGAAGAAATGAGGTCATATATGAAACAAGTTGGCATTAAACAACGTATTGTAGTTGTGGCTGCACCGAATGTACAGGCAAATTATAGACTACAATTATTTGATGAACGAAAATTACGAGAAGTAGATGGGATTTGGACAATCGATTCTTGTGTTGGTAATGCTTTTATTGAAGAAATCAATCCCACTAATATTAAGGGTATTCCTCGTGAAAGAATTATTAGTCAAGTAAAATCGATTATTAACCAATATTATGTATTTATGGGTTACGTAGAATTGGCAAATTTTATTCGAAAAAAGATTTCTATTACAAATGTGAATTTATCTTTTGATGAAAAGCGAAAGTTGGAAACACAAAATATGAGAAGGTTTTTTAACAATCGTTTAATCATTATTGACGAAGTTCATAATATTCGTCTAAGTGAAGATAATCAAGATGATAAAACTGGGAAATTATTAATGGATTTATCAAAGCATTGTAATAATATGAGGTTGCTATTGTTATCGGCAACACCTATGTATAATTCCCATAATGAAATTATTTGGTTAACGAATTTAATGAATGCCAACGATAAACGTGGTTTAATTAAAAGCACTGAAGTGTTTAATAGTGATGGTACATTTAAAAAAGGAAAAAAGGACGATAATGGAAATATAATAGAAGAGGGAGGTGAAGAATTATTACATCGAAAATTAACTGGATATATATCGTATGTTCGTGGAGAAAATCCATACACATTTCCTTATCGTATTTATCCCGAAGCATTTGCACCACAAAGAACATTTTATAATTCGAAAGATATTGGGGGAAATCTTATAAAAATCGGACAAACTCTTACAGGGAACGATGTACAACAAATTAAATTGCCTACAGTACAATTAAACGGAAAAGACATAAAAGATCCATTAACGCATTTTCCTTTATACATAACGAATATTGGTAGTTACCAAGAAAAGGCATATAATTTAATTATTGAAACCATGAAGACCGAAATAGATAAAACGATGAATTTCGACGAATTGGACCGTTTTGGGTTTCGAAGATTGCAATTACCATTAGAAGCATTGAATATTGTTTATCCGAGTCCCAATTTAGATAATCAAATTCAAAAAGGAAAATTACAACAAGATGAAGATGAAAAAAATGATGAAAATGAAAAAGATAATCTTCAAGATCCAAGAGCAACAATGGTAGGAAAACGTGGTATGAAGTCTGTTATGAACTACATTGATGAATCAAATCAAAATATTCCAAGAAAATACAATTTTTCTTACAAACCCGAAATGGAACAAAAATATGGCAGAATATTTCATTCATCGGAAATTTCTAAATATAGTGCGAAAATAGGTCATATTTGTGATATTATAAAAAAATCAAAGGGCATTGTTTTAATTTATTCTCAATATATTGACGGAGGAGTAGTACCTTTGGCACTAGCCTTAGAAGAAATGGGGTTTGCTCGTTACAGTTCTTCTGAAAACTCGAAAACATTGTTTGAACGAGCACCCACTGAACCATTGGATGCTTTGACTATGTTGCCCAAAAGTAAAATTGGTTCTAAACCTTTTTCGCATGCCAAATATGCAATGATTACAGGCGATAAGGCATATTCACCACAAAATGCTTTGGATATTAAAACCATTACAAATTCTGATAATAAAAATGGCGAAAAAGTGAAAGTTGTACTAATATCGAAAGCTGGATCAGAAGGATTGGATTTTAAATGTATTCGTCAGATTCATATTTTGGAACCCTGGTATAATACAAATCGGTTAGAACAGATTCTTGGACGCGGTATCCGTAATCTAAGTCATTGTTTATTACCATTCGAAGAACGCAATGTCGAAATTTATATGCACGGAACTGTATTGGAAAATAATGAAGAAGAAGAGGCGGTTGATATTTACATTTATCGTTTAGCCAAAAATAAGGCAAAAACAATTGGGCGTGTTACCAGACTATTAAAGGAAACGTCAGTCGATTGCCTCTTGAATATTGGTCAAAATAATTTCACTGAACAAAAACTACTGTCAATTGCAGCAAATCAAAATATTCAATTACAATTATCAACAGACAATAAGAAAATTAATTATAAAATAGGTGATAGACCTTATAGTGAAATATGTGATTATATGGAAAGTTGCGAATATAAATGCAAAGGTAAAGACGATCCAATCCAAGAACCGAATAAAGATATGTATTCTATGAATTTTTTGCAAGGTAATAATGGACGTATTATGAAAAGGATTCGTGAAATATATCGTGATAAAGACGGACAACATTTTTATGATTTATCACAAATTATTAATATGGTAAATGTAATCAAACAATATCCCGTAGAACAAATATATTCGGCATTGAGTAGTTTTATCAAAAACAAAAATGAATATGTCATTGATAAATATGGACGCCGCGGAAATTTGATCAATAAAGGAAATATTTATGCATTTCAACCAGTGGAAATGAATGATGAGGGAATTACCATATTTGAACGAAAAGTACCAATTGATTTTAAGCGTCCAAATATAATTATGGAAATACCAAAAGAATTTGACGAGGAAAATCAAACTACGGTTTCTGTACAACAAATGAATTATGAAACTATTTTACGCGAAATAAATTTCAATTTAGACAATGCAACTACAACCCAAAATATACCTTATGGAGAACAAGATTGGTATAAGCATGCTAGTAGAGTAATGAATCATTTACAATTAGTGCATCGAATTAGTTACGAAGATTATGTTAAATACATTATTCATCACAACATTGATACATTGATGCCTGAAAAAAAATTAATGTTGGTTTCTCATTTTTACTCAAAAGTTAGAGAAAATAATAAAATGAGTGAAGTGGAAGTGGAAATAAAATCGTATTTAGACGATAACTTGATTTCTCATAAAAACAAAAGTGGGTTTTTATTGATTGATACAAAAAATTGGAAATTATATATTCAATCTTCTGAAAATTCACAACAATGGGAAGAAGCGGAACCTGAAGATGTACGTAACTTTGAAGTATCTGGTGCTCTTACTTCAAAAATGAAAGTAGAAAATGATGATTATTCGAAAATTATTGGATTTATTGACATGTTTAGAAATGGGAAAGAAATGGTGTTTCGCATTAAAGATACTACTCAAATGCAAAATAATACAGGCACACGTATTAATTCTCAGACACCAGGAAAAGGTGATATTATCAAACGTTTAAATCAAATTGTTCATGATGGTGAAACTGTAACAGAACCCATGTACAATTTAACCAAGTCGAAAGAAATTATGCAACAAGGATTATGTGTTATTGTAGAATTATTGTTACGAGATAAGACAAATAAAAAGGTCCAAAACCAAGTTTGGTATTTGACACCTGGAAAGGCTTTGTACAACAATATTGCGAAATTTAGAAAAACGTAATCATAATATAAATCTAATGTTATTTATATAATGAGTCTTCCAAAAGTAGTTGGCGAAGGTACATATGGTTGTGTTCATAAACCAGCTCTGAAATGTAGAAATAAAGACGATAAAAAGGACCCTAATAAAGTATCCAAATTAATGACCAAAAAAAATGCGAACGAAGAATTGAGGGAGTTTAAACTCATTAAAGAAGCGGATAAAGATGATGATTATCATTTAGGTAAACCTGGGTCGTGCTTTCCCGATGATACAATGGTCAATAAAATGTCGATTGATAAATGCGGGAAGTTTCATGCAGATGACATACGAAATTATAAATTATTACTTTTGAAAGATGGAGGTTTGAATTTAAAACAATTTGCTGTTAAAATGAAATCACAAAATGTTAGTCGCACTCCCGCTAATAAGAAAAAAATGGAGGATTTTTGGACAGAATGTCATCGCCTTTTTATCGGATTGAAAGATTTCCAAGAACATGATGTGATCCATCATGATTTAAAAGCTCAAAATATTGTATATAATGAAAAAAAGAATCGCATTAATTATATTGATTTTGGTTTGATGAAAAAGAAATCATACATTATTGATAAAGTAGAAGGGAGTGGTTGGTGGTTGGCACAGTTTCATTGGTCGTTTCCCATTGAATTAGGATATATTAATTCTACTCCTTATCGAAGAATTATTTCCAAAAGTCCAAGTGAAAATAAACAACGTATTACTAAATTAATTGGTGAATTGAAATCAGATGATCATGATTCCATTTCAGATGAAGCAAAGGCAATGTCTGTATTTCTTTCAGAAACTCGATGTGATTCAAAATCTTTTTGCTACAAAAATTTTGATGAATATATGAATGATTATTTGGGTACATTGGATATGATTAAAAAAATGCCTCGCAGTGATTTTATACAAAAATCTTATGATAGTGTCGATACTTATGGTTTAGGATTGTCTTTAATGAGTGTTTTAAATAGAACGTCTAATTTTATTGACAAACAACTAGCGAAAGATTTAAGCGA